>WOR8_10008704_pt1 | contig 12878 bp, 11 predicted proteins | sample DeeMarSeWOR38_10_FD_19890 | JGI IMG/M metagenome (IMG submission 19890) | reverse complement strand
GTTCTGATGGTCTTTTCAATGTTTCAAAAACAAATTTTGAGAATGCTGAAAAACTCTCAAAATCAATAGTTGCTTTAAATGGTTTTAAATTAAAATTTAATAACACACATTTCAATGAATTTGTAATTGAGTGCTCTGAAGATGTAAATAAATTAAACAAAAGACTTCTACAAAAAGATATTCAAGGTGGTTTAATTCTTGATGAATTCTATCCAGAACTTAAGAATTGTATGCTAATTGGTACATCAGAAGTTCATACAGATGAAGATATCAAAAGATTTACAAGTTCACTTAAGGAGGTTTCACATGTATAGATCAGCAATATATGAAGAACCTCTTCTAAATGAGCTTGAGATATCAAAAAAAGACAAAATTAAAACCTTCAATAAACTACCAGGTTCTCTTCAAAGAAATAAAAATATTGATATCCCTGATCTTGATGAAACCCAGATTGTTAGACATTTTCACAGACTCAGTCAGATGAATTATGGCATAGATTCAGGTATCTATCCACTTGGTTCTTGTACCATGAAGTATAATCCAAAAATATGTGAACAAATTGCTTCCTGGAATAAATTTTCTGGAACTCATCCTTGTCAGGATATCTCAACTGTTCAGGGAAATCTACAGATAATGTTTGAACTTGAAAGGATGCTTTGTGAAATAACTGGAATGGATTATTTCTCTCTTCAACCAGCAGCAGGAGCTCACGGAGAATTTTTAGGAATGATGCTTACAAGAGCCTATCATGAAGATAAAAATCAAGGAAATAGAGATGAGGTAATACTACCTGATACATCCCATGGAACAAATCCTGCAAGTGTTACAATGGCAGGTTACAAATTAATTGAGATTCCTTCAAATAATGATGGAACTGTGAATCTTAAAATGCTAAGGGAAGCTCTTTCTGAAAAGACAGCTTGTTTTATGCTTACAAATCCAAACACACTTGGAATTTTTGAATCTGATATTTTAGAAATATCAAAAATGGTTCATGATGCAGGTGCTCTTCTTTATTATGATGGTGCAAACATTAATGCAATTATGGGAAAGGCCCGACCTGGTGATATGGGATTTGATATAGTTCATCTTAATCTTCATAAAACCTTTGCAACACCTCACGGAGGGGGAGGACCTGGTAGTGGTCCTGTTGGTGTTAAAATAAAACTTGAAAAGTTTTTACCGATACCAAGAATTGGAAAAACAAAGGAAGGAAGATATATTTTTGATTATAATGCTCCTGAATCAATTGGAAAAATAAAGTCCTTTTATGGTAACTTTTCAGTATTGTTAAAAGCTTACACCTACATTCTTATGATGGGAAGGAATGGTTTGAAGGAAGCTTCAGAAATAGCTGTTCTAAATTCAAATTATATGAAGAAAAAGATACTTGATTCAAAACTCTATGAAATGCCTTATAAGGATATTAGAAAACATGAGTTTGTATTAAGTTGTGAAAAATTAAAGCAAGATAAGGGAATTAGAGCTATGGATATAGCAAAAAGACTTCTTGATTATGGTTTTCATCCACCAACTGTTTATTTTCCACTCATTGTAAAAGAGGCATTGATGATAGAACCACCTGAAACTGAATCTAAAGAAGATTTGGATAGATATGTTGATGCATTAGTAAAAATTGCAAAAGAAAATCCTGAAATTGTTAAAAAATCACCTAATAATACACCTGTTAAACGTGTTGATGAGGTATATGCTTCAAAAAATCCATTTTTAACTTGGAAGATGATTTAATCTTCAGTTTCCTTTTTTTCAATTAAGGATAGAATTATACCAATTATACCTGGAATTACAAATACTATTGTCAATGAATAAATACCTATATCATACCAGACTCCATATCTAGTACCCCAGTAAACATAGATTAGAAGTCCTGCTAGTAATACAAGTATTGAAAATATTGTTAAGATATTGAAATTTTTTAAGTCTATTCTATCTATTATATCCATTTTTCATTCACCTATTTAGTCGGATGGGGGCACTGGGATTTGAACCCAGATCGGCGGGTCTCTTCTAAGGTCATCGCTCCAGTTACTCATCACCAATCAGATGACCCTCTTTTAATCATTCCTAACTGGAGCCCACAATGATGCCGGGTTACACCATGCCCCCAGTTAGTTATTCTACTTCTTTCTAGACCTCTTTTCACGTCTCATACGTTTTTTTCGCCATTTCCAACGCATTTTGTGTCTCTTCTTCCAGACCCTAGAACTACGTTTCATATTATGATTTCCTTATGTGTTATAGCTTGCCCTAAACAAATTCCTATATATAATAATTTAGGAAAAACAAATAATGTTTAATATGTATGGGTCTGTCAAATTAGATATTTTATCTGATCTAATGAGCAAAAGCTAATTAGGCGATGATAGTAAACCTTAATTAATATTTGCTAAAAATGATTATATAAAATTTATTATTGGATTTTAAAAAGTGCTCAATAATAATTTAATAGAGATAAATGATAGATATTAAAAAAATCGGAATTTTAAATAAAAGAAATTTAATGCTAATTCACAGTATCATTATGTAGAATCACAAAAGTTATATATATAAAAATTGTATTTTTTTATATAATGATAAATAAAAAACTAATGGTTGGAATTTCGTTTATCCTTATATTCTCTACACTATTTCATGCAAATGCTAACATAAATATTGTTTTATCCTCTGAAGAGCCTCCTGGTATTGTATGGAGTAAAACATATGGTGGGATTAATGCTGATAGAGCTGTGTCTGTTCAGCAGACATATGACGGTGGCTTTATTGTTGCAGGACCTACCAATTCATATGGTGCAGGTGGATGGGATGCATGGTTGATTAAGACTGATAGTGAGGGAAACGAGGTATGGAATAAAACCTATGGGGGGACACTTGATGATGATGTGCTTTGTGTTATTGAGACACGTAATGGCGGTTATGCAATTGCAGGTTATTCGGAGTATTCTCAGGGTAAATATGAATTATGGATTCTAAAAACTTATAATAATGGGACAGAGGAATGGAGTAAAAAATATAGAAAAGGAGATACTGTGTTTGGTTTTTGTATTATAGAAATTGAACATGGTTATGTTGTTGTGTCAAAAGCAGAAGATGATGTATGGCTTTTGGGAATAGATGAAAATGGGATTATAGTTTGGAATAATACTTTTGGAGGAGCAAAACCAGATTGGGGATTAGAAGTGATACAAGATGATTATGGGGATTATGTGATTGTGGGATATACTTTTTCCTTTGGTCATGGTGATGCTGATATATGGCTTATTAAGGCAAATGAAACAGGAGAGGAGCTTTGGAATAAAACCTTTGGTGGAGGAGGATATGATACAGCAGGAGATGTTATCCAGACATATGATGGTGGATATGCTATTACTGGTGGAATTACCACCTCTAATGGATGGAGACATTTTTGCCTTATTAAAACCGATGAAAACGGTAGTGAATTATGGACGAAAATATACATAATAAATGATTTTGAAGTTGGAAGTTCCCTAATACAAACTGTAGAAGGGGATTATCTCATAGTGGGATCAACAGATTCATTTGGCTCTAAAGGTTGTAATGCTTGTGTGATTAAAACTGATGAAAATGGAGTTGAGGTATGGAATGTGACTTACGGTGGTAATGGTCAGAATAGTGCAGGTTCTATCATTGGATTAAATGATAAAGAGTTTGTAACCGCTGGAACATATGAAAATGATGAAAGTGGTGATGATTTTTGGTTAGTAAAACTTGGGTATATTCCTATTGTAACGATTGAGAAACCAAAAAAAGGGTTGTATTTTATGGATTTTTTGATTAGACCTTTTTTATTTAGAAATCCTTTGATAATTGGATCAATAAATGTAGAGGTCGATGCTGTAGATAATAAATACGAGGTTGAGAAGGTGGAGTTCTATGTTAATGATTATTTAATGGGAACAGATTTTTCGGAGCCATATAGCTATACTTGGAATGATACATCTTTTGGTAGATACAAGCTCAAAGCTGTTGCCTTCAACTCTAATAACTATTTTGGTTTTGATGAAATCTGGGTTTGGAAGTTTTTCTAAAAAAATTATTATATACATGTGTTAAATCAATAAAATTTATATATTAAATGGTGTTTTTAAAATAAGTGTTTTGTATCCAATATACATTTGGATATTAAAGAGGAGGAAAATAATATGATGCAAAACTTTAGAAAAATTGAGTTGGTTTTGGGGTTGCTGATCGTCGTTTTGTTGATGCTTAATCCTGTGTTTAATCCTTTATGTAGAGGTGAAACTGAGACTTTGATGACCAAGCAATTACCAGTTATGGTTGGAGATTTACTTTTTATGGATAATAAAGGTCCACATGATTTTGTTATAGGTAATTATAATGATCATGTTGCTATCTGTCGGGAAGTTCTTGAGGGAGGAGAAGATGCGGAGTTCGTTGAAGCAGTTTCAGGTTTAGAAGGTGTTAAATATTCAAAATATAGCGATTTTCAACAACATTGGGAAAATTTTTTAATTGCACGAGTAAAAAATATGCAACCTTGGCAAATTGATGTTGCTGTTGCCTGGGCAGAAAGTCGAAAAGGTTGTGAATACCAATATGTATTGGCACCTCCACATTTCGCTATAAAGTGTAATGATCCAGATGATCCTCATCCTGTTGCTAATAAATGGTACTGTTCAGAGCTTGTATGGGCAGCATACTACAATGTACAAGAAAATAATCGTATTGAAATTGATAATAATGGATGGAATTGTTATCCTATCCTTCTTTGGCCGTGTGTATCAATGGGGTGTCCAGGAGATAAGTATATTCCTGATTGGATGAGAGAATACAAACATTTTCCATATTTTTTTAAAAATGAGATATTAATTGATGATGATATTGAAGTTATATATAAAGATAGGGTAACATCTGGATTTCCTGCTGGGACGAAGATTCAAAAATGGGGTGGTGGAACTGTGAATATTGAAAATGTTCAAGCTGGAAACGTTGTTGTTACATATAATATTGGGCAAGATCAAATTGCTCCTGCTATAGTGGAAGCTGTTTATTATTTTCTTCCAGCGGAATTAACTGATAATTTTATTATAGTTAATGATGATTTTCAAGTTACAGATAATCATGAATTATTTGTTAATGGCTGGTGGATGTTTGCTGAGGATGTACAAGTTGGTGATAAATTACTGTTTTACTCGAATGGCGATATTCATAATGTAACAGTTGATACTTTGGAACTTGTAACTGAAAATATTGGTGGTTATGCACTAGAATTAGATAGTAGTTTAGGGGTTTTAGCATCATATTTCGCAGATGATATACTTGTTTGTGAGTAATTTTCATCAATTCTTTTTCTTCTTTTTATTTTTATTATTTGTTTTACTTATTATAAAAAATCCTTTTAAGAGAAAGATAATTAAATGATTTAGTAATACATAAAAATAAGATGGGATCATTTAAAAATTCATATGTTCTTGGTGAAATACTAAGATCTCTATACCATGTAGCAGGAAGAAGAACCACTGAAACATTTGCTGCAAAAGTTATAGGCTCAATTATTAAAACCCTTGAACAAAACCATGAATTTTTACTTTTTGTAAGAATTGATGAAAGAGGAAAATTAATCGATGATGAAGTTATCGCAATTTCTCCTGAAATAGATAATGTTGAACCGGAACGAGTTGGTAAAGCTATTGAGGCAATAGTAAGAATTGTTTATATGGATATTATTGGAAAGGCAGGACTTTTTTTTATTGCTGAACTTAAAAGACGTGCAGGTGATGATCTTATGAATGCACTTCAAGAATATGGTGTTGATCTTGCAAGTCTTCAAATAGAACAACATTATCTATACAGAAGTAGAGAACGGAAAAAAGCAAAGCTTAGAAAAAGCAGGACTTCAGATGTAAGTTTGTTAGGTTATACCTGGAAAAATGTTAAATCGTGGAAATACGATCCTGCAAAAAAATCTTGTGTTCTATATAACAAGGATGGAGAGGTTTTGGATAATCTACATTTAGAGTCAATAATTGAAAATTATGTGAAAAACCTATCTGAAGAAATTACTGAAATTCCAGAGGAACTTGAAAAAAAGATTGATATTGACGAAAAGGAGTTTGAACTTTTAAAGATGCTTCAGTCAAGAGATATGGATGCTGAAACAGCAATTGCTTTACTTCATATTACAAAAACCCAATTTGATACAATTGTAAAAAAACTTCTAGATTATGAATTTCTTCAATATATCTCATATAATGTAATTGAACTTACAGAGCTTGGTATAAGTTACATTACAAAAAGAGAAGAAGCCCTTGAAAAACCAGTTACAAAAGAAATAAAAACACAGGTTTAACTATTCCTTCTTACTTGTTTTTTTATCCATCCAAACATATTTACATCTTGAACAAAACCAACCTTGTGAAACCCATTTTTGTTTACCATATTTTGGATTTATGTGTCTATATAGTCTTACAAGACCAAGACTGCATTTTGGACATTTTTTCTTAAAAGATTGTAAATACTCATCTCCCCCCATCTTATACATCAAGGTATCTGCTGCAACATGGTAGGTGTAACCACATTTTGTACAGTTCCAGGCAGTTGGGACCCATGCTCTTTTTCCTTCAAAACTTTTGTTTTGATATAGTTTTACCGCCTTTGAACCACATTCAGGGCATTTCTTTTTCATATATTTTCACCTAGACTGTCCTTTTAATTATTTTCACCAAGATTTACTACCATTTTATGTAAGTAAGGTAACTTTATAATAAATTGACTTCCCTTGCCTAGTTCACTTTCAACCCAAATATCGCCATCATGTTTATGAAGAATTTCTTTACAGATGAATAGACCTAGACCTGTTCCCTCGTTTTTGCGATCGTCACCGGTGTAGGCTTGATAGAACTTATTAAACACCTTTTTTACTTCATCCTTTGATATGCCGATGCCTGTATCTGAGATAATTATTAGTAAATGATTTTCCTTCTTTTGAGCCTCGATGCCGATATAACCATTATCAGTAAATTTGAGGGCATTACCTAAAAGATTTTTTAGAACTTGAGATAACCTATGTCTATCACCCATGATGTTTGGTAAATTGTTAGGAATTTTTGTTAAGAATTTCAAACCTTTCTTTTCAATAGGGGCTTTCATATCCTCAACAACTTCATTAAGAACCTCGAGTGTTTCAAGTCTTTCCATTTCAAATCTCATCGTATCAGTATCTAGTCTTGAAACATCAAGGATGTCATTTACTAGCTTTAGTAATCTTTCGGAATTTCTTAAAGAAACCTTTGCCCAATCCTTAACTCTATCACTGACTTCTTTATCTGAAATTATCAAATCAAGATAACCCTTAATTGGTGTAACTGGTGATTTTAGTTCATGGGCTGCTATATTCATAAATTCTGTTTTCAAACGTTCTGATTTCTTTAGTTCATCTTCAATATTTCTTCTCTCAGTTATATCTCTAATTGTACAGACCAAACCTGTAAACTCGTTTTCCTTTTTAAAGGGAGCAATGTTTACTTCAATTGGAATAATATGTCCTTTTGAGTGAACAAGTTCAAGTTCGACATTTTCAATTTTTTCATCCTTTTTTCTAACATCAATAAAAACTTGCTCAAAGAAATATACAGATTCATCAGAAAGATATTCTCTAAAAAGTGTTGCTAAAACCTGACTTTTTCTTCTTGCACAAAGCTTTTCAAATGATGGATTTACATATGTAAGTCTTCCTAAAGAATCAATAATTACAACACCATCAGCAGAGGTTTCAGCAAGAACTCTATATTTTTCTTCAAGTTTTACAAGTTCTTCCCATGCTTGATGGCGTTGGGTGATATCTCTTCCTCTTATAAGAATACCTTTAATTCCCTTAACACTCTTAATACAATCAACAGAAAATAAAAAGTTAAATCTAGTTCCATCCTTTGATATCAAATCACTTTCATAGTCACGAACTTTAGTTCCACGACTTGCATTTTTTACGGCCTCAAGGTGGTTTTTCATATCTTCTTTTGAAAAAAGTTTATTTAAATCTGTTAATGTTTTTCCAATAATTGCTTCCTTTTTCATACCACCAATTTTTTCTGCGGTTTTATTTATATCTAAAATGATTCCCTTTTCGATATAAAGTAGAAAATCACTAGTTGAATCAAATATATCCCTGAATCTATTTTCAGATTCAACAAGTTCATTTTCAATCCTTTTTTTCTCAGTTATATCCTTAAATACTCCAATTGAACCAATAATTGAACCTTGATTGTTCTTCAGAACGCTTATTGATATTTCTATATCAATTGGTTTATTTCCTTTTTTTAGGATTTTTGTTTCTAAGTGATGTTGCATCCCTTTCTGCCGAACATTTTCCTTACGGATTTTCTTCCATTCCTTTGGTGGATATAAAGTTTCTACAGGTTTTAAAAAGAGATCCTCAGCAGAATTTTCAAAAATTGTTCTATACAATTCTTCTGATTCAATCAGACTATCTTTATTTTCAATACTACTTTTTTGAATGTTTTTGTTTATTTTATTTGAGTTATTTTTAAAAAGAACTGTTCCATCATCCTCATTAATATTGCTTTTTTGTTTTTCTATTACAGTCTGCGATAGACTTTTCAATTGACCAAGTCTTTCTGCTTTTTTTAATTCTTTGACTATATCTGGTTCATTTTCCATGATAAAGCCTCAAAATTATTAATTGATTTAATTTTAAATATTGAAAAAAATAATAATCTATATTTTAAGTAGGCTAACTCTTTCTTGCATCCCATCTTGCTTAGCATTGTTTAAAAATGAAATAAGTTTTTACTATATTAATTAATTGTATATTAGGAAAAATTGCTAAAGATTTTATATTGATTAATCAAATAAATGAATGTAATTTTTATATATTATAACGTTATATTATTAATTGTAAAAAAGGGGGAGTAAATAATTAAACACTTCGTCAATAAAAAAATATTAACATTGATTGTATTAATTCTAATATTTTCATTTTCTTTAACACATGCTTCAATAATAAATAAAAAAAATGATAGATTAAATCCCGCTATAGTTGAAATTCCTTTAAAGGATTTTTCAATCTTAAATAAAATTATTGATAATGATTTTGCAATCCATGAAATCAATCAAGATAATATAATTATCTTTTCAACATATGAAGAATATATATGGCTTGAAAATCAAAATCTAGAACCAAGGATTTTGTATAATGATTATTCTGAGATGATGGGTTGGAATAGTAATCCTGAGCTTCTAGATGATTTTCATAATTATGCAGAGCTTACTAGTGAGCTCCAAGATATTGAGAGTACTTACCCTTCATTATCAAAACTATACAATCTTGGAAGTAGTGTTCAAGGTAGAACTATTTGGGGACTCAAAATTACAGATAATCCTGAAATTGAAGAAAATGAGGCAGAAGTTAGAATTTGTGGATGCCATCATGGAAACGAGATAATGTCAGTTGAACTTCCATTGATGCTTGCCTGGTATTTAGTTGATAATTATGACAGCAACCCAGACATCCAAGACCTTGTTGATAACAGAGAAACATGGATTATACCTTTGGTAAATCCGGATGGGAGGGAAATTAACTCTAGAGATAATGCAAATGGAGTTGATCTGAATAGAGATTATGGCTATATGTGGAATGGTGAAGGTGGAAGCCCATCTCCATTTTCTCAACCTGAAACAAGGGTAATTAGAAAAAATGCGCTTGATAATAATTTTGTTCTCTCTTTGTCCTTTCATACCTCTGGTGATATTGTAAATTATATTTGGAATTATAAGGGAGATCCTGCAGCAGATAATGAAGTGGTTGTTGCTCTTTCAGAACAATATGGTTCTCATAATGGTTATTGGGTTGTAGAAGGATATGATTGGTATCAAACAAGAGGTGATACTAATGACTTTTCATATGGTTGTAGAGGGGACATTGATTGGACTATTGAAGTTCAGAATAATGATATTCCTCAAGCATGGAATTATAATAGAGATGCAATGCTAGAAATTATTGATGCTGCAGAAATGGGTCTTAAGGGAATTGTTACAGATGTAGATACTGACCTTCCTATTGCTGCAACGATATGGATTGAAGAGGTTCATTGGCCTTGTTTTACTGATCCAAAAATTGGGGACTTTCACAAACCTCTCATGCCTGGAACGTATAATGTAATAATAAGAGCAAATGGATATCAGGAACAAACTCATCAAGTAATTATAAATGAAGGAAGTACCACAGTTCTTGATGTAAAATTGAGTCCTGAGAATAATTTTTATGCAGAGCAGGTTACGCTTTGTTATTTTCATGATCCATATGGTTATCCAAATAATTTTCAAAATAATCCCACTGATGCAGTTTCTGCATTGGGTCCACCAGATGGAACCTGTGCATCTTTAGGAAAGGGTGGATATATAATTCTTGACATGGGTGAAGAAGGAATAATTATAGATCATGAGGATTCTGCAGATTTTAAAATATTTGAAGAAGACGGTTCTTCCGATAGTTATGAGGTATATGTCTCCTCAAATTGGTCAGGACCCTGGACTAATCTTGGACTTGCAACTGGAACAACTGAGTTTGATTTAAACGATTATTCTGTTTCTGAGGCTCAATTTGTAAGAATAATCGATGATAATGATGGTGATGCTTATGAAACAAATCCAGGTGCTGATATTGACGCAGTTCAACATATCATACCATTTGTAAATGATCCACCTTTAGCTCCAGAGATAAATGGTCCAGCAAAAGCAAAACCGGGAATTGAATATGAATTTACATTTTCAACAACTGATCCTGAAGAAGATTCCATTTATTACTATATTGTCTGGGATGATGGTTATATTGAAAAATGGATAGGTCCTTATACTTCAGGTGAAATCGTAAATATATCTCATATATATTCAAACCAGGGAGATTATATTATTAAAGCAAAGACTAAAGATGCATATGATCAAGAAAGTGATTTTGCTGAATTTGAAATAGAAATTCCAAGATCTAGAATATCAAAATTCTCATTATTCAATTATTTTGAGAATTTTTTAAATTTGTTTCCAAATCTAAAAATTCTATTGAATTTATTGATTTTTCAATAGCTTGAGAAATAAAATGCAGAAATGTGGTGTTTGTGGGGTAAATGAACTAATTGATGAAGATGAGATAGAAACAGGCATGTGCCATGATTGTATGACTAGTCTTATGAATGATGGAGTTTATTGTGATTAATTTAAAATTCCATTTTTATTTGATATTATTTCATAAACATTAAATAATAATTTTAAATTCATTATATATCAAATCAATACGGGATGCAAATTGATCGAACCAGATATTGTTAAAGAGTTAAGAGAAGAGGAAAAGAAAGGTTTACTTAATAATAAAAATATTAATTCAAAAAATGAAACGGGTAGTGAACAAGAAAAATTTAATGATATAGATTTTATTTTAAGGCTACAAAAGGATGTTATTGAAGAATTCTTATCAAAAATAAAAAAAGGAGAAATTAAAACAAGTAAATCTGTTGTATTTTCATTAAACGAGTTATTAAATTATTATAATTCAGATTACTGGAAAATCCTATCTGATGAAATATCTATTGATAAACACATATTATCTTTTTTTCATCTTGTAAATACATACATTGAGCATCTTGAGTATTCAACAGAAAATAATGAATCTAATAATGATAAAGATAAAAATATTGATGAAATTAAGAAATTAAAAAATTTTATATTAACCTTAAACAGCATTAGAGGATAATTCTTATTCTGCAATGTTTCCCCAGTCATTGCTTTTACATCTTGGACAGACTAATAGTTTTTTCTTATATCCGTCTGATAATTCCATTGGAAACTCAAAATTTGTTTTACAGTTTCTACAGTGATAAATAAACATTATTGTTTTTCCACCTCTAATATCTGATTATATTTATTTTTATATAATATAATATTATAATTACTATTTATAAATTATTGTCTATTTTATATCGTCAATTAACGAAGAAATAGTTATTATTAATCACTACACAACCTAAGAATTTCTAGTGGAAATGGTTCATTTGAATCAATTTCAATATATATTGATACCCGAGGATAGAGCTCAATGTAATGTGACTTATTGTAAGTATCATCTAATGTAACATAGAATGTGTAGGAGCCTTCATCCCAGAATAACCAGTAAAATCTACTCTTTGGACACCAATCAAAACCTCTATCTACTTCGATTGAACTATCTGGTTTTACATTAAATGATTTAAAATATATAGAGTCACTATCAGAATCTAATATCTCTACTACAACTGTATGGTTCATATCATCCCAATTTTTTATATAGAAAAGTTCAGCAGGATAAGGTGGAAGAACCATAAATGGAAATAAAATATATAAAAAAAATATTCCAAATATAATTAGAAAAGAAATAATCCCTAATATTCGGATGATTTTTCTTCTATTAATTTTCTCCATTTAAAAATAATTAATAAATTACTTCTTATTACTTTTTTGTAGATTTTTCAGAGAAATAATTTGGTACGGACGCGGCGGAAGGTAAACCTATTTTCTTCTGTAAAAAAGTTTAATAAAATCGCCGAAAACTACCTTTTTGATTTGTCGACATTTCTCACTAAAACCCTTCTTATTTCTTTTAATTATTGGAGGTATTATTTTGCAAAAAAATTCAATTTATGATAAAATGACTAATTATGAAAAAGAAGTAGCTGGATTATTGAAGGATTCTGGAATTAGATGGTCCTATGAGCATCCTGTATTTGTATGGGATGAAAATAAAAGACCAAGGGTTTGGACACCAGATTTTTACCTAATCTCTTTTGGTATCTATGTTGAAGTTTGCGGTTCTGCAAATTTTGATTATGAGTATA
>WOR8_10009332_pt1 | contig 12881 bp, 6 predicted proteins | sample DeeMarSeWOR38_10_FD_19890 | JGI IMG/M metagenome (IMG submission 19890) | reverse complement strand
ATGCTTACCAAAGAGGGTTACCGGGTCACCTGTGCCGAAAACGGCCGGACCGCCATCGGGCTGCTTGAAAAAGACCAATACGATCTGATGCTTTGTGATATTAAACTCGGGGATATATCCGGCCTCGATGTACTGCAGGCCTCCAAGAAACACAACCCGGACACAGTGGTCATCCTGATTTCGGCTTATGCGTCCACCGAAACTGCCGTAGAGGCCATGAACGAGGGGGCCTATGACTATGTGCCCAAGCCTTTTGACAAGGATGAATTATTGGCAACAGTTGCCAAAGCTTTGGATCTGAAGACCATTGAGCACGAAAAGGAGCTGCTGGACGACCAGCTTAAGGAAAATCTGCATTTCGGACTGCTCGTCGGCAACAGTCCGGCCATGAATCACATCTACAAGCTGATCCTGCAGGTGGCTAAAACCAAAACCAATGTCCTGATAACCGGCGAAAGCGGCACCGGCAAGGAGTTGATCGCCCAGTCGATCCATCAAGAAAGTGGCCGCAGCGGTCAGCCTTTTGTGGTGATTAACTGCGGCGGTATTCCTGAGACCTTAATGGAAAGTGAGCTTTTCGGCCACAAAAAGGGCTCATTCACCGGTGCTACCCAGGATAAAAAAGGTCTGTTTGAAATTGCCCATAAAGGCACCATATTTCTGGATGAAATCGGGGAACTAAGCCTCCCGATTCAGGTCAAGCTGCTTCGGGCGGTTCAGGAAAAAGTATTCAAACCCGTGGGGGGCAACGAAGATATTTCCGTTGATATTCGTATCATTTCAGCCACCAATAAAAACCTGGAAAAAGAGGTAATCGCGGGTAATTTCCGTGAAGACCTGTTTTACCGCCTGAACGTCATCGAGATCAAAGTGCCGCCGCTGCGGGAACGCAAAGCCGACCTTCGACTGCTGGCCCAGCACTTTCTTGAAAAATACTCCAGGGAAATGGGTAAAGAAATCAGCAAGTTCTCGTCCTATGCCATTGACCTTTTAAACAAATATGATTTCCCCGGCAATATCCGCGAACTGGAAAATCTGCTCGAGCGCAGCGTGGCCCTTTCCAGCACCAATATTATCCTGCCCGACAGCCTGGCCCTGTCGCTGCATAAAAGACGCTGGATAGAAGGATTCAAGGACCGGCGCTTCGATCTGGATGAAGTCGCGCGCGGGGTTTCGCTGGACAGTATCCTCGAGGAGATCGAACGCGGATACCTGCGCAAAGCCCTGGATTGCAGCAACGGCAACAAGAACAAGGCCGCCGACTTGCTGGGGGTCAGTTTCCGGTCGTTGCGCTACCGGTTGGACAAGCTGGACATCGAAAAGTAGAGCCGAATCGACCGGTGACCGATCCGGGGTTAATTGTTCATTGCGATCGGTTATTAGAATTTTGATGATCCGTTTTCCCGCCCAATGCACATTGCCTCCCTGCGGTTTTCACCGAAATGAAAAACAAAAAATTTCTTAAAATATCATTAAGTTTTTTGATCACGAACCGATAGTGTAGGTAGTCGATACTAGCGGTTGGCAAAAAAAGCGCACTCCCATTAATTTTATATTGAAGATCAAAAAACATGAAATGACAATTTTTGTCACCCGGAGAACAAATATTGGTAATTGGTCAAATCTTGTCAGTGATTTCAAATCCGGCGCAACCACCACCAATAAAATTAAAGCTGTGATTTCAATGGATTAAACATTAGTATTTGAAAATTGTTCGTTTGGCACGGCAATTGCTTTCACTATCTGCAAACAATAATTCAGCACTTTAATCATGAATAAACTATAAACCAGAAACTAAAAGGGGGGCGATAACGGAAACATTTACGATGTAGTCGATTCAGGTTGCTTGATTTGAGGGAAGAACGATTTAACGATTTTAACGATAAAATATTACGAAACGGGAGGATTTAAAATGTTACAGAAACTAAGAGGCAATTCAAAGGGTTTTACACTGATCGAGCTGATGATCGTTATCGCGATTATCGGTATTCTGGCGGCTATCGCCATTCCCAACTTCATCGCCTATCGTAACAAGGCTTACTGCAGCCGGGCGGAATCCGATGCCAACAACCTGGCAGCGGCTCTGTCAGATTATTATTCGGTACCGAGTCACACGACCCTTATTACCGATGATACTGCATTGTATACCGTCAGTGATGGCAACAGCGCCACCATTTCCGGTAACACGGATTCCATTACCATTACCGTTACAGACGGAAGCGGTAACTGTCCGACGGATTATCAGAACTCACAATCGGCTGAGTGGACCAGCGACGTCTACACCAAGCTGATGGAATAATCCATAACTGATCGGACCTAGAATCGAATCGTAAAAAGGGGGAGTTTTGCTCCCCCTTTTTTTTGTTGGTTGACATCGGAGAAGCTAAAAATGCCGCGCGCCTTCCCGGTTGTTTGTTTAAGAGTTGGATTAAATTGAAAATAAATGCCGATTGTGATAAAATTCCACTTATCTTTTGGCCGATGATCTGAGGCATCGCAACCATAAGCGCTGGTTGTTCCTGATGATCCTTCCAAAGGTTTTTCTCAACCCTGTAAACAATTTTAAATGTCAAGGTCTAATCAGATTATTTCCGCTTTTTTGAGGTTCGGGTTTGAATGGGTAAAAACGACGTGAATTTGGTGAATAAAAGGGTCTGTTTTATACTGGGGCTGTTGTTGCTTGCAATTATCGTCGCTTATTCCAATACCTTGAATGCCTCCTGGCACCTGGACGATTATCCCAACATTGTCGAAAATGCCGAGCTTCACCTCAAAGATCTGCAGCCGCTATCTTTGGTTAAGGCATTTTACTCCCATCCCTGGCCCACCTTTGACCTGTACCGTCCGGTGGCCTGCTTGAGCTTTGCGCTCAACTGGTATGCCGGTCAAAACCGGGTAGCCGGCTTTCATATGGTCAACATCAGCATTCATCTGGTAACCGCGATATTTTTGTATCTTTCGATGCTCGGCCTGCTGCGTTCACCCGGTGTGAAAGGGATGCATGGCGGCAGCAGGGGCGAATATATTGCGCTCTTGGCCACGGCCCTGTGGGCCCTCAATCCCGTCCAGACCCAGGCCGTTACCTATATTGTTCAACGTATGGCCAGTATGGCGGCCATGTTTTATATTGCCGGCATATATTTCTTCCTCCAGGGCCGAATCCAGCCATTGCGCCGTCGGCAGGTTTTCGCTTATTTGGGCTGTGGGCTGTGTTACCTATTGGCACTGGGGTGCAAGGAGAATGCGGTTACGTTGCCGGCCGCACTGGTCCTGGTTGAAATTATCTTTTTCCAAAGGCAGGTGTCACCGGCCATCCGTAAGATTATCTCCGGTGTTCTGGCCGGGCTGGTCATAATGGTCCTCGTCATAATTGCGGTTTTGCTCTTAAGTGAAAACTCACCTTCAATTCTGAGGGGTTATGCCCACCGTTCCTTTACCCTGGGGGAGCGGTTGTTGACCGAGCCCCGGATTCTCGTGTTTTACCTCACCCAGCTTTTTTATCCCGTGCCCTTGCGGCTTTCAATCGAACACGATGTCACCGTTTCAACATCCCTTCTGGCCCCCTGGACCACTCTGCCGTCCATTTTAATCGTTGGTATGTTAATTTGTTTCGGCGTGCTGCAGATTCATAAGCGACCCTTGATGGCATTCGGCATACTCTTCTATTTTCTGAATCACCTGATCGAATCATCGATCTTACCGCTGGAGCTCATCTTCGAGCATCGCAATTATTTGCCGTCTCTGTTTCTGTTTTTGCCGGTAGCAGCAGGAATGATGAAAATTCTTGATAACTACAGATCCCGCAATCGGGCCTTATATCGGGTAATGATCGGTTTCGTGGTATTGCTCACCATTGGCCTGGGATTCGGTACCTATGTTCGGAACATGACCTGGCGCAGCGAACGGACCCTCTGGCAAGATGCAATGCAAAAGGCGCCCGCCAGCGCTCGTCCGGCGTATAACCTGGCAAGACATTATTATTTCCAGGTCGGGCACCTGGAGAAGGCCCTTGAATTGTATGCAAAATCGCTCAAGCTCAAGGCTTCGCGACCGGTATTTTCACAAACCCTGTCTTTAAATGCGATGGCCAGTATCCATTACATCAGACAGGACTATGAAAAGGTGGTCGCGTTGAATCAAGAAGCGCTGCGGATGAACCCGGGATTTGAAACCGCCCGGTTTAATACGGTCCTGGCTCTGGCGAAGTTGGGCCGGTGGGAAAAGGCCGCCCGGATCGCTGATCAGATGCTGGCCGGTCGCAGGGAATACAGCCCGTTTATTTTTGTAAAAGGTGCCACATTGCTCAAACAACACCAACCCGACCAAGCCCTGGCATATTTTCAAAAGGCATTGCGCCGGGACCCCGGGAACAAAAAGATTCTGCTCAATACCGGTATGTCACTCAGCTTGATGGGACGTTACATCCAGGCGGAATGGTTCTTTAAACGGGCCTTGCACCTGCCGCCCCAGGACATGCGAACCCATTTTTATCTGATCGAAAATTCTCTGAAAACCGGGCAACCGACAAAAATCGACCAATATTTAAATAAACTGCTGGCAGCCTTCAGTGTCGATGCCGTCACGGCCCGCTTGAATAAACCCTTCGATGACCTGTTTTTGCTGGCCCCATCGCGGACCATCCTAAGACCGGTGATTGCCGCTAAACTAGACGACTTAGCGCGTGAGACGGCCCGGTTGGGATTTTGATATATGAATCAGCATCATCACGCCCCGTCATTTAAACGCCTCGTGACAGCCTTCGGGCTGCTTTTCGTAGTGGTCGTTTTAATTTACAGCAGCACATTCAAGGCTTCCTGGCATATGGATGATCATCCCAACATTACCCGCAACGAAAGACTGCATCTTACCGACTTAAGCTTTCATTCAATCTTCGGTACATTCTTCGCAAGCCCCGTGCCCTCCAATCGTCATCAGATCTACCGACCCGTGGCCTGCCTGACATTGGCCCTAAACTGGTATGCCGGCAAGACCGATGTGACCGGTTATCACCTGATCAATATCGGCATCCATTATCTAACCGCGTCGGTTCTGTTTCTTACCATTTTAAGCCTTTTAAAAACGCCGAATATCCGGGGAAAATTACACGGCAGCGAAGGCTTTGTCGCTTTGCTGGCGGCAGTGCTCTGGGCGGTTCATCCGATCCAGATTCAGGCCGTTACCTATATTGTTCAGCGGATGGCCGCCATGGCGGCGCTGTTTTACCTGCTCGGCATCTATTGTTATCTCAGAGCACGCCGAAGCACTTCGCCGTACTCTCGGATCTTTTTCTGGACAGCCTGCGTATTAAGCTATTTTCTGGCCCTGGGCTCCAAGGAAAATGCGGCCATGCTGCCCCTGGCCGTGATTCTGGTGGAAGTCATTTTTTTTCAAACGCCGGATAGCCCTCCGGCTGCCAAGCGAATTTTCTGGTGCGCGGTTGGCAGCGCATTTTTCATTATGTTAACCGGGACCCTGTTTTTCATGAAAGGAGATATTTTTGCATTTATGAAGGGGTATGGTATCCGCCCCTTTACCCTGGAGCAACGTCTGCTGACCGAACCACGGGTTATCTTCTTATATCTGTCACAGATTGTCTACCCCGTACCCGCGCAGTACGCCCTTAACCATGACATTGTGATATCCACTAGCTGGTTTAAGCCCTGGACGACCCTGCCGGCGCTCAGCGGCCTGATTCTGATTGCCGGGTTGGGGCTGTTCCAGATCAGAAAAAGGCCGTTGCTGGCCTTTGCGATTCTGTTCTTTTTTCTAAACCATCTGATCGAATCGACCATTTTCCCGCTTGAGCTTGTGTTCGAGCATCGCAACTATCTGCCCACGCTATTTTTGTTTGTGCCCCTGGCCACCGGTGTCAAAATGCAGCTGGACCGGTTTCGGGGTCAGCGTTCCCCGGTATATTGGGGGCTTGTTATACTAACCCTGGTCGTCATTATGGGGCTGGGCGTGAGCACCCATGTGCGCAACCGGGCCTGGAAGACCGAAAAGTCGCTGTGGGAAGATGTTCTGCATAAATCCCCCGGCTTGGCAAGCCCCTATCAGGTGCTGGCCGGTCATTATAAGAAAATCGGAGACGACGAACGCGCCCTGGCCTTTTATCAAAAGGCCCTGTCCCTTAAAAGCCAGAGGCCCAAGCAATCCCGGGCCCTGGCGTTGAACAATATGGGCAATTTGTATGCGGATAGGGGCGAGTATGAACGGGCCATCGGCCTTTATCGTGACGCCCTCAAGGTTTATCCCGGATATGAGCGATCGCTTCACAATCTGACGCTGGCATTGTTGAAATCCGGTCAATTGCCGGAAGCGAGGCGTTATGCCGATGAGCTGAATTCAAGGTTTTATAACCAGACCTATTTGAATCTGAACGGCTTTATTTTGATCAAGCTGCAAAAACCCGCTGAGGCAATTCCGTTCCTGGTCCAAGCGGTTCGTCTGGCGCCCTATGAGCGCAATGCCGCTGTTAATCTGGGAGTTGCCATGACGCTCACCGGCCAGCACGACCAGGCCGAAAAAATTTTAACGACCATTCAGCGCAAATATCCCAATGACATCGTCACGCTTTTGTGCCTGATCGAGACTTACTTAAGGTCAGAAAATACCCAGGGGGCCGATAATTATTCAGAGAAGTTGTTTGCCGTGGGCAGCATCATCGCCATACAAGATATTCTCGGCCGTCCCGGTGCGCCGAACCGCGAAGTGCCGTTTACAAAAAGAAAATCTATTTGCCATGAGAAAAAAAGCTCTGAAAGCATTGCCGTTTTCATATTACTACTGGCCGGTGGTCTTCTTAGCCGTTGTCGGGCTGGCGGATTCGGTTTATCTATCCGTTTCCCATTATCGGGTGTACACGGATATGGCTTACAAAAGTTTTTGTGCCATATCCAAAGCCATTAATTGTGACACGATTTCCCAGAGCCCGTATTCAATTTTTTTAAATCTGCCGGTGCCGGTCTGGGGGATTATCGGCTATGCGTTTTTGTTGCTGTGCCTGGCAGTGGTCGCGCGTCCCAAAAACGGTGCCATACGGCTGTGGCCAATTGTTTTTTGGGTTTGCCTGGTATTTAGCGTCTACAGCATCGTCCTGGCGCTGATCTCTACCTACCTTATCGGCAGCTATTGCATCATGTGCATTGTCTCCTACGGTGTAAACCTGGCGCTGTTATTTTATGCCTGGATCGTTCACCGGAGATTCTCCGGTGCCGGTCTGCTGGAAGATACCCGCAAAGATCTTTTATATCTCTGGAAGACAAGGGGCAGGAGCCTGGCAGTGGTTTTGGTGTTTTGTCTGGCGGCCGGGTCAGCCTGGTATTTTTTTCCGGCCTACTGGCGGTTGCAGCCCCCTCGCTACGCTGGCAGCATTGCCACGGGCCTGACGGGCGGTGGGCACCCCTGGATCGGGTCAAAAAACCCGGTGCTGGAGATAATCGAGTTTGCCGACTATCAATGTTTTCAGTGCAAGAAAATGCATTTTTTCCTGCGTGAGCTGGTTGCGGCCCATCCTGAAAAAATAAGGCTGACCCACAAGCATTACCCCATGGATCACCAATTTAATCCCATCGTGAAGCAGGCCTTTCATGTCGGATCGGGGAAAATGGCCCTGCTGGCGATTTATGCAGCCTCTCAGGGGAAATTCTGGGAGATGAATGATGTATTGTACGGTGTGGCAGGCCGCAAGGGTGCCATCGAAATCAAGGAACTGGCCCAAAAAGTGGGTATCGATTCGAAAGAACTGGCATTGGCGATGAAGAATCCAAAAGTTCGCTACCTGCTGAATCGCGATATCATCCTGGGCAATCAGTTGGCCATTACCGGTACACCGACGTTTGTTATCAATAATAAAATTTATACCGGCCACATTCCGCCGGAAGTCTTTAAAGATATCATCCCGTAATAGAAATCGGCAATTTTGATCGGCACCTTGTTGGTGCCCCGGGAATATTTCCGAAAAGTCAACACAAATGGTCGTTAGCAGACGAAAGCATATTGAGCGCATCCACTCTAGGTTTCGATCACTGTGGATTTGCCTTGTTTTGATTACCTCTATTTGGATAATTTACTGGCAGGTAGGCCAGCATGAGTTTGTTAACTTCGACGATGGCCGCTACATCGGGGATCTTAAGAATTACCTGGACAGACCGTTGATGGAAAGCATTTATCGGTCCTTTTCAGTTACAGGCCTTTCCCATTGGCACCCGCTGACCTCGTTGTCCCATAGTCTTGACGTTCATCTATTCGGGATGAAGCCCAGGTATCATTTATTGACCAGTGTTCTGTTTCATACCCTCAACGGCCTGCTGCTGTTCGGGGTGCTGAAAAAAATGACCGGTGCCGTCTGGCAGAGCGCTTTCGTTGCCGCCCTATTTGCCGTACACCCGCTAAATGTCGAATCTGTGGCCTGGGTATCGGAGCGGAAAAATCTTCTGAGCACCTGTTTTTGGATGCTAACCCTTCTGGCATACCATCGCTATACCCAAAAGCCTTTGCTATCCAACTACCTGCTTACCTTGATAGTTTATCTGATGGGGTTGCTGGCGAAACCGATGTTGGTCACCTTGCCCTTTGTGTTTTTATTGCTGGATTTCTGGCCCTTGAAGCGGCTGCGACTTGACCGCGCCCGACCCAACCCCGGCCAATCAGATCATCCGTTGCCGTTCATTGGTGCGGGGCATCACAATGTTTATCTTTTGCTCGAGAAAATCCCCTTTTTGATTTTATCCGCCATTTCGATCAAAATATCGGCGTTGTCTTTCAGGAATCCACTTATTTCCCTTGAAGCAGTGCCGCTGACACTGCGCCTTGCCAATGGCTTCGTCTCCTATATTAGCTATATTGGAAAATTGATTTGGCCCTGCAATCTGGCCGCTTATTATCCTTATCCGGACCGGATTGACAGCTGGCAGGCAACCGGCGCCGTCACCATCGTGGTCGCGATTACCGGCCTGGTGATATGGAAGGCCCGCAAATTGCCTTACCTTGCTGTCGGATGGCTGTGGTTTGCGGGCACACTGGTTCCGGTCTCGGGTCTGATACAGGCGGGACTCTGGCCGGCCCTGGCCGACCGCTACGCCTATGTACCCCAGATCGGCATATTCATCATTTGTGCCTGGGGTGCTGCCGAGCTTATGGGTCGATGGCGAGTCCGCTTTGCGCTGTTACGGGTGACGGCCGCCACCGCCATTATCGTGCCGGCGATTGTTGCCTGGTACCAAGTCGGCTATTGGAAAAATAGTCTGACCCTTTTTGAGCGCATGTTAGCGGTCACCGGCCGAAACCCGGTGGCCCATCTGGGTCTGGGCGTCAGTCTGGCGAGAGCAAAGCGGCCGGTTGAGGCGGTCGATCAGTTTAACAAAGCCCTGGCGCTGAATCCGAATTATGCCGAAGCCCACAACAGCCTTGGGACGGTACTGATATCCCAGGGCAAGGTTCAAGCGGCTAGCGATCATTTCCGCCGGGCCGGGCAGCTCACAGGGCCGCCTGGCAGAAGCCATCTCAAATTTTAAGCGGGCAGCCAGGCTGCGAAAAGATTTTACCGGTGCCCATCGCAACCTGGCTCTGACCCGGACGATCTACAATGAGATCACCCAGGCGCTCGAGGGGCTGCGCCAGGCACTGGCGGTGAGATTTGAACAACCGCAATTGGATGTCAAGCTGGAGCGCTTGCTGACAGCTAAAAAAGGGCTGATTCGTTCTGTGCGGCGATTCGAGCGATCGCTTGCCAGGCATACCGGGCCCCAACGCGGCGTTGTGATTCAAATTTCGGCTTTGGATGACGCTGCCGACGAATATGACGCCTTGCTGCCTGCGTTTGAGCGACTGGTGGCGTCGCCGCCGGTCAACGCCGACGCCTACTACCATATGGCCTGCCTGTCTGCCAGGAAAGGCGCACACAATGAGGCCATTGAATGGCTTCAAAAAGCGCTTCAGAACGGCTTTGACGATTGGGATATTATCGGGACAGACTCAGATTTGGATATACTTCGATCCTCATCAAAATACAAAGGACTGGGGCACAAATTTAAACCGCAACCAGGGAAAAGCGGATAAAATAGTCCGGATGGACTTTGATTTCCTTCAGGGTCTGCAATTTGAAATGAGGGTCCAGCCATTGCGCCTTTCTTCGCGGGCGGTTGGTTCGATTGGCAATTTCCTGGATGACGATGATTTTAGAATAGCGATGCTTTTGAAGCGCGGCCAGTAATTCTTCACGATGGGAGTTGGCGTATTCAAATTTGACGGCCCCATAGGACAAAGCGGTGAAGTGACCGGAATAGGCGGTTATAATCAGAACATTTGGATCGTTGAGATCTTCGAGAAATGTCTGGGAATTTTGATGGATACGGGTGATGATCAGGCTGTTGATGAAGTCATGCCGGGCGGCGATGGGATGGTAAAACAAAAATACGACGATAGCGGCCATCAATAATTTTTTTCCCGACATCCAGTCGGGCCACAGCGCCCGCAGCAGCAATGGTGTCAGCGCGCAAAACAGGCTGAAATTCAGAAAAAGACGCGCCTGGGTCGGACGGTCGAAGCGACCGAAATGATGGGAAAGCACAATTACCAGAAACGCGGCAATGCTGATTCCCAGAATAAATCCAAAATATTTTTGGTAGGGTTTGAACGTAATTTTTTTCGCCAGGATTTGTTTTGCCAGGTAACCCAGCAAGAGGACGGCCACCAGATTCATCAAACCGGCATAGGGCAGATCCATTTGCAGGTTTAGGTAATTTTGGATGAATATCTTACCATGCTTGATAAACGACTGGAGCGCAAACAGGGGCACGTCCGGAGGATTTTCATAGGTGCCTTGAGACAAAAGCCGCTGCCAGACAAACGGCAGGCTCAACAGCGGCGTCAGGGTGTACAGATAGGCATAAGATTTGACATGCTTTAGCTTAATAAATTTGATGCTGGGCACCAGGATAAGCAGGAAAAAGATGCAGGATTCATAGCGGATATTGGAAAACATCAACAGGCTGACCCAGATAAACGCCAAGCTCCCCGCTCCGGGTGATTTAAGAAAATCGTATAAAGCCAGCATGATGATGGCGAAAAAAAGGGTGGAGAAAAGATCGTAACCGCCCGACGTGCCATAGATCGAAAACAATGGACAGGCTAAGACTAAAAACATGGCTGCCAGGGCGCAATAGGTATCCAGGCATTTGCGGGTTGCAATGTAAACACCTGCCAGAAAAATGAACATCACCAAAAAATTTAGCATAAAGACGTTGGCGGGTCGATAGCCCAGCGCTGAGTGGACCAGGCAGGTCACAAAGGGGAAAAGCAGCGGCCGATTCGGTATATCGACCGCAAGGGGAATGAGGCTGTCATGATAGTAGTGTGCCATTGATATGCGGTGGGCGTCCTTGTGAAATAGCATCGACTGGGATACGGACAATAGATTGGTTTCATCGCCGAGGATCTTAAACCCCACCGGCAGGGTGACAAAAATTATGGCGGTCATCACCAGTGCCAGACCGATCCCCCATCCATAGGCCGCCAAGAGCTTTTTGAGAGAAAAATCAAGCTTTTTAAGATAGCCGATGAGGTGGATGACCCAGACCATACAGAGCGCCATCAGAACATAATAGGATGTCCTGGCATAAAACCACACCATGGTTTCACGGCTTTGAATACTGTAAAGGAAAAGGCCGAAGAAAATGAAAACCGGCAGAAAGACGAGGAATACGTTAATTTTTTTGGGCATCTTGTCTTCGAATTGCAGCTGTGAAGTTTAATTTATAGTTTTCAATTATAACCCTTTTTGAAAAAAAAAACAAAAATAACGATGATATTCGGTAACCGTCAGACAACCGTTGGGAGGATCTGGCTTGAGATAACGCTCCTGGTGCTCTTGGCGGCAATGATCGCCATGATTGTCGTGTTGGCCGGGGTGCCGCCGGTTAGCCGGGATGCGCTGACCCATCACCTTGCGGTACCCAAACTGTACCTCCAAAATGGCGGTATCTGCGAAATTCCCGCCATCAAGTTTTCCTACTACCCCATGAACCTGGATCTGCTCTACCTGGTTGCGCTATATTTTAAAAATGATATCGCGGCCAAATACATCCATTTCGGCTTTGGGTTGCTCACGGCCTGGCTGATCTATGGCTATCTCGTCAAGCGGCTGAGTAGAGTCTGGGCTTTGCTGGGGGCACTTTTCTTCCTTTCGTTGCCCGTGATTGTGAAGTTGTCTATCACCGTCTACGTGGATCTGGGGCTGGTGTTTTTTTCGACGGCATCTTTAATGGCTGTGTTTCGATGGATTGAAAGTCGGTTTGACTTCAAATTTTTACTCCTGTCGGCGGTTTGCTGCGGCCTTGCCATGGGCACCAAGTATAACGGCCTGCTGACGCTGTTTATCTTAACGGTAATGGTTCCCCTGGTTTTTATCAGTCGGTCCAAAGAGGTGTCCAACGCGGAAAAACAAGCTTCCCAGCGAGATGCAACCAAAATTCAGTTGAAAGCGGTGGGATTCGGTGCGGGTTATTGCATCATTGCGCTGCTGGTTTTTTCACCCTGGATGATTCGAAATTTTATCTGGAAGGGCAATCCCATCTATCCGCTTTACCAAAATGTCTTCACCTCACGCAATGCTGCCGATACGAACAGGCCAGATACTGCCGTCAGAACGGATGCCGCTGGCGCCATAGCGTCCAAACGTTCCAAAACAGGTACCGGCTGGGCCCCTTTTGCCATTCGGAAAATGGTCTACAAGGAAACCTGGTGGGAGATTGCCCTGATTCCTGTCAGAATTTTTTTTCAGGGTCGTGATGATGACCCCCGTTATTTTGACGGCCAACTCAATCCCTTTTTGCTGCTGTTGCCGCTGATTGCACTTTGGCCGCTGCAATCCATTCCCGCAG
>WOR8_10005236_pt1 | contig 12883 bp, 16 predicted proteins | sample DeeMarSeWOR38_10_FD_19890 | JGI IMG/M metagenome (IMG submission 19890) | reverse complement strand
TCGACAGTTCAGATGAAAGATTTATGGAATTCTTTATGCTCAGTTATCCAGAGAAAGATAGGAAGTGGGTAGGAGAACCTAAGACAGTTGAATATAGGTATTTGCTGGAGAAGAAATAATGACAAATGTATACTATGATTATGATGATCCAGATGATTTTAAGAAAACAACAGAAAAAATGTGCAAGTGTGGGCATAAGCTATACATGCATGGGTTTACGGATAATATTTTTCGTTCTTCTTTTGATGATGTCTCTCCTAGTTATTTTTTCAGAGTTTCACAGTGTACGGTTTGTGATTGTAAGGAATTTAAATCAGCATGAAAGTATTTGTAATGGATGAAAGTATTTGTAATGGCACAAGGTGATGGGAGCAGATGGAGTGAAGATACCTACATGGAACTTCCATCTGAATTTAAGCAATTAACTCCTTTAGGTAATGAAACAATAATTACTAGAACACTAAGGCAACTAGGTGATTTAGATGTTACAGTAATTGCCCCTGGAGAATTTGCTGAGTATGTGTTGCCATTTGGAGTACATCTAAAATACTTTAGAGTTCCAGGTTCTTTGTTATCTGGAATAAAGCAAGCAATTAAATGGATGGATTTATACGATAGGAATGTGGTTTTGTTGGGAGATGTGGTTTACAGTAATTCTTTAATATCAGACATCTTAACAATGAAAGAGCAATATAGAATTTACGGTAGAGAAGATGGAAACCCTGTAACTGGAAAGAAAGCTAAAGAATTGTTTGCTTTAGTAATTACCCATGATCTGATACCTTTACTGGAATATGATATAGACATTTGTTTGGAAAGAAATAAACACGCTAGGTTGTGGGATTTACAAGGTGAAATTGAGTCTCTATTATATATAGATGATTATACAGATGATTTAGATAGTCCTGAGGAATATATTCAATTTTGGAACAAGTTAGAATTTGCAGCATTAGAGGACGATAAATGAAAATTGATATTCTTTGTAGTGATGGTTCTCCGATTGGAGTTACCTCTAAGACTCTTTGGGGAGATAGTTGGAGAGTTGGGGTTGGAGGTTCTGAGTATGCTCTAATTACCATGTGTGAAGAATGGACAAAGAGAGGATACGAAGTAACCCTTTACAATTCACCAAAGGAGGTTGGAGTAAGCCCATTTCATCAGCTTCCAACAAATGCCTTCAACCCAAATCATCCTAGAGATGTTCTAATTACTTTTCGTTCACCAAATCCTTTAAGCATAATAGCAAAAGGTCTTAAGGTTTGGTGGAGTTGTGACCAGTACACAATAGGTAATTTTCAGAACTTTGCTCCTTCAATGAATAGAATAGTTTGCATATCGGATTTTCACAAGAATTATTTTAAGTCTCAATACAATATTCTAAACGCAACTGTTATTGATTTACCAGTAAGAATACAGGATTTTCCATCTGATGTAGAAAGAGTTCCGAATAGACTTGTTTTTACTTCAGTTCCAGATAGAGGACTTCACTATTTGTTGGATATATGGGAAGAAGTGAAGAAATCAATTCCAGATGTGAATTTATATATTACAAGTGATTATCGCTTGTGGGGTGCTCCTGATCCAAGGAACAGTAGACATAGAGCAGGATGGATAGGGCAGAAAGATGTAATGTTTGCAGGGGCTTTACCAAGAAAAAGATATGTTGAGGAGTTAGCGAAGTCTCAGTTGCTAGTCTATCCATGCGAGTATGAGGAACTGTTCTGTATTTCTGTTGCTGAGGCTATGATTTCTGGTGTATATCCTATAACCAGTGGAGTAGGAGCACTCTCTACTACCAACATGGGTACAATAATTCCTCATTTTCCAGATAAGATATTTTTTGACGACATGATAGGAGAAGTTCTTTTCTGTTTGCAGAATAAAGATGAATTGAAAAAGCGTCAGAAGTCAATAGTGAACAAGGCGAAAAAGAGGTTTCATCCAGATAGAATTATAGAAGAATGGGAAGAAAAGGTATTCAAATGAAAATTGCGGTTATATCTGATTTAGATTTCAGGGGTTCTGGTTATATGAATATTACTTTGCCACTTTGTGAAGGTCTATCACAGGAAGGACATGACATAAAAGCGGTAGGATTGGCTTACAAACGTGAAGAACACTGGTTCAACTTTTCTATTCTTCCTGCTGATAACTTTCAAGAAATGATGGCAATAGTAAAGAACTTAGAAGCTCAGTGGAAATTTGATGTTCTCATTGTCGCTATAGATATTACTTGGCATGAACAAGTTTTATCTAATTTACAGGATAGAACTTTCAAATATGTTGGCATTATGCCGATAGAGGCAGACCCACTTTGTCTATCTTGGGCAATGATACTTATGCAGATGGATAAAGTATTTATTATTTCAGAATTTGGTTCAGAAGAAGCGCAGAAGCAGGGAATAGAAGCTGAGCATATTCTGGTTGGAATAGATTCTGAAAAGTGGAAATTCAGAAATACAGAAGATAGAGTCTCTGGTAGAGGAATATTTGGATTTGAGGAAGACGATTTTGTAGTTCTTACAGTTGCAGATAATCAAGAGAGAAAGAATTTGTCGAAAGGAATGGAGATTTTTGCTGAATTCTCTAAGTCCCACGAAAATGTTAAGTATGTTTTAGTTACCAGGGAACATCTTCATGTTGGTTGGAAACTACAGGACTATGCACAAGAGTTAGATATTCAAGACAAAATGGTAATTTTAGAGAGAGGAATGCCTCAGAAGAAATTATGGAGCATTTATGCTATGGCAGATGTATTTCTCTTACCATCTAAAGCGGAAGGTTTAGGACTTCCAATATTGGAAAGCATGGCGGTAGGAATTCCTGTTATTGGTACAAACTGTACTGCAATAAGAGAATTGATTTGTCAAGGAGGAGGTTTCGTATTAGATTATGAGGAGATTTTAGTTAATGTAGATGGGAGCACTTGTTCATATCGTGATCCATTTGGAAATGGGGCTAGGTACATAGCAGAACATAAACACGGTGTTTCTTTGCTTGAAAACGTGTATAATCTTCTTGGAACTGAAGAATATCAGGAAATATCGTTGAATGCCAGGGACTATATAGAGTCTAGGGATTGGTCTATTGGAGTTGAGCAATTAGATAGAGCGTTGAGGTCAATACAAGATGAAGATAGTGACGATAGTTCGGACGAGGAATGAGGAAAGGAATATTGGAAGGTTTCTTTGGTCTTATAGAGACATAGCAGATGAAGTTTTAATTGCTGATGGAGGAAGTGAAGATAGAACATTATTGATTGCAAGTCGGTTTTCATATGCAAAGGTAAGAATGTTTGATGAAAAGAAAGAGATGAAGAATGACTTGTGGAGAAATCCAGAAGCAGAACATTTGAACTTTCTAGTCGAATGGGCAGAAGAAAGAGGGGCAGACTGGATATTGATGGATGATTGTGATTGTGTTCCTAATGTCAAGCTTCAATCCGAAATTAGAAAGCAACTTGTTCAAGACCCAATTAGAGACTTTGTTTATGCAGTTAGGCTTTATGTTTATAAGGACGATAAACACTTGTCTGGTCTTTCTATGATAAAAAAGGATGAATGGGCAACAAGTTTATGGGGATGGAAAGCAAATCTTGGGCTTAGATTCTTTAATACAGATATGGCTTACAGGTTTGAACCAGAACCTAAGAAGGAGCAGATAACAAGCGTCTTACCCGAATATTGTTTGTTGCATTATGCTTGGCCCGATGACGAAGAAATAAAAAGAAAAATGGATTTTTACAATTTATCTGGTCAGATACCAGACATTAGACATCCTCTAGAATATGGTGGAGAACTATTACCTCTACCAGAGTGGGCAACATGGATAACAGAGTGGCAGTAATTCTTACAAATTACAATATGCTTGAACGTGCTGATTATATGTATAGCTACATTCAGAGATATTCAAATTATCCATTAGACTTTATCTTAGTGGACAATGGAAGTGACCAAGTTCCTCCTGCATACTTTACAACCTTTAGACTTCCAGCAAATGTCCAGACTTGCAGAGGATGGTTGGCAGGGTTGAAGTTCGCTGATATTCTGGAGGAATCCTATGGTGAACCTTACTTTGCATATGTAATTGCTATAACAAGTGCTACATTAGTTGGAGGAGAAGACCATGTTGGGGAGATGGTAAGGTTCTTGTTGGAACACGAAGACGCAGTTGGCATTATGCCAGCACTGACGGAGGACAGTGATATAGAGGTCTGGAAGCAAATGAATGCAAGAGGTGGATCAACGCCTAGACAGACCTGGGGGTTAGATATGATTTTTACAATGTGGAGAGCAGACTGGTTTAATTCTATTGGTAGGCTTGATAGAAACCTGATTTATGCTTGGGGTACTTCTGAGGAAACCTCTTGGAAAGCTAGAAAAGCTGATAGGTCTTTATGGATACATGAGGGTTTGAGAGTAAAAAAGGAACAGGATATAGGCTATAGAATGGACAGAATGGGTATGCCTGTTGAGGAGAGAAGAAGGTTAGGCATGGAGAATGTCTGTGAAGTTATGAATGAGAAATATGGGACAGATTGGATGGAGAGGCTTACAAATGAATACGTCAGACCAGAGTGGAAATAAAGTAGCAATCATTATTCCAAATTGTAATACTCCTGAATTTGTAGAGGAGCTTATAGGACATGTCCGTAGGAAAACTGCGGATAACTCTGATTATGATGTTTATGTAATCAATAATGGTGAACCTAGATACTTCCATGATAAACCTGAGAATTATGTTCTATCCTATCTTGTACCTCTTGGAATGGGAACAGCAGTAATAAAGGGAATCAACTATGCGAATAGAATAGATAAGTATTTTGCCTACTGGATACTTACAACGTCTATGAAGTTTACTTATGATGAAGATTATCTTACTCCTATGTTAAAGGTATTGAAAGTTATTCCAGATGCAGTAATGATACATCCAGCAACTATTGGTACGGCATGGGACAGTTTAGAACCATCAAATTATGATGGTGGTATTAGAGGCGTTTGGGGTGTGGACAGTAACGCTGTTCTTATCAGAGCAGATTGGTATAATAGTGTTGGAGGTTATGATCCAGAACTTACTTTTGGTTGGGGATCAAGCCTTGAACTATGCTGGAAAGCACGTAGAGATGGAAAGAGGATTTATGTAGATGATAGATTTCTTATGTTCAAAGACGATGGTGTTGCTTGGGACATGGGCAGACGTAGTGAAAGTACACATGAAGAATTCAATGAGAAAGCAAGCAAACAAATGAGCGAAGTCTTGTCTAAAAAGTATGGAGAGGAGTTTTTGGAAAGACTAGGACACGAATACAGATAATGCCACTATTATTAATCTCAATACCAAAGTCAGGAACAAATATGCTTACACAGGCAATTGGAGGGGAACATGAGCAGATTGGTGTAGTCATTGCTGGTTTAGTCCATCCAATACCATCAATAGCAGACCAAATAAGAGAACTTTCAGGCTTTGGTAGAGCACATTTACCATACAGAAAGGAATATGAAGAAATTATTGTCGAAAAGAATATCAAAACTGTATTTCTATATCGTGACCCAAGAGATGCAATCATATCCCATAAGCACTGGATACAAAGACAAGGGGAAGTTGGTCATGGATTTATGAATTTTGAAGTACATCCTGGGGTTCGGCTTAGAGATTGTGAAGACCCTATATGGGAATTATTGAAAGTTTATGGGTTTCATTATGAGAGATTTCTTCCCTGGCATGATAGAGATTTTATTCATCAGATAAAGTATGAGGATTTAGTTACAAATACTGTTGCTACCTTAGAAAATTTATTAGAATTTATAGGAGGAAGTGTAGCAGTTGAGATTGATTGTGGTACAGTTGGTATAATGATGTCTAGGATAAATCCAGAAACTTGTTCTACGTTTAGAAAAGGAGTAATTGGAGACTGGAAATCCGAATTTTTAGAACACCATAAAAGATATTTCAATAATCATTATAAAGAGATGATGAAAAGGTTAGGATATGAGCAAGCGGAAAAGATATAAAAAGAAACCAGATGTAAGCATTATAATTCCAGTTTTCGGTAGATTTGACCTTTTAGATAAGTGCCTCAAATCTATACCAGATGCTTGTGGGGATAAGTCTTATCAAGTAGTTCTATTTGACAATGCCAGTCCAGATAGAGATGAAGCAGAGGAGTATTATGACTCCTTGGATATAGACAATGTAATTGTGTCAAGAAGCAATGAGAACTTGGGGTTTCCTATTGCTTGTAACAGGGGAGTAAATAGAAGCAAGGCAGACATAGTTTTCCTCTTGAACTCTGATGTAGTTTTACTTCCTGGCGCAGTAGAGTCTATGATGCAACATCTTAAAGACCCTGAGATTGGTGTTGTTGGAATGAAGCTGTTGTTTCCAGAGGAAAGTGTAGACGGAAACCGTCCTGCTGGAAAGATTCAACATGTGGGCTTGACATTAGATATAAAAGGTCAGTTCCTACATGCGTTTATTGCATGGAGTAAAGACAACCCAAGAGTAAATCGTGTTTTTGAAGTTGGTGCTGTAACTGGTGCTGCTTTAATGACAAAGAGGACTTTATGGTATAAGGTAGGAGGGTTCTTTGAAGGCTATGGAATAGGTACGTATGAGGACTGTGATCTTTGTTATTCCATTAGAGAAAAAGGATACAAAGTCATTGTGGATGTAAATGCTGTTGGATACCATTACACAAATGCAACGGCAAGTTTTTATAAGATACCCTTCCCTTTGGGACAGAATAGACAGATATTCCTACAGAGGTGGGGTAAACAGTTAGAGTATGATGAATGGAGAGTATTATGACACCAGAAGAATTTAAGAAACTTATAGAAGATAGTGGGTTAGAGGATGAAAGTTTTATCCTTATGATATTTGACGAGTTTGGATCAGTGAAAAAGAATATGGCAATAAATACTATTATGCCTGAGCAAATACTTGCTGCTGCATCTGAGTTGGAAGTGATTGGTAAGAACATGATTATGCAGAGAGAAAATGCTAGACTTGCAGAGCAAATGAATACTCCAAGAATTGAAGTGCCTAAAATTCAAATGAAATAGTCATGAATAATCTTCTTTCAATTATTATCCCTTCCAGAAATGAAATATTCCTGAAAAATACTGTTGAAGACCTCTTAGATAAATCGGAGAGCAATATAGAGATTATTGCTGTCTTAGATGGGTATTGGCCTGATCCTATGCCAAGAGAAGATAAGAGAGTAGTTTACTTGCATAGAGGTAAGGCTATGGGAATGAGGGCAGCAATAAATGGTGCTGCTCAAATTGCTAAAGGCAACTTTCTAATGAAATGTGATGCCCATTGTATGTTTGATTATGGGTATGACATAAAACTGATGAATGATTGTGAAGGTAATTGGGTAATCATTCCTAGAAGAAAGCGTTTAGATGCTGAGAATTGGGATATACAGGATGTAGGTAAACCAGATGTAGACTATGAGTATCTCAGTTATCCATATGCTAATCCAAAGCGTGACCCTGGAATACATGGAACAATTTGGACTAGCAGAGCTGTAGAGAGATTGAATGAACCAGAGTATCTTGTAGATGAGAACATGTCCTTCCAGGGTAGCTGTTGGTTTACAACTAAGAAACACTTCTTGCATAGAATAGGAGGGTTGCAGGAGGAAGGATACGGTACTTTTATTGGAGAACCACAAGAGATAGGAATGAGGACTTGGTTAGGGGGTGGGAAAGTAATGGTAAACAAGAAAACATGGTATGCCCATCTTCACAAAGGAAAGAAGTATGGTCGTGGATACTTTATGAGTAAGACCGAAGTTCGCAGGGGAAATCGTTATTCTGTAAATTACTGGATGAACAATAATTGGGAAGACAGAATACACGACATTGAATGGTTGATAGAGAGATTTTGGCCCGTACCTACTTGGCCCGAAGATAGAAGTTTATGGAAGATGAGGGATGATGACGAATGGAAGAACTAGAATACTTAGCAAACAAATATAATCTAAATCTCAATCAGAGACATATGCCGATTGAAATACCTAACACTGGCAGAGATATTCTTGCTGGTCTATTCAAAGAGTTAGGGTATAAAGTTGGAGCAGAGATTGGGGTAGAGAGAGGGCTGTATACAGAAGTCCTTTGTAGAATGAACCCCGAAAGTAAGGTCTATGCTATAGATGCCTGGACATGCTACTCCGATTATCGTGACCATGTTAGTCAGGAAACTTTAGATGGATTTTATGAATATGCTAAACGCAGAGTATCTAATTACGACTGTGAACTTATAAAAGGGTTTAGCATGGATGTAGTCCAACAGTTTGAGGATGAAAGTTTGGATTGGGTTTACATAGATGCAAACCATGAGTTTCTTCCTGTAGCAAATGATATTTTCTATTGGGCTAAGAAAGTCCGAAGGGGAGGAATAGTTTCTGGTCACGATTACAGAAAGAACAAAGTAGTACCAGCAACAAATAGCAGAAACCAAGTAGTCTCTGTTGTAAATGCCTATACAGATGCTTTTCAAGTTAGACCCTGGTTCTTGTTGGGAACTAAAGACAAGAAACCAGATGAAATAAGAGATGATGCCCGTTCTTGGTTTTGGGTAAAGGATTATGCCTAGAGTACACATTGAACCAGCTCCAGACAGAGCAATAGATAGGGTTGTAAGAGCATTGAAAAGGTATGTTCCTGATTGTGTTGAACTTACAAGCGATTCGGCAGACCTAACTATTATTCATGTTGTTGGTCGTAAAGAGGCTTTAGAGCGTAAAGTCTCCATGTTAGGAGGTAGGGAATATGCCTTAATTCAATACAGCGTCAGGTCTACTCAGAAACCAGAAACAGATCACTGGATACAGAGTTGGGATAGTGCAAAGTTAGTATGGTCTTATTACAACTTAAATTTATATTTGCAGGAAGATGGACATGAAAAGCACTTAGACAATCTCTACCATACTCCTTTGGGGGTAGATGAAACCTTTAAGAAAAGGTACTTTGGAGAACCATTATATAAGATAATGACACATGGAAGGTCTTGGACTACAGAAAGTATCAGGGAGTGTGGTTGGGCAACAAAGAATACTGGAAATCGAATGTTACACCTGGGAGAAGATGTAAGAAGACCTTGGGTTGATTGTATAACTAATATAAGTGATGTATGGTTGTCTCACATGTATGGACAGTGTGAGTTTGTTGCTGGTCTACGTAGAACAGAGGGCTTTGAACTTCCTGCTGCTGAAGGTCTGGTTTGTGGAGCAAGACCTATACTATTTGATAGACCACATTACAGAAAGTGGTATTCCCCTTGGGGTATATTTATACCTGAGAAAGATAGAGAAGAAACCATAAAGTCTTTAGAGGAACTATTTGTTCAAGAAATGCCTCCTCTGTCTGATAAAGAGATAAGGGAAGCAAAGGAGTTTTTTGACTGGAGATGGATTGTAGAGGGGTTCTGGAGAAGGGTTTTGGATGGCAATAGCGACTAAAAATACCGTGTTTTATCACATTCCAAAGACAGGAGGGATATGGGTAAAGTCTGCTATGAGGTTCTCTGGAGTTCCATATGGAAGGGTAAGAAATGGTCTGCCTCACCCATATGGACTATATAGGGAGCATTCTACCCCTGTTGGTATTGAGAAGTCTGTAGAAGGGAAGTTGTCCTTTTGTTTTGTAAGACACCCTGTAGACTGGTACAGGTCTTATTGGGCATATAGATATAAGACAGATGCCCTTGATCCAAAATTTCCATTGGACAAACTTTATAGAAAAAACTTTCAAAAATTTGTAAATAACGTGCTGGAAGCATATCCAGAAGGGTTTGTTGGAAATTTATACCGATTTTACGTAGACTCTGATTTATCTGGAGTTGATTTTATTGGTAAGCAGGAGAGGTTGGAACAGGATTTGATATTTGTACTAAGAAAAGCTGGAGAGACATTTGATGAAAAAGTAATAAGGAAAACAAAATGGAGAAATATTGCAGCATCTAGCAAGAAGTTTAGACACTTGTGTATACCAGATAAAGATTTAAGAGAGCGAATTATAAAGACAGAAAGATGGGTGTGCGAGAATTTTAATTATGCCTGACCTAACAATAATGATCCCTGCTAGAAATGAACAGTTTCTAAGCAATACCGTAATAGACATTCTAAAGAATATAAGAGGGGATACAGAAGTTATTGCTGTACTTGATGGAAATTGGCCTTTGTTTCCTCTCGAACAGCATGATAGAGTTACAGTTCTGTATTACCCTGAAAGCATAGGACAAAGAGCAGCAACAAATCGTGCAGCAAGATTGTCAGATGCAAAATATCTTATGAAAGTAGATGCTCACTGTGCATTTGATGAGGGCTTTGACGTAAAACTAATGGAAGATATGCAGGAAGATTGGACTATTGTTCCATTGATGAAGAACCTTCATGCTTTCGATTGGGTATGTCAAAGTTGTAATGAGCGAACTTATCAAGGCCCGAAACCAGAAAAATGTGGAAAGTGTGGGAGTGAAGATGTAAAGATGGATATACTTTGGCAACCAAAGCCATCTCCAAACTCCACTTCTTATAGATTCAATAGAGAACTACGCTTCAAATATTTTGGTGAATATAAAGAGAGACAACAGGGAGATTTAGTTGAAACCATGTCCCTTCAGGGTTCTTGTTTTATGGTAACTCAGGAGAAATATTGGGAGTTGAACCTTTGTGATGAACGTTGGGGCAGTTGGGGGCAACAGGGAACTGAGGTGGCATTGAAGACTTGGTTATCTGGTGGAAGTGTAATTTGTAGCAAGAAGACTTGGTATGCCCATATGTTCCGCACTCAGAAGGGATTTAGTTGGCCCTATCCTCCTCCTGGCAAGAGTCAGCAGAGGGCGATAAAGAGATCACAGGATATATTCCTGAATGATAAATGGGATAAAGCAGTAAGACCTCTATCTTGGCTTATAGAAAAGTTCTCCCCTATCCCTGATTGGGAGGACTATGGTAAAGAAAAGAAACCAAAGAAATGTAAAGATAAAGAACCAAAACCATCTAAACCTCCAAAACCGCCAAAGCCTCCAAAAGGGGTTGTATATTATACAGATAACAGGTTAGATGATAAGTTGCTAACAGCTTGTCAGAGACAACTTACCAGGGGAATAAAAGAGAAGCATATAGTCAGTGTTTCTTTGAAACCTATAGATTTTGGCGGTAAACGTATTGTTTTAGAACTAGAACCTGGGTATCTAACTATGTTCAAGCAGATGCTTGCAGGAATAGAAGCTTCTGACGCAGATGTTATTTTCTTTTGTGAGCATGATGTACTTTATCATCCAAAACACTTCGATTTTGTTCCTCCAGATAGAACTAAGTTTTATTACAATACAAATGTCTGGAAGGTTAGATTGGAAGATGGTCACGCTATAAGAACAGATGATTGCAGACAAACTAGCGGTCTTATTGCCTGGAGAAGTCTTCTTCTTGAACATTATGTTAATAGGGTACAGATCGTTGAAAAGACAGGTTTTAGTAGAAAGATGGGGTTTGAACCAGGGACTCACAATCGTAAAGAAAGGGTAGATGATTATAAGTCTGAGAAGTGGGAAAGCGAGTATCCAAATTTAGATATTCGACACGATAGAAATTTAACTCCTAACAGGTGGAGCAAGGATCAATTTAGAAATAAAAAATATACAGAAGGATGGAGAGAGGCAAGTGAGTTAGAAGGTTGGGGAAAATTGATTGAAATTGTTAATAGTTTAATCTAAAAATCTTGCAATTCTAGCCATTAATGCCCAACTAATGTATAATACAACAGTTGGGTTTTTTACTATATTGGAGGTAATAATGTCTAATTATTATATCCTAGCGGAGATAAAGAGAGGCGAGTGATGGAGCGGTTATATATTGTGCCAGTTGAAACAGTCATCATCGGAGAAATGGAATACAACGGGATGAGGTATTTTGATTGGCGATTTGACCCAGACCCGCCAGGGATTGAAACGCCGACAGAATGTATTTATTATGGTTATCACCCATCCGTATTAGTTCTCGCTAAGGACATCTCGCAAACAGACCATGACGCACTCGACAGTTATCCAGATGTGTTCGTATTCCCTGAGTTTGACCAGTTGGATGATTCTATTGACCCGCAGGATAATGCCAAAGATTTCTTCGAGGGGATAAGCCTGCCTGCTGATTGGCTCACTCCAGCGACTTCATACCGTGAATTGCTCCGCAGGACAATCACAATATTTCTGTTCAACCAGCGTTATCGTGGAATATCCGAGGGGCATGACGTGTTTGAAAATGTGACGCTCGATGATACTTATAACGACTTGACAGCAGAAGAACAAGCGTGGTTCGATGCGACTGTAGAATCTTACGGTTGGGATTCTGGTCTGATATTGCCGAACATGAAGCTGAGACAGTTGCTAAAAACGGCATCCGATTGGATGGACGAGCGAACCGTGTATATTGGAGGGGATGCGTTCTAATGGCACTTCCAGCTACCGACACCTTCACGACTGAAACAACCAATAAAGCACTTACCACGTATTCGGCTAATTGGACATTAAATCTTAATGATTTCCAGGTCTATCACACGCCTGATACGTGCGGAGCAAACTCAGCATATAATGAATGTGCAGCGCATTGGAACACCGATTCGTTCAATGATGCACAGTACGCCAGTTGTGTAATTGCTGCTGTTTCACCAGGGTACAATGCTGCAATCGGTGTATCGTTACGCTGTGATACTGGTGGGGATGATTATTATTATTTGTTCTATTTGGATTGTTTTACGGATACATGGTATGTAGGTGAAATAATAAATGGAGCTTGGAATCAGTTAGGATCAGATTCTCATACAGCGACCACGAATGATGAGCTTTATTTAGAGATTGACAGTTCGGATAATATCAG
>WOR8_10004945_pt1 | contig 12883 bp, 6 predicted proteins | sample DeeMarSeWOR38_10_FD_19890 | JGI IMG/M metagenome (IMG submission 19890) | reverse complement strand
CCCGAGTTGAGTCTAAGCCCTTAGTGTATGTTAGGCCCGATATGGACATCGTTTTGCGCGTGCGTTTCTCGTTCAGCCTTTTTGATAGACGCACCCGATGCCTATACGCATTTCACTTTAGGTATTGGCCAGCCCTTCGAAGCAAAGTGTTTAGCGCATACCAGCCGTCAGCCGTTTTGACTGGTACACTCGATGCTTCAATGCAACACCAGAGCGTGCTCCCCAACTCGGGTAATATATTATACAGATATAGTGTAAGATATAGTTTGTCGAAGACGGGACATCATAATAAAGGTGGGCGTACGAAATATTTTAACATATTTTTGTTAAAAAAATGAGTGAGAAACCTTCAAAGATATAAATTTGGCAGGCGAATTCCCAATTATACAGATATAAAAAAATAATTGGTGTATATATTTACAATTTGGATGATTTTTTATTAGCAGATTCTTGGAACGGGATCTCCAACTGGAGGCGCTATAACACGTTTTCCACCAACTATAGTCTTAAGAACTACCTCTTTGAATTCACATGTTGCTTCCCCGATTATCTGAGCATTTTTACCATCTTTTGTATCTCTTAAAGCAGATAATACTTCTTCAGCCTTCTGTGGTACAACTCCAATCAGCACTTTACCTTCATTTCCAATTTCCATAGGATCTAAACCAAGCATCTCGCAGGCAGCCTTTACGTCACCTCGCAGAGGTACCTTCGATTCATCCACCATCAAACCAACATTAGACTTCATGCTCCATTCATTCAACGAATTAGATAAGCCTCCACGTGTCGGGTCTTTCATGGCAACGATTCCACCAACCTCCAACAATTTCTTGACTGTTTTATTCAGCGGAGTCACGTCAGATTTAATGTTGCTTCCAAAATCGTAGCCTTCCTGAGCAGACAGGATGGTCACTCCATGATCTCCAATTGTGCCAGAAATGATGAGTTTGTCACCCTCATGGAGATTAGAATCTAAAATCCAACGGGCATCAAACGAACGATAGGTCTTAATTACATCAATGTTAGTTTCTAAAGCCTCGCTTCGTTTTCCTATCCCAGATGTGTTGATTATGCAGCCTCCAAAACCGCTCTTCTCAATAACTTTTGTATCCCCCGTTACAACATATATTCCAGCTTCTTTGCAGGCAATTTCCATGCTCTCTAATATTCTGTCCAAATCGGCTAACAGGAGTCCTTCTTCCAATACCATACCGCAGGTGAGAGCCAACGGTTCAGCCCCTATCATTGCAATATCGTTGACTGTACCTGCCACAGCCAACCGTCCAATGTCACCCCCTGGAAAAAAAAGTGGCTTTACAGCATGAGAATCTGATTTCAAAACAATATCATCTACAACTGCGGAATCGTCTAATGCCTCTAGAGGAATCTCAGCGCTACTTCCTCCAAGAAACTTTAGCACGTGGTTTTTTATTAGGTCACTCATAATGGTTCCGCCGGCTCCATGAGCCATAGTTACTCGATCCATCGAAAATTCTCCTCACGAAAGATTTTGAGAACAGATGTTTTTAAACACTACCAAAAAAAACAGCGTACCAACTTTCTTTTTAAAACACTAGATTCTTAGAAACAATCAATAAGGTTTATTATAGGTCATGCAGCCTAATTCATTTCCAAATGGACACATCTCTAGCAGACTTGTATTAGCACTGTTTAGGTATAGGGATTGAAAATGCCCGTAAAACTGCTTAAAATCGAAAACGAAAACGAGCTTGTAATAGAGATGGTTTTGCATACCAAACATTATTCTCTCACCTTAGATAAGAGCAAATGTACTGGTTGCGGTATTTGTAGAGAAATCTGTCCACGAGAAGCTATTGAAGTGAAAAAGATAAAGAAAATGGATGGAAATAACGCCCAGAATCCAACAGTAAATATATTCAAGGAAAAATGTCACTATTGTGGAATATGTGAAGCAATTTGTCTCTTCGGAGCCTTAAGAATAGAAATTAACAGAAAACATGTTATTCCAGTTGTTGAAAATAAAAGCTTCCCAAAACTCATACGGGGAATCAAGGTTGATGAAAACAAGTGTGGGTTAGAATGTTTAGAAATAAAGGAGCCTTGTCCTTTAGGAATAATAAAAATAAGCTCAAACATTTCAAACAAAAAAAAAGTAAACGTTAAGATAGATGCGGATTCTTGTCCTTGTTGCGGATTATGCGAAACCAAATTTCCAGCAGACGCAATAAGAGTTGAAAAAATATTTTCTGGAAGATTAAAGATCGATACGGAAAAATGTCCTACAGATTGCCATGACTGCGTTGATGTCTGTCCGATTCCAGGTGTCCTACAGTTGTCTGGGAAAGAAGTACAAGTTAATGAGTCCAATTGTGTTTATTGTGGGGTCTGCAAAATTACCTGCCCAGAAGATGCTCTGGAACTAAAAAGGACCCGAATCAATCATACGGATGTTCACTCTGGAGCATGGAACAAAAGTCTCGAAAAACTTACATCTACATCGGCAATGACTAAAGAACTGCAAACAAAAAGCAAAAAGAAACTCCTCGAATTGGTTAGTAATAGATTTCCTTTGGAGGAAGAGAATAATGAGTGAGAATCCGCGTGTAGGTGTTTTCATTTGCCATTGTGGACTTAACATAGCAGGCACTATTGATGTCAAAGAGTTAACTGAATACGCGCTGACTCTAGCCAATGTGGTTGTAGCAATGGACAACCGTTATACTTGTGCTGATCCGGGACAGGAAGAAATCAGGAAAGCAATAAAAGAGCATAACCTCAATAGGATTGTTGTGGCTGCATGTTCTCCGAGAATGCATGAACCAACCTTCCGTAGGACGGTTGCAGATGCGGGATTAAATCCTTATCTTTTTGAGATGGCGAACATCCGAGAGTTTGCTTCTTGGTGCCATCAAAGTACACCCAAAGAGGCAACAGAGAAGGCCAAAGAAATAGTGAAAATGGCTGTTGCAAAGGCAATGTTGCTTCAAAGACTTGAAACAATGGAGGTTCCGGTAACAAATAAGGCACTAATAATAGGGGGCGGAATAGCAGGAATAAGCTCTGCTCTGGACTTGGCAGGTATGGGATTCAAAGTTTACCTCCTAGAGAAGGGAGAAAGCATAGGAGGACATATGGCTGCGCTGGATAAGACGTTCCCAACACTAGACTGTTCCATATGTATTGAAGGACCAAAAATGGTGGACGTTTCTCGACACCCTAATATTGAAATAATATCATACTCCGACCTGCTAAGTGTTGAAGGCTTTGTTGGGAACTTTAAGGTAAAGATTAGAAAAAATCCCAGATTTGTCATCGCTGAAGATTGTACAGGATGCGGCGAATGCAGAGATGCCTGCCCTATCGAGTATCCCAACGAATGGGACGAGAATCTAGGAGTAAGAAAGGCGATTTCGGTTCCTTTTGATCAAGCGGTTCCTCTTGTTTACACAATTAATAGGAATTATTGCATCGAATGCTTCAAGTGCATGGATGTTTGTGGTGCACGTCAAGCCATCAATTTCAGTCAAGAACCAGAAGAGGTGGAAATTGAGGTGGGAACAATAATTGTTTCTACAGGCTTTGACGTTTACAAACCCCTCGATGAAAGCCAATATGGGTATAGCCGATTCGACAATGTTATCACTGCAATGGAATTTGAGAGACTGATTTTAGCTGCTGGACCCACTGGCGGAAAGGTAATACGTGCTTCTGATGGCAAGAAGCCGCATTCGGTTTCATTTATTCAATGTGTCGGTTCAAGGGATGTTAATAAAAATGATTACTGTTCAGGCTTCTGTTGTATGTATGCGTTGAAAAATGCTATCTTGCTCAAAGAGAAATATCGTGACGATATTGAGGTTTACATTTTTTACATGGACATGCGGACCCACTTCAAGGGTTACGAAGAGTTTTACAGAAGAGCTCGTGAGCTGGGAGTAAACTTTATTCGGGGAAGAATTTCACAGATTAACGAAAAACCCATAACAGCAAACCTGCTTATCCGAGCAGAGGATATGATGCTTGGGGAGCCAATAGAAATTGAATCAGATTTAGTAGTTTTGAGCACTGCGGCGATTCCAAGCAAAGGAGCAGATGACGTTTCTAGAATCCTGAGCATCACAAGGGGAGCGGACGGATTCTTTATGGAAAGTCATCCAAAATTGAAACCTCTGGATACTTCAGTGGATGGCATCTTTTTAGCTGGAGCCTGTCAAGGACCAAAGGACATACCTTACAGCGTTTCTCAGGGAAGCGGAGCAGCAGCACGAGCGGCGACCGTACTATCTCAACCCACTTGGAAAATAGAACCAATCATTGCCGATATTGAACCAAGCAAATGTAGAAATGTAACAGCAAAATGTGGTATTTGTATATCAAAGTGCCCATATGGGGCCATAAAGGCGAGTGAAGGCAAGGCTGCGAGGGTTACAGCTGCGATGTGTCATGGTTGCGGAACCTGCGTTGCCGAGTGTCCGTCTGATGCTATAACTCAGAAACATTTCACTGATGATCAAATTCAAGCCCAGATAAAGGCTGCCTTGGAGAATAAGCCTGAAGAAAAAATATTAGGATTCCTTTGTAATTGGTGCAGCTACGCTGGGGCTGATCTTGCTGGAACAAGCCGTTTCGAGTATCCTCCAACAATGAGAGCTATACGTGTGATGTGCTCGGGTAGGGTTGACAAGGATTTCATTTTGGAGGCTTTCAGGAGGGGAGCAGGAATGGTGCTGATTGGTGCGTGTCACCTACCTTATGATTGCCACTATATTTCAGGCAACTACAAAATGAAGGATCGAATGGATGTTTTAACAAATATTTTTGACAAACTGGGACTTAGCAAAGAACGCTTCAGAGTAGAATACGTATCTGCTGCTGAGGGAGTCAAGTTTGCGGCTATTATGAAAGATATGACAGAGCAATTGGTAATACTGGGACCAGAAAAAATCAAAACAGAAAACGAGAAACTTAAACCCACACTTGAGAAAATGCTTTCAAGAAAAAAGAAATAATTTTGCGGACTTATTTTATTAACTATAAACTAGGTTATGCTAACATTCTGAATCTGAAAGTAACGCTTAGCAAGAAAACGAATTCTTTCAGCGTTTCTACCGTTTTTGCCTATAGCGACACCCTTGTCCTTTGGATTAACAGAAATAACAGCTATTGTCTTCCCATCCATCCTCTCAGTTATGCGGACTTCATCGACCTTAGCAGGCTTCAATGCATTCTTGATAAACTGTGCTGGATTCTCAGAATGTTCAATAATTTCATGCTTTTTGCCGGTCATTTTTTCTAATGTGTGGATGTTTTTTCCTTTCTTACCTATAGCCATCCCAATGTTTCCTTCTTTCACAACAAAAATTATTCTATTAAGGTCAGCATCAACAATGCAATCCTTAACTGTTGCACCAGTAATGCTCTGAAACAATGCAATGTAACGCATCTCATGGCTCGTGAACTTTATTCCACTTGACATATTATGGCTCCGTGATTTTAAGTATGTTTGAATCTCCAGGTTCTTTGATGCTCAGAGCTGAAACCTCGAATGGTTTTCCGCAAACTGCGCCTAAATCTAGACTGGTACCGTTATAAATACTCACCGGAATGTCGGAAAGGCTGCAATAGTATTCAATGCTTTCTCTAAAGTGGGAAGGGCAATTAGAGGCAATTATTATTAGCTTAGCTTTTTTTACTTTGGCATTCTTTAATGCCATGCTGGTTCCAAACTGAATTTTTCCTGTTTTTACGGTTGTAGCTATTGCTTTATTGACATCTATCATTCTTTCTTCTCTCTGTTCGTTGTAGTCATGTAAAGGTCTACTAGTCCTGTGCCGATGGGTATTGATTGCCCAACTATAACATTTTCGGTTACACCCTTCAATGGATCGCTCTCTCCCCTAATAGCAGCCTCAATAATGTTTGGAACAGTAATTTCAAAAGCTGCTCTAGCTAGAACGCTGGACTTCTTACCGCTGATTCCATGACGACCAATCTGCCTAACATCACCTGTCGAAGTCATGATATCTGCCATTAACATAACATGTCGTATGTCAACATCAAGACCCTGCTCTTCAAGAACACCCATTGCTTCTTTAATCAGCGAGTTTCGGGCCGCCTCAACCCCTAATGTTTCGGCTATCTCATGAACGTTATTTGTGGTTGTTCGAGTTGGATCTACACCTTCAACATCTAGAACAGAAGATAAATTAGAACCGTCAGTTCGGATAACCCATTCACCAGTTTCTTCTGTGACAAGTACTCTACGGATTCCTACTGCGCCTTTAACATGTTCAGATGGAAGTTTAGGTAATAGTTTCTTAAGATCTACTTGTTTTTTAGGTTTAATAATCAACTGTTCGCCTTCAATACTTAGTTCATAGTAGTTAGCAATGTTTATCAGGTCAGGAACTTTTTCGAGAGTAACGCCACGCTCTTTCATCATTTCAGAATCGAGCTTCACAACAACAGCTTCCAGTTCAGGATCCACATAAGGTTCAGTCTCTGCTATATCTCCTAAACTTGTGGCAATGATATCTCGGGCGATTTCGGTTGCCTTTTCTTTACTTTTCCTATGTTCTTTATCAAGATAAATGGTCATTACTGGTGTTGATGGACTTCGTCTAGCATCAACTATCTCAATGAGACGAGGTAAACCAAGAGTTACATTCTGTTCTCGGACACCAGCGTAATGGAATGTTCGAAGAGTCATCTGGGTTCCAGGTTCCCCAATAGATTGGGCAGCAACAATTCCTACAGCCTCTCCAGGCTCAACTAGAGCCCTCTTATAGTTCTCCAAAGTTAATTTAATGGCTTGATCTACACCTTTTTGACCAAAATTAGCTTTAGGTAACTCGTTCTTCAGTTCTCTAACAAGAATAGGAATCAACTGAGCCTCAACTTCTGAAAGTTGCTCCAAGATATATTCCTTGGAGGCAGGTTCTTCATTTTCAACCATAATCTTAACTTGGTCAACAATACGACTAACATTTACTGCTTTTCCATGATCACTTTTAGCTGGATCAACACCGTCCTCACCATATGTAAGCTGAATAACATCTCCGGTAGAAGTTCGCACAGTACCGTCATATTCGACTCTTAACTGTTCAAGAGCGTTAATAAGGCGCCTTTGCATGTAACCGCTTTGCTGTGTCCTAACAGCCGTGTCTACCAGACCCTCACGACCACCCATTGCATGGAAGAAATATTCAATGGGATCTAAACCAGTTGTGTATGATGCATATACGAATCCTCTAGCTTTTGGAGTGGGGTCACCCTCTTTGAAATGTGTTAGAGCTCGATTGACATACCCTCGCATTACACGTTTTCCTCGTACAGACTGTTGACCTACAGAAGCTGCCATCTGACCTATGTTAAGGTTAGATCCACGAGCACCAGTTCTAGTCATTATTATTCCAGAATTTTCTAATTCAAAATCCTCGTCTGCAACTTTTCCAGCTTTGTCTCTAGCTTCAGCAAGTTCATTCATTACATATATTTCAAAGGACTCGTTAAGTGTCTGACCGGGAAGTCGGGGTAGTGTACCGTCACGATAATCTACTATCAGTTTTTCGATACGTTTCTCTATAACATTCATATTCCGTCGAATCTTCTTTTGAGCATCATCAGACAATTCAAGTTCATCATAGGAGAATGTGAATCCACGCAGACTCACAAAGACCTTAAGAAGTTGACAAATATTATTTAGGAATTTACGTCCTGCTTCAGATCCATAATCCTTTATTATGCGATGAAGAATGCTCTCGGATTGCTCAGCCCCGATTGAACGCCTATCAATGATACCGCACTTTAGAACTCCATCTTTAACAACTACATAAGAGTCATAAGGACAATTCTCACCTAAACAGGTTGCACAATTACGACAGATAGTAGACTTCAATACATAGTTTAGGTCTTTTGGAAGGAAAATACTGAATATCTGTTTTCCAGTCCAAAGAGGCTGCGGTTCGGTAATATGAGGATCAGGCAAATGACCCTCGAATTTGGAAGCTACAAGTAACCTGCAAACCTCTTCCTTGGTTAGAAAATTGGATTTTTTAGTTAACATATACGAAGCAGTAATGAAATCTCTAATAGCACCGATGATAGGTCCCCCAAATCTTGGAGAAAGAATCTGGTCTTGAACTTGCATTAGAAGTCGGGCTTCGGTCTGAGCCTCTTCACCTTGAGGTACGTGAAGGTTCATTTCATCTCCGTCAAAGTCAGCGTTGTATGGAGGACAAACACACAGATGTAATCGAAAAGTCTTATGCGGTAAGACACGAACATAGTGAGCCATGATTGACATCCTGTGAAGTGAAGGTTGCCTGTTGAAGATGGCTACGTCGCCATTCATGAGGTGACGTTCTACAATAAAACCGGTTTCCAAAGATTCTGCGACTTTGTCTCTTTCAACAACAAACTCTAATCTAATTCTTTTTCCGTCTGGTCTAACTACATATAAAGCTCCCGGGAAATTTTCAGGACCGTTGATAATCAGCTTTCGCATATCTTCTATATTCCAAACTGTAACTTTTTCAGGCATTGAAAGCCTCATAGCTATAGCTTGGGGAACACCAACCTCGTTAAGGTCTAGATTAGGATCTGGTGAAATGACAGTACGGGCTGAAAAGTCAACTCTTTTTCCAGACAGGTTGCTTCTGAATCTCCCTTCTTTTCCTTTGAGACGCTGTGATATTGTTTTGAGTGCTCGCCCTGAACGATGTCGCGCTGGAGGAATTCCTGAAGCTTCGTTGTTGAAATAGGTTGTAACATGATACTGTAGTAGTTCAGACAAGTCTTGGATGATTAGAGTCGGAGCACCGGCAGCCATGTTTTCCCTAAGACGTTGATTTATTCTGATAATATCTACAAGTTTGTGGGTTAAGTCATCTTCAGACCGGATGCCAGATTCTAATGTAATTGAGGGGCGCACATAAACTGGAGGAACAGGTAGAACCTGTAGAACCATCCACTCTGGTCTAGCAGTTGCAGGACTGAATCCAAACAATTCAAGATCCTCGTCCGGTATCCTCTCAAGCCTTTCTCGAACCATGCTTTGGGTTAATCTCTGGGCTCCTTCCTCAAGAATTTCGTAAAACGTTGTAGGTTTGGCAAACTCTATCTTTGATTGCTGAGCCCCACAGTAAGGACAATCCTTTTTCTTTGCTTCTTTCACAATTTTTTTATAAACGTCGTTTGGAACTTCTCCGATTAATTTTAATGTTCTCTTTATAAGTTCCTTGACTTTAGCCACACGACTTTCAGGAAGGAGAATTCTCCCACAGTTTCTACATGTAGACTGTAGAAGATCATGAATTATTTTAGTAAACTCAATATGGATAATCGGTACAGCTAACTCTATGTGACCAAAATGTCCAGGACATCTTATTGCAGTGTTTCCACAAGTTTTACATCTTTGTCTGGGCTCAAGAGTTCCTAGTCTGCCGTCCATAAGCCCAGAAGTGATTGGAGCTCCGTCCTCATCGTAAGTGTCTGCTGTTTGTATCTCAGCAACTGATTGCCTGCGAATATCTTGTGGGGAAAAGATTCCGAAATAAATTTCATCTATAATCTTATGAATGCTATCTTCCATTGACATTTTATGCTCTCTCCTTCAATTTTAGACGTGGAGTTATACACAAGCTCATCATCTCTTGGAGAAGAAGCTTGAAAGCGTAAGAAATAACCACTGGAGCTATCTGGGCTTTATCTTCACAAATTCTGCAAGTATATTTTCGCTGCTTAATGTCATAGTACGATAGGAAACCACAATTTTCGCATATATAGAGGAGGTACTTGTCAGACTCTTCAAGCAACCTGTCTCTAAGTACCATAGCGGCTCCATGCCCAATCAAGCAATCTCTTTCCATCTCACCAAACCGCAATCCACCACCACGAGCACGACCTTCAGTGGGTTGACGCGTCAACATCTGAACTTGTCCCCGAGCTCTTGCATGCATCTTATCTGAAACCATATGGTGAAGCTTTTGGTAATATACAACACCCATAAAAACATCAGCAACAAACTTTTCTCCAGAAATGCCACTGTAAAGGACTTCACGTCCAGTGTGACTGAATCCAAGTTTAACTAGCTCTTCTTTCAATTGCTCTGGATTCTCATTAGTGAAGGGTGTTCCATCAACAGGTTTGCCTCGTGAGGAAGCAACTTTTCCCGCCATGGATTCAAGGAATTGACCGATGGTCATTCGTGATGGCATAGCATGAGGATTGATTATGAGGTCTGGAACAATTCCTTTCGGAGAGAAAGGCATGTCCTCCTGAGGAACAATCATTCCTATCACTCCTTTCTGTCCGTGACGTGAAGCAAATTTGTCTCCTAATTCAGGTACACGCTGGTCACGGACTCTAACCTTTACCAGTTTGCTACCTTCTCCAGTTTCTGTGATGAAAATATCATCGACCACTCCAGTCTCGGAAGGTCGTACATCAACAGATGTATCACGCATTGTTGGACCTTTAACTTCGAATTCTTTGTATTCTTCAAGGAATCTTGGTGGACTTGTTCTTCCTATTAACACATCGCCTCCGGCTACCTCGGATTCTAGGCTGACAATACCATCAGGTTCAAGAAGTCTGTAATATTGTTCGCCTCGGTACCCCCTGATTCCAGCTTCGGGTACTAAAAATCTGTCTCTGAGACCACCTAAATACTGTCGACACTCTGCCTCGTAAATACGATAAAATGTAGAACGCACTAAACCTCGCTCAATGGAAGCTTTGTTGAATATAATAGCGTCTTCCATGTTGTAGCCTTCAAAGGAGAGAATAGCTACAATACAGTTTTGTCCTGAAGGTCTTTCAGTATATCCTATGATTTCCATAGGTTTGGTTTTTACTAATGGAGTTTGAGGGTAATGTAGAATATGAGAACGGGAGTCAACTCGATTGGGAAAGTTTGTTAAATTGATTCCAAGAGCTTGCTTGGACATAGCCGCCTCGTAAGAGTTACGAGGTGACTGGTTATGCTCAGGATAAGGTATTATTGAGGCGCATATTCCAAGAATAGTATAAGTAGCAATCTCAACATGGGTATGTTCTGAAGTAATTTTATCAAAATCTAGAGCAACATAAATATTTTCTTCTTCTTCAGCATCAATGTACTCGATTATTCCCTGTTTTATAAGATCATCCCAAGTCCACTCTTCGGAACGAACTTTTTCAACATGCTCAATTGTTAATTTCGGCTCACCATTTTCAACAACTATAAGGGGGCGACGTACACGTCCCTGGTCACAGCTAATATAGACCTCTTCGCTTTCTCCATAAACCTTCGAAAAATACGCAACGTTAACTTCAGTAGAAATCTCTCCATTCCTACGTTTTCTTCTTATTTCATCAACCAGTTTCTGGGGTAATGCACAGTAACCTAGGATAGAACCGTTTACAAAAACCTTGGCGCTAGAAGCACGCATCTCAACATCCGTTTCTTCCACAGGAACAACATCCATCTGGTAGAGAACCTGCATAACTCCAGCAGGGTCAACATAGATAGAAGTTGAAGCGGCCAATGCAAGGTTCTTAACTAAGCCACAATTCGATCCTTCCGGAGTTTCGTTTGGGCAAACTCGTCCCCAGTGAGTTGGATGCAAGTCTCGCGCTTCAAAGTTGGGTTGACTTCGACTTAGAGGAGATTGTAATCTTCTGAGATGACTTAAGGTAGAGACTACATTTGTTCGATCAAGAAGTTGGGTGATTCCAACACGTCCTCTACCCCAGTTACCTGTTGCTAAAGCGTGACGATGACGGTCAGTTACAATTCCAGGACGTACAGCAGCCGAGATAGTAATAAGTTGTCTTTTAACACCCATCCTCTCAAGCTGATATTTTATGTCACGACACAAGTTCCTAAAAGCGATTCTGAAAAGATCTGCAAGAAGTGGTCCTGCAAGTTTTAGACGTTTATTTTTAAAATGGTCTTTGTCATCTTCTGGTCGGATTCCAAGTTTGAGTTCAATAACGCGACTAGCCATCTCACCTAAAAATAGTGCTTTTGTAATTCGGCTTTCTTCAGTTCTACCAATATGGGGTAGGAAGTTACGATCAATAATGCTTTTGGCTTTAAGGTTGCGGTATTCTTCCACTTGACCATGTGCGACACGGTTTCCAATGTACATTAAAGCATCTTTAACAGTATCAAATCCTGCAGCTTTTTCAAATGATGTTTCAAGTTCGTTTTGAACTTGTGGACTGGGAGAAACAGATTCGGCGATTTCTTTATCTGAATCAATTCCGAGAGCCCGCATCAAAATCATGAACGGAACTTCTGTGGGCACTCCAGGTATTGAAACAAATAATCCGCTATCAGTTTTCAAGCGGAGTTGGATTCTGGCTCTGAATCCCACAGTTGTTGAAAAGATTTTAGCTTGATATACAGGTTTTGTACCTCGGGTATCGATGTCTACAAGAATGCGGTTAGGGGCCAAGTCTTCCATTGCGACTACGACTCGTTCAGAGCCATTAATTAGGAAATACCCTCCCTGATCATGTGGGTCTTCTCCATATTCAACTAATTCTTCAGAAGTTAGTTGCGAGAGGATGCATAGTTTAGATTTGAGCATGACTGGAAGGTCACCTATAAGAACCAGTTCAGGCTCCTGTTCCCTTCCCTCAATAACTGGAGTCATTTCTAGTGCTAAGGGTGCAGAATAAGTTAGGTTTCGGAAACGAGCTTCCATTGGAAAGATTTCATGTTTCGTCCCGTCAACTTCCGTTCTGTAAGGTCTGCTGATTTTTGATTGTGGATCTATTACCCAAAGTTGCCCAAGTTTTATTTTGTAAGGCATCTCGGGAATTTCAATGTTGATTTCGCCAATTTCATCGATGACTTCTTGGAGTCCACTGTCGATGAATTTATTATAGGAATCTAAATGTTGTCTAACTA
>WOR8_10007967_pt1 | contig 12889 bp, 11 predicted proteins | sample DeeMarSeWOR38_10_FD_19890 | JGI IMG/M metagenome (IMG submission 19890) | reverse complement strand
AGCGAAGCGTCTTGACCTAATGAAGGCGTAGCCACATGACCAAAGAGAAATCCGCAATCTTCTTTACTCCATCCCTTCCACAGAAATTGCTGTGTAGTTAGGCATGAATTTTGCTCTGTTGCTTCGGTGTGCAGGAAGATAAATGCATCGTGTTATGGTGAACAATGCTAATCAATCAATCCCAACTCAATATTGTTCGCGCAGGAAGCTACATTACCTATAGCAGTCTAAAGGAGATTGGAAACAGAATTCTTGAGTCTTTCACTGGTATTATCATACGCTATGATTTGATACATGAAGACATGCCATTCGTGGACAATATTGATGCTCTTTTGCTAACAATGATACTGGATGAAGGAATTGGTGGTCACACACTTGGCATTACCGACGCCAATCTGAAAACCAGGGATAGCGACGAGTTTTACAACTCCATCTTCGGGGGTAAGAATCCCAAGAACGACGTTGCTGTTGTTTCGACAAGGAAATTGGGCCCGAAAAAGATAAACTCTAGGGAAGAGTATGATTTGTTTATTACTAGAACGTCAAAGGTCTCGGTGCATGAAGTGGGTCACAATCTGGGGTTAACGGATCATGCATCTTATAAAATGGCGGCTGATGGTTTTTTATGTCCCATGAGCAGAGGTGAAATTAATCGGTTTGGATTTAAGGGATATGTGACCGCTATTATCGACGGAAGAGGTTTTGACTTCTGTGAAGAGTGCACGGAGTTTCTTAGCCGTGTCTATGGCGCGAGAGATGAGTTGCACTGAACGATTGAAAAGTCGGCAATCCCCAATCTGCAATCAAAGAATCCAGTAGACAGCAATCATTTGTCGATTATAGAAATCGTCGATTTGTCAATTCGTGAATGGTAACCGATTTTACTATTTGAACAATTCTCTAATTTTCTAATTAACCAACCTGCCTTCTGTCCACTGTCCTCTACCGATTACAACGAATCACAACGAAGCGTACTGACCCCGAAGGCAAATGACGGCGCAGCCATATGACCAATGCGAAATGCCAAATGATAAATGACTAATGACCTGCCCTGTGGTTGTCGATAGAATCGCGCATGCCTCCATACACCAGCTGACGGACCAGATCACCCTGAAAGAAGTCGTGTGGAAACCCGAGCTCGATTCGGCTCGCCTCATCCAGTCGCTCCAGGTGTTCCCTGTCGAGAGTGACGTCAAGACATCCAAGGTTGTCCTTGAGCTGTGAAGTAGTTCGCGCTCCAACGATTGGAATAATTACACCGTGCCGCCGGCGGAGCCAAGCCAGTGCCACCTGTGCCTGGGTAATGCCGATATCCTGAGCCACAGATTGCACCGCCTCTACAATAGCCAGTTTGCGTTTGTCAATGTCGCCAAACCCTGCCAACATAGGGTGCTCCAGTCGCCTCTCGTCTCCCTCTCCACCCGGCCGGCTATACTTGCCTGTAAGCAGACCCCCGGCAAGGGGAGACCACGCCGTCACACCAAGGTCCAGCTCTCGAGCCATGGGCAGAAGTTCTCGCTCAACCGTCCTCTCTATAAGACTGTATTCAATCTGTAATCCCACAAAGGCTGTCCAACCTCGAAGTTCCGCCATGGTGTTGGCGCGGGAGACGATCCAGGCGGGTGCGTCAGAGACTCCGATGTAGAGCACTTTTCCCTGCCGAACCAGGTCGTCGAATGCCCGCATTATTTCTTCAACGGGAGTGAAAAAGTCCCAAGCGTGAAGCCAGTACAGGTCGATGTAGTCGGTCTTCAACCTTCTCAGGCTCGCCTCCACTGCCTGCATCATGCTTTTCCGATGATTGCCGGCGCTGTTCGGATCCTGGAGTGCACCACTGAGCGTATATTTTGTGGCCAAAACCACCTTCTCTCGGTGGTCTGCCATGAACTCACCCAGGAAGCGCTCGCTGGAACCCTCGGTATAAGCGTTTGCCGTATCAATGAAGTTCCCTCCAGCCTCCAGAAAGGTTTCATAAACCCTCCGGCTTTCATCTTTGGAGGCGCCCCATCCCCATTCATCACCAAAAGTCATGGCGCCAAGACATAGCTCGGAAACTCTCAGTCCACTTTTGCCTAGAAGTTTGTATCGCATCTGGATCTCCTTTCTACGAGGGCATGATTCTGATTCTGTGATTCTGAAGTCAATCTCCTCACTGTGCAAAGAAGATAAGTTCAAAGAACAAACCACGCAATAACTGTGAAGCTAAATGAACCGGAAGAACGACTCGAAAAACACCATGGCGTAGCCAAATGACGCCGGAGGCAAAAAACGAATGACCTGCCCTCTAACCTCCGCCCTCCTCGCCGTGTCCCCGTTTCTCCGCGTCCCCGCGTCGTTTCATTGGCGCCTCACACCATTGCATGCTTGACAGAATAACGGCAGCCCGGTAGGCTGCTCGACAAGACCAGGGGTGCCCCTCCCCAATGAGCGAACAATCAATAACTGGCCGGTACGTTGACTGAGCTCCATCTCTTCATAAGGAGGGGATTGGAGCTTTTTATTTTTTGTGAGCGGTAAGCTATTCTGTGGGAGCGGCTTTCCAGCCGCGCTCTCACACCTCCTGCAACAAATGAAAGTGCAACGTACTAACCCAATGACGCCGAAGGCAAATGACAGCGTAGCCTAATAACAGCGAAGCCATATAACCAACACGAAATCCCACATCGGTTTGTGCGCCATCCGAAAAAGGGCCGTAAGTTTAAAAAGTCAAGGGCGTCCCCTCTAGACGCACATTATTTTATTGCGGAAACTATGAGAAAGGTACTATTAGTCTTCTTGATTCTACAGACAGTAGGCTACTCTTCTGCCGCCCTACCGAGCCAAATAGGGATTTGGACTGCGGAACCCAAGGATCGAATGTACGACAGGGAAACCATTTTTCGCTATATCGACGGCGCAGGTGAAGTCTACAGGGCCTATAACATGCGCAGCTGCCTTTCCCGTCGCTACACTTCCCCTAATGCCCCTGCCATTGTGCTAGACATCTTCGACATGGGTACTTCTGAAGATGCATTTGGCGTTTTCACCCACGACAGGGACGGAAGAGCTGTGGACGTGGGGCAGGGGGCCCTATACCGTCCGGGCTGGCTCAGCTTCTGGAAAGGGAGATTCTTTGTTTCTATCTATATAGAAGAAGAAACAGAAGGTGCTAAAGAAGCCATCAGTGATCTTTCCAGAGTCGTGGCTTCGCTCATTAAAGATCGGGGTCCCAAGCCCGGGCTCCTGCTAAAACTTCCACCAGAGGGTCTTCAATCCCGTAGCATCCGATACTTACACCATCATACTCTGCTGAACTATCACTTTTATCTTGCAGACGAAAACATTCTGAACCTTGGACAACAAACGGATGCTGTCCTTGCAGTGTACCAGCGGTCCGGAAAACGAGCCCATCTCCTTCTTGTCTCTTACCCGAATGTGGAGGAGGCCGCAGAAGCCCACAAAACCTTGCTTCACCATTACCTACCCGAGGCAGAGTCGACGGGAGCCGTGGTGGTAGAAGACGGGAAGTGGTCCGCCACCGGGCGAAAGAACAAGTTTCTAACGGTGATTCTAGAAGCCGACACCCGACCACTTGCCGAGAATCTTTTGCGAGAAGTCTTGGCAGCCCTCTGATAAAATTAGTCATTTCTTGAGTTCGTAACAAAAAAAGCAAAGTAGACAGAGTGGAGGGAGATTTATCTTATGGAAGCTGGGAAAAAGGTTATCACACGGCGTGATTTTATTCGTGTTGGCTCTTGTCTGACTATGGGAAGCCTCATGGGACTGCCGCTCATAGGTAGTGTTTCTGCAAAAAAATCTGAAAAGAGCCGGGTGGTGCTGATACGAGACAAAAACGTTCTTGATAGCCGAGGGCAATTGAGTGAAAGCGTTCTGCAGAACATGCTTGATAGGGCCATGACTGCTCTCACCGATACTCCAGACCCCGTTTCGGCATGGAAGCAGTTGGTGACGCCCGCTGATATCGTGGGCATTAAGACTAATGTCTGGCATCATCTCCCCACACCAGAGCCACTAGAGGTCGCCATCTTGAACCACCTCTTAGACGCGGGAGTCAAAAAGGAAAACATCTCCGCTGATGACAGGGGAGTGCTGCAAGATTCTGTCTTCCAACGGTCAACTGCTCTGATCAATGTGCGCCCCATGCGAACCCACCACTGGTCCGGCCTTGGCACACTACTCAAGAACTACATCATGTTTGTCCCTAACCCCTGGATGTACCACGGCAATTCCTGCGAAAAGCTCGGCGCTATCTGGCAACTTCCTCATGTGGTGGGAAAAACACGGCTGAATATTCTCGTGATGTTAACGCCACTGTTTCACGGCGCTGGTCCTCATCATTTTAGCAGCCGTTATATGTGGCCTTACTCCGGGCTGATCGTGAGCAGGGATCCAGTAGCTGCCGACGCAACAGGCGCCAGGATCATTCAAGCCAAACGGAACATTTTCTTCGGTAGTGAAAAGCCCATCAGCCCGCCGGCCCTGCACATTGCCGCAGCTAACACCCGGTTCGGGCTAGGAAACAGTCGGGCGGACCAGATCCAGCTCATCAGGCTGGGCTGGGAAGAGGACATTCTTATCTAGACCTTAGAACTATTTTGCTGGCAGCTAGCTCGTGTGGCTTCCACAAAGACAATTGAAGAGGTGTAAATTATGGAGCCGTGTCATCCCATTACCAGAAGAGAATCTATTAAAATGCTGCTTGAACTGTGCGGTTCTCTTGCTCTCGGCAGTTTTCTGACAGTACCCGTGCAAAGACCGCTTTCGGCTTGGGCCGGGATAAAAAAGCAGGGATTTATTGTGGAAGGCGTGGGCGTCAACGAGACCTACACTGCAAGAGAGCTGGTAAAAGCGGTTTTCGAGGCCGCCGGGGGAATCAGTCAATTTGTTTCCAAGGGAGATGTGGTTGTTATAAAACCGAATATTTCCTGGGCCAGACCGCCTCACCTGGCAGCCACCACAAATCCGAAAGTATTGCAAAGTGTCATTGAGCTTTGTCAAGAAGCAGGTGCCGGAAAGATTAGAATTGCTGATAACACCATTGACGATGCCGGGTTCTGCTTCAGGGTTACAGGTGCCGAGGCTGTGGCAAAAAAAACCGGGGCGGAGTTGATTTATCCCACCTCATCTCTCATGAGGGACATGAACTTGCGGGGACATCGCCTGGATGTGTGGCCCGTATTCGTGCCTTTGATAGAGGCTGACAAGGTGATCAACCTACCGGTCGCAAAGCATCATGTACTGAGTTCCCTGACCCTTGGTATGAAAAGCTGGATAGGGGCTGTTGGTGGGAGGCGGGGGTCCCTTCACTCTGATATACACCAAAATATCGTTGATCTGGCCCAATTTTTCAAACCCACCATCACCCTGATCGATGCAACCAGGATCATGATTAGAAATGGTCCTTTTGGTGGAAGTGCGTCGGATGTTGCCGAAAAAAATACTCTGATCTTAAGTGATGATCCGGTGGCCGCGGACGCCAAGGCCTCTCTGCTGTTTGGCAAGAGGCCACAGGATATAGGCTTCATCAGGGTGGCACAAAAGTGGGGGCTCGGGACCTATAATTTTCAGAAACTGTTACAGAGAAAAGCTACAGTATGAGAGCTGAGCCCTCCTTGCCGCGCCAAAGCTTTTGCGAAGGCGGATACCCTTTAAACCGTCCTCCATTTTCTGTGAGAGCGACTTTTCAGCCGCGATTTGAAAGATTTCTACGAAGTTAACGAATTCTCTAATCAACGTATTCCTGTAGGAGCAAGCTCTGCTTGCGATTTGAAGCCTCCTACCTATTACAACAAATGACAGCGTAGCATAATGACCCAATGACGGCGAAGCCATATGAAGCGAAGCCAAATGCGCAATCCGAAATGCGCAATCCGAAATCTACCCTATGCCCTCTGCTCTATGTCTTCCCATATCCCACATCTCACATCAGCAATCCTATGCCTCCCACCTCGAGCGAAGCGCTCCTCCAACTTCCAACGGCATCGCCCCATGCACATTGATAGTATGAAACACATCTCCTGCCGATTGATTTCCGCAATCGTTTTAGTCTTCATATCCACACTCTTTTTCACTCCGTTTGCCTCAGCCAGGTCCGCTATCAATGCAAGTTCTCCCCCTGTTATTAAGTGCACGCGTGAGATTAGATCGGCGGAGTCCACATCAAAGACCGATAAGCTTCGCTTACAAGCTATCAGGCAGTACCTTGCTGATATTTTCGGAGTTCCTGATTTGAAAACATCATGGTACGATAACGTCATTGAAGTTGAGGTTACGGGAGACACCGCAACAATAAAAACCAATCTATCCAGTGGAGACGAGAAAATCATTAGTCTTTGTGGTGTCGTTTCAGGATTCATCTACTCACACCTTAACGATCAGCTCGGCATCAGAAAACTTAAGATTCTCGGGAGTTCAGGAGAGGTTCTCGTCTTTCGCAGGGGTGTATTGGACGATTGTCCTTATAAATCTTCCCGAAATCCGGGGTTGCAACCCCCAGCGCGACAGCTTCGATAAATCGCCCAACTCACCTCTCTCATAAAAATCACAACAACGTCTCCTTTCTGTTCTTAGAGGAATGCGACAGACGTAACCCGGATATTTCAAGAATTGCTGTCGCGAGACCACGAAGATGGGCGTGCCTGCCCGCCATCGCGAGTGCTCAGGCGAGGCGGGCTGACCACCGTGCAACCGCAGGGGATTGGATCCGAGGCGTGCTTGAACAGCACGTCACAGGGTGAGCTTGTCCTGAGCGTAGCCGAAGGAATACCCCAGGACGCCAGGAAGGACGCCCATATTATTGGCGCTCGTTACGCACCGCTCAGTCCCGCAAGCGGGTTCCCAGTTTCACGGCATAGCTCCATACTCTAAGCCTATACAGAAACTTATAATTTTATGAACGTCCCCCTTTTTCATACTTGGTAAGGGCTGCTACCTCGCTTTCAACCAGGGGTGGACTGGCAGAACTCCCATCAAACAACATTCTCATAGAGGGCGTTTAGGCTCTTATTCATCTCTTGAAGCTGTCTCTGATGTTGTTCTCGCATCTGCCCACCATGCGGTACAGACATTTCTTTCATCATCTGAATCATTTGCTCCATGATGTCCATCATATCCTGCCACTGCTCAGAAGTCGCCTTGCCCTTGTTCATCATTTCGTACATCTTGGCCATCATATCGGCCATCATCCCCATGTTGGCGTGCATCTGAGTCTTCATCTGTTGGCCCTTACCACCTCCCTGCATCTGAGCAGCTAAGATTCCAGGAGCTAATAACAAAGCCACTAATACGACAACAACTGTAATGCGCTTCATGATTTCCTCCTACTGGTCCGGTTCTTTACGCTTCGCAGTAAATTGTAACTCAAAACTTGAAACTACTTGGTTCTAGATCCATGGTAAATTGCTCTCAGGAGGATCAGTCAAGGGCAACTATACCCATTTGAAGTTACGTGTCAACCAGGTACACTTCCCCATACTCTCTCCACTTGAGCCTGGGGCAAAGGATAGTTGACCTCGGTGGCATCCTTTGTGGTAGCTGTGGTGATAGAGGGGCGAGGTACTCTGCTTTAGCGTGGAATCAAGGCACAAAAAGTGACCCCAAGTAACCTTCACTTCTGATTCCCCTTACTTATCTTCCTGTTTCCCTACGCTGGAATTACCCAGTTCAGGTTATGAGGGTTGCTGCTTTTGCAGCTCTCAGTCTCCGGGCTTTAGTGCCAACCTTTTGACACCCCTAACTGGATGACTTTCAGTGAAAATCTCTCGTGAGATTTCTTGGGGTCTTTTTTAGAATAGTACAGCCAATCCTTCGTAGTCAAGAAAATAAGATGCTTAAATCAGAATCTGGAAATACGTAGTGTTGAGGTGTAGCGGTATGATCCTTGCTGAATATACGTTTTTTTTTATAACAAGTCGACATTCTCCCTACGCGATGGGGACCATTTTTGGGATCCTTTAATCCCAACCTGAGTTGATCCCGCACCCTGGCAGATGGGGAGAAGGGATCTTTTTCTTTCAAACAAGGACAACCGTGGCCCGCGGTGACCAACTGGCCCTTCAGTGGCGAATAATACAGACGCTTGTGCCCTCCAAGTATGGCAAGACCGTGGCCGATCTCATGCGAGATGAAAACTGCCACCCCCGCACCATCTACCGTGCCCTGGAGGCCCTCCAGGAAGCAGGCCTTCCCATCTACTCCGGGCGCGTGGACGGCAAGGGCGTCTGATCGGGGGTGGACGAGTACAAACACCAGCTCCCAGTCCCTTTCACCCTTCCCGGAACTCATGGCCTTATACTTCAACAGCAACCTCATAACTATCTTTAAAGGCAAGATTTTTTATGAATTACTTGAAGTACTTTTTCAAAAAATAAAAACCACTCTCACCCCCGAATCCCTGGAATACATGGACCGGGTGGAGCAAACCCTTTGCATCTGGTTCAAGCCCCACGAAGACTTTAAACGGTTCAGAGAAATCATCAAGCAAATCAACAACGCAGGCGCGGGTGCGTGGTCGGCCAAGTTAAGTACGAGAAAAAGTCCGTAGTCGGACCAAGCCAATATATTGAAATTCAAATAGAGACATAGTATTAAGGGGGATAAATCAGGTCTTAGAAGGCCAATTTTGGCACCCCAAAAGGGCGTTTTAAGAGCGTCGACCAATAGCTTGGATCGTGGGTCGGTGGTCGGACCAAGATAATACAAGTGTGAGATAAAGGTGTAACAGCGTATTTTAAGAGCTCACCACAATCACCATCCAAGGAGGTTAAATAGATAATGCACAGATTGAGACACAGCTTAAGTTTATCCTACCTGTTATTGTTAGGTATGCTCTTCTTAGTAGGATGTGTCGGACCCGGAAAAAAATTGGAACCACCTCGGATAACGCTGACGAATATTCAAGTTCAGGAGATAAGGGTATTTGAGTCAGTATTGCAAATTGATCTACGCGTAGTTAACCCCAACGATGTCGCTATCGACATAAAAGGGTTGGACTGCGAACTTGAGCTCAACGACAAACATTTCGCTTCAGGCGTGTCAAACAACAGGATAAAAGTCTCTTCATTTGACACCGCTGTAATACCTATCACTGTGTATTCTTCAGTCTTGGATTTGGCCAAAGGTCTTTTTGATGCAGGTAAGAAGCAGATGATGAAGTACAAGCTAAAGGGACGGCTCCATCTGGGTGGCGGTCTATCAGTGCCGTCGGTGACTCCGTTCGAGTCTGAAGGTGAGTTGTCTCTGCCGGGGCCAACGAGTGGATCAGTGGTCGGACCAAGTTAATATTTAGGGAAGGCACAGGGCGCAAGGCTATTTTGGTCACCTTGCTTCGCCGTCATTAGGTCACTACGCTACGCTGTCATTTGGTTGTAAGAGGCAAGGGCACTAAGAATGGCACTCGCAAACCGGCATTACCTTCCTGGTAATCACATCTGGCATATCACCCAGCGTTGCCATAAAAGAGAATTTGTTCGGCTGCGGCCGGCCAATTCCAAAATGAAGCCTATTATCTTACGCAATGATGAGATCAGGATTCTCGGATCTGATGATCTCCAAATCCTGTTTCCTTACGGGGCTTCACTGTTAACCTAACGTTGCATACCCAAACCGGTAAAAATCGCTGCGCTCGCTTGATAGCGCGCCATCTGCGAACGTGCTCACCTTGGACAGGATCTCACGTACGGTCAAGTACTGTTCATCCTGTCCCAGCCTGCGCGCGCCCACATTTGCAGCAAGACTTCTTATTCAAGGATAGAACTAATATCCTAATCAGAAGGGTCGCAAGAAAGGCTATCTTGAGCAAGACTGGTTCCTCAAGCAGAGAACGAATGTCTATGACAAAGGTGGGACCCAGAAAGGATATTTGCATCAGGACTGGTTATCTAAAGACCCAAAGATCATCTACGATCGGAAGGGGCGTAGGAAGGGCTACCTGAAACAAGACTACCTATTCACAGATAGGATCAATATTTTTGACAAGCGTGGTCGCAACAAGGGGTACCTGTAGAAAGATCCGGTCCTCGTGGACAGAACTAATATCTATAAACGTTAGCTATTTTACATAACTTACTGACTTCGCGCAGTTTTAGTAAAACAAATAGCCCTTCCGCAGTTCACGCCATCGTGCTTCATCGACAAGCCAGCTCTCCGCCACGCGTGCCGGCTCCTCTCCTGCCTGGATGCGAGCAAGAACCTTTCCGGATCCTAGCAGACTCCTAGCCGCCTCGAGGCGATACTCCCCTGGGTAGAGACGATGCAGGGTTGCAGCAATTTCCAAGCCAAGCCGGACAGGCTGCAATGCCTGCCGGTTGGTGACCAGCAGGAACACTCCCTGGCATGCTTCTCCAGCAAATTTGCTCGATGTCGGTACGAATGTCACCGGATAAAAGCTAACCCCTAGTATCGTGCGAGCATTCAGCTCGGCAGCAAACCGGACGCCATCGATCCAGGGAGTACCAATCTGTTCAAATGGGGTGTCAGTTCCTCGGCCGACCGAAACATTGGTCTCCTCGATGGCCTCGATTCCTGGGTACAAAATGGCCTGGATCAGATTGCGAATATTAGGTGAAGGGTTCACCCAGGGCAGACCGGTATGGTCGAACCAGTCTTTTCGCTGCCATCCTTTCATCTTTACCACGTCAAGGTCTACATCGATGCTATTCTCGCTTTTGAAAAGCAGTGCCAACTCGCCTATGGTCATGCCGTGGCGAATCGGCATTGGGAAATAACCTGTGAATCCTGTATTGGAGCGCTCGAGCATGGGGCCTTCAATCTGAAGGCCATTGATAGGGTTGGGGCGATCTAGGACCAGTACGGAGATGTTCCGCTTGGCCGCCTCCTCCATCACATATGCCATCGTGGTTACATAGGTGTAGAAGCGCGTGCCCATATCCTGTAAATCAACCACTATAATATCGATATCCTCAAGCATCTTTGCCGTCGGACGCCGGTGCTTTCCATAAAGCGAGTGGATTGGCAATCCGGTGTCGTGATCACGCGATGAAGGCACAGGCCCCTCGACTATTCCATGAATGCCATGTTCCGGGCTAAAAAGGGAAACAAGCTCCACATTCCTGGCCTTATGTAGTAGATCGATCGTTCTGGAACCATCTCGCGCTCGTCCGGTTTGGTTAGTGAGCAGGGCTACCCTTTTGCCCTGTAACCTTGAGAAGTCTTCAGCTTGCACTATGTCAATGCCGGTGAGAACCAATGGGTGGCGCTCCGATAAAGTTCCTTGCAACGGCTTGCCTACTTGGAAGTCCGAGAAGTGGTTTCCTTCGGACTGCAACGATGAAGGCGGCTTATTCCTTAGTGCAGAAGCGGCAATAGTAACTACCCCAGCGCGAAGATCTGTAACATCTCCATTGCCATCGGGATGAAGACGATTTGAGAGAAACACTGCATACAATCCAGACGTGGGATCAAGCCAAAGCAGGGTCCCCGTGAAACCGGTATGACCGAAGGGACGAAGACTCCGAAATGTGTCGCCCTCAGTTGATTCTGTAACGTCCAAATCCCAACCAAGTCCGCGCAATCTGGGCTCATCCGGTGGCGTCCACGGGGTGGTCATGGTCCTAACGGTCAGCGGCGACAAAACCCTTTTCTTACCATAGAAACCACCCTTGAGTAACATCTGGCAAAAAACCGCAAGGTCATCAGCCGTACTGAATAGGCCTGCGTGCCCGGCCACGCCACCCATCCGTCTAGCAGTCGGATCGTGGACCAGACCTCGGATAATTGCCCCATTTGGCTCGTCACAACGCATGAAATGCGCCTCGCAGCGTGAGGTGGGAGCGATGTGACCTCGCAGTTCCGCTGGAGGGTTGAACCCCGTATCAAGCATGCCGAGCGGTCCAAAAAGGTGAGCAAAAGCAAATTTATCCAGTGACATGCCGCTTACACGGCGGACTATTTCTCCCAAGAGCAAGAAGTTGACATCGCTATAGATAATACGCTCGCCCGGTTTGGCCACCGGCACCTCATTCGTTGCCAGCAAAATCGCTTTGTCATACCCCTCCCAGGGGTCAGCTAGATGGAGTCCGGGCTTTAGACCCGACATGTGGGTCAGTAAATGACGAACTGTTATATCCGTTTTGCCGTTACGGTGGAAATCCGGAATATAATCTGAAACGAAACCGTCCAAGCGAATTCGACCCTGCTCCACCAGAAGCATCACACTGGGTGTCGTCGCCACGACCTTGGTGAGCGATCCGAGATCGAAAACCGTATCGACAGTCATAGGCTCGATCGATGGCGTTACAGCACGATTACCCAAAGCCTTCAGATAATGGATTTGATCGTGTCGACCCACGAGTAAAACCGCCCCTGGCAACATTCCGTCTCTGATGGCCCTCTCAACAAGCTCATCGATCCGGCCAAGTTGACTCGTGTCGACGAATTCGGCTTCAGCTGCTAAAGAAGCGGTTGGGTGAAGGGGTGCAGTTGCGATCATAAGAAGACCACCTGCGATTGCCAGAATGGTAAGAAGCATAGGCTTGCAGACACTCGCCCTGCTGAATAGACTTTTTAGTACGCAGGCTGACTGGACAACTGGCGATTGCCGATTGGATGAGCATTCTCCTGATAGGGTATGGATCTCTGGTGATCTCATTTTGATTATGCCCTATTTGAATGATTAAAACCGCCGACTGGCTTACATTTGATATCTGCGCAATCTATCAAGAAATTGATCTAGAGGTGCGGGAAGTCGGATTTCACGCAGGGAACTCTATTACCATCCTCACTTGTGACGGTGCCTTTGATAGTGACGATAAGGATACCATGGATGGTACCAAGGGTAGTACCAAGGATCGTACCAGGGGTCATAATAGTAAGGGTAATAGAGCCTAACGTATTTGTGTTTTTCGGACCAGAGATAGATTTCTTGGGCCTC
>WOR8_10004939_pt1 | contig 12889 bp, 16 predicted proteins | sample DeeMarSeWOR38_10_FD_19890 | JGI IMG/M metagenome (IMG submission 19890) | reverse complement strand
GAGGCTACTTTCAACCGCGAACTTGGTGCTGCTCCCGCTGGTATTACTCGGTTTGGCCAGTTTCGCACCGATGACGGCTTAAACGTAACTGTAGACAGTTACCGTTCATTTGCTGCAGACGGTAACTACGGATTAGCTGACGTCTATGAAGTTACTTACGGCGCCAACGGAACCGCTACTATCCTTTTAAATGCCGAAGCCTTTGGTGTTTCGGGTATTGCTGTTTATAAGGCTGATGGCACCTTAGCTGGTGAGGTTGATGCACCTAAGACCAGTCGCCGCACAGGTATTGGCATCGGCTATACCGTAACTTCTGGTGATACTGCAACTGTTTATGTGCTCCGCAAGGGTCGCAGTGAAAGTGAGTATCGCATTACAGCTTTAGTCGCTTAATTAAAACTTTACGTCGCAATCGGTCAGATTCTGTCAGAGTATTTAAGGACAGGATTTGATCGATGCGCGTCTCGCAGAAGGGTATAAATTTAATCAAAAAGTTTGAGGGTTTACGTTTTACTGCGTATGTTTGTCCTGCCGGTGTTTTAACCATCGGCTATGGGCATACGGGTGCAGATGTGAAGCCTGGGGTGAAGATTGACGAGAAGGAAGCTGAGCGCCTGCTGTGGCAGGATACCGAAAGCGCTCAGCAAACTGTAAGCAGTTTTGTGACTGCGAAGATAAATCAGAATGAATATGACGCTCTTGTTTCTTTTGTTTTTAACGTCGGTCCGACAGCGTTTGTTAACAGCACACTTTTAAGATTACTTAACAAAGGTGCTGATCGAAAAGTCGTTGCAGCTGAGTTTGGGCGCTGGGTGAAGGCAGGGAGTGACAAGCCGGTTCCTGGCCTGGTTTGTCGTCGGGAAGAGGAGAAGAAGTTATTCTTGGAGAAAATCAAACACCCGCTCCTGATGCAGTCCATCCTCGCAAAACAGGATACTTGGCTTAAGAAGCGCCCTGTTGACTCCACAGCGCTCGCACCGGAGGACAAGTTGTTTGTCCCCAAGGGCAGCGCGTGGAAGTGGAGTGAGATCCGGATGTACTCGGGTGAGCGTCACCAGCGGGTATTTCTGGAGCAGCGCCCAGACCAGGAGTGGTGGATTTGGCCAGATCACTTTAAGGTAATTAACGACACTGAAACACAAGAAAAGCCACCCGCGCTCAGTGGAGAAATTAAGCTTTCCGTTCCTTACTTCAGTCAGCGGGACAATGACCGCGACCCGATGCGCACGTGCTTTTCAAGCAGCTGTGCAATGATGTTGGCAGCTCTTGATCCTGATGCGATTGAGGGAGATGATGAGTACATCAACGAAGTCTTTAAGTACGGAGATACTACAGAAGCTTCAGTACAACTGCAAGCACTTAAGCATTTCGGTGTTGATGCAAAGTTCGTTCAGAACTGGGATTGGGCTAATGTTGAGTCTCAACTGAAACAAGGTATTCCAGTCCCCATCGGGGTGCTCCACAAAGGCTCAGTGCCCAACCCAACAGGTGGTGGCCACTGGATCACCGTAGTAGGGGTGACGGCGGATAAAACCAAACTTTGGGTTCATGACCCGTTTGGCGAGATGGACTTAATCCGTGGCGGATACCCAAGCACGGACGGTGAATTCAAGCTCTACTCGAAAAAGAATCTCGGCCCCCGGTGGATGGTAGAAGGACCCAAAACCGGCTGGGCTATCGTTGCCGATTGAGCTAGACTTCCATTCCATCCAAACAAGCCATGCCCGCTGAAGTTTTTGATTACCAAAAAATTCTCGAAAACTGGAATACTGAAGAGGAAAGAAGCAAAGCAGAATTTTTAGATGCTCTCTATGAATTCTATGCGCCGGGCACTGGTTGCTACACCGGTTTGTCCCAGCGGTTTCAGTCGGATTTAGTCGACTTTGCTCGCCACTTGGTGACCCAGCGTGGCTATGCCGTCGAGGATCTATTTAAAGCTGGATTAGAATTGTAAAAACTTAGCAGTCTGATGGCGTATAAGAGAGACTACAAGAAAGAATATGAGAACTATGACGGTACTGAGAAAGTAAAGAAGCGTCGCGCTGCGCGTAATAAGGCTCGGCGCTACATGGAGCGAAACGGTCGCGTCCGTAAGGGCGATGGCAAGGATGTCGATCATAAAGACGGCAATCCTCATAACAATAGTCCTTCAAATCTTAGGGCTATTGATGCTTCACGTAATCGAACCAGAAGTCCTGATTGAGCTAAGATAAAATTATGAACAGCTCTAACTTTCTGCAACGCCCCGGCGGTTTAGGCCCTTCGGCTGAGCGAGTTAAGCCGCTCGGTAGCCTTGCTACTGCCGTACCGGCGCTGTATCAGAACACGCCGGAGATGATTGAGCTGAATCGAGCAACCCAGCTCGACAACGTGAATCGCGTCTACTCGCAGTATCAAACCAACCGTGGTGAGCATACTCGTGAGCCTATAGGCCCCACTGATGTCCAACCCGGTAACATCGTTCCTAGCCAGCAGTTGACAGGGCTTGCGGGCTACAACCATCGCGATCAGCTGGTGATCCCTGATCGTGCTATGGATATGAGCAAGGGTGAGTATTTGGTTAAGACCCAGAATACGCTCAACCCTGAGATGCGTAACCAACTCAAGATTCTGACGACTTCCCTCAGTCAGAACTTCTTGAATGCGCCGGACCTGGGCATGGCGACCATGACACAGAACTACAACACCCCTGGCACACTGCCACTTCAGCTCCCGATGAAGCCTGCCAAATGATGCACCGCGAGGCCGATAATATCCGCATGGCGGGTATGCGTCTTGGTTTTGGACCTAAAGATTTAGCTCGCATGGTCTCGAACCCCAGTGAAATCACTGCTAGGCTTCGGTACTCTCAGACGTTCCCACGCAGCTAATGATGCTTCATTCCGCTGATCTGGACTGGATCACCCCAGAAGCGGAAAAAATCATCGCAAGACACGCCAGGGTTTCTACAAAAGATCCTGATCGTGAAGAGTACGAAAAACTCCTTGGTTATTGTATTAAACACGCACACTGGTCAGTATTTGAACAAGCTTCGGCGAGCTTTGAGATTTCAACTACCAGGGCAATTTCGCCGCAAATACTGAGGCACCGTTCGTTTGTATTTCAGGAACTGTCTCAACGTTACTGTGCGCCCAGTGAAACTCTAGATCTCGAAGAGAAACCGTTTCAGTTTGAGCTTCGATTTCAGGCGCAAAAGAACCGGCAGAGCAGCGTGGATAGGTTGCCTGTTTACATGTGTGAATCGTTCTGGGAGCGTTTAGAGATCGTTGATAATCAGATCCAAGGGCTGTACAACGAAATGCTCGAAGCCGGCGTGGCCCGTGAGTGCGCTCGAAATATTCTTCCTTTGTACACACCAACCCGTATGCACATGAGCGGCACAGTTCGCAGTTTTGTGCATTATGTCGGTTTGCGAGGTAAAGAAGATACTCAAAAAGAGCACCGTGAGATTGCTCGCTCTATCGGATATCGGTTAGCTCGTGAGCTTCCGACTGTTGTTAAAGCGATCAAGCAATCGGAAGATCCTTCTCTTAAAGGCTGGGACTTTATTCGTTACCTGCCACAGTAAAGAAGGTGACTACTCACCGAGCAAGTACCGAGCAAGTAGTGGTAATGACTACGACGGAGGAGCTACGTTCTCCCAAGGGCTTGGCTCAACCCGAGGCGCAGGAGTTTTAGGAAGCGTGACAGCCGCCTGCTGCAGTTGAATGTATTGCAGAGCTTGCTTGTGCTGGTTGAGCTCAGCTGCTAGTTGCTGTGTCTGAGCTTCAGCCCACTTCTTAGCGTTCGTAGTTAGCTCGTCAAGGGCTGACTGGCTGTGAGGGTAAGCAAAGACGACACCTGCGCCTTGCTTAACTGTGATCTTCTGCCCGTTGGTGTTCTCAGCTAGTTCTGAGAGGAACGCGTAAGCCCTATCGCCTGGGATGTTTGCAAGTATACCTAGTTGAATTGGGTCTATCACCCCTCGGTTGGACTCGTACAGAGCAGAGAAGCAGTTAGTGACTCGTGTAGCAACTTCATCGTTGTGTTTCTTTCTGAGCGCACGTTCACAACTGATACCCGCGCCACCAATAAGACCACCTGCGAAAGCGAAAGAGGCACCTACGAACTGAGGAGCGGTGATCGCTGTGGCGACACCAACAGCAGCGCCTGCGACGATAGCCAGGCTGAGATTAGGATTTAACCGGATCATGTTTTTGAAAAGCTGCGTCCCAATGGGTGCTGGTCGGATCTTGAGCGAACTCCACGGGTGAGGGGAGACGATCAGGACCCTTAGCTGCGCGGTCAGATTGTAGGTCATACGCCTTGATACGTAACCCTTTGATGCTCGCTACACCATCGTTCAAGACTATCTTTACATTCTGGAGCTTGAGGATGTTCACCATTGCCTCCTTGGTGCGCTCGACAAACCTGTGCTTTGCCGCCGGCTTGTAGCCACAGGACTTACAGAAGTTCGCGTAGCTCGGATACAGAGCACCGTACGCATTGGCGACATACATACCCTTTTCCGCTTCGTCTGTGTTGGGTTTGCGGGCGCCTTGACCCACCGGGCTGATCGTGTTGGGGGCGTACAGACAGCAGTCATGCAGCCACGCAACGAACTGATTGTTGAAGAGCAGAGCTTCGATGTTGGTTCGGTTGAGTGAAGGGACGTGCTTCGTGGGATTGGCCAGCACATCCTTCATCGTCGCGTAAGGCATCGACAGAGCCCAGGTCACAATGCCACTCATCTCAGGAACGAAAGAACCTTCGATCCGATCGTCGAACACGCTGATCAGCTCCTTGCGCAGGCTCGGATCGACCACCTTGTCCATCACAATCGTCAGACGACGACGCTCAAGACCGCTGCTGGAGTCGTTAGAGGTGATGTGCTCGTTACTCGCGATACAAACCAGACACTCTGGCTTAAAACTGATAATTTCTTTGCCGTACTTGCGCTCAGCACGCAAGGTATCAGAAGCAGACGTCAGCTTCTTCAGGATGTCCATGCGACGGTTGTAGTTCGATTCATCCGTCAGTAGCAGAAGCTTTTTGCCGATCAGGTTGTAGCTCTCAAACTTGTTGGTTTCGATGACTTCCAAGCTCGACGTGTGAGTGCCGTGGAAACCAGCAAGCGCCACCATGAGCTGTTGCATGGTCGACTTGCCGGTGCCACCAGGTCCTACCAGGTGCAGGAATCGTTCACCTGCGGTGTATCCGGTGAGGAGTGCACGGGCGAAGGCCTGGATCAAAACTTCTTGCCCTTTGTCCAAGGCAGAGGTGATCCACCGCATGAACTCAGGACACTGAGCTTTGGCGTCGTATTCGTAAGAAAGCTTGTGACGTAGGTAAAGCTCCTTGTGCTGACCATGTTCGAACTCAAGCGTCGTGGTATCTAGGACTCCATTCTTGAACGGGATGCACCCACGAGACTTCGTCCAGATGCTGCGACGACCACCATCAGCAGACTTCAGCAGCTTGGCCTTAAGGATCGAGAAGACGCTGTTGATCATGGCTGCGTTGTACTTAGCCAGCACACCGGCAATCACGAATGAATCTAGAGCCTTGACGATGCGGCGTTTAATATGTTGTTCGTCTTGGTGATACCAAATATCCTGATCTTCGTCGTAGTGGTAGAACTGATCTAGGTAGCTGTCGTAGATGAACTGGTCACCTTGGTTGGTAACGATAATGTCAGCAACGTCGTTCTCTGAAAACTCCCGGCTCTTTGAACCGCCCTGAAGGCTTACGAGTTGAGTCGGCGTGGAAGGGACGTCCATCTCTTTAGTTTTTGTTTTTGATGTGGGTTTTGATGTAGATACCTCAAGCTCCGGGGAGCTGAGATCAAATTCAGACATGTCGAGCACAGCGTTTACGGCTGCTTCTCGCTTGGCTTGTTCGAGAGCTTCCTTGACCTCAGGCGAGGCGTGGGTATCAAAGACAGACCGGCTGATGCGGCGAATCTTTTTCCAGGTGCCGAGCTCACCCAGCTCGGAAGCCAGGGACACAGCAGGTTGGAGCTCCTCGGGATTCCTGATGGAATTCAGGATCCGGTCGAACTTGCCATCGATGTCGTGCGGGTAACCATAGATATTATAGAACGCATCACGTGCCACAGTCAATGGTGACGTGTTCAGAGCGATGTCGTTCGCACAGCACCAGTTCGACCAGCCCAGCAGCTCCTTAAAAACTGCAGCCATTGTCGAGCTGCGGTCGCCGACTTCCTCGCCTTCCAATACGGACCGAACAGTGTTCGAGACCAGTCGAGCCAAGTCCATCCCGTTTTGACGGATGGTCACTTGGTTCAGGTACTCAGCAGGATCCCCACCTAGATCGGTTTCATCGGGAGGTAGAGCTGCGAATGCACGGATCGCTTCGTTAATTTTTTCACTGGAGATGAAGCGACCAGGCTGCGCAAAGATCTCTTCAGGCCCCCTGGGTCCGTAGAACAGATTCGGAATCGTTGTTGCGCGGACGTCGGAGCCCGGTATCTGGGCGTAAATCTGCTTACAAAACCACTGGTAGAAAGCAGGGTTTATGACGGTTGTCTCTAGGCCGAACACCAGGCGGAACCGAGGCCACCCATCTGCGGTTGATGGTGAGTAGTAGCCAAGTGTTAAGTACTTTTTACATATGTCTAGTTTTAATGCCTGCTCTACTGTTAGCTCTTGCTTCTGTACTTTGTTACCGTGCTCGTCTTTATGGTCGGCTTGATTATCGATGTCGACAATAATTAAGCCTGCTTTTATTACTCCTGTTGCGTTCTTTTGTCGCTTTCCGTCCTGTAAATGCCAAGCACAAAGACCAGCTTGCTTTCCTAAAACTTCAGTCAGTTCCGAAGTGTCGTATTCGACAGCATCCCAGCCAGAGTTAAAGGCTGCGAAGTTCCCACCGCTCGCGATTTTGCCCTGGACGGGATCAAGGTGAGGGACCACCGACAGGTTTACAGAGCAAATGAACTTCATGGGGTGTCGCTGAGCGCCTCTAGTATGGCCCAAAAACGGGCGAGCGGATCCGAAGAAAAGGTGAAGAACCCTTTCAGGGCCAGCCCTCTGGTGGGTTCGATTCTACGCTGGAGGGTGAAGTTCGTAGTAACTTTTTAAAACCTGGAGCCATCCTTCGCAATCTTTTTCTACTTCTTCAGAGCCAAACGTAAATATCTGAGTGTTGAATTCAGGAATAGCTGTTGTGACGATTATTTGTGTCTTAGCAATTTTAATCCCTAGGCAGGCTTCAGCTGCGAGCTTGTAAGCAGCGAGCTGCAGTCGAGTCTTTTTAGTCTTGAATACGCCTGAGATCAGGGCTTTCTTAGTTTTCTCGTCGACGTTTTGGCTTTTGTTGGGGAATCGAGCTGAGTACGGGCCGTTGCTCGTCTTGAAGTCCGCCAAAATAACCTCGGCGTTTGAGTTCATGTAGATCAGGTCGCAGCACCCTGCGTACCCATGTCCTGTTTCTTCGCTGTAATAATGGATTCTTCCCACACCGTCGTCGCCGACATACTTCGACCAGCGTGGTTGGTTGAAAGGTTTCTCGCTCCAAAGCACGCGACCACCTTCTAGAAGGTCGTCTAAAAGCTCAGGCACTCCATTCCAATACGGCTTGTATTGTTCGGACGGAACCACAAGGAGCCCACGTAGATAATCTTCTACGCTGTTGTGAATCCAAGTTCCCCTGGTAGCTGCAGCATCAGCTACGCCAGGGTTCATCAAATTCCAGTGCGCTAGCTTTTTACGTGTCGTCTCAGTCTGAGTGGCGCTCAGTACAGATGTTACAGATGGAAGAGGTTTAGGAACACCAGCACAGAGATAATGCCGTAAACCGTTGATCGTTACACGTGTATCGGACACAGTTGTAGTGTCAATTCCTCTTCAGCTTAGAACGAACTGGATGCGAATTTACCTTCATCTTCATTATCATCGTCGTCATCCTCGTCATCATTTATGAAGAACTCAGACTTTTGATACTGGTAATCGCGGTTGCGTTGATCGAGCTCTGACATCAAGCACAAAGCAGCCGAGAAACCTTCAACAGTGATCTCTGCGCAATCCTCCGGTGATCGTGCGTTACCCTGATAATCAACGCACTCAGTCAGCAGCTGCTGCCCCACAAGCAATGCAGTGATCTTATCAAGCTGACGGTTGTGTTCGATCTGGAGTTCAATAAGTTGATCTAGTCTCTTGAACAGGCGATTACTCACAGCTTGAGGTCTTGTGGGCGATGCCAGGATACCTCGAAGTCAATGCACGTGTTCACTTGAGCTGCTCCCGGTTTTTGAAACACAAACCACGCAGAAGTTACAGGGTCCTTTGAATTAGTCCCATCCGCACGAAATGATGGCCTGGGGGACAATATCTTAATGTTTGTTAGAGACGAGTTCTGCAAGAAGTCTTCACGTGCCCTCGTGGGCTCCAGGAATGTCAGACGATCTAAGACGCACACACCTTTTCTTGCAGCTTGTAGTCCGCATTCAGTGATCCATTTAGTGTAGTCTTTCATTCCTTGGGTTATAGCGACTACCCAGTCGACCTGTCCTTTCTGTTTAGACCACCATTCAAGGTCTACGATGTTCTCTTCGCAGTTGTTTGTTATTACATCAGTTACGCTGGCCTTTCTTACCTGCTTCTCAAGCGCTCCCTCGGGGTCGAACGGTAAGAGTACTACTCCATCAACCAGCCCCAAGTTACGGATAGGATCGAAGATGTAACGAGGAACGCAGTAAAAATTCGACATGTCGGAACAGTTGCTGGATAAGCTTAAGTCTCACTTAACACTTGAGCAGAAGTTTACCCACCGTGCTTTTCTAGATGGCATCGATAAGCTTAGTCCTAAAGAGTCTCGAGAGGTGTTAGAGGTCGTTTACGCAAACTATTTGATACGAGCAAAGCTCTTAGAGAATATTATAAAGTACTGTATAGCGTATGGTGTCGATCTTCCGTCCTTTGGCGACCTGCTAGAGCTGTAGGCACAAAAAAAGGGACGCTTGACGGCGCCCCTCGTGGTGAACATCCAGGTAGAGCTTAGCTTAGAAGTCGAGACCAGCGGCTTGGAGAGCTGCCTTCTGCTCGTCAGTAAGATCCTTTTTGCTGGAACTCTTCTTGGCGGTCGGAGGCTCCACCTCACTTGCCTTAGCTCCAGGAGCACCGGCCCCTGCGGGAAGCGCTGCCAGACCAGCAGGCGCTGCACCCTCTAGCCGTTTCGGGTTAGCTTCAATGAAAGCTTCCTTAATGGCTGCGTGGTCTTCTCCCAGAGGTAGCTCAACCAAATGAGCGCCGGAGATAGTACTGCGTAGAGCAGACGCCACCAGATCTCCTGAACCAGAATCGAGCCACGCTCCAATATCTTCGATGAGCTTTTGCTCTTCATCCGTTTGAGTAGGACGATCCCGGAACTCTAGAACGTTGTAGTTGATTTTGGCGCCGTCAGCACCAGTCATCGGGTCCCTTTCGTTAAAGGACTTCTGGACAAACTTTGTCTCAGTGATGACTTCGCCTACATTGATACGGTTGTTGTAGAGCGTCTGGAAGTACGAGATGAAGTTCCTTTGAGACGATTTACCACTGATGATGCTAGTGCATACACAGCGAGGTGGAAGCAGACGATGATTAGGTGAGACACCAATGTAAGCAATACGAATAAACTCCTCATGCGATCGCATACCGAGGTTGCCAAAGTACGGCGTGAACCCAAGAAGCACGAACGAAATCGGAATCCCATTACCGTTGCTGTCGACGATCGCCGCTTCGCTATCAGTATCGGATTTCCAATAGCGGCTTTGAAGATCGATTCGGAGGGTGTGCGGCGGGATTTGACAGAGAATCTCATCAGCCGAGAATTTGCCAGCGATAAACACCATGGTCGTAAATCAGAGAGAGAAGTCCAGTGAACCGAGAGCCGCTGCTGAGACGCGTCCTTTGTCGGGATCTGCAGCCTTGTTGGGCGCGGACTTTGTGCCCTTAGGAAGGTAAAGAACTTTTTCGACGGAGTAGTTCAAGTACTGACGCTCTTCTTTCTCACTCGTGGTGATTCGACCGACAGCGATTGTCGGCGTCCCGTTAGGCAGCTCAGAAAGCTGCTTCGAGAACTTGTCCCACGCTGTAATTTTTGTCCAGGAGGTTTCGGAGCTGTCGGGATCTTGCCAAGCCAACGACCTGTTAGTCACCGTCGAACCGCCGACCTCGCTTTCTTCTTGTTTGGGACCTAAGCCACCACAAGCCATATAAGTATTAATGGCAAGCAGGTCGTCAAAGTTATCATTGGTCACAACCAGCATCGGCTGCATCTGAAGCACACCGTCTGGCGTGGCTTTCGCAGGACCGATGGCGAGGATCGTCTGATCCTCTTTAAGCTTCTTCAGCAGCTTGCCGACGTAGTGGTCAGACTTTTGCGTCAGCTGAACTTTGGTTGCGACTCGTTTGTCTGAGGTTGGGAGCGACTCCGCGATTGCGTTGACGACTCCGTCTTCTTCAAGCGCTTCGTCTTTGACCCGAAGGCCGAGCATCGTGATGAGCATGGTTGAGCGTTCTGTAAATCGTTGAGCGATGTACCTTCAGTGCCTTGGCGATCTCCCTGACGGGGACGCCTTGGCTGGAGAATGCTAGTACCAAATTGGTGTCTGCGTCTCCAAGCTTGGACGCTTTCATCTTCTTGTAAGAGTTGTGGTAAGGGTTGATGCAAATTCGGTTGCCGCACGACGGCTTTACGCAATCGTCTTTGTTGATTTCAAGATAATCTAGTATCAAGGGGCGCACGTAGTATCTCTTACCCATGGCGTAGACGACTGGGTGCCCATTGCAGAGATGGCCTTTCCATACGTCACACTCTTTGTGCTCAAAGTCGCTCGTAGCTAGTCTTCTGAATAGAACGGCAAGAATGCTATCTTTTACTCCCTTGTAGGTCAAAGAGAATGTATCTGCCTGCAACGCTCTAGCAATATCGGAAGCTTGAGCTTGCGCGTGGTTTGAATCGATCGCAGTGACAGCAAGTTCAAGCTTTTTTTCATCACGCCTAAGATCTAGACAGTAACTAGTAGACGTCATTCGGCTGGAAGTCTGCTGCCTCGATGATACGCCTTCGGTCTTCCTCGTTCGCAGCAAAAATGGGGTATAGCCCGAGCCATACCCAAAGTTTCTCAAGAATAAGTTTTTTAAGCTTCACCTTTTAGGTAGCAGCTAATTCAGCTTAGACGTTTTCTCAATTCTTAGCTTTTTTAATTTGTTTGAGAGCTTTCTCTGATAAGTTGACACCTTGTGCCTCAGCAGCCTTTTTAATCTCACCTGGTCGTAGGCCAGATTCCAGTGCACGAGTAACTGCATTTGCTCCCATTGAAGATCCTTGTTGATTAAACTGCTGGATATTCGTCGCGCGAGCCACCTGCGTGGCAGCAGCAGGGGTGAAGGAGATATTTGCCTGACTCGCTTGGGTTCGTACTTGACTCGGTGTTAAACCAGCACCAAGAGCCGAGGTTACGGATTGCATACCTCCCTTACCGGGGTCGCCACCCACAAACGAGGTGTAAGTCGGAGCCGGCTGTCCTTGATCCTGTTGCCCTTGATCCTGTTGCCCTTGATCCTGTTGTCCACCAGATGTGTCAGTCGTTACCGAGGTTTGGGGTCGTTCATTTAACGCTTTCTGCAGATCGCTAATTTGCTGACTTAAGCCTCCAAAAATCGCACTGTAATCTTGGGCAGGCGTTGTCGGCGCCGCTGCTGCAGTTGAAGTCGAGGGAGCGCTTACTTGATTGTCGATGCTGACTGCACTCGGCACGGACTCAGCAAGCTTAAAGATTGCTTCACCAGGTTGAGTTAGCGGAGCTTTATAACGAAGAGTGCTCGGACTCCTTCCAATTCGTTGGCTTCTGATAGCGAATTCTGGGGTGAAGCCTTCGAAACCACTAATGCCTTCTTCGCCTTCCGCGTCATCGTCGAATAGCGAAGCGAGGTCAAGGCCAAACATCTCACCCGCACGCCTAACTACGCGGCCAAAGCGAGTAGATCCCGGAAGCGCAGAAGCTCCTGCGGTAGTACTAGAGGCGGTTGGCGTGGCAGTCATAAAGCTTAGTCGGCCTTAGCTAAGAAGCTTTTTGATGGCCTTAATACGGGGTATTCACAGTATAGGCCCTTTAGGTCTTTAGCTATTTGTTTTGCTCGAAAGTTTTAAAGCCAGTAAAGATAGGAGCTGCTTTTCGCTCTCTATCGTTAGCTTCAAATCCCTTGAAGCCCACGAATGTCGGCGCAGCTTGCGCTCCACCGTACATTCGAGCTCCTTCATCAGCCTCGGGTTCTGTTTGTCCGTTAGTTTTTGACTTAATACTCTTAAGCTCGGGGTAGTAGTCAAGTAAGACAGAGCTCTTTTCCTCGTTGGCTACAAGGGGTATCCCGAAAAAATCTCCAGCGAATCGGGTAGCCATAGCTTAATACCTCACTATTTCAAGTTTACTTGTTTTCGATGAAGAATCTTTTTAAGTCAAAGCCTGGACCAACAACACCCTTTAGCACACGCATCGTATTTTTTGCTTTTTCGTGACAGGTGAAGTAGAGCGCTTTATCTCGATTAGACGTGTAACTGACAAGATTACGTCTCTCAGTGTCTAGACAATCACTGACGTACATAGAGTCTTTTATAATTACCCACACCTCTTGGAAACGCAATAGGGGCATTACCTTGGTCTCGTCGAGGGTGTACAATCTCGATCCCAAGGCTACCTTTTTTATGGTTTTCTTGACTACACATTTTTTAGTCTCTTCTGTGTTTTTTTTGGTTTCTTTACATTCTTGAGCTTTGGGTAGCTCAAGCTGTCTTTTTAAGCTACGGGCTTTGTTTGCCGCTTCGAGTGCGCTGCTGTACGCCTCTACGGTCATGCATACCCCCGAGCTCATACGAACACAGCCGACATAACCTGCTTCAGTCTTAG
>WOR8_10004936_pt1 | contig 12890 bp, 9 predicted proteins | sample DeeMarSeWOR38_10_FD_19890 | JGI IMG/M metagenome (IMG submission 19890) | reverse complement strand
CTAGCTTAGGGAGGAAGGAAAGGATGAAAAAGTAGGTTATCCTAAAATTCATACTTACTTCCGACTAGACCCCATATATTATATTATGGGCTCTACCATAAAAAACTTTCTATTATTATTTTGTACTTTTAAACAAACTTTTAAAATTAATATTAAATAATTAAATATTGTGCATTTCAATTATGTAAATAATAGATAATTTTTAGAAAAATTTTGTATAGAAATTGTCAAGATTAAATAATTTTATCAATTACAATCAAATGTGAAGGCACTAAATGCATCTATTCCTGCTTCAACAACTGATCCTTCATTAAGGTCCGATGCCTCAAAACGAACCCTCATTTGATTGTTAGGATTTACAAAATCACTGACCATAAAGCTATGTTTTTCCCATCCTAAATCTGTATCAGGTCCGATGGTCTCAACTAAAATCCAATTTGCACCATCATTATTTGAAATATAGACTTTAAAAAGGTCATTGTTGGGGTCATTTCCAAAATTGTTTGTGTACCACAAAGCAAAATCAATTTTCGCATCTGTTCCTACACTCAGGTCCATTGTTGGTGAAATAAGCCAGGTAATTCCATCATCGACATCAGAATTTCCCTCCAAATTTTCAGTAAGAAAGCATTTGCCAGAACCATCAAAATCTACTGGAGGATCACCTCTTATACCACCACCAATTGGTACTCCTCTTTCCCAAGCACCAGCAGTCAAGGATGGTTCATTTACTATAGTCCAACCAAGATCTGATTCAAAATCATCAATAAATACACTGGTAAGTTCGCCAACAAGAGTGGAATATACTGTGTTAGGTGCATCACTTGGACTGTATATCATTCCAGTGTTTTCCCCTTCTGCGCTGAAATAATATTCAGGTAGGTCCCCGCAAGTTGCTGCTGGTAATGTTGTCTTATATAGCTCTCCGCTAATATGTTCCAAGGATAATTCATTATAGGAACCTCCATTTAATCTATAATAAAAAGTTCCTGAATCAGGTACTAAGTTGTCAATGATTTCTTTTATCTCAATATTAATTGTTGTAGTTTCACCAGGATTTATTGCATCAGGAAGTCCATCAGGAAAATTAATATGGATTGGATTTCGGTTTGTATATGTCATAAGATATTCTCCATCATAAAGATCAAGAATAGTTGGATGTTGACGTCCCTCTGTGGCAGCCTCTGTACGAGGTTTTGCATAGTTAAATGCTTCTTCTGCAGAATTTATTCCATCATTATTACCGAAATAGTCTGCCCAATTTCCAATATCCCATGCACTTATTAAAAAATTCGAAAAATAAGACCCCCAAGAAACTGTGTCTTCTTCACTTGACATAAGTACTACTCTACCCTCAGCACCGATTTCTTCAATAAAACCCTGTGTAAATAAATCTGAGTTAATATTTGACTCTAAATCAATATTTTTTACTGGTTTTTTTTCAGGTTTATAAATGGGTGAATCATCAAATGTTTTCTCACCATTTTTATATAATTTTAACACTTTGTTATAGATATTACACATTCTTGAGAATGATTCAAAAGCAGGAATTGTATCTGAATTATCAACAGATATATCATTAAATCCTCCACTATAACAACTATCAACAATAAGACAAAGTCCCTTTGAGTTAATCTTGTTTAAATATAGATTTAATAAGTCATCCCAAATAAATTCATGCCATACATCAAAACCCTCATACATGATAAGCATCTCATCAGCTCCATCTGCTTCATCCTTTGGTGGAATGTCAATATAGTTTCCCTCTAGATCTATCAATGGAGACCCATGAGTTGTTAAATATACAATAACCATGTCATCTTCATCTGCATTTTTACTAAGCCAAACTAATTCCTGAAGTAATCTTGAACGTGTCGCATCACTTGCAGTAATCTTATGAATGTTATCTTCTTTCCATTGAGGTGAGTCAAGGAGTACATTATAAAAATCTTCAACAGCACCAAGCATCGAAGGACGATCTTGGTCAGGATTATTCTTATAAACCCCAACTGCAAAAAGTAATGCCCAGTAATCGGTTTGAGATTCTACAGGATTTGGGCTATATATAAACTCATTATTTTGCTTAATTTTTATATGACTATTAGTTAAATTTATAGATTTAATGTTAACTTTATTTTCACTTAATCCATATACATTACCAACACTGAAACTTAATATTAAAAGTAAAGTAGCAATTACAATAATTATATTTTTTCTTAATTGTATGTATTTCATTTTCTTAAACCTCCACCTTAATATTACATATTAACGGCTGTTAATTTATAAGTTTTATTAAAATATAATAAGATTCTATAAATAAAAAAGGAATTTGAGTAGGTTTATTGTCTTAATAGTTTTTATAGAATCAGAATGAAATTATTTAAAAATTTTATTACAACCGCCCATATTGATATGATAGTAAAAAGGCTATTATGTCCATTTCATCAGTTGCACATTTTCCAGAATATGTATAAGCAAATACCTTAAGTTTGTGTCTACCTATCAGAGGTAAATATTTTCCTTGAATTTTCCATTCATAGGGTGGAGTATTATCCCAAAAAATAAAATTATCATCTATACAAAATATTACAAATTTCACATCTTCTTTTGAAATAGCCTCACAACTAACCATTGCCCTACCAAAAAGTAATGTTATTCCCCTTATAGACCAATAATTTAACCTACCAAGACCTAGAGGTATAATCGATCTATTAAAAAAGTAGCCTCTACCCTCATAAGGGGTTTTTATTATGACTTGAATTTCAATTTCTCTATAAGCCATTTCTGCTAGTATTGCAAGTAATAATTTTGTAACCTTTGCAAGATATGTAGAATTGATATTAGTGAGATTATCATTAGGTGAATGACCACCAATGCAGGGATCGTGCTCTGCTATCCAAACTCCATCATATCCATAATCAACGAATGCTTGATTATCCGCTCCTCTATAATTAGGAATATCTTCAATAAATAAATCAATTAAATTCAAATATTTTTCACTGATATTACTAGCAAATTCTACAATCCATGAAGACCTTTCTGTATTTGAAAATCTTATGATTTTTCCTCCATATTCAGTTTGGGCACCACCTATTATATCCATATTTAAAACAGCATAGATGTTATCACCACTGTTATAGGCATCACGAGCATATGTAAAACTACCATATGTTCCAACCTCCTCTCCAGAAAAGGCAATAAAGTAAATATCATGACGTAAGGAGTAACTACTTAATATTTCGGCTATTGCTAGGAGTGCTGCAACACCTGAACCATCATCATTTGCACCAGGCGAATCTTTTACTGTGTCATAATGAGCACATATTATTATAATTGCATCACTTGATGTATCAAATCCCTTTAAGATACCAACAACATTTCTGCTTTCAAATTTACTGAATTTCCAATTATGATATTTTACATCAAGACCTATGTTTTCAAATACACTATAGATATATTCAGCTGATTTTTCGCAGTTATCTGTTCCAGTATATCTTGGACCAAAACTTACCAGATTTTCTAAATAACTGAAAACTAAATTTTCATTTATTTGATTAATCATATCAATAATGTCTTCTTCAAAATCTAACGGTGAATTTTCTGTTTTAAATTTTAAATTTTCAAAAGCAGATAAAGATATTGAGTTTATTATTAATAAAAAACTTATACTTATCAGAATTATTGACTTTATTTTCATTTTTAAAACCCCCTAATTTATTATAATATATGGAGCTATATATAAATACTATCTGACCAAAAGTAATAAAAAATAAAAAAAAGTTTTAATATTCTATTATATAATCTAGTCCATAATCATCGTAATTATCTGGTGCAAAATCTCTATAATCAAATTGCAATAAGAAGTAAATAAAACTCAAAGGAAAACCTGGTACAGCATTTGCTTTTGTGTTTGTTAAAACATCACCTGCCTTAGGATCACCTATAGAACTTTTTGGTATTTTCCAGGTTATTGTTCCTTCTTTAATATCTAATATACCATCACATTCAGGCATTTGGTTCCATTGCCAATAGTTTGCATTTTTTGGTTGACCACTTCTAAATATTTTATCTCTAAAAGTAAAAGTGTTTAGACCGGCAGCATATTCATTTCCATCATATGACCATCGAATTGAAAATACTGCATTATATTTTTCTTTTAAATATAGTATTTTCATTGAAGTGAACAAATATTCAGGTTCATCTTCTATTTCATAGAACCACGCTGATTCGATATCTAGTAAACTTAATGGTGTGTCACCTACATTATCAACAATTTCAGGATTTATTTCATCACCTGCACTTACAATTAATGGGAAAATAATTGTCAATAACAGCATACAAATAAAAATTCCAGTTATTTTTTTCATAGCTTATTTTCCTCCCTTTCTAATATATGCTATGAATTATTTATTTAAATATTTTCCTAAGAGTAAAATATGTAAAAAAATATAAAATAAAAAAAAGAAAATAATTTTTTAATTCTTTTTAGGACTTGGTTTTATTGCTTCGATTGTCTTCATATTGAGGCAACCTGTACCTCTATTAGATTCAATTATCAAAAATCCTGCATTATAGTCAATAAGCGAAACCATACCAAAAACTACATGAGCTTTTTCATCACCAGGTTCTTTTGTTACAATTTTACAGTGTTTTCCAACCAATCTTTCCATACCTTTTTTTTCCATTTTTTCCCTTCTCCTAGACTTCTCAAAAGAGAAGATACGTGATTTCTTCTCTATGAGCGTGCTACTGTTTGACACTAATTATATTTAAATGCATCGTGTTAAAATGTCAAAATGAATAAAACTCAATGATTTTCTTTGTTTTTTATAAAAATATAGTGTTATATACTAACATATTCTATGGAAGAGAAATTGATGTTTCATCACATATTAAATAGATAACAAATGCATAACCATTAGATATTTCTTCAAAGGGATATTCTTCCTCTGAATCTTTAAAAAAACCTTTAATATTAATAGTTGCAGAACCAAATCCAATTAGAGGTTGTATTTTAAAAGTATCCAATCCATTTAGGGGATTGAGATCTAAATATCTCTCTTTTGACATATTTGCCCCAAACAATACAACCATTGCATCTGTTAATATTTCAATTGAAAAATTCCCTTGTACTCGTTCTGTTCCAGTATTTATAATTGTAACCGCATAACCTAAAAATCCACCCTCAACAATTACTTCTAAACTAAATACTTTCATATTTAAAGGGTCATTTTCAAAAGATTTTTCGTGAGGAATAGCAATGGTTCTGAATCCAATTAAAATAAACATCAACAGTATTAACACTGTTAGGATTTTTTTCATTGCTTTATTTCCTCCCCTAATAATATGAACTAGTAATGAATATATAACAAATGAATTTATATATTTTTTCTCTAATCATTATTTACAACAAATGTTATAAAAAACTAATTAATGTAATAATATAAATTTATTATTGGAATTTCTATAAAACTTTGATTAAGCAAATTAGTCTTTCCAACATAGGATATTGTTTAAAATAAAGTTGTAAATAGGTATTAAGAAAAAACTTATTTCTTGGAATACTGACCTCCAGAGTTGATATTTCGCTAGTATCATTGTTAGTGTCTCTTGCCCAACAAGTAATTATAAAAACTCCATTATCTGACCAATTATATGGTAGTATTAACTTCTCACCAGAAGGATATGGACCATAAATATAAATTATTTCTTTATCGCCCCAACATAGGTGATAATAGATATCATCTCCATCAGGGTCTGAACTTGTAAAAGAATAGTAATAGGTTTCACCTACTTTTCCACTTTTAGGGCCGTTTATTATTGGATCAGATGGTGGATCATTGAAATTATATGGAATTGCAAATCCAGTAATTTGAGTAGGTACCAATCCAAGATTACCTATCTTTGTTAATTCTGCTGTGGAAATATTACAAATGTATAAAGCTCCCTCGTTACCGTCATCAACAGTAAATGCAGACAAATAACAAACACCTGTTTCCTTGTCAAATGCTATGTCCTGTCCATAATTAAAATCAAGACCAAATGGTCCGATAAGTGTGGTATCGGCTGTCGTAGGATCAATTAAATAAAGACTATCTGTATGTAAATCTTCACCATACATTTTACCATATCCATCACAAGCAATTCCTACCATAACACAGCCACTGATATCAAAAGGACCAACCATTGTAGCCACACCTGTTGATATATTTATAGAAAAAAGATGAGTAGAGCTGCATGCATACATTATTCCTGTTGTATCATCATAAGCAAGTCCATTGAGTCCCTCTCCTGATTCACCAATGAGAGTCATATCGCCAGTCAAATGATTTATTATCCATATTTTTGAATTACTAATTGATGAATATTCACAGCACCACCAAACTCCATCTACCCAAGTACCACCAGCTATCTTATCAGATGTAATAGGCGTTCCAATAGTATTAAGTGCTTCAGGGTTATCTATATCAAAAGAAACAATAAGGTCAGGATTAGGAAAAGCTTGATAACCAAAGCATGTTTTTCCTTGTCCAATAATATTTTTTATTACAAATTGGTTATGAGATTTTTCATTATACTCAAAAGATATTACAGTTCCAAAAAAAGAAAAAATTAGAATTATTATAAACAATAAAGCTAATGATTTATGAAATATTCTTTGATGCATTTGAATATTAATCTCCTATGTGTAAGTTTAATTTAAGAAAAATTTGTATCAATTAGTTCTGCTTGTATCCCACCACTAGGCATATTTACATCGATTTTTATTAGGTTACCAACTTCAGCAGCGTAATAGTATACGAAGTAATCACCAATCAATGATTGAATTCTCCAAGCATCATAAGTTCCTGCAGGAACTGTTATACTTTCTTGAACAAGAATCGAAAATGCAAGGGGCATCCATGCATAAGAAACATAAAATGTTATTGGAATCTTTATAATACCAAACATTCCTCCAAAAGTTGTGTACATTGTAATATCCAAATCAGGCATATTCCAGAATTTTAATAGATGCAATGGAAAATTAAACAATGGAAATACAGTACTTAGGTCGGCATCAGCAGTAATTTTTATTGGTAAAGGAAGTTTTATAGGAAGAGGCTCTATCTGAACACTTGCAATTCCCTTAATTTCAGCGTTAAAATCTTCAATTTCTAGGTTTGATTTTGTTAGGACAATTTTTCCTGTTATTTTATTTCGTGCTGGATTAATATCACCATTTACATTTAACACATTATCGCCTATCGGAAATGCGCATGCAAAAGTTGCAGATACTTTACCTGTAATATCCACAATATATGAAGAACCACTCGTATCAGATACAGTCCATTTGAAATCATCTATTTGTCCATCCATAACTATGTTTAAGTCCCCATAAGTATAGTTCACAGTAAACTCACTAACAAAAAATGTCCAACTATCTCCAACTTCCCAAATAGGAACATCGTCACTTTGAATAATAATAGGGTTTGATTTTTCGGTTGTTTCAGCTGTTGCAATAAAGCTTGGAATCACTAACATAAGAGCAAGTAAACTTATTATTACATTTTTTCTCATTTTTCTTACCTCATAATTATAATTTTATAATATAATATCAATTTATAAATCTTATTAAGATTTACTTTCATAGTTTTTTTAATTATATTTTTATTGTTTGTTTCAACCGGTTTATTCGGTCTCTCAAATAAATTGCTTTTTCAAAATTTAGTTCATCTGCTGCTTTTCTCATTTCAATTTCAAGGTCAACAATCATATTAGGAATATCTCTTTTTGGAATATGTTTGATATCCTTTATATCGGCAACCTTTTCTTTTATTGGTTTGATAATTGTTGTAGGAATAATTTTATGTTTTTTATTAAACTCAATTTGCATATTTCGTCTTCTATTTGTTTCATCAAGTGCTTTTTTTATTGAATCAGTTATATTATCTGCGTAAAGAACAACTTTTGAGTTTACATTTCTGGCGGCTCTTCCAATAATTTGAATAAGACTTCTATGGTCTCTTAAGAATCCTTCTTTATCAGCATCAAGAATTCCGATGAACCCTACCTCTGGAATATCAAGACCTTCTCTCAGAAGATTAATTCCAACTAAAACGTCAAACTCCTTTAAACGCAGCTGTCTTATTATCTCAGTTCTTTCAAGGGTATCAATTTCAGCGTGAAGATATCTAGTTTTAATGTCTCTTTCAGCTAAAAATTCAGAGAGCTCCTCTGCAAGTCTTTTTGTAAGAGTTGTAACAAGTACTCTATTACCACTAGCAACTGTTGAATTGATTTCTGATATTAAATCATCTATCTGTCCTTTAGTTTTTCTTATTTCAACAAGAGGATCAACAAGACCTGTGGGTCTAATTATCTGTTCAACAATTGAAGCAGATACACCAAGTTCGTAATCACCAGGTGTTGCAGAAACAAAAATCACATTTCTCATATATTCAGAAAATTCATCAAATGTGAGTGGTCTATTATCAAATGCACTAGGAAGCCTGAAACCATAGTCAATTAGAGCCTTTTTTCTTGAATAATCGCCATGGTTCATTCCATGTATCTGAGGTATAGTTCTATGACTTTCATCTATAAACATTAAGAAATCCTTTGGAAAATAATCAAGAAAACAAAACGGTTTTTCACCAGGTTTTCTACCATCAAAATGCCTTGAATAATTTTCAATTCCCTTGCAAAAACCTGTTTCCTCAAGCATCTCAATATCATAAAGAGTCCTTTGCTTTAGTCTGTGAGCCTCTATCATATCAAGATTTGGAAGTGTTTCTTCAAGCTCTTGCTTTATTAATTCAATTGCACGTTTTCTTTTATCTTCCCTAATTACAAAATGCTTTGCTGGATAAATAAATATATAATCTAAGTCATCAATAATATTACCAGTAATCTTATCAATTTCAGATATCTTTTCGATTTTATCTCCAAAAAGCTCAATTCTAATTATATTATCATAATAACCAGGAATTAAATCAATTGTATCACCTTTTACCCTAAATCTACCTGGTGCAAGGGAAAGGTCGTTTCTTTCATACTGCATATCAATAAGACGCTCAAGAATTTCACTTCTATCAACATTGAACTCCTTTCTAAGTTCATAACCAAGTGCCATGAAATCTGACGGGTCACCTACAGTATAAATACAAGAAACAGATGCAACAACAATTGTGTCCTCACGGGAAAGAATTGATGCAGTGGCAGCAAGTCTCATCTGCTCAATTTTAGGATTTACATCTGCATCCTTTTCAATGTATTGATCTTTAGAAGGAATATAAGATTCAGGCTGATAATAATCATAATATGATACAAAATATTCTACTCTGTTTTCTGGAAAGAAATCTTTGAATTCTGAAAAAAGCTGAGCAGCAAGAGTTTTATTATGGGCAAGAACCAAAGTTGGTTTCTGTATTTTCTCAATTATTTTACCCATAGAAAAAGTTTTTCCGGATCCAGTTACTCCAAGAAGTGTCTGCATTTTCTTTTTACTTTTAAGCCCTTCTACAAGTTGTTTTATTGCTTCAGGTTGAGATCCCTTCGGTTTCATATCACTTATAAGTTTAAATTTGTTCAAGAAATCAGCTCCTTTTTACGTAAAAGACGGTTATATTTTATAGCAAAACGATGGGCTTCGTCTCTTATTTCTTGAATGAATTGAAGGGCCTTGTCCTTTTTAGGAATTTTCAATGGTAGGATTCTACCTGGAATATATATTTCCTCAAATTGTTTAGCAATTGAAATAATTGGAATTTTCAAATCAAGTTTTGCTAGCTCCTGAAGAGCAAAATTTAGTTGTCCTCTACCACCATCAATTATTATAAGGTCGGGTAGTTCAGAATCTTCTGATTTTAATCTTAAATATCTACGTCTAACAACTTCAGCTATTGCAGCAGTATCATCAATTCCTTCAATACTTCTAATTCTAAATCTTCTATAATTACTCTTATCTGATCTACCATTTCTAAACTGAACCATTGAACCAGCAGTTGACGTTCCTGATAAATGTGATATGTCAAAACACTCAATTACATTTGGACTTTCATGAAGATTTAATCTATTTTTTAATGTTTCAACCTTGTCAATATCTGAGAAAAATGTGATTTCTATGTTTTTCAGAACAAGATTCAAAAGTTGTTTTTTCTCTCCTTTTTCAGGTTTTATTATTTTTACTTTACTACCTTTCAAATTTTCAAGGAAGGTTTTGATTGAATCCGAGAGTTTATTTGGAACAATTAGATCCTTTGGAACAGGGCTATCAGAATAATATTGAACAATGAATTCCTCAAGAAAATCGGAATTAAAGTCAAAGACAAAATCAGCTTTATTATTAAGTGTTCCCTTGTATATATTAAAAAGCATAAGGTAAACCTTATCATCTTTTATTTCATAATTTATTATATCCTCATTATATTTCTTCTCACGCTGCATGTTTTGCCTTTCGTTCATATGTTCAATAGAAGATATTTGATTTCTAATTTTTAGGGCACTTTCAAAATGATTCTTTTCAGAATAAAATTTCATATCTTCTTTCAATTTTTTAATAAGTTTATTTGTATGACCATTTAAGATTAGCTTAACATTTTCAATTTTACTTTTGTATTCTTTTTCTGATATCAAACCTATACAAGGTGCTTCACAAAGATTGATGTGGTATCTCAAACAGGCTTTTTTTGGTAATTTCTTACAAGACCTAATCAAAAATGTTTTTTTTAAAAATTGCAAGATATAATCTCGTTCGGCAGCTGATACAAATGGACCGAAATATTTACCTTTTTCACTTTTTCTTCTGGCAATAAGTACTCTAGGATATTTTTCATCTGTAAGTAGGATAAAAGAATGCGATTTTGCATCCTTCATTCTTATGTTATATTTTGGTTGATATTTTTTTATAAGTGTATTTTCAAGAACGAGGGCTTCAACCTCATTATCGGTTGCTACAAAATCAACTGACTTTATGTAACCAATCATAGATTTGGTTTTTATATCAAAATCATTTTTCTTGCTATATTGCCTGATCCTTTTTTTAAGGTTCTTTGCTTTTCCTACATAGATTACATTTTCATTTTTATCTTTAAAAAGATAACAACCAGGTTCATTTGGAAGGTTTACTGTATCAAGCATTTTTCCTTACCTTTGAAAAATGATTTTAAAATATCACCAGTATAACTTTTTTTATTTAATGAAACTTCTTCAGGTGTTCCAGTTGCGATAATCTCACCACCAAGGTCACCACCATCAGGACCAAGATCAATAATATGGTCTGCAGATTTTATTACATCTGGATTATGTTCAATTACAACAACAGTATTTCCCTTATCAACAAGACTATTTAAAACATCTATTAACTTTTTAACATCATGAAAATGAAGACCTGTTGTTGGTTCATCGAGAAGGTAAATTGTTCTACCAGTACTTTTTTTAGATAGCTCTCTTGTGAGTTTTATCCTTTGGGCTTCTCCACCTGATAGAGTTGTTGAGCTTTGTCCAAGCTTTATATAATCAAGTCCCACCTGAGATAATGTATCAAGCTTTCTTTTAATAAATGGTATATTTTTAAAAACGTCAAGTGCCTCTTCAACGCTCATATCAAGAACATCTGAAATTGAGTGTCCCTTATATTTTACTTCAAGGGTTTCGCTATTGTATCTTTTTCCCTTGCATTCCTCACACTCGATATAAATGTCTGGTAAAAAGTTCATTTCGATTTTTATTAAACCGTCACCTTGACATGCTTCGCATCTGCCACCCTTTACATTAAAAGAAAACCGACCAGGTTTATAACCGCGCCTTTTTGCCTCAGGTGTTTTTGAAAAAAGTTTTCTGATTTCATCAAGGACCTTTGTATAAGTTGCAGGATTGCTACGAGGTGTTTTTCCAATTGGGCTTTGATCTATTACTATTACTTTATCGATTTTCTCATCAAATACGATTGCGTCGTGCTGCCCTGGATTTTGCTTAGAGTCATGAATTTTCCTCATAAGACCTCTAAATAAAATATCATAAACAAGAGTGGACTTTCCACTTCCAGAAACTCCAGTAATAAGTGTTAGGACTCCAATTGGGATTTGAACATTTATGTTTTTTAGGTTATGCTCTCTACAACCAAAAATGTGCAGGAATTTATCTGATGATCTTCGAGTTTGAGGTAGAGATATTTGAAGCTTACCAGACAAATATTTACCAGTCAATGAAGTTGGGTGTTTTTCAATTTCTGCAGGAGTTCCTTTTGCAATTATTTTTCCACCATGAAGACCTGCGCCAGGTCCTAAATCAACGACATAATCAGCATGGCGGATTGTTTCCTCATCATGTTCGACTACAATTAGGGTATTTCCAAGATCTCTTAATTTATAAAGTGTGTCTATTAGTTTTTTATTATCCTTTTGATGAAGACCGATCGAAGGTTCATCAAGAATATATAAAACTCCCATTAAATTAGATCCAATCTGAGTTGCAAGTCTAATTCTTTGCGATTCCCCACCAGAAAGTGTACCAGAACTTCGTGATAGAGTTAAATAATTTAATCCGACCTTATCTAGAAAATCAAGACGAACCTTTATCTCTTTAAGTATCTGCCAAGCAATTTCCTCTTGTTTTTTTGAAAGGATCAATGTCTTGAAGAAAATAATTGCTTGTTTTATTGACATATCTGTCAAGTCAACTATTGATTTATCAGAAATTTTTACTGATAACACTTTTTGTTTAAGTCTTTTACCGTTACAAACAGGGCATGGTGATATCCTCATGAATCTTTCAAGTTCTCTTCTACGATATTCAGATTCTGTTTGTTTATAGAGTCTTTCAGATTGAGGAATAAATCCTTCCCATGAGCTCATACCTGACCATTGTGCATCTTTAGTACTAGAAGTCATATTAAAGCGAATTTTTTCAGG
>WOR8_10004934_pt1 | contig 12894 bp, 12 predicted proteins | sample DeeMarSeWOR38_10_FD_19890 | JGI IMG/M metagenome (IMG submission 19890) | reverse complement strand
AATCTTGTTACGGACATTACATATGCTTTCTTGGATCCTAGAATTCGTTACTAGTGAGACAGAGGTTATTACTATGCACAAAGATGAGAAAATTACTTTAGATGAGGAAAAGATACAAGCTTTCGAGAAAGAAAAGGAAAAAAGAAGACGTGCAGGACGAATAATGATTTTTTGGCGTCGATTTAGTAGACATAGGTTAGGAGTGTTTGGGTTCTCAATTATAGTCTTTGTTACATTCTTGGGTATTTTTGCTCCTTTTATTGCTGGAACAGGGAGATTAGTGCCATATGGACCAAGAGAACCTAATCTTCAGGCACGTTTTACAGCCCCTATGTCGTATGAATCAGCTATAGACTCTACTGCAGGCCAAGAATTAAGTAATTTAATAAAAACAATTGCTGCATTTTATAATGATTATAAACTTGAATTTATTAATGGTATGTCGACTACAGCTCTTCCTTACTATTTACAATTGAGTAAAATTGATAATATAGTTGATGAAGCAACTGAACAAGATTTGTGGTCTGATAGTTTAGATCCTGCTGATTATTTAAACTCGAATGGAACTTTAAATTTACCAACTTCCTTTACTGGTAATGCGTCAGTGGATTATCGTATCGGTGGGAAAATAGCATTTCAAGTAACCCCTTCGAAAAATAAGTTGTCTTTTGTATCTATTTACTTAGCAGTCCGTGCAGATTCTCCTGAATCGATATGGAAGAATAATTTTAAAGCTTATTTATATGAATCAGGATCGGATATAAATTCAGAGAACTATATTGCATCTGCAAGTGTGAGAAGCTATTTAATATCAACTGGTTCAACGGTAACCTCAAGATTGGCCGATTTTAGGTTTAGCTCTGCTGGTCTCCAAGTAGCAACTGGGTCTACTTACATTGTTGTTATTGATACTGAAATTATGGACATTGAGTTTCCAGGAGTGAGTCAAGCAGTTTTTACACGGTCTGCTACTAGTGACATGGTAGATCCTTTAAGACAAACAAATCAAAATTGGAACGCATTAGATGGCTGGAATGACGAAGATACCATCATATCAGAGGGATGGGCAGCTTATGTAGCAGCTTTTTACGTAACAAATAAGTTCCATGTATTTGGAACTGATGCTTTAGGACGTGACATTCTTGCAGCTACAATCTGGGGTGCAACAGCCTCTTTAACTGTAGCATTCTTAGCTCAGAGTATAACAACATTAATTGGAATAATTGTTGGCACAATTGCAGGATTTTATGGTGGTTTTTGGGATAATGTCCTTATGCGACTGACAGATGTAATTCTAGCCATACCATTTTTTTTCCTATTATTAATAGCAATTACTTTATGGGAACAAATTAGTCTATATTTTATGGCAATAATTATAGGCGTCTTGGGATGGGCAGGCATTGCCCGAGTTGTCAGGGCACAATTTCTTTCATTGCGGGAGCTAGAATATACTGAAGCTGCTAGAGCATTAGGAGTTTCAAAGGTTACAATAATGTTTAAACATCTTTTACCCAATGCACTTGCTCCAGTTATAGTTCAAGCAACCTTAGGAACTGCTACAGTGATATTAATTGAAGCAGGTTTATCATTTTTAGGTTTTGGAGATCCACTAGCTGTTTCATGGGGAACAGCAATCCAATGGGGAATGACTGGCAATACATTACGTTTTGCTCCTTGGGTTGCTACTATCCCAGGATTAGCAATTTTTGTTGTCGTACTAGGGTTTAATCTAATGGGTGATGCCTTAAGAGACGCATTAGATCCACGATTGAAAAATTAACATGAGGAATACTAATGACATATGCAGAAGATTCAGTTCTATTAGATGTAGAAAATTTAAAAACTCAATTTTTTACTGAAGACGGTGTTGTAAAGGCAGTAGACAATGTCAGCTTCAAATTACATCGTGGAGAAGTTTTAGGTTTGGTTGGGGAAAGCGGATGTGGAAAAACAATAACCTCTTTATCAATCTTAAAACTTGTACCTGATCCTCCTGGAAAAATCGTAGGTGGAAAGGTATTCTTTAATGATGAGAATCTACTAGACCTTTCAGAGGAAAAAATGAGAGATATAAGAGGAAATGAAATAGCAATGATTTTCCAAGATCCAATGACCTCATTAAATCCTGTCTTTACAATAAAAAATCAACTCTTAGAAAACATTAAACTCCATCAAGATGTCAATGATGATGAAGCTTTAGAGAAAGGCATAGAAGTAATGCAGATGGTTGGTATTCCAGAAGCTAAACGAAGGATTAATGACTATCCCCATCTCTTTTCTGGTGGAATGAGACAACGAGTCATGATTGCAATGGCCTTGTCTTGTAATCCACAAATGTTAATTGCTGACGAACCTACTACTGCTTTAGATGTTACTATTCAAGCCCAAGTACTGGATTTAATAAAAGATCTTCAAGAAGATTTGAACATGGCAGTCCTTTATATTACACACAACCTCGGTGTAATAGCCGAAATTGCAGATAATGTTGCAGTAATGTATGCAGGAAATATTGTTGAATATACAGATGTTCATACAATTTATGAGAAACCTGATCATCCTTATACCCGAGCTCTACTCAGTTCCATTCCCCGCATGGATAAGAAGATCTCACGACTTGGAGTGATCAGAGGGAACGTACCAAATCTTATTAATCCCCCAAGTGGATGTCGATTTCATCCACGGTGTCCTTATGCAACTGAAAAATGCTCAACTCAGGTTCCTCCATATGTAAAAATTGATCCCTCGCATTTTTCGTTGTGTCATTATGCAGCTACATTGTAAAAAGGTGATTAAGCATGGCAAATACAACAAAAAATCCTATCATAAGTGTAAAGAACCTTGTGAAACTTTTTCCAATTAGAGAAGGAATAATAAGGCAATCAGTTGTGGGAAATGTTCACGCTGTTGATGATATTACTTTTGATGTCTATGAAGGAGAAACACTAGGTTTAGTTGGCGAAAGTGGATGCGGAAAAACCACTGCTGGAAGAATGTTACTTCATTTACTCGAACCAACCTCTGGAAGTGTGATTATCAATAACCAAGACATTACAAGATTGGGAAAAGATTTTACTTGGAATAATATGATCTATAGCGTTATCCAAATTCTAATTGGCCTTGCATTTCTGACTCTCTCGTATTTGATACCATCTGGATTTTTAGCTTTTGGTACTGGTATTTTTTTAGACTCCACTTTTGATAATGGATATGTTACAATTTCTGGAGCTTTTTTAGATACTGAAGGAGCAGGAATGGTGAGCTTTGCTAGTTTAACACGAAATTGGCCAGATCTATCTTTTCTTATTGCTTTACTTTTCATTTGGGTATTTGCTTTTACACTTACCACATTATTAGGAGCTGGAATGTTTTTAACTTCTCCGATTTATCATCTGTTGAGAAAAAGACCACCTGATTTTCCAACCACAAAAACAGGAGTATATTTAGGTGTCTTTGGGGTCGTAAGTGAATGGATTTTGATGATTTTAGTAATAATTGTTGGTGGACGGTCATACTTCCCTAATATAGCTACACTTAGCTTTACGCTACTCGGGTGTGCTTTATTAATCGTTGGAGGTATATTCTGGCTGAGAATTGATAAAAATGAACCAATGGATAAAAAAATGAGAAAATTCCGAAAATATGTTCAATTAATATTCCAAGATCCATATTCCTCTTTAAATCCGAGGATGACTGTTTATGATATCATAAGTGAGGGTTTAGATCTTTATGGTCTTGCAACTAGTCAAAAAGAAAAGGAACAAAAAGTACTCGAGCTAATGGATCTAGTAGGTCTGGCTCCCTTCCACATTTATCGATATCCCCATGAATTTTCAGGAGGTCAACGTCAAAGAATTGGAATTGCTCGTGCTCTTTCAGTAAATCCTCAAATAATTATAGCAGACGAACCTGTTTCAGCCTTAGATGTTTCAATTCGTGCACAGATACTAAATCTTTTAGATGATCTTCAGACTACTTTAGGATTAACATATATTATTGTAGCTCATGATTTAAGCGTTATTCGACATGTATCAGATCGTGTTGCTGTAATGTATGTTGGAAAAATGATGGAAATTGCATCTACTGATGAACTTTTCAAGCAACCACTTCATCCATATACTGAGGCTTTAATGTCTGCTGTACCTATCCCTGATCCTGCAAAGAAAAAAGACAGGATAATTTTAAGGGGAGACGTACCAACACCTATTAATCCTCAGCCAGGTTGTCGATTTAAAGACAGATGTAATTATGCTAAGGATAAATGCAATCAGGAACCTCCACTTGAGGAAGTAACGCCTGGCCATCGCGTAGCCTGTTGGTTTTCAAAAGATATCTATTCTGTTAGAGGAGTAGTTGCCTAATTCTCCTCTATTTTATCTCAAGAGCAGCTATACTATTTTTAGGAGTATATTTTTTTGTTTATTCATTATGAATCTGAAATCCCTCCACCAACTATTGATTCATGGTCTCTCAAATTGAAAATTTTACTTTTTTTGATACTATTAAGAACTTTTAAAGTTTATTACTGGATTACTCGTCAGGTTTTCTTCTTGCTATACCCCCAAGAAGAACATTTTATGGCAGATAAAGCAGGCACAGAATTAGGCCTATTAATAGGCACAATCCCAATTTTTTTCTTTTTCTGGTTAAATCGAGAGTTTCTAAGGCAATATTTTCTAACCTATAAGTTTTCCCCACGATATATAATTCTTATAGTATTTGGGAGTATTTTTATTCTTATTGCTGCTCTTTCATATTCAATTGAGAATATTAATACTGTTATTATCTTCCCTATTGAGCAGTGGCCAGAAAGATTATTCTTTCCCTTGTATTTAGGTTTCATTGAAGAACTTGAATTTCGATCAATCTTCTTGGTTCAAACTTATTTATTATTGTTGAAAAGAGGATCGTCCTCAATCCAAGCTCAATTTCAAAGTTTTTTGATAATTTCGTTATTTTTTGGGCTAATCTATCATTTTAAATATTTCTTAGTAGGTAATTTCATATTATATACCCTAGTTTTTTTATTGGGGTTCTTAAATACTTATATTACCTTAAAAACGCGATCTATTATTCCTGCGATATTTTTCCATCTCTTATTCAATTTTTATTTTGCAGTTTTCAATATTTCATTATAGAAATTAACAAAAAATTTTCCCTGATGTTAATTTGTTAAATTTCTTTTCTTGCCTTTATGTAAAAGTATAAAATATATGCGTAAAGAAATAATTTTAGAGCCAAATCTTTCAGCTCAAATTAAATAGCAATAATACCCCTAAAATTCATCGAATTCGTTGGAATAAAAATGGAAGGAAAGAATTCATTCTGGGATTGGCTTTCAGATAAAACTAACATCCCCACTATCGCCAGCACAGATTACGAAAAGCTTAATTGGAGAGTTAGTTTCCTAAGAAACATTCTTCAAACAATTGTATTCTTTTCAGCCATTTTTTTACCTTGGTATCGTCTATACCGTCCTTATGGTCCAATAATTATCGATGCAGGTCCATTACAAATGAGAATTGAAGCCTTAGCTTTTCTATTAATTTCAATCATAATTTCCATAGTAATTGTTTTACGCTTACTTCAAACCAAAAAATCTAATTTCAGACATATCAAAATATTAGAATATAGTAATGTTTTCGTGGTGTTTCTTCTTCTCTCAGTTATTGCGAATCCTGTTTTTTTACCTGGATTAGGTGATCGTTATTCTGATTATATCAGTTTACATACCTTAAACTTTGCTGGCTATCAAGTAATTCCTATGTTAGGATATATCGTCGTACTGGTAGGAATGGCTTCCATAATTGGGGGAGTAATATACTCGATTTTTTCATAACTTTTAAGAATCATTATAATGGACTCTCATTTGAGATGGTTGAATGGTCAATTCATCGAAAATTCTACAATTTAAGAATCAATACCCTCTTAGTTTCTTGGGTATAATTGGAGTAATCTTGTTATTCATTAGTAATTATATTTTTGATTTTAGAGAGGGGCTTTATATGATTATCATTATAGCTACAATCATTGTGGAAGTCCTTATTGGGTCAATATTTCTCCTCTATAATACTGCTTCTTTAATGCTAGCTATATTCTTCCCAGATACACTATCCAAGTCAGAAAAAGAATGGATTCAAATTCAGATGAGAAATAATATAATAATTATTATAATTTGGTTAGTTACAGTCATTGGAACCTTCTTAATAATTGGATCCTTCTTTGGTTTGGGTGTAGTATCTTCCTTGTATTTATTATCTCTTATATTGCTATATCATTATGCTGGGAAAGAGGAAAATCCATTTTTAGAACGTAGATACGAGTTATAAGAGACTTAGTTCTAAAAAATGTTCCTTTTATGGTCTATTAGAAGAAAGCGTATTTAGAAATTAATTAAGAATTCTGTATTTTTAATCTCAATTAAAAGAATATTTTTTTCATTTTCATTCATTCTTAGAAAGACTTTTATTTTGAATAATAGCCATATAGAATTGGGAAGATCACTGGAAAATGAAGTTAGCATCTGAATTACCAGTTGAGGTAAAGCAATCAAAACTTAAATCTATGCCTCCTGCAACGATTACGATCCTCAAGGCTTTCAAACAAGGCCAAACCATCACAACAAATGATTTAAAGGACCTTACTGGTTATTCCACACGTACTATTCGATATTCCCTCAGAACTCTTATAGAGGAAGGTATTATCCAAAAACATATCAACTTGAAGAATATGAGAGTGGCTGAGTATAAACTTACACTTATATCAAAACCAATTCAAGATGAAACAAAGTTCGAAAGATTTTCTGCCGAGAAATTAAAATCAACAATGGCAGGAATAAAAAATCCAAAATAATTTTTGTATATTGTTTTGAATAATTATACGAAGTCATAGTAATATCTGAGTTGATAAGATTGGAAGCCGTATTGGAGCGTAATCCTCGATTCGAAATTTTTAAAAAAGTAGCGTTTGGATTTACAATTTGTATTGTAATAGTAATAATAGATATTGTACTTAATCGAAAGGAATTTTCATTCAGTGAATTTGGATTAGTTTTATTTTTAGCTGGGGGAATCTTTCTTGTTGTAGGAGGATTCAGAGATATTCTAGAATCGATAGTAATACGTAAGGTTCGCGGGGAAAATATCACAGACTATTTGAGTTCACCAAAAAGGGATTATTTTTATGGTTTTGGAAAAGCTGGAGAAGATATTGTTGCTGGAACATCTCTAATTGTATTATCATTTATAACTGTGTTATTCTAGTCGTTTTGAATTGTATTAAAATATGATGACAATTAAAATTAGCCCAACCATGAAAATAAATATTCCACCACAGAAGAAAAGCAAAATATCTTTCAATGGTAAATTAAATTGATCATAAATTATTTTAATATTTTTATTTTTCATAAAACTGCCAATTATTTCCATTTCAGATTGAAGTAAATCGTTTACAACAAATCTTCTGATTTCATTTTCAAAAAAATAGATTGAAAATCGTTCTCCAAGCTTAATAATTTCTATACTAGTGATATCAATATGTGGAATTGACCAACCTATAATATTAGAAGCTTCAAGTTTATCTGATCTTGATAACCCACGAATATTCTCATATTCTCGTGAAACCATGTCTGCAACAACTGTCCTACGTACTTCAGTTCCATATAAAAGGGCTCTTTCAGTTGTCCAAATCAACTTTCCGTCCATAATTTTTTTTGTTTCATACATTGCATAAATTTCATCAGTATAAAACATCATTGTCTCATTAAAGGAGAGTAAGGGATCTTCTTTACTGTTCCAATAGAAATTTTCTTGATTTGTTTTAAAATTCTCAAGATCAGTAATTATTGCCTTTGGTAATGATGGGTTGTTATTAAAAGACATTAATCAACACATCATAAAGAAAATTAAAGAGTTTAAAAAAAAGATTGAAAAATAAAACCATTAAAGGTCTTATTTTCAAATTTTAAATGGATTTAGAGATTTATTATTCTTTTCGTTTTCTTAGAAGAGCTCCAAACACTACTAATGTGATCATAATGATAGTAGCTTCAAAACCTGGAGCAGTCTTGGCCCAATCTGCTTCTGCATAGACGTCTTTCATATCGCCATCGAAAGATATAACGAGTTCATCAAGGCCCGAGACAATACCAAATGTATTATTCGCGATTGGAATTGTTGGGTCATCAGGATTTCCAGCTGAGGGGTATTTTAATGATGTTACAAATCCAGTGACTGTGTCATATTCAATGTCGAATGCATAATGTTGCTCGGGTGTCCCGCCGCTAATTTCACCTTTAATTGTCTCTCCTCTAGTTCCGTTTTCTCCTGTGTTTTTTAAATTAGCGCCATGTGTCCCAATGCTCCAGCGACGATCAGCGGATGATTCTCCAGTTGGTAAACCGAAGCTATTAATCCATAATCGTTCTATTGAATTAAGAACAGCTTCCAGAAGGTTTAGACCAGTGGGATCATTTCGGACATATACGGGAAATTGAAGGAAGTTGAAAGTGGTCTCACCTGCTGTGAAATTCATTTTATAAGTTCCAACTGTCGTTTCTAATCCTGTATAGTTAACTGGACCGAGGGTTGGTATTGCAGTTGCCTCATTAGGGTCAGCTGTCCATTTCAGAGTGATCTTCTCACCCTGCTTTAGAGTGACATTATTAGCCCAGCCCCAGTCCCATGTGGTGGCACCAGATGCGTTAAGCGTGTCTATCATCCAAGAATATTCAGCATCCATTTTGACTGCTGGATGCCATAGGACGGATTCAACTGTAACGGCACCGGAAGCTGGCATACTTTGTAACAGAATAATAAGAGTCAAGAAACTGACTCCAAATAAAATCTTCTTATTCATACTAAATTATCCTCCAATTCTATTAATAGAATCTTAATGAAGAAGCTAATTATAGAATAGTTTGGCTTCCATAATAAATTCTTCACAGTATCTCTATAGATTTCAATCACTTTTTGAACCTTTCTTTTAGGACATGTAATATTGAAAAACGGATATTTTTTCCCTAATGTAAAAAGATTGAAATTGTGATTTATAGCTCTTTTATGTCATCTCTTTTAATCATATTTTCGAATTCTGTAGAAAGTTCAGGCATTTTACTGATTGCGATCTTTACACAATTATTTAGTATAATCAATAAAAATAAGGGATTTAATCAGCATAAAAAGGTTGATTGATATTTTTATAGAAAAATGAAAAAAAAAGGGGGGAGAGAAACGGGATTTTTGCTTATAGATATTCCGTTTATCTTCTTCGTTTCTTGATGATAAAGACTGAACCCAATACAGCAAAAATAGCAACACTGATCTCAAAACCAGGGATAGCACCAGTAGGTTCTGTTAGCCCTGCTCCACCTTCTCTCCATGGACCAACATCATATCCTTCAGTTTCGAGCCAATCTAAAGCTAGTTCGACGTCATAGGAGTCATAGAATGTAGTTTCACCAGTTAAGAGAAGAGAACCATTTGTGGCAGCAATTGTCTTCTTCATTGCTACCCAATCTGTTGTGGACATGGCTCCCCATCCCGTAATAGGTACAGGGGTATAACCATGGAATGCAAGTCCATCAAACAGATAGTTTACAATGTCAGCACGAGGAACTACATGAGAAATTGCGTGACGTACGCCTTTCTTTGCAAGATCAGGATGTTTGGGGTTTGGATAAATACATTGCCAGCCAGTTGCTGGGGTTTGAGCAGTAACAATAGTCGGTTCTGCTTGGAGTTCATCAAATACATTACCCATACTATATTGATGGTCTAATATATTAGCGTCTCCTGCTTTCATTTCAGCTAGGGCTGCATCGAAGCTAGCTGGAATAACTTTAGCAACATCTGCCATATCATCTAGCTCACCAGCCTCTACGAGGAAGTGAGAAAGACCAGTTCCTGTTACCCAAGAGTGTGTATTGTGATCCCATTCAATATCTTCGAATTTACGTAATTCAACGATCCTGTTAGTTGAATCATAATCATAAAAGACCATTGAACCACATCCGATAGGTCCTTTTAAACCACCAGGGTCGGTTGGATCCGCTGTATTATATGAGTGACTACTCCAATCTGCGGGAGCAACTAGCCATTGACCATTAGGATCGTAGTTTCCACTACCATCAAATCCATGATCAACAGGATCCCCAAGAATATGTTCAGGATGAAGAGTATAACCGAAATAGTCAGTAAGGAATGGTGCATATGTAGTGTCAAAGACTATACTAATAGTTTCAAAGTGACCATTACTATCAAGGTCTTTAACCTGGAAGGAATAGTTACCATGATGATTAACTTTGTCATCATCTCCAAGAGCAAGTCTTAAGTTAGAATATTCATCCGATCCAGCATCAGGTGTAAGAACTGCTTGATAGGTAAATGCTACATCCCAAGCGTCTACTTGTTCACCATCGTGCCAATAAGCATCTTCTCTTAGAGATACGGTGAAGTTAAGCCCATCTTCACTATAGGATCCAAGGTCGGTAGCAATTCGAGGATAGTTTACTAGTGGAGTTGTTGTACCATAATTAGCTGTCATCCAAGTCTCATAAGTTTGACCTGTTGGGAGAATAATAGTTCTAGAAGGTGTTAAACCCACTAGAGCGTCCATAGCTGGACCAATAGTATACTGGGAATAAACATCGTTAATTATCATACTAAGGAAGTTTGTAGGTGGAGCGGAAGAAGCTAAGACAACTGTTCCAGCTGTACCAGTATATTCAGCCCCCATTCGGATATCTTCAATCGAATAAAGTGCTGGATTGACGGGATCGTAACCAGTAATACCTTTAGAAACTGCATGAACTTCCATTAGGTTATAGACCATAATGTTTGGAAGAACGTCATAGTAGACTTTCTGCCAATCAAGTAACATTTCTCGTGATTTTGTTTGATTTAATTCGCTGTTGATTGCTTCAATCAAAGCATCTGATTCAGCTGCACGAAGATTGTTGTGACCTGTTCTTATTGACCAATACATACAGTTAAATCCGTTTGGTGGAACTGCACCGCTATGGTACACACCTAACATCGAATCACCAGGATGTCCTGCAGGAGAACCTAAAGACATTCCGAAATGTGCTAGATCGTAACCACCTTCCGCATAAACGCCGACTTCACGTAACGCGGCACGTTGAAGAAGTGCTGGCCAACTGATAAGGTCCAATTCTATTTCAAATCCGATTTTCGGTAGTTCTTGTTCCATTAGCTGTGCGTACATGGCTCGCTGAGGGTTATTTGTAGGTGCAATTGCATGTACCTTAATAAGAGGCTCTACAGCGGCGGGTTTTGCTTGTACCGCACTTATGTACAATGGAAGGAAGAAAGCTACGAAAACCAGAGCAAATAGTAAGTTTTTCTTTTTCATAGCATAATACCTCTAAATAATTTCCAATAATAGGAAGCTAAAATTTGTTGTTAGTCATTCCTACATTTTTTTTGTAACACATGTGTAATTTTTAAGGTTTATTAACAGTGCATTTAGAATTTTATTTCTAGTGACACTAAACATCGTTTACTCACATTAACTTAAACAAAAATAGCTTATACTCATTAAAAATGAATTAATATATAATTTTACATAATTAAATATTATTTCTTAAGGAAGTAGAAAATAAAATTAGGATTCTCTTTGGCACATCTACTTATTTAACGAGATTGTGTTAAACTCATTTCTTACGTTCTATAAGTTTATTTCCGTGACAAAATGGACATCCTTGCTTAGAAAAACAGTTACTACACACAAATTTTCTACAACTTGGATTACCACACATTAGATTAGTTGGATTGGAACAATTATGGCATTTTGAAGATCCTGTTCGTTTAAGCTTCTCTATTAGAGGCTTATGGTATCCGTTAGCAATTAAAAAGACCGATCCAAACAATAAAGCTAATGAAGGGAATAGAATCAATGGATGCGTCAGTGATATCTCGAATTTCGGGTTATAAACTGCATCATATAACATTTCCATGAACAGTACACTATAGATTAAATCTGCATTATAAAGAATACTAGACTGATTCGTAATTCCTGCATCTATATAATTGAATGTGAGTTCGCGTGTTTGTCCTTCTCTCATTCCGATTACATTTTCTCGAAAAGCTTGAAACATTGTCAATAGTCGGTCATAAGAGTCATTTAAGAACTGAGGTGGAGTCTCTCCTAAATATAATTCTATATGTGTTTCACTGTAAAAGAAAGGAGCTTGGTCACCTGGTTTTCTATATTTGAGTGTGCTTTTAATCTTTATAACATCTCCCCAATCCACAACTACATAATCTGCTTGAACAACTGAAATATTGGAAACAAAAATGAAGAGAATTAATATCAAATTCAAAACGAAGAGTTCCCATTTTCTCATAGATTTGAACCTCATTCATTAAAAAGCAGATCGTAATTGTAGCCTTTAATCGATGGTAGTTTGAATCATTTAGAAAAACATTTCGATTTGTGAAGCGTTTCTACAATGGAATGATCCGATGGAACCATCAATTCGGAAAATTAAATGGGAGAGAAAGCTAAGTTATTATTCCTAGACTGGTTGAATTCTTACTGAAATTATTTTAAATTCTCTAATTTGGTTTTCTTAGGATTGTAAATGTAAAATCTGAATCTAATAAAGAGGAATCGATTAGAAACCGTGAATTTTCTGAATTTTAGCTAGAAAGTACGATAAAAATTTATTAATAAAGAAATCTTTGACAAATGGAAATAAGCAGATATTTTTTGACACCATGCGAAGAATTTTTCATATGAAAATGTTGGAAATCCCTTTGAATTCAACAATGTCATCTTTTGATTTGGCCTCTGCTCATTATGACATCACACGGCATATACCTAAAGAACTTATCCTTCAAATCACTAATATTCTTACACATGAAATTAAAATCAAAC
>WOR8_10007083_pt1 | contig 12896 bp, 10 predicted proteins | sample DeeMarSeWOR38_10_FD_19890 | JGI IMG/M metagenome (IMG submission 19890) | reverse complement strand
ACAACAATAAATGTTTTTAGTATTTTCTTCATTTTGGCTCCTGTATTTTTTTTGTTTTTAATATGAAAAATAAAATCGCTGAAACAAAAACTACCGCACTAACGAAAACAGCAGTATGCGGCAATAATCCAAGAATAAATTGTTCAGTAAAATCCAATTTTGGTTGTTGACCTAAAGCTTTATCAAGATCACTTAATGGCTGCTCAATCCAAACTCCATCTTTGGATAAAATTTCTCCTCCATTAGCAACCCAAACAACTAATGCTATTGCAATTAATGCCAATGCCGCTACAATTACATATTTTTGTTTTTTGTTCATGATAAATCCCGTATTGGTTTAATATATTAGTTACCTAAATTTCATTCGTTTTTTTAAAGATAATGCAATTTATCTGCAACCGTAGTGACTAGTTTATTAAAATCCTGTTTTTATGTTACAACATATATTATTAAAGGTCAACATCTATTCACGGCAGTAAGTTAAACAATAAATGTCACAAAAAAGTTTCGATATTATAGTAATTGGTGGAGGCATAATTGGGACAGCAACTGCCCTTTCCATTCAGAATAATTCGAATTTAAGCGTTTTATTAATTGAAGCTGAATCCGAATTAGCCAGGCATCAGACTGGGAATAATAGCGGAGTAATTCATTCTGGATTGTATTACAAACCAGGTTCGCTGAAAGCAAAGAATTGCTCGGAGGGAAGAGAATTACTTTACCAGTTTTGCGAGCATAATGATATTCCATTTAAAAAATGCGGAAAGATAGTTGTTGCCAAGAATGAAGCAGAAATAAATTCTCTTGATGAACTATATAAAAGAGGAGTAGCAAATGGCCTAACCGGAATAAAAAAACTAAATAGTCAGGAGATCAAAAATCGCGAGCCTCATTCAACAGGTATTGCTGGATTGTTTGTACCCCAAACTGGAATTGTTGATTACACAAAAGTCACTAATAAATATGCTCAACTCTTTTTAGATGCCGGAGGTCTAATCCAAACACAGTGTAAATTTCTTTCCTTAAAAAATGATTCGAATGAACTTGTTGTAATTACTAATAAAGAGGAATTTAAAACAAAACTGATTGTAAACTGCGGCGGATTATATAGTGACAGAATTGCTAAACTTTGTGGGGTTGAACCTGGTCTACAAATAATTCCTTTTCGAGGTGAATATTATAAACTTAAAATAGAAAAGGAATATTTGGTAAAAAATTTAATTTATCCAGTACCGGATCCTCGATTTCCATTTCTTGGAGTTCATTTTACAAGAATGATGAAAGGAGGAGTGGAAGCGGGTCCTAACGCCGTACTAGCTTTTAAACGTGAAGGTTATTCAAATAAAGATTTTTCATTCAATGATATTTCGCAAATGATAACTTATACGGGATTCTGGAAAATGGCTTCAAAATATTATTCAATGGGATTTGAGGAATTCTATAGATCATTTAACAAGAAAGCATTTGTAAGAGCTTTACAAAAATTAGTCCCTGAGATTCAGGAAAATGATATTGAGCCCGGTGGTGCTGGTGTACGAGCACAAGCTTTGGAGCCTGATGGAAAATTAGTCGACGATTTTAGGATTGTAGAAGCTCACAAAATGGTTCACGTATTGAATGCACCTTCTCCTGCAGCAACAGCTTCTCTGAGTATTGGAAAAACAATTGCCGGAATCGTGAAGAAAAAATTTAAGGAAGAGAGTTAACCTGCGTTATGAATGTGATTGCAAAAATTGACAAGATTAGTTCTGGGAAAGATTTAACTTCAATCAAAAAAAATGTAGTCGATCTCATTAAAGAACTTGAAACCCTCTCATTGGAAATTATTAGCTATGAACTGAATGGTTCTGTTCAATCAATTAAAAAAGAACTTCTTCTTAAAGAACTTAAACAAATTCATGATACGAAAACGATTGAACGAACCAGCTATTATTTAAACAGATTATTAAAGGGATTGTCAGTTCAGAAGGAAGGAAAAATTAATGATCTTAATTTAAATCGTTGGAAGGAGTACGAAGATATTATAACTGATAGTTTGTGGATTTTTGATAAGCGTGACACATCCGGAATGCATAAAGCTGGCTATTGGGGTAACTTCATTCCACAAATTCCAAATCAACTGTTACGAAGGTTCACAAAGAAAGGAGAATGGATTCTCGATCCATTTCTGGGTAGTGGAACAACATTAATTGACAAAGTCAAAACAAAAATTATCAATTCTGACAGCAGTAAAGTCAAATTTCAAAATGCTCTAAGGTCGTTAAAAACTAATTCGTTTCAATTTATAATTATGCACCCTCCTTATTGGGACATCATCAAGTTCAGTAAAAAAAAGAATGACTTGTCAAATGCAAATACAGTAAAATCATTCTTAAAAATGTACAGTAATATTGTTGAGAATATTTATCCGGTACTCGATAAAAAAAGATATTGTGCAGTGGTGATTGGAGATAAGTATGAATCGGGTGAATGGATTCCGCTCGGATTTTATGTGATGCAGGAAATGTTAAACAAAGGTTTCAAACTGAAATCGACAATCATAAAAAACTTTGATCAAACTACTGCAAAAAGAAATCAGAGTGAACTCTGGCGCTATAGAGCTCTTGCAGGAGGTTTTTACATTTTTAAGCATGAGTACATTTTCTTATTTCAAAAAAATTAGAGGGATGAATGAAAAGCCTCAACATAGTTACATTCTTTATTCTAACTATCTTTTTTGTTTCTTGTTCTTCTAGTAATAAAGCAGTCGATCCTCTTATCAATGATATTTGGATACTTGAATTTATAAAGGGAGTGGACTATAATCCAAAAACACAAACTGATCTTCGTCCAACAATTGAAATTCACTTGAAGGATAACAAAGTAACAGGGAATACCGGCTGCAACAATATGAATGGAAGTTTTACAGTTGAAGAAGATCAAATTAAATTTTCAGATATTATTACCACAAAAAAGTTTTGTTCAGATGGTATTGAACAGGAATTTCTTATCGCACTTGGAATGGTAAACAATTACAAAATTGAAAAGATGAAGCTTCATCTTTATCAGGACGATGAAAAATTATTGATCTTTCAAAAAGTAGACTAGAATTTTCATCTATGGATATTAATCTTTCACGGATAGAAAAAGAATTAAAGAAAAGATTGAGCTATCCTTATAAATGGGGCAGGAAACAGAATGATGAGTTTGACAAGCTTACAAACATTATATATAGAATAAGCAGCTTTGATGAAGTTTTAAAAGAAATAGAAAACAGATTTAAGAAAGACAAGAATCACAAAAATATAGCGAACTATGCGTTGAACAGGTGGTACAATTTCTGGTCTGCTAAAGCTGTTGAAAAAATATTTTGTTCTCTCCCGAATGTTAAACCTGCACTTGATGAAAAAGATAGGCTGGTTGATTTCACAATTGATGGCGTTACCTTTGATCACAAGACATCTATCTTTCCTAAAAATTTTCCTCACACAATTGAAGAGTCAATAAAAAAAACTGATGAGTTGATCGTTTGGCTTTATAAAAATCAATCCCAGCATCAAAGAAAACATTTCAGGAACAGGTTGTTTATTGTTCTCTATTCTTCAGATGGAGAACACTGGAAATTAAAATCAGAAATTGCATGGTTGAAAGAAAGAATCGAAAAGTATATGAAAGGTTTCAATCCACACTATCTCCTAAAATTTTCACTTGAAAAAAATCACGATACTCTCGCTGATGTAATCTGGGCAACCAAGATTTAATTTTCTGCCAAAATAAAATATTTGGTCGGGAAAATATAAAGTCCCACCCGTGCTTGTCTCAATTAAATCAAATTACTATATTGAAAGTCATTATTGAGGAAACTACTCATCTTAACCCACTATTCTATTATATTTATTGTAAGAACAAAAGTCTTAAGAAAACAAAACTGTGGGTTTGCCAAATGTTTTGAATGTAATTTACCATTGCATTTGACTACAAATTAGCATTCAATTAATACATAATTCAAAAAACAAACTTTGGAGGCTTCAAATGAAAAAACTTCTTCTGCTGATTATAGCTGCAAGCATTACATCATTTGCCCAGATAACAATAACTGGAAATGATGTTCTAAATATTTTTGCGGTTGGCAACAGCACAACAATTCATCAGGATACATTGCAATCAATGGTTGATATAGGTTCTCCCGGAGGTGGAAACAATTGGGATTTCACAGGACTGCAAACTAATCTAACCGTGGATATTGAGAGTGTGGATCCTGCCAGTACACCATTTTCGGGTAATTTTTCGGGTGCAGATTTCTGCGTATACAATATGTTAAATTATCAGGGATTTGATGCTGAAAGTTGGACCTATTCAACAGTGGATGGCTTTGTAGACAATATGGGAAGTGCAATAACTGTAAGTCTACTACCTGGCTTTTCAATTTTGCTAGAAAACGATCCGGACAGACATACTTTTCAGAATCCAACGAGTTACAATTCCCAGTGGATGCAAACTTATACTTCAACAACTACTATTACTGGGCTTCCGCCAACTGTTACTACCGTATCCCTGAATGCAATTGTTGATGCATACGGAACAATGACACTCCCGGGTGGAGCAAGTTATAATGCATTAAGAATAAGAGAAGAAACAACTATCAGTGCAAACACAAGTGTAGGATATACATTTGTGACAATCAGTGGTGCACAGGTAAATGTTGAAGCAGAAGGTTCAAATCCACCAAACAGTGGTACGATAACTGTAAATAGCACAAGTTATAATTCTGCTATCATATCATCTGTTGAACAAATAAGCGGATTACCACAAAACTTTAACTTAGCTCAAAATTATCCGAACCCGTTTAATCCTTCAACCAAAATTGAGTATAGTATTCCTGAAGAGTCATTTGTTCAGTTGAAAGTTTATGATGTTCTTGGAAACGAAGTAGCTACTCTTGTCAATGAAGACCAAACAGTTGGAAGTTATCGTGCAGATTTTTCAGGCACAAATCTTTCAAGTGGATTGTACATTGCAAAACTGCAAGCCGGGAACTACTCAAAAACAATTAAGATGACTTTGCTGAGGTAAGTAGATAACCACATAAATTTGCCAGACTATAAGTCTGGCATTTTTATTTTAAATCCTTTCTACTGATGAGTTAAAAAACTAATTTACTTTTACCATAAAATTAATTTTCCCGATGATTGAATTTCTTCCACTTGGTGGTGCTGGTGAAATAGGTGCCAACTGTTACTACCTGAACATTGAGGGTATCGGTATAATACTCGATTGCGGAATGCACCCGCAAAAAACAGGATTTGATTCACTTCCAAAGTTTGATATGCTATTTGATAAGCCAACCGATTACGTTTTAATTTCTCATGCACACCAGGATCATTTAAATGCACTTCCGTTTTTAATTAAAAAATTTCCCCACCTTAAAATTATTACCACTCCTCAAACACGGGCGGTAGCCGAATTAACTCTGCACAATGCCATATCAATACTTAAACGACAAATTGATGAACGTGATATTAAGATTTACTCCCGGGAGGAAGTTGATCTGCTAATAAAGTCAATTAACTATAAATCTTACAATGAAAAATTTACTCTTAACTCTTCGAATAGCAACAGTAAAATGCAAGCAGAGTTTTATGATGCTGGGCATATTATTGGTTCAGCAGGAATTCTTCTTAGCTCGGATGATAAAAAAATATTCTTTACTGGTGATATAAATCTATCTTCTCAAACTCTTTTGACCGGCGCAAATTTACCTTCTGAAAAAATTGATATTCTGATTTGCGAATCCACTTACGGTGCAACAGATTCTTCAGCAATAAATTACTGGAATGATGAAATAGAAAGATTTTCCAGATCGATTAATGCAAATATTAATAACAACGGTTCCGTTTTGATTCCTGTCTTTGCACTCGGAAAACTTCAGGAAATGCTGTCTACAATTTGGCTTCAAATGAAACAAAATAAAATTACCCCGGTTGATATTTATACTTCAGGAATTGGAAATAAGATTAGTCGTATTTATGACTTCAATCGTTATGTTGTTGAAAGAAATCAAAAAGAGTTTGTGCTCTGTGAGATCCCGCAAAAAAATCTGAATGAATTAAAAGACTTTGACGAACTTTTTAAATTTCCTTCTATCGTCCTTGCTTCAAGCGGAATGATGATTGAATCTACAAATTCCTTTATGCTTGCCAAAAGATGGCTGCAGAAAAAAAATGCGGCAATATTCACAGTTGGCTATATGGATCCATCAACCCCGGGTAGTATAATTTCTAAATCCCGGAAAGGTGAAACAATTCAATTGACCGAAAGAGATGAAAAAGTAGAAGTAAAATGTGAAATAAAGAATTTCAGATTTTCAGCTCATTCTAAAAGAGAGGAGCTTATTTCAATTGTTAAAAAACTAAATCCTGACAATATTATACTTGTCCATGGCGAGAAGGAGGCGATTAATTGGATGGGAGCCTCCATTTTAAAGCAGTCTATAAAAAGAAAGGTATATGCTGCTGAGAATTTCAAAGAGATAATATTTGATTAATGGCACAAATTATTGCTATATTGAAATAAGTAATTTTTGATTTTTTTCAGCGAAGGGGTACTCTTGAAGCAGGTAATAATTGAATTTCTCTTCTTCTTCTCTCGAAATCTGATCATTCAAAAAAGTTGTTTGATAAAATTTTTTTTCAAATCATTTAAACTCAATGTTCATTGAATTATAACTAAAATCACCGGAGGAAAAATGTCAGGACTAAAAGAAAAACTAGGGAAAAAAATTGAGGAATGGCGTCCTCGTACTACAAAATTATTAAAAGACCATGGCGATGTAAAAGTTGGTGAAGTAACCATCTCGCAAGTTATCGGTGGTGCAAGAGGAGTAAAATGTTTGACTACCGATATCTCTTATCTCGATCCGTTTGAAGGAATTCGTTTCAGAGGATTTACTATTCCGGAAGTGATGGAAAAACTTCCAAAGGTTCCCGGCCAGGAGATGCCTTATGTTGAAGGATTTTTCTACCTGCTGCTTACGGGTGAATTGCCAACAGAAAAAGATGCAAAAGAAGTTGCTGAAGAATTCAAGAAAAGGTCTAAAGTTCCTGAATACGTTTTTAACATATTAAGACAAATGCCGAAAAATTCTCATCCAATGGCTATGTTCTCCTCAGCAATCGTATCGATGCAGAGTGAATCAGTTTTCGTTAAAGAATACAACGCCGGTTTAAATAAAATGGAATACTGGGCCGCAACTTATGAAGACGGGTTAAACCTTCTGGCCAGACTTCCTGAAATTGCAGCCTTCATTTATAGACTGAAGTATAAAAATGGGGACATTATAAAATCAGATCCAAAATTGGACCTTGGCGGTAACTTTGCTCATATGATGGGAATAAAGAAACCTTATGACGATGTTTCAAGAATGTATTTCATTCTTCATAGTGATCACGAAAGCGGAAACGTAAGTGCTCACACAGGTCATCTTGTAGCAAGTGCACTTTCGGATGTTTACTACGCAATATCTGCTATGATAAATGGTCTTGCAGGTCCGCTTCATGGATTGGCAAATGAAGAAGTTCTAAGATGGACGCAGGGTGTATTTGAAAAGATGGGTGGTAAAATTCCAACTGAGGAAGAAATGAAAAAGTTTGTTTGGGATACTCTTAATTCAGGACAGGTTATTCCAGGATTTGGACATGCAGTTCTTAGAAAAACAGATCCTCGCTATATGGCTCAAAGAGAATTTTGTTTGAAACATTTACCCGATGATCCACTTTTCAAATATGTTGATGTGATTTACAAAGTTACACCACCTATTTTGCAGGAACAAGGTAAAGCTAAAAATCCATGGCCGAATGTTGATGCTCAGTCAGGAGTAATTCAGTGGTATTATGGATTGACTCAATACGAATTCTACACTGTTCTCTTTGGTATTGGAAGAGCTCTTGGTGTTGTAGCCAATATAATTTGGGATCGAGCACTTGGTTACCCGATTGAAAGACCAAAATCAATTACAACTGCAATGCTAGAAGAGATTGCGGGAATAAAGAATTAATTTTCTTTTGTAATTTTTATACAGAAATGCCATCTTTTAAGGATGGCATTTCTTATATAAACAATTTTAATATACATCAGTAACCAGCCTTATTAACATTTAATCAAACCATAATCTGAAAAAATGCTTCGGGTTATGTGATAACTATCAAAACTTAATACTTCCAGTGCATTTAATATTACAAATTAAATATTCAGGATTTTGTTAATTCAGTTTCATTTTGACTGATTTATTTGCTAAGTATTGGCTAATTTTACCGAATTAAAAATAAATTTTTTACCAAGTAATTCTGAGATTATTTCTGTCTAATCGATATTCACACATTCAAAAAATTTAAACCAAATGTGAGCAATTAATGAAAAAGGATTTATTAATAATTTTATTATCAGTACTGATTTTCTCCAAATTAGCAACAGCTCAGACAATAATTTATACTTTGGAAGAAGCTATTAATACTGCAATCTCCAACAACCGGGATATTGCTGTTTCCATACTGAATACAAAAAAATCTGAAGCAGCTGTTAATGAGGCCTACGGATATGCAATGCCAAGCATTGATTTAGCAGCAAATTATTCTTACTTCTTGCGAAAGCCTAAAATGCCTTTTCCTGATTTTCAGGCCTTGTTGACTAATGCTACATATTCAATCTTATTCGATGAGGGTGTAATTCCGAGAGACGATAGCAAATTTGTTCCGGTTGAGACACAGCTTCAATCTTTCGCCCAGAGCAATAATTACGACGCATCTGTTACCTTAACACAAGTTATTTTCAGTTCAGCTGTATTTGAGGGTATAGGCGCCTCACAAACATACTTTGATCTTGCAAAAGCTGAATTGAAGAATACAGTTTCAAAGACTGTGCTCGATGTTCAAAAAGCTTTCTACGGTGTCCTTCTAGCAAAAGCAGTACGTGATATTACCGACTCAAGCTTTACAAACGCTCAGGAAAATTTTAATAATGTAAAAGCTCTGTATGAACAGGGTATGGTTTCAGAATTTGATAAGCTCCAGGCAGAAGTTCAGGTTGAAAATATAAGACCTGTCTTATTAAGAATGGAAAATGTACTAAAGTCTGCAAAAGATGGATTTAAAATAACTCTTGGGATTCCACAAGATTCCGATGTGGATGTATCAGGAGAAATTGTGTTGGAACCTTTTGATGTAAGCAATGAAAGCGAGCTTATCCAGGAAGCAATGGAAAATAATTATAACATCAAAAGCCTTGATTTGAAAAAACAGGTTGATGAAGCTTTTATCCAGCTTGATGTAGCAGGCTACTGGCCAACTCTTGCAGGATTTGCAAACTATACTTATGCGGGATCTTCAGATACGTGGAATTATCAAAACTATTCTTATTCAACAATTGGATTAAACCTTTCAATTAATCTCTGGGAAGGAAACCGAACTAAAAATAAAGTTGAGCAATCAACAATAACTTATAAGCAAACTGAAGAACAATTATTGCAGCTTAAAGATTTCACAACGCTGAATGTGAAAGCAAAAATTCAGGAACTCTTAAGAGTAAAGTCTCTCGTAGAAGTACAAGAAAGAACGGTTCGCGTAGCAGAAAGGGCTTATGAAATTGCAGTTCTCAGATACCAGGAAGGTGATGGAAGTCAGCTTGAAATGAGGAATGCAGATCAGGAATTAAGAAATGCAAGATTAAACAGAGTTCAGGCTATATACTCTTACCTCGTAACAAAATATGAACTCGATCAACTGCTTGGCAGAACAAATCCCGAATATTTTACAAAAATCAATACAGATGAAAATTAAAAGAATCCATCAGGAGTACTAAACAAAATGTCATTAAAAATCAGAATTATAAAATCTTCTTTATTAATACCATTTTTATTTCTTGCTGCTTTGAATGGTTGCGGCGGAAAAGATGAGCCTGCAAAAAGTATGGACCAACTTCAGCACGAAGAAGGAATTCCGGTGCAGGTAAAAACTATTGAATATCAGCCATTTGAAAAATTCCAGAATTATTTTGGCAAATTAGCTGGAATAAAGGAAGCTACTAAAGGAGCTACCTTCGGTGGTAAGATTGAAAAAATTGATGCTAAAGTAGGTGACTATGTAGAAGCCGGTCAGGTGGTAGTTGAATTTCCGTATGATGCCCCCGGTTCGATGTATGAGCAGGCAAAAGTCACTTATGAAAATTCAAAGAAAATGTATGAAAGAACAAAAGCATTACTCGATGCAGGAGAAACTTCGCAAGCTGCCTTTGACAACGTGGAAGCTCAATATCTTGTAAATAAAAGAAATTATGAAAATGCAAAGCAGCTTACTTTCATAGAGGCTCCATTCAGCGGGACTGTAGTAGATATTAAAGTGAATGTTGGCGATAATGTGAATAAGGATACACCATTATTTACTGTAGCTCAGCTTCATAAAATGAGAGTGAAGATCTGGATTACCGAGAAAGAACTTAGCCAGATTAAAAAAGGTCTTACAGCAGAAATGCAATTCGGTGGTAAAACTTATACAGGAAAAATTGTTGAAACATCGCTGGCTCTTGATCCGGCAAAACAGGCTTTCTTTGCTGAAGTTGAATTTGATAATTCTAAAAAAGAAATAAAGAGTGGTGTTACAGTAGAAATAAAAGTTCTGATATATAAAAATCCACAAGCTATTATTATTCCGCGCAACCTTGTAATGAACGATGATGGCGGTGAGTTTGTATTTATAGAAAAAGATGGTAAGGCAAAGAAGACATATGTTTCAAACGGGCAGGATAGTGGAATTTATCTGGAGGTTTCGAAGGGATTGCAAGTCGGAGATAAACTAATCACTAAAGGTGCTTCTCAATTAACTGATGGCGCTAAAATAAATGTGATTCAATAAGGAAAAAGAATATGATTCTCGCTAAAGTATCTATTAATCGTCCAGTTCTAACAACTGTTGGGATACTTATATTTTTAATCTTCGGAGCAATTGCATATTTCAGATTAAATCTGAACCTGCAGCCTGATGTTGAAATCCCGTATGTTACTATTCGAACGATTTATCCTGGAGCCGGACCAAAGGAAATCGAAACTCTTATTACTAAAAGAATCGAAGATGCAGTTTCTACAATCAGCCAAATTGAAAGGATCGAATCTTATTCTCTCGATGGCGCTTCGATTATCATAATTGAGTTCCAGCTTAGTAAGGATGTCAACGTTGCAAACCAGGAAACAAAAGATAAAGTTGATCAAATAATAAACGATCTCCCGGATGATGCGGATAAACCGGTCGTACAAAAAATTGATATCAGGTTATTCCCGGTTGTTAACGTTGTATTAAGTGGTAATCTCAATCCACGGCAGCTTTATGAAATTGCCGACAAAACACTCAATGACAGATTTTCTCAAATCGATGGTGTTGCAAATGTTCAGATTACCGGTGGTCAGGAAAGAGAAATCCGGGTTGTTCTGGATAACAGAATAGTTTATGAAAATAATATCTCGCTTCCTCAGTTATCTCAGATTCTGAGAATGCACAATATGGATATTCCCGGCGGTTACTTCCAGATTGGAAACCAGGAATACACGGTAAGACTCGTCGGGCAATTTCAAAATCCGGATGGAATAAGTGAGCTGGAAATTCCAACAGCATACGGACCTAAAAAAATTAGACAGATCGCAGATGTAATTGATTCGGGAAAAGATATTCGGCAGCGTGCGACATTTTTTAATGTTAAAGAGAATTTTTTTGATGCTAATGTTGTTCGACTTGGAATAGTTAAAAGCAGTGATGGAAACATTGTAAAAGTTGCTGATGCAGTAAGAAAATCACTTCCTGAAATTCAGGCCACACTTCCTGAAGGTTCGAAGCTTGAAATTGTAACTGACGCATCTGAATTCGTTAAGAGTAGTTTTGAAGATACAATGAGTAATATTTATCTCGGCGTTCTTTTCACAGCGTTTATATTATTCGTTTTTTTGCACGACTGGCGTTCAACCTTAATTGTTGCATTGTCAATGCCTACTTCTATTATTTCAACATTCATGCTGCTTCAGGCCTTTGGTCTTTCATTGAATATGATGACATTAATGGGTCTTTCAGTTTCTGTTGGAGTACTGGTAGCTAATTCGATTGTTGTGCTTGAAAATATTTTCAGGTACAAGAACATTGGTGAGTCTATTAAGCAGGCAACTTATAAAGGAACGTCGGAAGTCGGAGTGGCTGTGCTTGCTTCAACATTAACGAACATAGTCGTATTTCTACCGATCGCAAATATGTCTTCATTAGTTGGTTTGTGGTTAAGAGAACTCGCACTGGCAGCAGTGTTCGCTACAATTTTTTCATTGATAATGTCATTCACACTGACTCCTTTACTTTCTTCGATCATACTTTCGAAGGAACATGCAACAGGAAAGCTTGCTTCCTGGTTTAACCGGTTTGAACTAAAACAGACCGAAATTTATAAAAAGATGCTTGGCTTTGTTCTTCATTCCAAGATGAGAAGCTTTCTTACATTCGCAGTGTCGATCGTTCTTTTCATTCTAGTTATGATGATATTCGGACCCAAACTTGGATTTGAATTTATTCCACAGACAGACGATGGAAAAATCAGAATCTCCGTTGAGCTTCCTTCAGGTTACAATCTTGATGAAACGGCCACAACAGTACGATCAATTGAGGATCGCGTTAAAAATCATGAAGAAGTAATTCATGTTCTAACAAACCTTGGCAAACTAAGTGATCTTGATGTTGGAACAAATATGGCCGCCATCGATGTTCAGCTTACTGATGCAAAAGACCGTGATGTTGGATTATTGGACATGGTTTCAGTTTTAACAGCAGACCTTGCGGATATTCCAAATGCAAAAATTAAAGTGGATGTGGGTTCGCGAATGGGTGGACAGGAAGCACCAA
>WOR8_10008829_pt1 | contig 12899 bp, 16 predicted proteins | sample DeeMarSeWOR38_10_FD_19890 | JGI IMG/M metagenome (IMG submission 19890) | reverse complement strand
AAAATCCGCAGCCGAGTTTTCCTGTGGATGGTGCATCATATGAAGCATTTGACCCCGAGGTAGAACGCCCAGTTGATAAAGTGTTCGTCGCGGGGTGGTCGCGCGAAGCCAGCAGTGGCTTGGTGGGTGTGGCGCGCAAAGATGGCGAGTTTGGCGCCCAGGCTGTGTTGCAGTTCCTGGAAACACAACCCCCAAAAGAGAATCTCTCTTTGGACCTGGCAGCTACTCGTTCCCAATTAAACCAACTGCATAAACATCTGGTCACCAAGGAAGAATGGCAGAAGTTAGAGATGATCGAAAAAACTGAAGCCGAGCGATTGGGGCTGGAGGAATATAAGTTCGCCTCCAACGATGAAATGATGGCGGAGATTGAAAAAGCAACCCCGCAGCCTGCTGACTGATATTTACCCTCATTGGATGATTAATTTACTCCCGCGGCCATAGGAGCCGCGGGAGCTTTCACTTAAGTCATGATTTATTGCAAAAACTGTAATAAAAATGCAAATTTTGCGTTATTAACCTTAAATTCCATTGTTGAGGAAGACATTTCCTCACTTGGGGGTGACCTCCGGGGAGGTATGGGTGTGCGACGGATAATCGTTTATGGGTTTTGGGTCCTTGGTTTGGGTTGGCTGATAGTTTGGGGCATTTCTGCCGTGGTACGGGATAGTCTGCCAACCGGTGTTATCTGGGCGTTTCTATCCATCATCGTCTGGTGGTTGATCGGGGGAGCCAATAAGGGGGACAGCACCGAAGATAATTGATCACGACGAGATATTTCTCATGGGGGAAGAATATTTCCGTCCAGGATATCTGGGCGGATTTTTTTGTTGTCCACCATAAGAGCAAAATCGGGAAAGGGATTTATTTAGGTAATCTGTTTGAACGGTAGAAGGCATACCGATCTCTGATCCTTCGAAAGCTTCTTTAATCGCCTCCACCCCGGCGTCTTTTGCAGCTGCAAGGGTCGTCTGGCTGGTGTCGATCCAGTAATAAATGATCAAATCTAAAGTTGTGCTGCCAAAATTTTTGAACCAGACTTCCGGGGTTGGCTCGTCACGTAAACCGGGAATCGCGCTGATAGCCTGCACTGCTGTCTGGCGTACATTCGCCGGATCGCTCTTATAGGCAACCGCGGAATTGATCTCAATCCGTCGAAATTTTGCCTGGCTGAAATTCGTGATCGGTTTGACGAATACATCCCCATTTGGGATCAACACAATGCGGCCATCCAAAGTACGGAGTTGAGTGGCGCGGATATCGATCGTCAGAACCTGGCCAGTATATCCACTCACCTCGATGGTCTCACCGACATTGAAGGGCTGCTGGATCAGCAGTAGCAATCCGGCGATAAAATTTTTGCTGACGTCCTGCAGAGCGAACCCAATTGCGAAACCGGCGATTCCCAGGCCAGCCAAAAAAGCAGTGAGATTGAAGCCCACCATTTGTAGAGAGATCACCGCTACTGCCAGGACGACTAACCAGTAGGTGATTTGAGAAATCAGATCAATGGGTTGAGGGTTTTTTGTGCGCTGTTCTAACCGCTTGCGGACAACGCGTCTGATGATGCTTGCCGCGTAGAGCCCGATGATAAAAACAACCAGAGCGGCGATCAGACTCGGCAAGAGATTTAGAAAATCCACTACGAGCTGCTCGAGGACACTTAATAAGGGTTGTGCTTGTTCTGTCATGGATTTCTTTCCTCCTTCATAACGACTAGGGGATCAAGAATTGATCATACCGCATTCCATGGCAAATTTATTATCAGGTACAATCGACGCATGACGCTTGTTTCGGTGGTTATGCCTTGTTTCAATGCTGCGGATACCTTGCCTGAGGCGCTGGAAAGCTTGACTGGTCAGACCTTGGTAGATTTTGAGCTGATCGCGGTCGATGATGGCTCCAGCGATGCGACCGCTTCAATACTAAAGGAATGGGCAGTTATGGATGCTCGTATTCGTCCCATTTTCCAGCCTCACAGCGGTATCGTGGTCGCATTGAACAACGGCTGGCATGCCTGTCAATCCCCATTGATCGCCCGTATGGATGCGGATGATCTGGCTCACCCAGAACGACTGGAGCGCCAGGTTGCTTTCTTGGATATGAATCCAGAGATAGGCGTAGTCGCTTGCCGTGTGGAAGGATATCCGCAAGAGGAAGTGCGCCAGGGATTTATGGTCTATCTGGATTGGCAGAACTCGTTGCTCACCGATGTTGATATCCGCCGCGAGATGTTCGTGGAAAGCCCCTTAGCCCACCCCAGCGTGGTCATCCGCCAGGAATGGCTCTCCAGGGTTGGCGGTTATCAGGATCATGGTTGGCCGGAGGACTACGATCTATGGCTGCGGCTATACCTGGCTGGAGCACGGTTTGCCAAGCTGCCAGAATTCCTTCTCCACTGGCGTGAACATCCTCAAAGACTGACGCGCCAGGATAGCCGCTACTCCCTGGAAAATTTCCTGCGCCTAAAGGCCCATTACCTGGCGCGCGGCCCATTAAATGGAAAGGGAGCGGTCCTCGTCTGGGGGGCTGGTATGATGGGACGGCGTTTGAGCAAGCATCTTCTCCGGCAGGGAGTACCGCTGACAGCTTTTGTGGATATCGATCCAGCAAAAATCGGGCGCACACGCTGGAGGCTGCCGATCATCTCGCCTGAAAAGCTGCCTGCCTGGTGGCAAGCGGCTGAATATCCGGCTGTGCTGGCGGCGGTGGGCGCCCGTGGTGCCCGTCAATTAATTCGCCAGCATCTTAATCAGCTCGGATTGCGCGAAGCTCGAGATTGGTGGAGTGTAGCCTAGTTATCTGGATATGTAAGTTATTGATCTCGTTCCAATGCCAAGTATTGGAATTGCTTGCCATTTCCAATGTCTGCATTGGAACGAGGAAGTTGGCTTTGATCGGAGATTTACATGGATTTGGAAAAGATTATTAAGAAAGGTTTGGTTCACGAAGGATCATTCCAGGTAGCGGAGGAACATTCGGCCATCCAGGTTGGGAGTGGCGGCTCTCAAGTGCTGGCAACCCCTTGGTTGATCGCTTTCATGGAGAGGGTAGCTTACCGGATGCTTGAGGAACTACTTCCGGAGGGACGATCCAGTGTAGGGGTTTTAGTCGATATTCGCCACATGGCTCCAACCCCGATCGGCAGTACAGTGCGCGTGCGCGCTGAGATCGAAGATTTGCAAGGCTCAAGTGTCGTTTTTGGAGTTCAGGCCTGGGATCAGGTGGAAAAGATCGGCCAGGGGAGCCACCAGCGAGTCGTGATCGATGAAGCTCGTTTCCTGAAGCGCCGCTCGTGTTCTTTATGATGGCTGGCCTTTGGTCTACCAGCCATTAAGCCCCGCAGCTTTGCACTTGATGGCCATTCTGGCATACCTCCCGGACGAGGTCAGCCCCATTGTAGCCCTCCCTGGGAAGCCGCCAGAATGGATAGATGGAACCCTGGTGAAGCTGCACCACACGCCCAATAACCCGTATGGGCGTCTGCGCTGGGAACAGGTCACCTTACCAGCGATGGCCCAAAGATCCAAGGTCAGTTTGCTGCATTTGACGATGCCCACCCCGCCATTGTTGGGGGAAGTGCCTACCGTGATCAGCCCCACTGGGTTCGGTATGGGGGTTAACGACTGGTTTGGTGACCTCCCCAAAGGCAGGGATAATGGGGAATTTTTCACCCGCTTGCGGGGATCGCTTTCACGAGGAGCGGATCTGCCCGCGCCCGATCTTTCCGGCGACCTATTTGAGCTGCCCCCCTTTGTGCCTGCTCAATTCATGCCTGAGAGCGAACGGGATTCTGAAGAGAGGCTTAGTGGATGGATCTCGGATCCGCAAAAAATCGAACAGCTTGCCTTACCGGAGTCTTACATCCTCTATCATGGTCCGCCTCCTGCAAACCTGGAAATGGGCTTCTGGACCAATAAGCGATAACTACCCTTTGTTGATCCTCGGCGGGGATGCTGAAATAAAAAACAGGCTCAAGCCACTGGCTCAGGAATTCGATCTTTGGGGCAGCTTCGATATCCTTACAGATGTTTTCTGTGCAAATGCTGCCCCTCATTTACTGGAGGAGTGCAGCAGTTGTTCATCCAGCGCCGGCCTCTCCGTGGAGTGGACCTGTGCGTCTTGCTCTGGCCTGCGGGAGGCCACTGGTCGCCTATGAGACCGCGCACATCGACGCCATCGTCGGACCGGCAGGTTATCTCGTCCCTTTGGGGGATACTCGCGCCCTGGGTGCCGGGCTGGTTACCCTCGTCGTTGAAGAACGGGTAGCAGACGGCTTATCCCAGGCAGCCCGCCAAAGATCGGCGGAAAGTTTCTTGCCTGATTGAGTGCTGGACTCGCGATCATTTCCCACTACATTTAGGATTTTGAGCGACCCATCAGGGTTGCATATACTCCGAGACCAATTCCGCCTAAGAGTAATAGACCCCCGGCAATACCGAACAACAAAGATCTGCTGCTCCCCCCGGGTGCAGCTACATCATCTACAGCAGTTGAGCTGATCTGGGCTCCAAAATCCAAATAAGTCTCTGTGCCTGGGTCCAGGATCAGCGTGTAGTTGAGCACGGTGGTAGGGTTATACCCATCTGGAACTGCCACACTGATGTTGTATTCACCTTGCGGTAAATCCTCGAAGCAGAAAGGCTCCAGACCGCTGGTGGTCGTTTCGGTTATCGATATCTCTCCGGTAGAATCGCTGATGCTGATCGCCCCGCCTGGGATCGAGGGTTCTTCCTCCTGGCGGAGTGAATCGCCGTTGGCATCATTGTATAGGATCACGCATAGTGTGCCTGATCCAGGCTGGGGGGAGGGTGTTGGCAAACGCGGGGTCGGTGTTGGGCTCGGCCCAAAGGTCGGTGTGACCTCAGCAGGACCGCCGAAACCGAGTATCACTTCCTCTCCCTCGATCAGGATTGTCTCGCTGGTGGCGTCGTTAACTCCCAACAATTCGTTTAGATCAATTGCGTAGATGGCGGCAATACGCCACCAGGAGTCGTTCGGCTGTACGATATAAACAATGCGCCCATCCGTCCCAGGTGTTGGCGTTGGGAAGGGTGTAAACTGAGCTTTGGGGGCTGCGAACGCCGGGGGGCTTGTGGTAAGCAGGATCAGCGCTAGCCCAACCACCCCCAACCCTATTACAAAGGACTGGATTTTCAAGTTCAGCATGCCTGAAATTATACTTGAATAAAGGAGTGGAGGATAAATGAGCGTGTTTTGCTGCGGTATAATCTTCCCAAATATATGTCCAAGCAACCAATCCGATTTTCAAATACCGGTCAAAGTCAAGCGGATATTTGGCAGCTGGCTGGTGGCCGATTCGTTTCCCTCATCCTGTTGCTGCTGCTAGTGTTTATTGCCTGGCTGTTCGTGGCGCGAGCTTTGATGACGGGAATGTCATCGCTTGTATCCTTCGCTGGTGTGGCGATTCTCAGCATTGTGCTTACTTTGGCTATCGAGCGCAGTCTGGTTTATCTTCCCTTACCCATCAGTTGGCGCTACCGGGTGGCCTTTATCGGGCCATTGGTCGTGTTTTTAGGCATCTGGATCGGTACAATGATCATCCTGCCTGATAAGTTTGGCATCGGTTGGGCGTTTGCATCTCTCCTGGGGGGATTTTTGGGCGGCATCCTGGCCACCAGCTTCAATGAGCGCCTCTGGGAGAACAATTCACCTCCCAGCCAGGAGACTATGTTGGATGTATATCAGCAACACCTTGCTGAAATCGGGTTCCCTGATTCGACACCGGTGCTCAAACGCACCTTCGATCTGATCGTAGCAATGGGGAGCTTGTTAATCTCTTTGCCGGTTTGGGGGGTGAGTGTTTTTTTGATCTGGATCGAGGACCCTGGTCCACTGCTCTTTGTGAAAAACTCAGTGGGTAAAGGTGGCATGAACTTCCATCAGTTTAAACTGCGCACGATGGTGCGTGGGGCCGAAGAGACCACTGGCCCTATCCTTGCCAGCGAAAAAGATGAACGTGTTTTGAAGATCGGGTATTTCCTGCGCAAAACTGCTTTGGATGAGCTGCCACAATTGCTCAATATTCTGCAAGGAGAGATGAGCTTTGTCGGTCCACGACCTCAACGGACTGTTCTCGTTCAAGATTACTTGAGAGACATACCCCAGTACGCCCAGCGCCACCGGGTGCTGCCGGGTCTCTCTGGATTGGCGCAGGTGGCGGGGGATTATTACCTGACGCCCAGGCAAAAACTGCGTTTTGATCGCCTGTATATCGAGCACATGAGCCTGGGGTTCGATCTCAAGCTGCTTCTTTTGGCGTTCTTGATCACCTTCTGGTATCGTTGGCAGAAGCACTGGGATGGGCGGCTACCCCGAAGCTGGCTGCGCATGGGTGCTCGCCGTTATTAAACCAGTAAGCATTCACCAAGTTAAAATTCCTCAAGGCGGACTCGTAAGGTTTATTTGTCGCTAATTGAAATAGAGAGATTGGAAAGGTCCCCCTGGAGGTTGTTCAACCATCTCGGGAAACTTTTTGGGTCCTTTTTTGAGGTATGGTAGATAGAATAAAGTTCAAGACGAGCAAGAAGTGATTACACTCTATCAGCGCGTCTCATCGAGATCCACACTCCCCATAATACCATGTTGATCACCAGGGCGTTTAAAGCCTGCCCGGCGATTGTCCCATAAACGCCCCAATTGAGGATCGCCAAAATTCCAACCGTGAACATACTGATGATGGCGAGAATGTTGGCGATGAAAATTGGGCGTGAATTCTGAGCGGCTTTAAAAATTGATTGCAGGGGCCAATATGCGAATAGGAGCAGGTAAAAGACTGCCATCAGCACCACCCCGTCTTTGTAGGCTGTGTAAGTATCACCATAGATCAGCTGCAAGAGCTGCTCAGAGAATATAATGGCAAAGATTAATATGCCAAAGATCGGGATACCCACTGCCAGGTAGATGCTGCGTAAGGTGCGGGTAAGCGCGCTTATGCCGCCCTTCGTGTATAGGTTTGCCGCCCGCGGTGTGAGAAAGGTATCTATTGCGCGCAAGAGCATGTGAACCGGGCCAACCAGATTCTGTAATGCGCGGTATGCACCTGCCGCCGCGAAACTGATCAGACCCGCGGCGAGGATCGGATAGAATTCCACCGCTACCCAGTTGGTGATAGTACCGCCTAATATCCAGCGCCCAAACATCCAATTTCTTACCCAGATATCCCGTAAATTGGTAAATTTTCGAGTCCAGAAATGGCGCGTAAACCATAAGCCTGGCAGCATGACGGCCAAAGCACCCCAGGCGATGACATCCAATCCAGCAATGCCGGTCAGCCTTCCCTGGGAAACGAGATAAACCATTAACACCAACCTGACTGTATTGGATATTATGCTGATCGCCAGGGCGTGGAGCACCATGCCCCGTGTATACAGCATACGGCGCATGTATTCCTGCAACTGCCACCACAGGAACGAGAACCACAAGGCGAACAAGGTTGGCCCGGCGGTGTCATTGCCCAAATCGGTCAAGATCCATCCGCAGATTGCTACAACCAGAGCAGAAATCAGTGCCAGTCCGATCTGAAAGAGGCTGGTGCTGGTGGCATATGGCCTGAATTCATCCAGGTCCATGCTGGCTCCAAACACATTCATCGGTTGCACGATCAGACCCTCCTGGAATGCACGCACCAAGCGCAGCGTGATAAAACCTACTCCGTATACCCCCAATTGGGTCAGATCGACGTTGCGGGCCAGGATAATGGTAGCCACGAAATTAGAGATGCTGATCACTCCTTGGTCAATTGCGGCCAGATAACCCTGCCGGGCTCCTTCACCAGAAAACAATGCGACCAAGGAAGCCAGGTAAGATTTCACTCCCCGTGATGGAGTTTTCGGTTTTTCGGTTAAGGACGAATTGAATTCAGAGCACATAAATGGTTTAACGCAGAGAATTATAAATCAACAGATTGATCTTTTATAACTCTTATTAACATTCATCAAAATCAGTTAAGTTTTTTCACGTTGAGGGAGCGGTTTTTGCGATCGAAGAGTCTCTCTTTCTGAAAGCGGAGATGCTTCGCGAAGTATATCCTGAAGGAGGAAGGGCTTATCCTGACGGATGAAGAGTGCAACATGACATGCTCCACAGAATTGAATTCTAAACCAACTAACATGAAGGTTATTAGTTTGGGAATGTTTTAATGAATTGTTGGGGAATTGCCCCTTGCGCGCTTTACAGGGGCTTTCAGCGATGCAAACCGCCTCTATCCTCAATAATCCTTTCAAGCTCACGCATGACCAAGGCCGTTCGCTCATCACGTAGCAGTGGTAATCGAGCTCGTGTGCGGTGCAGCTGGTTCAGATCGATCTCGGCCTGAGTCAGAGCTTCTTCGTGATATGGGCCTTGGGCGATCAGATCCCCATTCGGGTCGAAGAGGGTTGATCCGCCCCAGAAATTGAGCCCATCCTCGTAACCGACCCGGTTTGCATGAGCTACGAAAGTAGTGAACAGGCTGGCGTATGCCCGGTTGATATGCTCTACCCAACGCGCCGATTCGAGCCGTGGCTCATCGTTCAGCCCTCTTCCTGGGGAAGCTGAGCTGAATAATAGCAGGTCAGCGCCGTCAAGCCAGAGCAAATACGGGGGGGAAGCATGCCAGAAGTCTTCGCAAATCAATAACCCCATGCGACCAAAGCGCGTATCGAACGCCTGTACCGAATTGCCCCAGGCAAAGAAGCGCCCTTCATCGAACAAACCATAAGTGGGAAGGTAGACTTTGTGGTGGATGTGTAAAATCTGTCCTTGTGACAGATAAGCCGAGGCGATGAAGAATCGGTGTCGCTTGTCCTCATCCACGAAACCAACCACCAGGTCGATATCTTTGCTGGCCTCGAGCAGTGGGTGGAAGACCGGGTCATGCGGGTCCGGACGAAGAGCGATGGTTGATGCCAGATCCTGGAGCACGTAACCGGTGAGCGAAAGCTCTGGAAAGACCAGTAGATCTGCTCCAGTGGCGCGCGCCTCTGCGATCAAGGACAGGTGTTTGTCCAAATTTGCCTGTACTTCACCTAAGCGGGTGTTGATTTGAGCCAGAGAAACCGATAATTTCATGCTATTGTGCTTTCCGTTAGATGATCGCTCTCAGGAAATCTTCTGGTCAGATTAACAATTAAACCGGCCATTGAATGCTCCACACGTCTTATTCGTCTGTTCCATCAGTTTTTTTGTGGGTCCAGTTGATCGCGACCACCGCTAAAATTATCACACAGATACCCAGAAAGACAAGCGCTGTCCAGCTATCGAAACGCAAACCATACCAGCGCTGGCTTGGATCTGCACGCAAGAAGGATAACACAAGCATAACCAGGGAGAGTCCGATCAATCCCAATCCCGCAGCAATACCTGAGGGGAGGCGCCGGAGTAATCCGCTGGTCAATAAAACCGTCAAGGTCATCGCTGACAGCGCGCCGAGCAGTTGGGTAGGCATTCTGTTGGCGATAACCCCCCATTCATCTTTGGCGGGTATTCCCCACCAGGCATCGCTGAGTTCTCCATAGGCACAACCATCCAACCAGCATGCCAGCCATCCGCTGACTGCCAGGATACCTAATAGAGGGTAAAAATTATCGATCAGGAAGCCAAAGGTCAGCTCAGAGAACGCAGAAATGATCACCAGGGTTAACGTGCCTCCGATGAGAGCGCCCACCCACGAAAATCCCCCCAGATAGAGCAGGGGGATTTCGGCGGCGTTGAGCAGAAAGTATGACCAATTCGTGATCACAAAGACGAAGCGCCCCCCGATCAACATACCCAGCAGAACGAGCAGCCCCTGATCTAAATTTCGAAGCCGATCTTCTGGTGGTGATCGCCAGGCGATCAATGCCATGCCCAATGTCCCGCCAAGTCCAACCAGCAAGGATGAGAGGTACACTGGGATATCACCGGGCAGGTGAAATAGGACAGGCATGAACAAATGATACCATGCAGAGATTCAATTGACTCATAGAAGCGGGAAAGGATAATGTATAATGGATTCAATAGAACTCGATTAAAGCATCATCTAGGAGTGTCATCCATGAACGTAGATTTCCTCCTCGATCCAAATGTAGCTTACATAATTCTGGTCATAACTTCCCTGGCAACAATCATGGCGGTGTTGAGTCCAGGAACGGGGATAATTGAGTTATTTGGCCTGTTCTTGTGGCTGCTTACTGCGTATATCATCTATAGCATACCCATTAATTTTTGGGCATTGGGTTTGCTCCTTTTTGGCTTCATCCTTTTTTTGCTCTCCTTACGCAGGATCAAAAATCTTGTAGTTTTAGCACTATCCATTGCCGCAATCGTGTTAGGTTCCGCTTTCCTTTTTGACCAGGAAGGCTGGCAACCTGCTGTCAACCCATTTTTGGCCTTGTTCGTCTCGATATCTGTAGCCGGTCTTGTTTGGGTGATCGCTCGCAAAGTGCTGGATGCCGATAGCATGGTTCCGGTCCATGATCTGGAGAGATTGATCGGTTCGATTGGAGTGGCGAAATCGACGATTAGTGAGGAGGGTTCTGTTCAGGTGGCGGGAGAGCTGTGGAGTGCGAAGAGCGATGAAGTGATTCCTGAGGGTTCGCAAGTGCGTGTGGTAGCCCGCGAAGGATTCGATTTGAAAGTTGAACAAGTATGAGAGTCTTCGGCTATGCATCCAGAGTGACAAACAAATGGATACTTAAAGGATTTGGCGAAGGCATCATTTAGAGATCAGGAAATTAATCAAGGTAAGAGATAAGGAGTAAAGATATGTTTGAGCAGTCCACGGTTTTACTTTGCTTGATAGGTGCCACAATATTGATCGCTGTTGCCCTGTTGATCTCTGCTGTCAGGGTGATCCCAGAGTACCAGCGCTTGGTGGTCTTTCGCCTGGGACGCAGTCTCGGTGCCAAGGGACCGGGTGTGGTCTTGTTGGTCCCTATCGTCGACCGGGGGGTTAGAGTAGATTTGCGTGAGCAGGTGCGTGATATCCCCCACCAGACCTCGATCACCAAGGATAACGCCTCTATTTCGGTGGACTTCATCTGGTATTACCGGGTGCTCGACGCCACCGAGAGTGTACTCCAGGTCGGTGATTTCGAAGCCGCTGCGCAAGGCATGGCCACGACTACCTTGCGTGCCGTGATCGGCGGCATCATGCTGGATGACGCCCTCTCGGAACGGGAACATATTAATAATATGCTGCGCTCTCGTCTGGATGAAGTCACCGAGCGCTGGGGTGTGAAGGTCACCAACGTTGAAATCCGTGAGATCGTCCCACCCCGAGAGATCCAGGATGCGATGAATCGGCAGATGTCGGCTGAGCGTCTGCGCAGGGCAGTCGTGACCGAATCAACAGGTACACGTGAGGCCGCGATTAACGTTGCTGACGGCGAGAAGCAGGCTGCCATCCTTGAAGCGGAAGGCGAGAGACAATCAGAGATTTTGCGTGCCGAAGGTGCACAACAATCACAGATTCTACGGGCGGAAGGTTTTTCGGAAGCGCTGAACAGGATCTTCGCTGTGGCGCAGACTGTCGATCAGAAGACGATGACCCTGCAGTACTTCGAGACTTTGAAAGCCATGGGTGCCAACCCAGCTACGAAATACATTTTCCCGATGGAGTTCAGCTCGTTCATTGAAAACTTCGTCAAGGGGAAGGAAGGGTAGTGAAACGATACGGGAATTCAGCCGCACTGATTGAGCTGAATTCCCCCAAACTTGATATCGGATGAATCAACTCAACCTAGCCGCACCAGGTAGCGCGGCGATCGTCGAGCCGGCTACCTGGCGTGATTTAAATGACCTGCGCAGGTTGGAGCAAGTTTGTTTCCCTGAAGATGCGTGGCCGCTTTGGGATTTGATCGGGGTGCTGACTTTCCCCGGCGTGGTGAGGTTAAAGGCGACCATCGCTGGTGAAATGGTGGGATTCATCGCCGCGGATATCCACCGCTTTGAAAATGTGGCCTGGATTGCGACCCTGGGCGTGCTGCCGGATTTCCGCCGCCGGGGGATCGCCTTGAGCTTGCTGCGAGCCAGCGAAGAGCGTCTAAAGGTTCCCAGGATCAGGCTGAGCGTGCGCGCCTCAAACCGGCCAGCGATCGACCTTTACACCCGTTTCGGTTATGTCCGCCACGGAGTCTGGCCGCGTTATTATGCGGATGGCGAGGATGCATTGGTATTAGAGAAAACGCGCTGAGGGGTTTGGGCTATAATAGGCGCATTCATGAATAGTAAATCTCTCCCCAACCCGATCTTGATCACACGGCAGCCTGCCTTGATACGCATGGCAGAGCGCCTGTCCAATGAGCCCATCCTGGCGGTAGATACTGAGTCCAACAGCCTGTTTGCTTTTCAAGAGCAGGTCTGCCTGATCCAGTTTTCAACCCCTAAGGATGACTACCTGGTCGATCCACTGGCGTTGGGCGATCTTTCCGCATTGGAGAGTGTTTTCGCCGATCCGGAGATCGAAAAGGTGTTCCACGCCATCGTTTTGAATTTAACAATATCTTTGACACGATGGTTGCGGCGCGCATCCTGGGTTGGGAAGAGATCGGCTTAGGCTCAATATTGAAATCTGAATTTGATGTGGAACTCAACAAGCGCTACCAGAGGGCGAACTGGGGGAGAAGACCACTGCCTCCGGAGATGCTGGCTTATGCACGCCTCGACACCCATTATCTGATTCCCTTGCGTTACCGCCTGATGGCGGAGCTCAAGGCGCGAGACCGCTGGCCTCTGGCAGAAGAAGATTTCAACCGCTTGCGCTTTGTCAATGGGCGCGATCCACAGGATCTACCTGAACCTTGCTGGCGAGTGCGAGGGGCATATGACTTGAGTCCTCAGCAGGCAGCGGTTTTATTAGAGCTGTGCCAGTATCGCATCCGGGTCGCCAAGTCGATCGATCGCCCGGTGTTCAAGGT
>WOR8_10004931_pt1 | contig 12900 bp, 9 predicted proteins | sample DeeMarSeWOR38_10_FD_19890 | JGI IMG/M metagenome (IMG submission 19890) | reverse complement strand
GCTGCCCCAGCCGTTCGATGACGACGAGCCGATCGAGCGCAGCGGCATTCTGCACGGGCGGGCGATAATACAGGTTTCGTACCTCGAGCACATCAAATCCGAGTAGTGCGAGCCAGTCCCTGATGCGTGTGAGTCCGAGAAACGGCATGCACCAGGGTGCCTGGCCCCGCCATCCCGTGACCACACGCCACAGCCCCCACAGGCTGAATGGATTGAAGCCGAGAATGATCACGTGACCCTCCGGAATCAGACAGCGATCCACCTCGCGCAGGACCTGATGGGGGTCGCTACTGCGTTCCAGCACATGGGGCAGGACTATGACATCAAGACTGTCGGTCTCGATGGGCAGGGCGGTGGACAGCCCGGCCAATGAGGGCGCTGCCCCGCCCTCACGCGCGTCATCCAGCTGGATCTTGTGGGGTATGCGACAGGAATCGAGGGGATCGGCCGCCCAGGGCGGCTCAATCAGGAGCACGTGGTAACCAAACAGATTGGCCATGGCATCGCGCACCGCGCCAAGCTCTTCTACCGCCAGAGACCGGCCGAGCGGCGATTCGTACCAGGCGCGGAGACGGCGACAGAGCGATTTGTCTGGCGATGCGCTGGATAACTCAGCCCTGTTGCCGCTACCCATAGTACGGCTAAGCATACCGGAAACCTGGCATCTTTTCTGCTTACCTATACGCCAATGAAGCCCCCGGTTGACCGTGCCAGGACTTGCTGTCAGCATGCGTCGACCGGGATCGAATCCAGCCAGACCCATGACAGTGATGAGATCGATACGCATCGGATTTTTCTCGGTATTTCTGTTGGCTGCCCCGCCGCCTCTGTCCGCCATTGGCATTGATACGAATGCCGCAAACACTGCATTCGACCCGGCCGTTGCGCTGGCCGCGCGCGAGCGGTCGGCCACCATCTGGCCGCACGTGCGCGCAGGGTTCGCGCTGCAAACGGCGGATAACGACCGCGTCGCGCGGCATGTCAGCTGGTTCCAGAAGCACCCTGATTACCTTAAGCGTGTCATGGAGCGGGCGGACATCTATCTCCACCTCGTCCTTGAGGAGGTACAGGCGCGCCGCCTGCCTGCCGAGATCGCCCTGCTCCCGGTTGTGGAAAGCAGTTTTCGGCCCTTTGCCTATTCACACGGCCGTGCAGCGGGCCTCTGGCAGTTCATCCCAGGCACCGGAAAACGCTTTGGCCTGAAACAGAACTGGTGGTATGACGGCCGCCGCGATGTGCTCGCATCGACCCAGGCAGCGCTCGAGTATCTCGAGTATCTCCACGACCACCTCAAGGGAGACTGGCTGCTGGCCCTGGCGGCCTATAACTCCGGGGAGGGTACCGTCAACCGGGCTGTACAAAAAAATCGCAAGGCAGGAAGACCAACAGATTTCTGGCACCTGAAACTGCCGCGCGAGACGCGTGACTATGTGCCCAAGCTGCTGGCGCTGCGCCGCATCATCGAGACGCCAGAGGCCTACGGTATCCAGCTGCAGCCCATCGCGGATCAACCGAGACTGACGACCGTCGAGACGGGTGGTCAGATTGATCTCGCGCTGGCCGCGGAACTGGCTGACATCTCACTCGATACGGTCTATGAGCTGAACCCGGGGTTCAACCGTTGGGCAACCGATCCCGAGGGCCCCCACCAGTTGCTGCTGCCCATCGCCTCGGCGGCACTGTTCCGTGAAAGGCTGTCTGAATTGCCGCCCGATGCGCGAATCCAGTGGGCCCGACACCGGGTTCGTCGTGGCCAGACTCTGAGTCATATCGCGCGACAGCACGGCACCACTGTCGCCGTCCTGCGCGACGTGAACGAGCTGCGCAATGATTCGATACGCGTTGACCAGTATCTGATCATTCCTGTGGCGCGCAAGAACCTGGACCAGTACGCCCTGTCGGCTAACGAACGACGACGAAAAGTCAGATCGCAGCGACGTTCCGGAACCAAACTGGTACACACAGTAGAACCGGGAGATACGCTCTGGGATCTGTCACGCCAGTACAAGGTGAAGGTTCGGGAGCTGGCACGCTGGAACGCAATGGCCCCGGGCGATCCGCTGCGGAAAGGCCGAAAGATCGTCATCTGGCAGCAGCCGCCGGCCACGGCGGCTGCGGGTAGCGGCTCAGCCCTGCAGTCCATTCACTATACCGTCCGCAAGGGTGACTCGCTGGCCCGCATATCGCGGCGTTTCAAGGTTACCATCAATGACCTTGTCAAATGGAACGGGATCCCCCGCAACGCCTATCTGCGGCCAGGCCAGCGACTCAAACTGTATGTGGATGTTACCGAGCAGGCAGACAGCTGAATCCGGCACTCGACAATCACTCGCCTCATCACCCGCTTATCACCCCAGCCATTGCGGTCGGACTTGATCCAGATCATCACCTTGCCTGACCGTACCCGGCATGGCCTTGTCAGGAGGGTATAATGCGCTTTGAGCGGGCCGGACGGCGGTAACCTGACCCCTGCCCGCCAACAGACAGGACTCATTCGATACGACCATGTCCCCGCGCACCGTTTTCGATGATCGTGACAGGCCGAAGCCGCCTCTGTTCAGCGACGCAGAGCGGGAGGCATTTTCCCGCAACGGTTATATTATCGTTCGCGGGCTGGCCGATCAGGCGCTCTGTCACGCGATGCGCACCGTCGCAAACGAACACCTGGCACGGCGCATTGAACCCGTGGAACTTGAGACCGATCTGCATTATCCGGGCGCGCCGGTCTCGGCGGCATCGGAGGGTGGTACAACGATCCGGCGTTTGCTTCAGGCCCAGGGGCGACATCCTGTCTTTACGCGCTGGCTGACGTCTGCACCCCTGACGGGCCGGCTGCGCCAGCTGCTGGGTCCCAAGGTCGTCATGCCACTGGCGCATCACAATTGCATCATGACCAAGCAGCCACATTACAGCAGCGAGACCGGCTGGCACCAGGACATCCGTTACTGGTCATTCGAACGCCCTGAACTGATTACGGCTTGGCTGGCTCTCGGTAACGAGACACCGGAAAACGGCGGGATCAAGATTATTCCGGGCACGCATCGCCTGTACTTCGATGCCGACCGACTGGATGAGGGGAGTTTCCTGCGTGACGACCTGGCAGAGAACCAGGCGCTGATCGACACTCACATCGATGTCATGCTGCAAGCCGGGGATGTACTGTTCTTCCATTGCCGGACCCTGCACGCCGCCGGCCGCAACAGGACTGAAGAATTGAAACTTTCGGTCGTGTTCACCTTCCGACCTGTCGACAACCTGCCACTGCCCGCGACGCGTTCGACCTCGCTGCCGGAATTGCTGATCGCGGCGGATTGAGGCGGCAATCACGCTGCCGGCCACGCGCGGCTGCGCCGCGTCGATGGTTCAATTACAGGGTACGCCCTGCGCGACCGGCAAGGATTATTACGTAAGCTATTTTCAGGCCCCAAGGGCCTTGGCCCGCATCTCTCACCGGGCGGCCATAGAGTCACATAATGCACTGAGGTAAAGAACAGAGTGCGGATCAGGAGAAAGACAGTGTGTAATCAAGCAATGCCTATCCCGGTGAGAAATGCGGGCTGAAACAGAGTGTTTTCGGCCTTTGCTTATACCAGTGACAAATGCGGGCTAGTCTGATCGTCTGAGCAGCTGCACCAGCGCCAGAACCGCCAGCCCGGCAAAAAGAATCAGCGTTTGCTCGGGAATGCTCAGACCGAGAAACGTCCACTGGATCTCAGCACATTCGCCGGAACCCTGCAGTACGCGTCGCAGGGTTTCATTCAAGGGCAGGGTATCAAGCATGTAGGACAGGCTGGCACCGCACTCCGGCACCTCATCCGCCGGCAGGTGCTGTAGCCAGACATGGCGCCCTGCCACCCCCATAGCGCCCGCCACAAGCAGCAGATTAAGAAACGCATAGAACCGCTGTCCCACTCGCCCGGGGTTGTGCAGTACGGCAAGAAAAAACACCAGACCGATACCAGCCAGCAACAGGCGGTCAATAATACACAGCGGACAGGGTTCGAGATAAAGCGTGCGCTCAAAATACACAACCGCAATCAGCAGTGACGCGACGACCACCAGCAGGCCAAGGCCATTCACCAGCCGGGAGCTCACAAACCATCCAGTTGCCGATCTGTTCACCGCGTTTCCCTGTCCCGCAGCCTGGCTCGCGCCCGCCGCCTTCTCCCTTGCAGCGCCGGCCTGACGCTTGCGCCCCGCTGGCCCGCGCCAGAAAGCGATACGCCGGACCCGCTGCGGCTTGTATTGCCGATCACTTAATCCTGCAGGGCGGCATGGGCCGCAGCAAGGCGGGCAACCGGCACCCTTGGTGCTGAACAGGACACATAGTTCAGTCCGACCCGGTGGCAGAAGCCGATCGACTCCGGATGGCCCCCATGTTCGCCGCATATGGCCACGCTAAGGTCCGGACGCTGCTCTCTGCCCCAGGCAATCGCCAGTTCCATCAACTTGCCGACGCCCTTTTCGTCGAGAACCTCAAAGGGGTTATCCTGAAGAATGCCCGTCCTGTTATACATCGGAAGGAATTTGTTCTCGGCATCTTCGCGCGAAAACGAGAAGGTCGCCTGAGTGAGATCGTTGGTGCCAAAGGAGAAGAAATCCACCTCCTTGGCCAGACTGCCGGCGCGCATGCAGGCCCGCACCACTTCGATCATGGTGCCGAACTTGAAATTCACCGGCTGACCGTAGGCCTCCTCGACCTCCTGCCTGATACTGTCGACATAACGCTTGACGTGTTTCAGTTCCTGAGCGGTACAAACCTGCGGGACCATGATATGTGGGAACACATCTATGCCTTTGGCCGTACAGTCCGCGGCCGCCTCGAGGATTGCGCGAATCTGCATCCGGTAAATTTCCGGGAAGGTGATCCCGAGCCGCACACCACGGTGCCCGAGCATCGGGTTCGTTTCGGAAAGCGCACGGACCTTTTTCAGCATCGTTTCCTTTTTCGCGATAGCCTCATCGACCAGATGCACTTCGACCAGGCGCCGCATGGATTCCGCCTCGGCGAGCGCCTGACCCGGTTCATGCAGAAGCGTCATGGTACCGGCGAGGACTTCCATGCCCCGAGCAGAAGAGCGCAGGCTGTATAGCATCTGCAGATCGTGCTGCAACTGGGGCTCCGAAGGCAGAAATTCATGGATAGGCGGATCGAGCAGCCGTATGGTTACCGGGCGCGGTGACATCGCCTCGAACAGGGATCTGAAGTCGGCGCGCTGCATCGGCAGCAGTTTGTCCAGGGCTGACTTACGTTGTTCCGGGGACTCCGCGACGATCATCTCGATCACCACGGGCAGACGCTCGACGTCGTTGAACATACGTTCGGTCCGGCACAAACCGATGCCCACCGCGCCGTACTTGATAGACCGGACGGCATCTCTGGCCGTATCGGCATTGGCCATCACTTTGAGCCTGGCGGCCTTGTCTGCCCATCCCAGCAGCACCTCCAGTTCGGAGGAAAAGTCCGCTTCTACCATGGCTACTTCCCCGAGATAGACGTTACCCGAGGTGCCGTCGATCGTAATCAGGTCGCCCTCGCGAATCGTGCTGTCGCCGACGAACGCCTCGCGCAGAAGCACGTCGACATGGATGCCGTCGGCGCCTGCCACGCAGGGCTTGCCCATTCCCCTGGCGACCACCGCGGCGTGCGAGGTCTTGCCGCCCCGGCTGGTGAGAATACCCTCCGCGGCAAAGAAACCATGGATGTCTTCCGGCTTGGTTTCCTCGCGAACCAGTATCACCCGCTGCCCGCCTTTCCCGAGTGTCTCGGCGCGGTCGGCATCGAACACCGCATGGCCGCAGGCCGCCCCCGGCGATGCCGGAAGTCCCTGAGCCAGCGGCGTCGCCCGCGTTCCCGGATCCAGCCGCGGGTACAACATCTGCTCAAGGTGCTTGGGATCGATCCGCAGCAGCGCGTGTTCCCGGCTGATCAAGCCCTCGCGCTCCATCTCCACCGACGTGCGAACCAGGGCCGCAGCATTCATCTTGCCGTTGCGCGTCTGGAGACAGTAGAGTGTGCCGCGTTCGATGGTGAATTCGAAATCCTGGACTTCCCCGTAATGACTCTCGAGACGCGACCGGAGCTGCTCGAGTTGCCGGTAAATCTCGGGCATTTCGTCTTCCATGCGGCTGATCGGCTTGGGCGTGCGGATACCGGCCACGACGTCCTCGCCCTGGGCGTTGACCAGGTATTCACCGTACAGCCGGTTCTCACCCGTACCGGGGTTGCGGGTGAAGGCCACACCCGTGGCGCTGTCATCCCCCCGGTTGCCAAATACCATGGTGCAGATATTGACCGCCGTTCCGTTCGCCATCTCGGGCGTTATATGGAATTCGCGCCGGTAGTCGACAGCCCGCTTACCCATCCAGGACTTAAATACGGCCTTTATAGCAACCTCCAGTTGCTGGTAGGGATCCATGGGGAAAGGTCGCCCCGTGTGGGCACTGATCAGCTCCAGGAACTGCTCGCTGATATCCTTCAGATGCGCGGCGGACAACCCCACGTCCTCCTTGATCGCGGCACGGTCTTTCACGGCCGCGAACTTCTCATCAAACAGTTCGTCGGGTACACCGAGCGCGACCTTGCCGAACAGCTGAATAAACCGCCGGTAGGCATCGAACACAAAGCGTTCGTCATCGGTCTGCCGGATTTCGCCTTCGATCGTGTCCGGGTTGAGGCCGAGATTGAGAATCGTGTCCATCATGCCGGGCATGGACATTGCGGAACCCGAGCGCACGGAAACCAGCAAGGGGTTTTCGGGGTTGCCAAACCCCTTGCCCGTAGCCGCCTCCACCACCCGCATCTGCTCCCTGACAGCCTCCATCAGTCCCTGCGGCAACTCATCAGTTTCGGAAGCCAGATAGTCGAGGCAGGCCTCGGTGCTGATCACGAAGCCGGGCGGCACATTCAGCCCGATCTGGGTCATCTCACAGAGATTGGCGCCCTTGCCGCCGAGCAGCTGCTTGTTTCTGCCGTCCCCCTCCGTGAAAGAGAAAACCTGTTTCTTGGTGACTGATTTGTCCAACATCATCTAGATCCTCGAAATAACCTGTGAGCAACCGTGCCGGAATTCCCGGCGGCTGCCAGTTTACCTTATCGCGGTTACCCGCGTGTGAAACAACGATAAATCGCTGCGCCGCGGATCGGGGAAGGCCTTGCATGCCGCCGCCATTCCCTACAGCGGCCGGGCCGCGCGCGGCGCCAGACGTCCGGCGACTGCCATCCCCCTTTTCTCACCCCGCACCCGCAGCATTCCGGCCTGGCGCGCTCACCGTGCGTGGGCGCCACATCTGATGGCGAACCGCTCTGAACAACAACAGACAGTACGTTATGGCAAGCACGAGCAGGCCCATTTTACCCGCATCAACCGGTATCGCGAAGGCCTTGTGCAACAAAAAGAGAAAATCCGCCAGGTCAATACGCGTCAATCGTGCCTGGCCGGCAACATCCGCCTGAATGCCACGAAAAACCTGGAACGGAACATCCGACGCGAAAACGATGATCGCCGTGACAATCAGGTGGCGATGGTCATGCAGCCGGACGCGCCGGCTCCACAGCCACACCAGTACCAACACGACCAGTTGGGAGGACAACACGCCCCCCAGCGTTACCAGCATATTTCCGAACTCGGAGAGCTTCCGCGCATCGTAGATATTGCAGCCGAAACATGCCTTATCCACGTCAAATCGCTTGTACATGTAATAGGCGGCATCGTCATCACCCAACGCGCGGGCCAGCAGTGTATGCCCGATTTCATGCGCATTAATCATGATCAGGAAAGCTATCGGTGCGAAAACAATGATCGCGGACAGTCTGCGCAAACTAGCCGGCATGATACAGCCCTCCTGAGTCCAGGCCGCCCGCAAACACGCAAAGCCTTCCCACCGGTCGCCGACACCCCTGTATGCTTATTCCGGCAAACCCGCAGCCGGTGGAGAGTAAAGACAGCATTACAGGCTCTGCCACCACTCAGACAACTCGCCCCGGCACAGTGTGTCTGCGATCTGGTCGGCGGCCATCGCATGACCGGCTTCGTTCCAGTGGCCGATGCCCGGGCGCGAGTTGTCAAATCCGTGCAGCCATAGCCCGTAAAAGCTGCTGGCAAGCTGCATGCCGGGTGCGAGGTTAATTACGGGAAAACCTTCACGGCTGCCGAGGTCTCGAATCCGCCGGTCCGGGTAAAAGAGGTGGTCGACCCCCAGAAATTCCTGGAAGCGGGCACGAACCTCAGGATCGGGATGCACCTGTATACCGGTGCTGAGGGTTACGACAAAGAACCGTGCACCGTGGCTGAGCGTATCTCCTTGCATTTCCTTCAGCAGCCCTTCAGTCACCGTCCATGCCTGGATCCAGTCGGGATCCGTCGGTTCCCTGAATACGCGCACATCCAGACGCGGGTCCACAGGGAAGGCGTGGGCATCCTTTGCGGCTGCCGCGCTGCCCAGCTGCCGTCGGACCCGTATGACGTCGATCGCACGGTAGGCCGCCTGGAGGAGTCTGGAATTCTCGACCAGGCGCGATGCCGCACGACCGTACCAGGCGTCGCGGCGCCGATAGGCGTCCGATCGAAGATAGGCATCATCCAGCACCAGACGGTCACCCGCGTAAACAAAGTAGGGTCGCAGCGGATCATGATCCAGTGTCCGCGAGTTTTCCACCAGATCATTGGCGACAAAAAACGCAAGCAGGACCAGATCCGGTGTGAAGCTCCATACCCGCGTGCGCAGGGTGAGCAACTCCTGGGCCGTACTGTAGCCACTGACACCGAAATTGATGACCTCCACGCGACGCTCCCGCGCGCCCGCACAGTCACGCAGGCGCTGCTCGAGAAGCGACCAGAAGGTGTTTTCCAGGGGCACCTGAACCGCTTCGGTGAAAGAGTCTCCCAGGACCGCAATCCGCAGCGTCTCCAGTGGCTTGTCGGCGGTGTGTTCGCGATCACGAAAACCCGCGCTGTTAATATGCACCAGCGCGCGCCCCTCGAGCCGCTGCCAGCCCTCGGTACCCGGTGGTGGTGCCCATCCACGAACAGGGTCGGGTCGTTTGTACAGCGCCCAGTAATAAGAAAACCCGCTCGCGCGTAACGCCAGCTCGGCCAGCGCCAGCGCCACGCCGACAGAAATCGTTACCAGGACTAGCCGCAACAACCAGGGACGACTCATGAAGGTGCAGGGCCTTGAAATGGTGGAGTGAGACGCTGTCCGCCGATCTAATCAGTCGCTACAGGCCATCGGCTCTTCACCACCGGGGACGCGGTCGGCGAACACAGTAACCGACACCACCGGCGGGACTATAATAACCCGCTCCGGTGGCTTGTCGCGAGCGGCCCGTCCGGGGCCGGCCGGCATGTTACCAGGGCGGGATCCGCCGACCGATTATCCCAGGTCCTTGCGAACTGACCAGCTACCCTGACAGGGCGCAACACAGAACGGGGATCGCCTGAAGGGGGCGGTCAATGCCGCATAAGACCCCGGGTTGCGGGACGCGTTTCAACAGGCGCAGTGGGATGTGCGCGTTTCTCACGGGGCAAGCATTTTGGTGAGAACCGCCCGTGGCGTCCCTCGCCGTATCAGCGTAACCAAGTCACTGCCGGACACAGCCCCGCCACGACCTTATGCCGCGTGTTTCGAATCACCGCGGACCTTGCGCACGAGCGGATACAGCTTCTCTGTCTCATCCTGTATACGGGACAGAATCATGTTGAAAACTTCCCCTGTTTCCTTCAGAAACTTCTCATGGTCGGCAATAACCACCGCGTGCTTCTTCTTGTTGCACCACTCCTTGGTGTACTGGGCAATGATTTTCTTGATTTCCTGTTCGCCCGACATGAAATTGTTCGCGACGTTATGAAGTTCCTGATTCTGATCTTGCAGCAGTACCGTGTAGAGATGGTCCACCACATTCAGATGGTCTTTCACCTTGTCCATGTAATTGAAAAACAGATTACAGGCCGTATCCGTGTCACACATTGACCTGTCCTTGAACAGGTACAGCAACACATTGGAAAGCTCCGTGATTTGGTGGTTTTGCGTATTCAGTTCATCGAACGTGATCATTATTCATGCTCCTGTCCAGCCCCCTCGAGTCGTCGCTGTCTGACCTGAACCCACACGCCAACATGCCCCCTCTCGACACAGCAGACGGTTCAGGGCTCAATGTTTTCGGGTCAGAAGCTCGGCTTGAGGGTAGAAATAATCGCTTTCGCTGTCAAGAAGCGCAAGAACATTAGAAATTAACCATAGAAGCGTAAGAAGGCACCTCCGTCAGCGATCCCTCGGCTTGAGGAGCTTCAGATAATTCTTCACCCTGCACAGGGATTCGCGATAGGAGCGCGTGCCCATGATGATGTCGGTCACGACATCGGTGAATTTCTCGCCATAGCGCCCAAACGCCCACGCCCTGAAGCGCGCGGAACCATACAGAAACCTTGCCAGCAGGCGGGCGGCGGCCAGTTCCGGCACGATGGTCTCACGGACGCCCTGTTCATAGGCGGCAAGGGCCCGGTGTGCATCAAAGCGTGCAGCCAGAAGCGCCTCAGCGGCAATCTGCCCGCTCTGTATGGCAAAGGAAATTCCCTCCCCGGTAACCGGGTCCGCGAAACCTGCACTGTCTCCGACAAGCAGCACCCTGTTCCGGGCAAAACCGTCCTGGCGGGGTGAGAGAGGAATGACGAATCCGTGGCGCTCTTCCTTCAGAATGTGCGTGATGTCTGCGGCGTTCAGGTACTGGGCATAGATATGCTTGAGCCCTCCGCTCCCGCGGCGCATATTGAGAACCCCGATGGACAGATGCTCGGACTTGGGAAACAACCATGCATAGCCATGGCGCGGAAGGTCGAAATCAAACCTTGCGCTGCCGACATGACGGGTCATGGCTTTATCCGGGAGATAGACCTCCGCTTCAATTGCCGGAATGAGCCGCCGGGTCTCTTTCCAGCCGGCGGATCTGGCAACGACGCTGTTGACCCCGTCCGCTGCAATGGCAAATTTCGCCTGTACCGGCCCCCTGCTGGTAGCCAGGCGCACCTGTCCCTCATCGTATGAGATCGCGCGAACCGGCGATCTTGTCTGGATAACAGCGCCTGCGGCCTGTGCGGCGGATGCGAGGAGGTAGTCAAAGGACGCCCTCATGGTCATGCTGATGAGAGGCTTGTCCCGTTGCACCTGAAATGACAAGCCGCTTTCCAACAGGGTCATCCGTGCCGAGAAACACTCCCGCTCAATGACACGCCCGATGTCCAGCTTCAACAGCCGGCGCGCCCGATACACAATCCCGCCGCCGCAGGTCTTGTACCGGGGCAGCCCCTTTGCCTCCAGCAAAACGACGTGCGCGCCAGCCTCTGCCAGCTTCAGCGCCGCCGTCGCGCCCGCCGGCCCCGCTCCGACTATGGCGACGTCATACATACGACCTCGCCCGGGCACCTGGCTTCGACGGATGCGACAACGCTTGCGTAGCCAGTCACGTTCGTTCGCACTCAAAGTCCGTTCTCACCAGGCCGAACGCGGATACCCCTACCCCTCGTACCGCGCGCCCCTTTGACGGAAACCGGCGCCAGTCAGACCGCTCATATTGCGAACAGCTGGGACTCGATATCATTGAATGCCTTGAACTCCAGCGCGTTGCCGCTTGGATCGAGGAAGAACATGGTGGCCTGCTCGCCCGGTTGTCCGGCAAAGCGGATATAGGGTTCGATGATGAATTCAACACCTTTCGATCTGAGCCTTGCTGCCAGTTCATGCCAGCTGCACATGCTGAGCACGACACCGTAATGCGGGACGGGTACGCCGTGACCATCAACCGCGTTGACGTAAAGTTGTATTTTCCCCTGGCGCCCGATACCCGGATTCTCGTGGCAAACGAGCTGGTGGCCGAAGAGATTGAAATCTGCCCAGGCATCGGCTTTTCTGCCCTCCTTGCAGCCAAGTACGCGGGAATAGAAGTCGCACGCCTCCTGGATATCACGAACCTGGACGGCAATGTGAAAGGGGGTGATTGCTCGCGAGTCACGCATGGGCCGGACCATCAATCTCCAACGACACCTGTCTATCCAGCCGCCGCACCCCAGACACCCGGGTCGGGCACCTTAGCCGTCCCGGGCCGCGAGGGTACAGCCAGTGCCCAGCTCCCAGGATCGCTGCGAACACCGGGAAAAAGTCGACCACAGGGATGTCTGCGCTTCAGCGGCCCAGAGATGCGGGTTAAGATCATACCCAATGCAAGCGAGCGGATCGATGAAAAAGGCACAATTGATCATTTTACTCCCGTTACTGGGGGCGGGTGGCTGTGCCACCAACCCGGTGACCGGTGAGAACGAGCTGATCCTGATTTCGGAGTCGCAGGAACTCAGCATTGGCAAACAGCAATATGCGCCCATGCGGCAATCCCAGGGTGGCGATTACGTGGTCGACCCCCAGGTCGAGGCCTACGTGAATGAGGTCGGACAGCGCCTGGCAGCGGTGAGTGACCGCAAGCTGCCGTATGAATTCAAGGTGTTGAACAACTCGGTGCCCAACGCCTGGGCGCTGCCGGGCGGCAAGATCGCCGTTAACCGGGGCTTGCTCACCGAACTGCAAAGCGAGGCGGAGCTGGCCGCCGTCCTCGGCCATGAGATCGTGCATGCCGCCGCCAAGCACAGCGCCAAGGGGATACAGCGCGGCATGCTGTTACAGGGTGCGGTGCTCGCCGCCACCATCGCCACGCAGGATAAGGCTTACGCGAACCTCGCCCAGCTGGGGACCTCCCTCGGGGCCCAGCTCGTCAATCAGAAATACGGGCGCGACGCCGAACGCGAGTCGGACTACTATGGCATGCGGTACATGTCACGCGCAGGCTACGACCCGCAAGGCGCCGTGGAACTGCAGGAGACCTTTGTCAAACTGTCCGCGGACCGCCGTGAGGAC
>WOR8_10008776_pt1 | contig 12909 bp, 8 predicted proteins | sample DeeMarSeWOR38_10_FD_19890 | JGI IMG/M metagenome (IMG submission 19890) | reverse complement strand
TATCGACGCCGACATCCTCTCGCTGCGTGAATTGCTGGTTTACGGTATCCGGGGAATGGCCGCCTATGCGGATCATGCCGCCATACTGGGTCAAGAAGACGACGGCGTCTATGCCTTTATGCAGGAAGGCATGGCAGCCACCCTCAACAGAGAACTTTCGGTTGACGATTATATCGGGTTGGTGATGAAGTGCGGTGAAGTCAACTTGAAGACCATGGAGCTTCTGGATGCTGGCAATACGGGTACCTACGGACATCCCGTCCCGACCTCTGTTCCTCTGGGCGCTAAGGCGGGCAAGGCGATTCTGGTTTCCGGTCATGACCTCAAAGACCTGGAGGAAATTTTAAAGCAAACCGAGGGTAAGGGCATTAACGTTTATACCCACGGAGAAATGCTTCCTTGCCATGGATATCCGGAGCTCAAAAAATATTCTCATTTTTATGGCCATTACGGCAGTGCCTGGCAGAATCAGGCCAAAGAGTTCGACGCCTTTCCCGGTGCGATATTGATGACCACCAATTGTATCCAGAAACCCAGAGACAGTTACCGGGATCGCATTTTTACCACCGGCCTGGTGGGATGGCCGGGTGTCCATCATATCGCTGACAAGGATTTCGCCCCCGTGATCGCAAAAGCCCTTGAATTGCCCGGCTTCACCGAGGATCGAGACGGCAAGCGCGTACTGGTCGGTTTTGCCCGCACCGCCGTGATGGGGGTTGCCGACAAGGTCATCGAAGCGGTCAAGAACAAAGCGATCCGGCATTTTTTCCTGGTGGGCGGCTGTGACGGAGCCAAACCCGGACGTGACTATTACACCAGATTCGTCGAGCAGGTTCCCGATGACTGCGTGGTGTTGACCCTTGCCTGCGGCAAATTTCGCTTCTTTGACAAGGATCTGGGCGACATCGGGGGGATCCCGCGTCTGCTGGATGTCGGACAATGCAATGATGCCTACTCGGCCATCAAAATTGCAACGGCTCTGGCCGATGCCTTTGAATGCGGCGTCAACGATCTGCCCCTGTCCATGATTCTGTCATGGTATGAACAAAAAGCCTGTGCGATTCTGTTGACCCTGCTTTATCTGGGAATAAAGGACATCCGTCTGGGACCAAGCCTGCCGGCATTTGTCTCTCCCAATGTATTGAATGTCCTGGTGGACAAATTCAACATCATGCCGATCAACACACCGGAGGAAGATCTGCAGGCCATTTTGGGATAGAAGTATTCCATCTGAGCCAGAGCTCAATTGGAAGTTATTCGTTACCAGTCAATGCGCCTCAATACGACCGATGCCTGGTTGAGCAATTTTGGCTCAATCAGGCATTTTCCCCTCGGGTGATTCTGCATCTATGCGGCGGTTGATCAACCCGATTCCCCTCACCAGCCACCTTACCGGAACTTAAAAACGGCCGCAGTCTATTTCTAACATTGTACAATAAAGAACACATCCTTCGTCTAAATAACCATACGATCCGCCGTATTCATTCCCTTGCAGATAATGATTAACCTTATGAAATTATTCAATAAAGGTTTTAGGCTAAAAATATGCATGCTTCTTGCAATTGCGGTAGGCCAACAGTCGGAGCATGGCACGGTTGGAAGCGCGGCAATGCCTGTTCATGCCAACCAAAGTAATTCGTTACTGTTTCCGGATGCCGGACAACTCCCGTGAAGATTTCAGGTTTGAGTTGAATGCAGAAAATCTTGAATTCCGGGGGAATCTTACCGAAGGTTTGCCGCCCTGGACGAAGCTGGAATTTCACCAATGCGCCAATTGCCCGCTGGATGCCGCGGCCCATCCCCACTGCCCGCTGGCGATCAATATATATAATATTGTTCAGCGCCTTGACGGCCTGAACTCTTATGATGAGATCACGGTGGAAGTTGTCACCAAGCAGCGCTGGATTGCCCAGCGCACCACGGCCCAATTGGCGATCAGCTCGATGATGGGCCTGGTCATCGCTGCCTGCGGCTGTCCCCACACGGCCTTCTTCAAGCCCATGGCCTGGTTTCATTTGCCCCTGGCCAGTAAAGAGGAGACTGTTTTCCGCGCCACCTCATTTTACATGCTGGCCCAATACTATTGTCAAAAAGAGGGTCGCGCCGCCGATTTTGAATTTGAAGGCCTGGCCAAAATCTATCAAAATATGCAAACCGTCAACTGCGCCATTGCTCGACGGCTGCGGGTAGCCACTGCCAACGACTCGTCGGTAAATGCCATCGTCATTCTGGACAGCTTCGCGCAGATCGTGCCGTTTGCCATCGAAGAATCCCTGGAAGAACTGCGTTATCTGTTTTCCCCCTCTTTTTCCGGTCGACAGAGCCGGCCTAGTTCTTAAATCCCGGTTTGCGCCTTTCCAGAAAGGCTGAGATGCCTTCCTGTGCCGCCTCGCTGCAGGCGATTTCACCGAAGCCCCGGTAGCCGATTTCAAGGGCTTCGCCCAGGTCCTCGGTGGCCGCTCCTTTTTCGATGGTTCGGGCTGTGATGGCCACCGCCTCTTTGCTCAATACCTGCTTACCGGCCATGGGTTGGTCGGGAATGTCGAGGGTCGGAATTTCTACTTTTCCGTCAGGAATTCCCGTAACCTTGCCTTGCAAACGGTTGACTTCATCCATGGCGGCCTGGATCAGATCCTGCTGGTTATCCGCCAGTTTTGCCACCATTCCGATAGCGGCCGCCTCGCTGGCGCGCAGCGGTTTGCCGAAACAGATCATATCATGAAACAGAGCCGCTCCTTGCGGCCATTTGCGATAGGGCACCACGCAGCCGCCGATGCCGGGCAGGATGCCCAGCGTGATTTCGGGAAACTGCAATACGGCATTTTGCATGGCGACGATGCTGTGGCAGCGAATGGCCACTTCCAGGCCGCCACCCATGGCCAAACCATTAAGAGCGGCCACCACGGGTTTGTCCATCTGATCCATGAAGGTCTGTACCTTGGCACAGTCCCGCGCATACTGGGCTGAGGCATCTGGATCGCCGAGCATGGAAGGGAATTTGCCGATATCCGCCCCGGCGGAAAAGGCTGCGGTGCCGTAACCGGTAATGATAAAGCCCCGGACTTCCGGATTTTCGGCGAACATTTTTAATACGCCCAGGATCTCATCCGTCAACTCATCATTGAGGGCATTCATCGCCTGGGGTCGCCGGATGGTGATGATTTTGACTCCCTGGCGGTCATCGACCAGGATATAACGATTAAAATTCTGGTAGTCGGCCACCGGCTTTGTCGGCTGGGGAAATCCCGGTCGCTCTTTTTGAAAGTGGTGCATGATCCGATTCACCTCTTTTTCTCCCAGGTCACGCATGAGATCCAGCGGGCCTTTTCTGAATCCCAGGGCCACCTGGCAGCCGAAGTTGAGATCCGCTTCGGTGCCGATGCCGCGGTCGATAATGTCGACGGACTGGGAGAACAAAATCCCCAGCAGACGATCCCGGATCGTGCCGTTAAGGTCTTCTGCGACCTCCAGCGGGCTTCCCGGGCGATGGGTCCGCCAGCGGTCCACCGAACCCAATATGGGGGCTGGCTGGTAATGGGCGCCTTCTTCCATTTGCAAGGTGTTGGTTTCGATGATGATGGGGTTGCCATTGGCCATATTCAAGACAAAGAACGGTCCGGCAAACACGAATTCTTCGGCCACTTTGTCCACCTGGCTGGCCGTGGCGCTGTCTAATAGGTAAGCAGCTTCGTTGCACCAGTTGTCGAAGATACGGTCCAGCACAAAGCAGATGGCGTTGTCGGTAATGATGGGGGCTTTGCCGGTCCGGGCAAAAAACCAGAACAGATAATCCAGCACTTCCCGATTGCCGCCCCCCCAGGAAATGACCTCCACCGGCAGGCTGCGCCAGGCCGGGGCAAAAAAATGGGTCACCGAGGTCCGGCCCGGATTTTTCATCCTGGAAAATAATCGATCCGCCGGAATCGAGCTGGTGTTGGAGGTAATGATGGTATCATCGCTGACGATATTTTCGATGGTGTCGAATATTTTTTGCTTAAGCGGAATATCTTCGGTGGCGGCTTCAATTACCAGCTGGCAGTTTTTTATCTCTTTGTAGTTAGTTGTGTAAACAATGTTTTCGCGGACCACCGCGGCCTTATCCGGTTTCATCTTTTTCTTGTCTACCGCCTTTTCAGTATAGCCGCGTATTCGCTGCTCGGCTTGCTTGAGGGGCTCTTCGACCACATCCACTAAAATGAGCTTGCTCTGCGGCATGGCGCTTTTCAAATAGTACCCGATATCCGGACCGATGGTGCCGGCGCCAATGACAGCGACCTCGTCCGGCAACCCGCGGCCGGGTTCGATGAGCAGAGGGTTATAGGCGGTTTTGTAAAGATTGACTTTGTTGGCCATGATTTGAATACCTTTCTTTGCGAAAACGTTGTAAAACGACCCGGCAGGTTCCATTTGCGAGTCAGGCTTAAATTTTAATTATCGAAATACGTCCGTGTCTGTCGACGGGTAACATTGCAGAGCGTCGAGTTTATGTAGGACAAGGCCTGATTATTTACTTGACTAAGTTTTGTATACCGTATACACATTGAAGTCAAGGCAATTAAATGAACGGGCTTCATGTATTTAGGGGTCTGTTATTATTGGAAATAGTTTTCTTGATGATCTCAAATCTTACCGTCTGCTTAACCCAAAATAAACCGCAAGGAGGGCGCTATGGAAACGAAAAAAGTTTTTTTGACCGAAGATGAGATACCACGCCAATGGTACAACGTGCTTGCAGACATCAAAATGAATCCCCCCCTGGGCCCGGATGGAAACCCGATTAGTCCTGATATGCTGGCGCCGGTTTTTCCCATGAACCTGATCGAGCAGGAAGTCAGCAGCGAACGGTGGATTGATATTCCGGAGGAGGTGTTGAGAGTTCTCAGAATCTGGCGCCCTTCGCCGCTGGTGCGGGCCTATGAGCTGGAAAAAGCACTGGATACGCCGGCCCGTATTTACTACAAATATGAGGGTGTCAGCCCTCCCGGCAGCCACAAACCCAACACCGCCGTCGCCCAGGCCTATTATAACAAGGAATTCGGGATCAAGCGGTTAACCACCGAAACCGGCGCCGGCCAGTGGGGCAGCGCCCTTTCCTTTGCCTGTTCGCAATTCGGGCTTGAATGCAAAGTTTTTATGGTCAGAATCAGCTTTGACCAGAAGCCCTACCGCAAAACCATGATGGCTACCTGGGGCGCCAACTGCGTTGCCAGCCCCAGCACCGAAACCAAAGCCGGTAGACAGATTCTGGAACAATCACCGGATACCCCCGGCAGTTTAGGTATTGCCATCAGCGAAGCCATTGAAGCGGCTGTCACCGATGAGTCCGGTGAGACCCGTTACTCTTTGGGCAGTGTGCTCAACCATGTCATGCTGCATCAAACGGTTATCGGTCTGGAAGCCAAAAAGCAGATGGAAAAAATAGGCGAATATCCGGATGTTGTCATCGGATGCGCCGGCGGCGGCAGTAATTTTGCCGGTTTGGCCTTTCCGTTTGTGTATGACAAATTCAACGGCAAAGATTTAGATATCCATCCGGTTGAACCGGCCGCCTGTCCGACCCTGACCCGGGCGCCCTTTGCCTATGATCATGGGGATACCATCGGTATGACACCGCTGCTGCCCATGCACAGCCTCGGTCACACCTTCGTACCACCGCCCATGCACGCAGGCGGTTTGCGCTATCACGGGATGGCACCCACGGTCAGCCAGCTGGTCGATGAAGGGCTTTTAGAGCCCAAGGCGTATAACCAGCTTGCCACCTATGAAGCCGGCCTGCTGGTTGCCAGGAGCGAAGGCTTTATTTCCGCTCCGGAAACCAACCATGCCCTCGCCTGTGTGGTCGACCTTGCCCGCAAGGCCAAAGAGGAGGGTAAAGAAAAAGTCATCCTATTCAACTTCAGCGGGCATGGTGTGATTGACCTTGGGGCCTACGAGCAGTTCCTGGCAGGAAATCTCACGGATTATGAATACCCGGCCGAGGAAATCGAAGAGGCGGAAAAGATTCTTGAGCAATATCCCAAGCCGGAGCATGTCAAAAGCCGTTAAGAAAGCATGTTTTTTTTCACGAGTTTGAGCCGGTATGAAAAATTCGTCCAAAAAACTGGTACGGCGTTGCCCGCGACTGGGCAACTCCGTACCGTTTCACTATTGTAAAATCTGTGGTGATCACCAGCAGCCCTGTTTTAAAATTCTGGACTGCTGGTGGGAACACTTTGATGTGGTGCGGTATCTCAAGGACCAGTTACCGGAAGACCAATTCAATGCGTTGATGGCGGCCAAACCGAAGCCCAAAGTCAGCAGTCTGGTTGAATTGATCGTAAAGGCCAAAGGACGAAACAGTTAGTCGTTACCGGGGTGCACCTTAAAAATCGCCCCCGGTGTCGGTTCCGAGATATTATTTGAATGTCTTTTTGCGCGCTTATCTTATTGTTTCAGCACTCCCAGCCGGTCGGCAGGGCATATCAGCCTTCCATGAGCAGTCTCCAGATCGTCTTTTATAACCTTAATTCTATTGGCGGAGGATATCATGAAAGTTCTGGTCAGTGACAATCTTGGTGATGTCGGCATTAAAATGTTTCAAGATGAGCCCGGGATAGAGGTGGACGTCAAAACCGGATTGGCTCCCGATGAGCTTAAAGGCATCATCGGTGACTACCATGCGCTGGTCATCCGCAGTGCAACCAAGGTTACCGAAGAACTCCTCGAAGCCGCCAACTATTTAAAAGTTGTCGGGCGGGCCGGTATCGGTCTGGATAATGTTGATATTTCTGCCGCCACCAAACGGGGGGTGGTCGTCATGAATACACCGACCGGCAATGTCGTCACCACGGCCGAGCATACCATCGCCATGATGATGGCGTTAACGCGAAATATACCATGGGGCACGACAACGTTAAAACAAGGACTTTGGGAAAAGAAAAAGCTGCAGGGCCGTGAAGTCTTCAACAAGGTGCTGGGGGTCATCGGGTTCGGAAAAATCGGTTCCATTGTTGCCGATCGTGCCCGGGGCCTGAAGATGCAGGTGATTGTCCATGATTCATTCGTCACGCCGGAGCAAATCGAAAAGGCCGGTTTTGAGCCGGTCTCCCTAGATGACTTATACCGCCGGTCGGATTTCATCACCCTGCATGTTCCCAAATTAAAGGAAACTGTGGGCTTGCTGAACAGGGCTGCTTTCGAAAAAATGAAAGACGGCGTCATGATCATCAACTGTGCCCGCGGCGGTATCGTGGATGAGTCCGATCTCAACGATGCCTTGCGTTCCGGTAAGGTGGCCGGTGCCGCCCTGGATGTTTTTGAAACCGAACCCCCCGGTGCGTGTCCTTTATTTGAAGTCGACCGGGTGATTTGCACCCCGCACCTGGGCGCTTCCACCCTGGAGGCCCAGACCAATGTGGCGGTGCAGGTCGCCGAGCAGATTATTGCCTATCTCAAGGAAGGTACGGTCATCAACGCAGTGAATGTGCCGGCAGTCAGTGGTGAGCTCCTGGAAAAAATGGGTCCCCTTTTGACCCTGTCCGATCGGATGGGATGTCTGCTGGCCCAGCTGGCGACCGGGCCGGTGAAAGAAGTGGTCATTGAATATGCCGGGGATTTTCAGGATCTGGACCTGTCGCCGGTGACCACTGCCGTGTTAAAGGGGTTGCTGACACCCATGATCAAAGATGATGTGAACTTCGTCAATGCGGAAGTTCTGGCCAAGGAAAGGGGCATCAAGGTTACCGAGACCACGGTTGCCGAAACGGATGAATACATTAACCTCATTACGGTCAGGGCCCATTATGATAACGGCAAGAGTAAAGTTGCCGGAACCATATTCGGACAAAAGGATCCACGGGTGGTCAATATTAACAATTTCCGGCTCGAACTGCATCCCCAGGGTCGCTTCATACTCATTCACAATCACGATAAGCCCGGGGCCATCGGCAGTATCGGAACCCTGCTGGGCGCTCATAACATTAATATCAGCAAAATGAGGGTCGGTCAGGAACAAGGCGGCGACAAAACCATGATCTTTCTGCGGACCGATGATGCCATCCCGGATGACATAATGGCAAAACTCGCTGACTTGCCGTTAATCATCAGCGTCAGAGCATTTGAATTGTAGCGAGAAGGAAACATAAATATTAAGGAATGGATTCTATTTTAATTAAAAAATTCTTAGACAGGATTAACAGGATTTTTAGGATATTTGTTCCAGGCTTTCCGGATGAAAGCCTGGAAATTCCAATCGCCTTCGGCGATAGATTGGACGATACGAAAAAGTTATAACTGGGTGTCAAGATTCCCATAATTTGTTGAAGATATAACTAATCCAGAATAGTATCTTTTTCCGACGAAGTCGGATGGGTTTTCCTCATTTTCTTCAGGAAAATGCGAAACAAAGAAATCCTGTAAATCCTGTCTATTGCCTTTTATAAGATTAGAATCCATTCCTCTCATAAAAAACACAACCACGGAGGGAGATTTTGACTGAACGCAGATTGCTTTTGGGAAATGAAGCCATTGCGCGGGGGCTGATTGAAAACGGGTGCGCCATTGCGACCGCTTATCCGGGTACCCCGTCTTCCGAAATACTGGCGGCGGTGGCCTCTTTTCAAAAAGAGAATAACCTGTCCATGCACACCCAGTGGGCCGTCAACGAAAAGATCGCCCTCGAGATTGCCTATGCCGGCTGCCAGACCGGTTTGCGTGCGGCAGTCGCCATGAAGCAAGTCGGCTTGAACGTGGCCTCCGACCCGCTGATGAGTGCGGCCTACATGGGCACCAAAGGCGGATTTATCGTGATCAGTGCCGACGACCCCGGGCCCATCTCTTCCCAGACCGAGCAGGACAGCCGTTTGATGGCCATGATGGCCAGGATTCCGGTGCTGGATCCCAGTACACCCCTGCAGGCCAAGGAGATGGTCGCGCTGGCCTATGAGATCTCTGAAAGTTTCAAAACACCGGTGATGCTGCGCCCGACCACCCGGGTCTGTCATTCGCGTCAGGACGTGGCTCTAGATAAGATCCAACCGAATGACAGGGAAGTTAACTTCGAGAAAGATCCCACCCGCTGGGCCGCCACGCCAAGATTCCGATTTCATTTGCACAAAGAAGTGGAGGAAAAACTGGCCGCCATCGCGCGTCACGAATCCACCCGGCCGGTGCGTCTCAACCCTGATGCCAGAGCTTCTCGGGCAATTATATCTTCGGGGGTGGCCGCCGCCCACACCAGCGAGATTCTAAAAGAAATGGGTTTGTGGCAAACGATTCCCTTCTACCAGGTGCTGCAGCCCTTTCCATTGCACAGTGAGGTTATCACCCACTGGATCGACTCTTATGACGAAATCCTGGTTATCGAGGAGACCATGGGGGTCATCGAGATGCAGCTGGCGGATCGTCATCGTGTCAAAGGCCGGTCATCCCATACCGTCCCGGCCGTTGGTGAGCTTTATCCCGAAGACATCCAGGAAATTATCGCCAAGCTGTGGGGGGTGGAATTTGAACGGCAAGAGATACCCTTTGTTGCCGGGCGGCGTCCGACGCTGTGTGCCGGCTGTCCGCATCGCGCCAGTTTTTTTGCCATCAAAAAAGCTGCCCGCAAGGGGATCTATACGAGCGATATCGGCTGTTATACCCTGGGATTGAATCTGGGGGCCGTTGATACCGTTCTGTGCATGGGAGCGGCCATCAGCCAGGCGGCCGGCTTTTATCAGGCCTACAAAAACGACGAAAAGCGTCCGGATATTGTGGCCACCATCGGGGATTCGACGTTCTTTCATGCCGGGATTCCACCCCTCATCGATGCGGTGGTTCAAAAGGTGAAATTCGTGCTGGTTATCCTTGACAATTCCACGACGGCCATGACCGGAAGCCAGCCGACCCCAGCCAGCGGCCATGGGGCCTGCGGCGAGCCTCTGGAGGCCGTCGACATAGAATCCCTGGTCCGCGGTTGCGGCGTAAAATACTGCAAGAAAGGCAATCCCTACCAGTACAAGGAATTTTTAGACCTCATGAAGGATGCGGTTAAATACAGTCGCGAGAACGGACCGGCGGTTGTGATTTCCAGGTATCCCTGCGTGATCGACCTGGCCAGAAAGGGAGAGATCACCGAACATATCCCGGTGGAAGTCACCGAAGACTGTGATGGCTGCGCCTATTGCGTCAAGCAATTCGAGTGCCCGGCCCTTGTCTACCACGAGGACGAGGAAAAGGATGAAAAACACGTCAGCATCGATCGCATTCTTTGCACGGACTGCGGGGTGTGTCTGAATGTCTGCCCGAAGGGGGCGATTGTGACCAAAAAATAGTTGGTTGAGTTGATTGAGTTGACTGGTTGATTAAGTTATTCTGATCCCTCAACTCAATTAACTTAATAAACTTAATTAACTCAATCAACTAGCGTAACACGCAACTCATACTCGAAAAGGGAAGAACTATGAACGCGTCTGTACAGCAACAGGTAATCATCAGCGGCGTAGGCGGGCAGGGGGTGTTGTTCGTAACGCGCCTGCTGGCCGAAGCTGCGATCAACAAAGGATTGCCGGTATTCACATCGGAAACCCATGGCATGGCCCAACGGGGCGGAACAGTTTTATCGCATTTCAAAGTGGGGGAGTTCTCCAGCCCGTTGATCCGGCCCCTGCAGGCGGATATTCTGGTGCTGCTGAAAGCTGAAAATCTAAAGCAGCACGGCCCTTTTTTGAGGGCAGACGGCTGGGCGGTGTCCAACGGTGCCCGAGAGCTGAATGGTGACCCACACATAGCGGTTGAAACTTTAGACGCCGATATCCTGGCCCATGAGATTGAAAATCCCAAAGCCGTTAATTTGATCGTGCTTGGGTTTGCGCTGGCCACATCCGAAAAAATCGCCGCGGATAACAAGAAGCTTTTTTGTTCGGTGGCAGATATAAAACACGTCCTGCAAAAAAGATTCGGTAAAAATGAGAAGATGCTGAAGGCATCCTTAAAAGCACTGGAGGCGGGGTATAGGGTGTAAGGTAGAAGGTATAAGGTTTAAGGTGTGAGGTCGAAGTGTCAGGTCCCAAGGCATCCCGATTCCTCAATTCAGAGAACCTGACACCTGAGACCTGGCACCTGAAACCTATCAGAGAATAGGCCCATTAACTTCTGAAAATCTGTTACAGTTTTCCCAGCAACTCTCTCGATATTACGATTTTTTCCACCTCCTTGGTTCCCTCATAGATCTCCAGAACTTTAGCGGCGCGATAAAAGCGCTCGATGTCATAGTCGTTGAAGTAGCCGTACCCGCCGTGAAGCTGGAGGGATTCATCCACCACCGCAACGGCAACATGGCAGGCGAACATCTTGGCCATCGCCGTCAATGTGGTGTTCGGTCTTCCCTGGTCCAGCAGCCAGGCGGATTTGTAGACCATGGTTCGGGCTGTTTCAACCTGGGTCGCCATATCAGCAATCTTGAATTGGGTCGCCTGGAAAGCGCCCAGGGGACGCCCGAACTGCTTGCGGCCCTTGACATGTTTGATGGCCATGTCCAGGGCGCCCTGGGCCAATCCGACGCCGTGTCCGGCAACATAGGCCCGGGAATGATCGAAAAATTTCATGAGCTGGATGAACCCGTTGCCCTCGACGCCCAGCAGATTCTCTTTGGGCACCCGGACGTTGTTGAAATAGACCGCCGAGGTGTCGGAGGCTCGCAGGCCCATTTTACCGTGCATGGGATCGGCTTTGTATCCTTCCCGATCCGTCTCAACGATGATAATGCTGTGGCGGGCCGTTTTGCGCTCCTCCTCGGGATCTGTCAGACAGTAGACCAGCATAAAGGTGCCGACCGTTCCGTTGCCGATCATCACCTTGCTGCCGTTGATCACATAGTCATCCCCATCCCTGACAGCCGTCGTGGTGGCGGCGGCGGTGTCGCTGCCGGCATCGGGTTCGGTGATGGCAAAGCCCATCACGGCGTCGCCTTCGAACAGGGGCGGCAGCCATTTCTTTTTTTGTTCTTCGGTTCCAAAAAGAATCAATTCTTCCGCACCAAATGATACCGAGCTGAGTTGTTGACCGATGCCCGGGTCAACTTTCCAGAATTCTTCCAGCACCATGGCCTGTTCCAGAAAACCCAATCCCGGTCCCCCGTACTCCTCGGGGACGAAAAGCCCGACGAGATCCAGTTCCTTGGCCTTTTTGACGATTTCCGCCGGATAGATCTCGTTGATGTCCAGGTCCCGGGCCACATCGGTAAACTCACCCTTGGCAAATTCACGGGCGGCTTGTTGAATGATTTTTTGTTCTTTGGAAAGATCAAAGTCCATATCGTTAATCCTTTCTCTTAATAATCACGATTTGAAATTTGGGATTTGTTATTTGGAATTTAAATTACCTCTCATACAAGTTTTATAACACAGGTAGAACCAAATCTTGCCTTCACAACGGAATGTTACCATGCCGTTTGTTCGGTTCCGGCCGTTGCTTGTTGGCCAGCATTCTCAGCGCCTTTATGAGCTGGGGCCTGGTTTCGCGCGGTTTGATCACCGAATCCACCAGCATGTTGGAGGCCGCATGATAGGGATTGGAGTATTTATAATCGTATGCTGCGATTTTTTGTTGCCTGAGCTCATCCGGATTATCGGCGGCCTGGATTTCCTTGCGGAAAATGAGGTTGACCGCGGCAGTGGTGTCGAGCACCACCAGTTGGGCGATGGGCCAGGCCAGCATCAGGTCAACCCCCATCCCTACGCAGCACATTCCCATCACCGCCCCGCCGTATTCCTTGCGCAGGGCCAGGGTGATTTTTGGCACGGTGGCTTCTGAATAGGCATATAACATCTTGGCCCCATGCCGGATACTGCCGGCGCGCTCCTGGGTTACTCCCGGGAAGTAACCGGGCACATCCACAAGGTTGATAAAGGGAATATTAAAAGCGTCAAAAAACATGATGAAACGAGAGGA
>WOR8_10004927_pt1 | contig 12911 bp, 14 predicted proteins | sample DeeMarSeWOR38_10_FD_19890 | JGI IMG/M metagenome (IMG submission 19890) | reverse complement strand
CCGTACGCATAGTTTAGATTTTCAACGACAAAGCTAGATTTCATTTCCGCGACTTTTTTAAGAGTATGATAAAGAGCGGCGCACCGATCAGGGCCGTGATGACCCCGGCCGGCATCTCGCCTTGCTGCGGCAGGGTTCTTGCCAAAAGATCACAAAGCACAAGGTAGGCAGCTCCGCCAAAAAGACACGCCGGGACCAAGATCCGATGATCGGGACCCAGAACCAGCCGCAACAGATGGGGGATGACCAGACCGACAAATCCTACCAGGCCGCTGAAACTGACGGTTGCGCTGACCATAAATGAGGTCGCGACCAGCAAGGTAATGGTTACGGCTCTTATGTTGATTCCCATGGTCAGTGCCATATCTCTGCCCATCATGAGTAGGTTCATTGCATGGGAAAATACAAAAACAATAATAAAACAGGGAATAAGGATTGCGCCGAGTACGATAACCTGCGGAAGGTCAGCCGTTGATAGATCTCCCATCAGCCAGAAGATGATATTGTGAAGCCGGGCATCCTGGGTGATGGAAACCAGGAACATGATTATCGCTGAACAAAAAGCATTGACCATTACCCCGGACAGCAGCAGGGCATCCTTTCGCAGGATTGATTTGCCGGTCGACATGACCAGGATCAGCGCCAGTGTCGCCAGGCTCCCCAGAAAAGATGTGACGCAAATTCCCGGAAATCGTGATAATCCCAACAATATTCCAATAATGGCGCCGATCGCCGAGCCTCCGGAGATTCCCAAAATAAACGGCTCGGCCAGGGGATTTCGGAGCAGCGCCTGAAATACGAGCCCCCCTAAAGACAGGGTGGCGCCGACAACCGTTGCCAGTAGCACCCGGGGCAGGCGGATGCGCCAGACGATACTGTATAATATGGAATCTGATGCATTCGTTGAAAAAAGGGCTGAAAAGACGGACCGCATTCCGCTTTTAGTGGGACCAATGGAAAGTCCCAGTGAAAATGCGATGAACAGGACGGCCAGCAAAATAAGCGAAATCCAGATGAGGCGGGTGATATTATACTGTAAATTTAAAATCACGGTCCATCCTTAAATAGCTCCGGGTGAAGCAACCGGGTCAATATTTCAAGCGCGTCCAATAATCGCGGCGAAGGACGATCGAACACGTCCGAGTTGACCGTATAAATTCGGTTTTTCCGCACAGCCGGCATATCCGATAAACGATTCCAATCCGCCTTGGTTTTTTCAAATGCCCCCGATCGGGACATAGATGTAATAATCAAAACATCCGGAGCGAGAGCCAGTACCTGTTCCTTGCTGAATCGCGGATAAGCGCTGTTGCCTGCCGCAACGTTGATGCCGCCGGCTCGAACAATGAGTTCATTGATAAAGGTATGGGTACCCGCCGATATAATCGGGGAGAGTCCGATCTGGATAAATACGCGCGGTCGGCGATCTATCCTCGCAACGAGGGCATCCACCTTTTGCATCCGGCTTCGCATATCTTCAACCAATGACTTTGCTTTTGCAGAAGCATTAAGGATACCGCCAATTTTTTGGATGGTCTGCATCATCGATCCTAAATTGTGCGGATTTACAGCAAAAACAGGAATATTGAGAGATTGCAGGCGTTCGATGATTTCTTTCGGATTGCCGTCCTTAATGGCAATGCAAAGATCCGGATTTAAGGCAACAATGCGCTCAAGATCCAGGCGCACATAGGAGCCGACTTTGGGCAATCGGGTTGCTTCAGCCGGATAATTACTGAATTGGGTTGTGCCCTTTAAGCGGCCCTGCTGTCCGAGAGCAAATATAATTTCTGTAATACTCGGCGCCAGTGCAACAACTCGCTCGGGGTCATCGGGCACACGAATTTCTCGCCCTAATTGATCTTGCGCCGTTTTGGCCGCAAGCGGCAGGCCACTTGCCAGCATAATTGTGATCGCAGATATTGAAGTTGCAATTATTTTAGGGATCATACTCTTTTGTTATTCTAAGATTAATAATCTCGTAAAAAGTCAGAAAAGCAATCTTTTACGAGAGTGTTTAGTATTTGGTTTTTAGTGTTTAGAATTCCAACAAATTGATATAACGTCACATACGCTTTACTAAACACAAAACACGAAACACTTGATGAATTCGACTTTTTACGAATTCATCAAGATTCGACGCCTACGGTTCAATAAAAAACCCTTCAAGCTAAAGCTGCTTGAAGGGCTGCACCCAGTTTACTTGACCCTTTATTATGTGTTGCCCGGTCTCTGTCGTTCGCAGAGTGAGGCCCTTGTAAATTTGAACATTTTTCAACGGCCTCAAAGCTTTCAAGCTTGAGCAATTTGACAAGGCAGGTCTTCTGGCTCCCCCGCTCTTTCAGCAACCTTCCCATCCCGATTGGTCGAAACAGTGGTGTCCGAGGCTAAAAGAGTTCCCTTTTCGTCTGAGACGAAAAGAGCGGGGTTACAGCGGCGGGACCGCTCCTGAATTTAACAGGATTCCCTATTAAGCTAACGCACCTTATTCCCTGATGTTATCACTTAAGGGAAAAGCCGTTTTTAGTCAAGAAAATTTGGTTGACAAAGATTTCAGGTTCATTTAATTGGGTTTGAAAAATTTGATCAAAAATTTGGTGGTTCCCTTTAATCAAAACTGTTTTGGGGATAATAGGGAAACCGGTGTAAAACCGGTACGGACCCGCCGCTGTAATCGGGGACGAAATCCGCAAGTTGCCACTGGTTCGGTACCAAACGGACCGGGAAGGGGCGGGGAGTAGGTTGATCCGAAAGTCAGAAGACCTGCCATCAGGTTTAGGTTTGAGGAGAAGGTAAATCCTCAAGCGTGGTGATGTTTGTGTTACCACACTTGGGGATTTTTTTATTATTAATCACGAAAACACGAAAACTTGAAAGCACGAAAAATTCAAAATCAGGAACCATCCCAAAGCAGCCGGAGTGGCTTTTAGCCACGATATTTTTAAGTTGGGTTGCCTAAAAATAATTTTTTCGTGTTTTAGATCTTTCGTGCTTTCGTGATAAAAATTAAAAAGGAGATTTATTGGATGCTGAAGATAGCGGAAATTATTGAAGGCATTAAACCCGTTGACCGTAAATGGATTCAAAAAGCACAGGAGCGCACCGCCCGGCTGGTCATGCCCACCCGGGCGCTGGGGCGGCTGCATGACATATCCGAACAGCTTTGCGCAATTCAGGAAACCCTTGAGCCCGCGATACAGCAGAAGGCCATTCTGGTGATGGCCGGCGACCACGGGGTCGTTGAAGAAGGCGTGAGCGCCTATCCCCAGGAGGTTACGCCGGCCATGGTTCAGACTTTTCTTGCCGGCGGTGCCGGGATCAATGCCATTTCACGCCAGGTAGGCGCCGATGTGTGGGTGGTGGATATGGGTGTTATGGCGGATATCGATACCGCCGGGTTGAAGGGCGCTGATCGCCTCCTGGTTCAAAAGCTGGCAAAAGGCACCGCTAATTTTACCGGGGGGCCGGCCATGTCCCGTCAGGATGCGGAAGCGGCAGTCGCAACAGGGTTTCAGCAGGCCGCAAGCCTTTTTGGGCAGGGTACCGACATTCTGGGCACCGGCGATATGGGCATCGGTAACACCACGCCTTCGGCCGCGATCGGTGCGGTTTTAACCGGCGCGACCCTGGAAGAAATGGTGGGGCGGGGGACCGGCGTCGATGACGCCGGAGTGGCGCGCAAGTGCGATGTGGTGCGACGCGGTATTGAATTCAATACGCCCGAACCTGAAGATGGACTGGACGTTTTGGCCAAAGTCGGCGGATTTGAAATCGGCGGCATTGCCGGCGCCATCCTTGCCGGTGCCTTTCACCGGCGCGCCGTTGTTGTGGATGGTTTTATTTCAACGGCCGGCGCGCTGATCGCCCACGCGTTGTGCCCGACAGCTGCAGACTATTTATTTGCCGGGCACATCTCGGAAGAGCCCGGTCATCGCCTTATGTTACAGCATCTGGGGCTTGAGCCCATTCTTGATCTGGGAATGCGTCTGGGGGAAGGAACCGGCGCGGCCCTGGCGATGAGCGTCATGGAAGCCGCCGTTCGAATGTTTAAAGAGGTGTTAACGTTCGAGGAGGCCGGCGTCGCGAATAAGCAGTGAAGACAGAGGACAGAAGACCGAGGCGCAAAAACATATATATGGAATCAGCTATAGTGACCTGACCTATACTTGCGTTTACAGAATCGAAAGGTGAGTAAAAAAATCGGCTGATGACATGATATCCAAAACTTTTTGTCTCACGCAAAATTAAGGATTATTTGGAGATAGCAGAGTGTTAAATGAATATATGCAACATATCGAATTTTTCTGTCTTTGGTCAAACCAAGGTCCTGAAAGCGCGGTTTTCGCTAAATAAAGAGGGCAAATCCATGGGCCCGGATTCGCCCTCTTTTTCGTAAATTTGACCTTAATACTTCTTTAAGTCACATATAAAATCACACTATCAAAATTTATCTTGTACAATAAGCAAGGTTTCGCCATTCAGAATTATCACACGGATTATCCACTTCGCCAGAATCATGAGAGCCTCCACCAAAATGCCCATTATGGTCATCACCGTAACCGTTTCTATTACTTCCACGTGAATTAGCGCTTGGTGCCGAATTAGCGACTGATCCCGAATTGGCGGCTGGTCCCGAATTAGCGCTTGGTGCCGAATTGGCAGCTGATCCTGAATTGGCGCTTGGTGCCGATCCCGGACTCTGTCCTCTGTCTTTGCTATGACCTATGCCTTGGCCTTTGCCCGGTCCATTTCCCGGACCATTATCATAACCATGGCCTTTGCCGTTATTCCCACCTTTGCCCGTGCCATGTGCATAAGACAAGTTAAAAGATAGATCGGCTGTAATTGATGTAAAAACGAAGACAGCAACTAACAGCATCGCAAACAATTTTAATAATTTCATATATTGGTTCCTTTTCGTTTTTTTGTAGAAATGATCCGGATTGCTTCTTCCATAGTGGCGACACCTTTTAGTATCCATTTCAGCGTTGCTATGGAACGGGAAGCAGGATTTTAGCCTGCAATTCTAACTGCATAGAGTGTGCCAATAATTAGAATTAATAAAAGCTGAATGAAATCAGAATAATAGGTTGATTATGAGGTTGGAGAAATAGTTATTAGGTTTTGTAGATATGTAGAAATATAAACAATCCTGTGGAAAAAAAGTGCTATTTTATAGGGCATATGGGGAAGACGGCGACCTATTAAGCGGAATGCATTTTGCCATTCGTCGAGCGTGACGTTACGTTGTGATTTATTGATAATACATGCAGTTCAGCAATATTGCAGATATCATTTCTGGCGGTTGTGAAATTAATTAAATCTTTAATTTAGTTTTTGTACAATTATTTCCTACCGCCCACAATTTTTTAGGCTATGATTTATTTTTTAGGTTCTCTGACTTCTGACCTCTGTCATCTGTCTGCTGAATTTTGCCTTCTGTCGCTTAAGTTTTGCCGCCTATCCGTTACGCGCTGTCTTCTCTCATCGGTTCTCTGGTGATTGCCCGCCGGCGCATTTTTTCGTTCTTCTGACATGTCATGCTGATGTGGATATGTCCCTAATTCATGGGCATGAACGTGTTCATGGAGGTGTACTTCTTTATCCAGAAGGATCTTGCCGTCCGCCATCGTGTAAACGGCGTCAACGATTTCGGCCAGAAAATCAAAATCATGCGAAATAAGCAGATACGAAAGATTTATGCCGGACATAATTTCTTTGAGCCGGGCTTTGGTCTTCATATCCAGACCATTGATGGGTTCGTCCAGGAGTAGAATTTCAGGTTCCATGGCCAAAACCGTTGCCAGAGATACAAGACGTTTTTCGCCGCCGGACAACTTAAAGGTGATGCGGTTTTCAAATCCGTCCAAACCAAGAAAGGCCAGCGTTTTTTGAGCGATCTGGATGGCTTCGTTTTTGGATTTGCCCAGGTTCAAAGGCCCGAATGCCACGTCTTCCAGTACGGTGGGGCTGAAAAGCTGATCGTCTGCGTCCTGAAAGAGCAAGCCGATACGACGGCGAACGTCTGCAAAATCTTTTTCGTCCCGGGCGGGCTTGCCGAAAATTTCGATCCGACCTGCGGTAGGTTTTAGCAGCCCCATAATGAGGTGCAGCAGGGTCGTTTTACCGCTGCCGTTGGGTGCAATCAAGCCGATTCGGTCTCCCCGGTGAAAGTGAAAGTCGAGGTTGGCAAGAACCTGAGGTCCCCCGAAATAACTGAAAGATATTCCTTCAAGATTTATGAGTAAATCATTCCTATCCATTTGACAGTTCCAATGTGACCAGCCCGACAATGATTGCTGTCATTATAATCGCAAATGCCCGGCTTGCAGAGCCGATTTGGAATTCCTGCAGGCTGTAGAATTTGCCTTTAAATCCCCGGCAGAGCATGGCCTGGTGAACCCTTTCGGCCCGAGCGACCGAGCGCACAAAGAGCATGCCGATGACGAATGCAAAGGTACGATATGTATCTATGTTTGTGCCGGGCTGGAAACCGCGAATTTTCGCAGCACGCAAAAGACGTTTATATTCCTGTTCGATAACAAATATATACCGATAGGTCATCAACAACAGATGCACCAGTTTATCGGGCACCCGAAGCCGGTGAAGCGCATGGCCCAGCGTTGCAAACGGCATTGTTGCAATCAGGGCGATAAAAGCCAGTAAAATGGCGTTTGATTTTAAAGTGATCCGAGCCGCGAGGGTGACACCCGGGCGGTGAATGGCCAAAGAACCGATGCGGGTCAGGACTTCCCCATGGAAGGTAAACGGCAGAATAACCCATAAAAGAAAGATCAGTGCATTGACAATCACCATGCGCTTGAGAACTTCCTTTATATCGACCCGTGCAATGAAGACCAGAATCGATGAGAAGAACAACGCGACGATTAAAACCGGGAATCGGTATGCAAGGGCGATCACGAATGCGTACGCTACAGTTAAACCGACCCGAATTCTGGGATCAAGCCTGTGAATCATCGAGTCTCCAATGGCAAAGGGTTCACTTATCATAATGATATATTATGTGCAGTTTTGGATCGCGGCTGGAAGCCGCTCCCACAGGCGAATAGGATCAGGTGGGAGCGGCTTCCGACTCGGCTGAGCTCGTCGCAGGCCAGCCGCGATATAACTCGTTGAGGGCCTAATACACAAATTGTCTCTGCCCGTTTGTTTTGATTATTATGCTTTCTTTGTCCGTCTGCGGATATATGCCGCGATTCCCGCCAGGCCCAGGATGCAACCAATACCGATAAGAATATCTGCCACAGCGGGGCTTTTCTTCTGGATCTGCTTTTTTTCAGCGGCGGGCATTTCAATCTCACTGACCGGAATTGTCCATTCCGCCCGGTGTCCCGTGCCGGCTATTAAAACGATTTTCAAATCGGTCTTTTTAGGGACTTTAAACGAAAAATTACCCTGTCCGTCTGTGGTTCCCTTGACGAGCTCATTCCCCTGTGGATCGGTAACGATGATTTTACCTGCCTTTACTTTTTTGCCGCCGCTGAATGTGCTTTCCACATAGACGTTATCTCCCTCAACCCAGGCAAAGAGATTGACCCGGTGGGCTTCCGCGTGATCAAAACCGAGAAACAATGCAAATAAGAAAATGGTTGTTTTCAGTATGAATGTTTTCATAACGGGATCTAAAATATACCTGCTATAAGCATCACTTTGTTGGCCGTCAAATCCGCTAAAGAAGATTGACCATATGCGCACCTTATCGCGGGGATTGATCGTGGTGCGAAAAGCCGGGCAGCATTGTCGGTTGCACTTTTTTTAAAAAGGCCACGCATAACGCCGTAACAATGCCCTCAATGATCATCACCGGAATATGGGCCACAATTACGATGGCCGAAACTTCGAAAAAGTTTTCCTCGGTAAATACCAGGGCCAGACCCAAAATAATAGCGCTCAGAAATACGGATAAAAAACCACAGGCAAAGGCTGCTGTGAGCGCCAGGGTGGTATTTTTATGAAGAAAGGGACTGAAAACCAGATAGCAGAGAACTGCCGGCAGGGCCATAATCATCGTGTTGACCCCTAAAGCGGTAATACCCCCGAATTGAAACAACACCGCCTGAAGCACGAGGGCCACCAGGATGGCCGGAAAGGCGGCCCAGCCGAGCAACAAGCCCACCATCCCGTTGAGAATCAGATGGGCATTGGAAGGTCCGATGGGGACATGAATCAAGGAAGCCACAAAAAACGCTGCCGAAAGCATGCCGGCCTGGGCGATGCGGTCATAATCGAGTTTTTTTAAGCCAATGGCCGTTCCGGCAGCCGCCAAAGCTCCGCCGGATATGAGAACGGGTCCGGACAATACGCCTTCTGAAATATGCATAAAAGCTGCTCCTTATTTATGTGGGAGCGGCTTTCAGCCGCGATAATTATTGCCAGCCGTGAAATTTGACCCAGATCACGGCGCCGATTTCCACATCTTTGTCGATCCCATTATGCTGCAATTTGAAATCTGCCGGACTTAAAGCGGCAAAACCCCACCAGCCGGCTTTGGGCGCTGCGTAGGTAAATACACCATTTTTGTCGGCCTTGATTGTTTGGGTGATCATGTAAGGGGTTGGCGCGGTATATCTGCCGTCTGTGTTATAGTATTCTACCTCCACCTCAGCAAACGGAACGGCTTCTGCGTTTAGTTTGACGATGCCCTGAAATACATTACCGGCATACAGGCCAAAAGGTTTTGACAGGGGGACAATTTCGGTTTTTAATCCGATTTCCGCATCCCAGCCTTCATCATCGCCGAAAGCCGTTACGACCGTCTTTGTGTAATGAACAATAAACGTGTCTTCAGCAGGCTCCCAGTATGGCTGGGGCTCCATGTAAAAGATATAGACACCGGGGCGTTTGATTTTAAATTGAGCCGACCAGGCCGTTTGCCCCATTACCCTGGTTTTTCTTAAGCTTGCAAGCAGATCATAATTTTTACCCTCGCTGAGCACGCTGAACATTTTAGGGCTCAGCAATTCCATGCCCTGGCCGTCGAAAGGATGCGAAAACGATAGGGTCAGGGTCACCGTCCGGTCGTCACCTTGCAGAACCATGGAATCGGACGGGATAATCATGCCAAAGTGACCCAATGCCGGGGCTGTTCCCACCAGTAAATTTAGGATGATACATCCTAAAATCGTTCTTTTTCGCATATTATCTCCTTTCACCGGATCGCGCCATTTGAACATAGAAGCCGCACATCCAAATTTGTGCTTGATGCCTTACATGCAAGGTATTGAAACCTAACACTTAAGGGCGCAAAAAGTAAATGAAATTTATAGGCAAGCCAATTTCAAACCGGTTGCTATTTTTCAACCCCGCCCCCGGCTAAAGCATCTTGACTTGGGCTTGAAAAGACCTTATCTATCTCGAAATATGAAGCAGAAAATTGAAAAACTAATCCGACGGGCCATTCAAAAAGCCCACCAGAAGGGCAATTTGCCGTCTGCCGACTTTGTAGAGGCCGAGGTCGAAGAGCCCAAAGCCGACGCCCATGGTGACTTTTCGACGAATATCGCCATGGTGATGGCATCTGCTCAAAAAATGGCGCCGCGTAAAATCGCCGAAGTAATTACCCGCCATATTCAGGATCCGGAAGGAATACTTGAAAAAACCGAAATAGCCGGGCCGGGATTTATTAATTTTTTTTTAAAAACATCGGCCTGGCATCCGGTTCTGCATGAGATTCACGAGGCGGATACGCGTTACGGCGCAACGGACATCGGTAAAGGACAAAAATTCCAGGTCGAATTTGTCAGCGCCAATCCCACCGGCCCGCTGCATGTCGGTCATGGCCGCGGGGCCGCAGTGGGGGACGCGGTCGCCAATATCCTGGCTTTTTGCGGTTATGATGTTGAGAAAGAATATTACATAAATGATTCCGGCCGGCAGATCCACACCCTGGGGCGATCCGTATATTTGAGATACAAAGAGATGCTCGGCCGAAAAGTGAAATTTCCCGACGAATGCTATCAGGGGGTTTACATTCGCGATCTGGCGGCCGAAATTAAAATGGAAAAAGGCGATGCGCTTTTAAGCCAATCCGAAGAAGATGCCCTTATGATCTGTGCGCGCTTTGCGGCCGAAAAAATATTGGCCGGCATTCGGGAAGACTTAAAAACGTTTGGCATCGAGTTTGACCGCTGGTTCAGCGAACAGAGCTTATATGATTCCGGCCGCGTGGATGAAATTCTTGCTAATTTTCGCAACCAGGGAATTATTTACGAAAAAGACGGGGCTTTGTGGTTTAAAACCAGTGATTTCGGAGATGAAAAGGATCGGGTGGTCGTAAAGAATACGGGGGAAACAACTTATTTTGCATCCGACATTGCCTATCACCAGGACAAGTATGATCGCGGGTTTGAAAGGGTGGTTGATGTATGGGGAGCGGATCATCACGGGTATATCCCCAGAATGAAAGCAGCGGTCGAGGCTTCCGGACATCGGCGCGACCAGTTTGATGTCATTTTGGTGCAGCTGGTGAACCTGCTCAAGGCCGGTGAGCCGGTGGCCATGTCGACCCGGGCCGGCAAATTTGAAACCTTAAAGGATGTTATCGATGATGTGGGTCCGGATGCCGCCCGCTTTATATTTCTGACCCGTCATTATGAAAGTGCCCTTGATTTTGATCTGGAAGTCGCCAAGCAAAAGAGCAATGACAATCCGGTTTATTACGTTCAATACGTGCACGCCCGCATCTCAAGCATTGTGCGCAAAGGAAAGGAGCGGGGAACGCCCGAGGTTTCCTGGGATGATCAGGCCGTTGCACGATTGGAAAGACCAAAAGAAATCGATCTGATTAAAACCCTGGCGCGTTATCCCGATGTCCTGGCAGGAAGCGCCAAAAGCATGGAGCCCCACCACGTTACCTATTACCTGATGGACCTTGCATCCGCCTTCCATACTTACTACAATAAGCATCGTGTCTTAAGCGATGATCTGCAATTGCAATGCGGCAGACTCAATCTCGTTTTGGCGGTTCAAAAAGTCATTCGCAACGGTCTGACGTTGTTGGGTGTCTCGGCCCCGGACAAAATGTAAAACCGGTTTAATTTGATGGATGAAATTAAGTGAGAAAAAGGAATAAACGCAAATCACCGGAATTTAAGAAACCCTTTATCGTCCTGACCCGCAGAAAAATTGCAGGCTGGGTCTTTATCCTTTTTTTTCTATGTGCCTGGATGTTTGTTCTTGGCATATTGGTCGGCCGGGGCACGGCTCCGGTTAAATTTGATATTGCGGCGTTTGAAAAGAAAACAGAGACGTCAAAAAAAGATGATCCCGGGCAGCAAGAAAACGTGCCGGCCGACAAAGATTCCGATGCCCTAAAGGATAAGACAAAACTCGAATTTTATGAAGCCCTGAAGGAAAACTCCGAAGATACAAAAGTCCCGGTGCTTGAGAAGGCGGAGGTTATCCAGCAGAAGATCCAACCGCCGGCCAAAGAAACCGTTTCCCCTAAACCGCCAGAGACCACTCCCCAAGAGCCTGCGCCCGCAAAACCCGTTTCCCCAAAAACCGGGTCACAAAAATCCGAGGCGGTTAAACCCTCTCAAAAGGATGCAGCGCCAGAGCAAAAGGCTGCTGCTGTCGAGAAAACCCCTGCCTCCGGGCCCCTGTATACCATTCAGGCGGCTTCCGTTAAAAATGAAAAGGACGCGGATCAGTTGGTCCAAAAACTTAAAGAAAGCGGCTACCCCGCCTACCGGGCGATCGGCAAGGTACCGGGGAAAGGTATCTGGTTTCGGGTCAGAATTGGAGAATATAACAGCAAAATCGAGGCCCGTCGAACGCTGGACAAGTTGAAGAAACTCGGCTTGAAACCGATCTTGTTAAAGAAATGAGCCTTCAGCCTCCAAAGCAAATGGAGATTTCCGGGAGGGGTGACGGGAGAACTTAAATGAAAATAACCAAAGAAGAAATTTTACATGTTGCCCACCTCGCACGCCTGGATCTTGATGCGGAATCTATTGAAAAATTCGCCGGCCAAATTGACGAAATTCTGGGATACATCGAGAAGTTGAACCAGGTCGATACCCAAAACATAAAACCGACATCGCATGCCATCTTTCTGACCAATGCGTTTCGCGAAGATAAGCAACGTGAACACATCGATCGCGAGCTGGCCCTGGCCAATGCGCCTGAAAAGGAACACGGCAGTTTTGTTGTTCCTAAAGTCGTCGGATGATGCATTTGAAAAAGGCCCCCTTTTGCCCAATTTCTGTGTCAAGCTCCGGTTTTAATCCTCGACATACAATCAAGTATGCCTGCGGTTAAAATCCTCGCTTTCCTTGAAATTGAACAAAATTGAACCTTTTTCAAACGCATCATATAAAATGTCATCAAAAGAAAAGAAAAAATGAAAAGGCGCTATGGAATTATTTGAGTTAACGATAGAAGCGGCCCACCGGTTATTGAAAACCAAAAAAATATCCGCCGTCGAGCTGACACAGGCGGTTTTGGATCGCATCAACACGATCGAAGCTAAGGTAGATGCGTTCCTTACGATTTCGGAAAAAACGGCGATGGAACAGGCCAGAGAAGCGGATCAAAAGATAGCCGGTGGCCAGTGTGAGCCGCTGACCGGAATTCCGCTTGCCGTTAAGGATGTGATCTGCACCCGGGGAATCCGAACCACCTGTGCCTCTAAAATACTGGAGAATTTCATCCCCCCTTACAGTGCTACGGTTATTGAGAAGCTAAGGCGTGACGGGGCGGTGATTTTAGGGAAGACGAACATGGATGAATTTGCAATGGGCTCATCCACTGAAAACTCCGGCATGAAAAATACGCGCAATCCCTGGGATTTAAACTGTGTCCCCGGCGGGTCCAGCGGGGGGTCTGCGGCGGCCGTCGCCGCCGATATGTGCCTGGGGGCTCTGGGATCGGATACGGGGGGCTCTATT
>WOR8_10004922_pt1 | contig 12914 bp, 7 predicted proteins | sample DeeMarSeWOR38_10_FD_19890 | JGI IMG/M metagenome (IMG submission 19890) | reverse complement strand
GGAAAAGCAATCACATCCCTCAAAGATTTTGCTCCTGCAAAGAGCATCGCTAACCGGTCGAAGCCAAAAGCAATCCCGCCGTGAGGAGGCGCCCCGTAGGTCAATGCATTAATCAAAAAACCGAATTTATCATCTGCTTCCTCTTTTGAGATTTGCAGCATGTTAAATACCCGTTGCTGTAAGGACGCATGGTGGATACGAATACTGCCACCGGCTATTTCATTCCCGTTCATCACCAAATCATATGCTCTCGCCTTTACTTTACTTGCTTCTTTTTCCAGCAGGTCTATATCATCTGCTACGGGACTCGTAAAGGGGTGATGTCGGGCCACATATCTTTCTTCTTCCTGATCATATTCAAGCATTGGAAAGTCTACAATCCATAAAAAACTATCCTTAGAGTCGTCGATCAGATTTAAAAAATCAGCTAGATAGAGTCGAAGTTCCCCCAAAATCGTATAGGTCTCTTCATCCTCTCCGGCAACAATAAATATCATGTCATTCATTTTTGTGTTCATCTTTTGAATGATACCACTCATTTCTCTCTCTGAAAGAAATTTTGAGATTGAACCCTCAAGTGTATTTTCTGTTTGCTTGAACCAAACCAGTCCCTTTGCCCCGAACTTTTTAACATATTCGGTTACCTTGTCTATCTGCTTTCTGGAAAATCTATCTGCACCGTTAACACTTAATCCGGCAATGACACCATTATTACCAAGAACTTGAGCGAATGCATTAAAACCGGTATCCTGAAAAACATCACTTAAACCAGTAATGCTTATATCAAATCGAAGATCAGGTTTGTCACTTCCGTACGTCGACATCGCTTCATGATATGTCATCTTTGGAAAAGTGTCCCTCAGTTCTGTTTCTCTTATTTCTTTATAAAGCTTTTTAACCAGATTTTCAGCCATCTCCATCACATCTGTCTCATTGACAAAAGACATTTCCATATCGATCTGGGTGAATTCGGGTTGTCTGTCTTTTCGTAAATCCTCATCCCGGAAACATTTTACGATCTGAAAATATCGGTCAAATCCGGCAATCATCAGAATCTGCTTATAAGTCTGTGGCGATTGAGGCAGCGCATAAAATCTTCCATTATAATTTCGACTGGGTACTAAAAAATCTCTTGCTCCCTCCGGCGTGCTTTTCATCAGGTATGGTGTCTCAATTTCTACAAAATCATTCTCATAAAGGAAATCCCGGACCACCTTATACATACGACTGCGTAGGAGTATATTTTTTTTATTGGCTTCCCTTCGAAGATCCAGATACCGGTATTGTAATTTCAATTCCTCATGAACATCAATTTCATCCATAATTTCAAAAGGAGTTGTTCGTGCACTATTTAGAACAAATAGTTCCTCAGCAGCAATTTCAATTTCACCTGTAGGCATATCCTTATTCAGCATACCCTGTGGTCGCAGCATTACTTTACCCCTAACAGATATAACAAACTCAGTCCTGAGTTTCATAGCCTCATTATACAGGGATTCACCCTGTTGCGGATTGAAAACCACCTGGGTGATCCCGTAACGATCGCGAAGATCGATAAACAACAATCCACCGTGATTGCGCCAATTCTTTACCCATCCGGCAATTGTCACAATCTGATCAGAATGAATAGCTCTTAACTCACCACAATTGTGTGTACGATACTTCATTTTTGCAGACTTCCTTCAAAATGTTTATACAACACTATAAGATAAAAAAAAAGCCACTAAAAAGTGGCTTTTTTTCATGTAATTTAGATTTAACTTTATCCAAATATGTATTTTTGTCGTACCTTGACATCTCCTTCGGTCTGGTCGATTGGTTTAAATCGCCATCCTCTGATACGGCTGGAGATACATTTCTCAACATTTCTATTTCGCATCGTTGAATTGACAATACTTACAGCCTTAACCCGTCCATTATAGCCAATCGTAAATTCAACCTGGACATCACCTTTCAGATTCGGATTAAGTTTCGATTCTTTTTTATAACAGTACTCGATTGCATCATTATGACTGTTAATTACTCTTGAGAGCTCATCGCTGCTTCTATTTGCCGCTTTTGAACCTTTTCCACTTACACTGGCGGCATCCATGGCCATTTTTATTGATCCTTTTCGGCCTATATTTGCTGAGCCTGCACCACCAATTCCGGATAGAAGTTCATTAACATCAGCACTACCACTGACACGGCCTCCTCCACGGCTCCCTAGACGGGAACGTTGTCCAGAAGAGGTTGCTTCGGCCAAACCGCCCACACCGGAGAGTACTTCGCCCAAATCACAGGCGCCGGCGCCTGCATCACCAAGCACATCAACAACAGCGTCGCCTGAACCAGCACCACCCGAGGCAGAAAGTAAGCCTAAGACCCCTGTTCCTGCTATTTGCTGCTCCATCTGACGACGCGCTGCACCTCTTGCTGCAGCGGCAGCTCGCCTTTGTTCAGCGATTTCTCTGGCTGAGGGTCCGCGTGTCTCGGCCGTTCTGCCACGATCACGCTCTGCACGTTCATCTTGCTCTTCTTCCTCTTCTTCTTCGCCAAAACCTTCTCCGGTTTCTTCCTCTGTCTCAACAATATCTGGAACTATCTCAGCCTGATAAAACTTATCCAGATAATTCTGACGGGCTTTGGCGGCAAGCGCAGCCTGATCATAATCGAGTGCACCTAAGATAGCCGCAATTCCGTAAACGAATATCCAGGAGATCAACATGATAAGCAAATATCGCTTATCCATATCCTCCCATAGATTTCGCTCAAATTCTCTGGGAAAGCCAGTTAAACGAAAAGCAGCAGCACCCCCTCCAGCGGCTGCAGGCTTTGGTGCAGCCTTTGGTGCTTTGCTGTCTTTATTTTCTTCTTTCATATTAATCCTTCATTCTTTACGATTAATACAACAAATAAATGATCTTTTATTCAGTAGGCGGACTGCTAACCGTCAATAACCGCATTTTATTAAATTCCGATTGACCACAGGTATACATCACACGAAATAAAAGTTCATAAGTGATAGATTCATCTCCCTGAATGATGACTTCGTGCGTGAATTCTTTACCAACCTCAATTTCCAGTTCCCTTTCTCTTTGAGCATATTCTCTTAATTTCAATTCCAGTTGTGGTATAATTATTTCGTTTGGTGGGACATCCCCTGTAGACATCACCGGTTGTTCGTTAACAAGAATCACATCCTTGGCTACTGCAACATTTAATTCTTTTTTCGGTTTTGTTGTCCGCATTGATACTGGCAATTTCAAACTTTCACTCTGTGTTGCAAGCGCACCCGATGTTGAATATGATTTCAATAAAAAGAGCAGGATAATCGTCATCATATCCATCATTGAGTTCATATTCAAGGTGCCCTGCAATTGAGTATTATGTTTTTTTGACTTTGATGGTCTAAAAGCCATTTTTCAACCTTTCTTAAATAACAACCTGTCCAAAATTTACTTGCGGGAACAAGGGTTGAATATCTCCTGCATCATCTTTGTAACTCTGTATTGCATCCAGAACACTGATAATCACTTGATATTCAATATCTTTACCAGCAGTGATGATTGCTGTATTTTTATCCTTAAATCCTTTTTCTGCAATCGCTTTCTTCAATTCAACAAGCTTTTCTTTTAACATATCAAGATCCTGTTCACCGGTTGCCTGAGCAGGAATAGTTGGTCCTTCACCCTCTTCTCCCGTCAACACTGTACCAGCCGTTGCCAGACTAATACCGTCCATTGTAATAGCGATTTTCAAACCGAGCTTTTTCTCTTTTTCTTTTTCAGGATCCTTTTCATCACCTTTCCCGGCCCCGGCTGAGGCAGGAGGTAAATCAATTTCAACAATTGATAATTTAACCATTTCAACGCCGGCAAGTAAAAGAGGAATGAGTACCACCATTAGATTCATGACAGGCTTGATATCTAATTCAATGTCAGCGGTCATACCGCTGCGCCTCATTGAGGGTTTATATGCCATGATTTATCCTCAGTATAATGATTAACGATTACCGGTAATTAAATTGATCAATTTTACCAGATGTTCATCCATTTCATCAATAATTTTAGTTGTTCGGTTTGTCAGATATGTATAAACAATCAAACTGGGAATAGCTACCATAAGCCCAAAGATTGTTGTATTCATAGCAGCAGAGATACCAGCAGCAAGATAACGGGTTTTGTCCGCCTCGGGAACACCCTCACCACCAACCGCATCAAAAGCAATAATCAGACCAAAGATTGTTCCCATCAATCCGGTAAGAGTAGCAACATTTGCGAACATCGAAAGGTAATTTGTACGTTCCTGAAGTTTAGGAATCACTTCCAGTGTTCCTTCATCAACTGCGTTCTGAATCGCTCTAAAATCAAGCGCTTCACTTTCTATTGCACGTTTCAGACCTCTTAATACGACAAAGGGTAATGCTTTTTGTTTACCTTTATCACATAAGGCGATAGCACGATCCATGTTTCCGCCTGCAACCAGTTTTCTTATTTCAGCCATAAACTTATCAGCATTTATATTAGAACGAATCATAATATAATAAAATCGTTCGATTGCTATAGCCAATGCAGCGGCGGCAAAAAAGGCGATAACATACATGAATAAGAATGCAGGATCGTCCGGTGAGAATGATTTACTAAATCCAGCTAAAAAGGCTTCCATAGTTTCCTCCTAATTAATGTTTCATCTACTTCTGTTTATAATCTTTTTTATTTCAATCATATCATCTTTCATCCGGGCTTTAGGATCAACAACGACTATTTTCTCTCCCTTACCGGTAAGCTCCGGAAGATATGATCTCTGGAGATTCATCATATCAAATTCTGGTTTTATTCTATCGGCAATAATATTTACACGAGGTCTTTCGGGTTCAATCGTTATCCTGACAGCTTCCCCCGTTAAGTCTACAAAATCCCCTGGATCCCCGGTTGATGGTGCCGGTTCTTGGAACTCGGCCGTGCTCGGGGTTTCTGGTAATGTAAAAGTAATAGGAATATTCATTTTAGTAATCGCCGGTATACCGCCAACCATGCCTGGTGAAAACACTTTATCTCTGGCAGCACGCAGCGCAGCGTTGTCCAGTTGAGGTATTGAACTGAAAATTTCAGCACTCGATACTGATCCATCTTTGCCTACAACGATTGTCACCACAACGGTTCCTTCAATTCCCGCATTTATAGCACTTTGCGGATAAACAGGTTGGACATCCTGTGAAATGACCGGTTTTACATCTAAAGCAATAAACTCATAGATTTGGTCTTCGCTCTGATCTGTTTGTCCTACAACGAGAACCGGTACGACCAGAAGTAAAACAAAGAGAGATCTAATCACAGATTTCATATATTTTTACCTCACCGTGATACGGTTTTTATTCAGTGTATTGATTCGTCTTAAGATGACCGGATCAATATCCAGGGCAGCTACCTGACCACTCTGGGCAACGGCCGCTGCAATATCAAGAGGAATCAGTTCAAAATATCCGTATAATTTAACACCCCGTTTCGAATTATCTATGTCTGTTGCGCGAAGTGAAAGGGTATTTGTTCCCTGTTTTACAAAATAAGACATATATCCAAAATCAACAGTATCAATTATAGCAAAATTATTATCTTCATCATCGGTAATGTATTCTTCATTTAGGAAAAAGTTGAAGTCATCATCAGCCGTTATATAAAAATAACCATCGACAGGTGTGCCCTCAAGATTAATTATCTTTCTAAAATATACCTGTACAGTATCACTGAGCGATGAATCAGCAGAAGTATCCTCAAAAGAAGATACATCAGTCTCAGCAAGAGGCTGTTCGACTTCCTGAATTACACTGTCTGTTACTGCCAGACCCAAGGTATCTATACCAGCAACTGAATCTGCCATCCCAAATGTCGTATCGAAAGGAGATACTTGGTTAGTATCAATAATAACCTTTTTCTTTGGATACCACATTGGTTTCGGATCCACACCCAGATCGATAAATTGATTGTAGGCCGAGGCCATAATACCGGCATTTTTCCATGCGGAATCATCAAAATCCTCTCTGTTATAACCGGGTGTGTATTCTTTGGAAACCAGCCAGGATTCATCACTTTCGATCACAAACTTCTCTCTTTCAATTGCGCCGGCATAGACCGCCGGATCAATTGCGATCAGCTTGGCTACTACCCTGTTGGCCCATAAATTTGAAATTTCGTATTCTTCCTTTAACTGAAAAGCATGATCAAGTATTTCCTGTTCATATTCTTTAAAACTAAAAGTCTGATCCTGGTAAAAAAGGAAGGCATCATCATAGTTATAGTTTTCAGTTGAATCAAATCTGACCCGATAATAATCCTGGTAAACTGTAGCACTATCATGATATGTATCATACAAGTCAGTCAGCTCCACCACAATTCGCATCATATTATTTTCAGTCGTCCGCGTCAGATCGTTTTCCATCCCATATTGCCGTGCCCGATCCAGAGAGTTTTTGTAATTGTCCACTGCGCTGATCGCCAGATTCTTCGAGATGTCAATCAGTAATTGGACATCATCTTTGATCCTCATATAGTCTTTACCTTGACTATTGACTGTACCGTACTCCATTTCCACCAATCGCCGATACTCACTCATTTGTTGCTTGTAGTCTCTGAGAGCAAGAAATGCCAGTTTCTCTATCTGCTGAGGCGGTACATTTGATGTCAGCATAATCTGTCGCCTTGACTCCTCTACATATTTATTGCTCAGTCCCAGAGCATTCGCTTCATCAATATTCTTTTGATGGGCATTGATCGTCTGTTCTACAGAAGGATTGATGAGCTCCGTAATCACTCTCGCCTGAAAGAGAATTGACAGGTAGGGATCTGTTTGTGGATTCGGAGTTCTCAGGGCTTCCTGGACATTTTCTTTGGTGATATCAGCCTCTTTATAATAGAGAAAAGAAATTTTGCTGGTTGCCTTGTTGTACCACTTTAAACCTATTTCTTTTGTCGAGTCGATCACCTCTGCACGTGCAACAATACCTGTCGTATCATCAAATGTCGTATCTAATGGCGCTTCAGTCATCAGTGTATCTTCCGAAAATAAATCTACTTCCAGTTTTTCTGCAATAACAGGAATATTTTCCATTGCTTTTATATATTCATCGACTGCTTTATCATACAGTCCGGCTGATGCATCCCTGATTTTTCTGTCTTCAATAAATCTTTGATCTGCGTTGAGATTGGGATTCCTATCTTGCTCAACATATTTATCGGCAAATATTTCATATACTTCAGCATTTCTATAGGCAGCTTCAAAACTTCTTATCGATCCATTTGCGATAATCTTTAAGTCATTTGCAGTTATTTCTTTAATGAGATTACGCATACGGTTTTGTTGTGCATCAATATTACTGGCGGGTTGGGTAAGTTGAACATCTTTATATTCGGTATACAACATATCTACCATTTTATTAAGCGATTCTCCGACATAATATCTGTTTGGATCTAATCCCCTTCTGTTCAGTCCTTCGCTTTTATCAATCGCTTTTTGATATTCTGCTTTTGCCAGTGTCAGCTGTCCATTATCCTGATAATATGAACCGCGTTCGTAAAATGCCTGTACGCCACGCGGATCATCGGGATATTTCGTGGCAAACTCTGCATAAATCCGGTTGGCTTCTGTAAGATTATCAAGTTTTAGATAAAATCCGGCTGTTGCAAAATAGAAATCTGTCGAGAGTGGATTATCCGGATAGGTGGCAATATATTTATTGTTTAATCTGATAGCATTGACCCAATCCTCACCTTCCTGGTAATAATAGGCAGCATTGTATAATGCTGTTTCCGCCTCTTCCGGATTATTAAGTTGTCTCGCATAGATTCGCTCGTATATTCCAGCAGCATCTGAAAATCGTTTTAACTCTTTATTATCCTCTGCTGCATTTACCAGCGCAGAATTAGCATAATTTGATTGGGGATATTGATCGGCTAAAAGCAAATACGTATCAAGCGCCTTTTCCCATTCTTTTATTTTGTCATAGTTGCGCCCACTATTAAATAAACCGGCTTCAGCATAAACTGTATCTTCCGGAGATTCTACAAACACACGCCGGAACTCGTTGGCCGCATCCATAAATTGACCCTGATCCTCAAAGAGTTTGGCATGATTGAATATAGAAGCTGCCAGACGTTTCTGAGCAAAGATTCTTTCCTCATCAGGAAGATTCTCAGATTGAAGAATCCGCTTCGCAATAAATTCACTATCTTCAAACTGACCCAGATAAAAATAAGAGTCCATTATAGAACGATATGCGAGTGTTTTTTCTTTAGCACCAGGGAATCTATTGACAAGCGTTTTGAAGTAAACACGCGCTTCAGCGAATTGTTTATGATTAAAATATATGGCACCGGCATTTGCCAGGTATTTTGGCGTGCTTTCGTCTTCGGGAAAGAGACGGATATAATTATCATATGCCTCGATCAGACGTTTTTCCTCATCGGTAAGCACTTCCGGCCGGAGGGCCTCTGCGTCTGCCACAGAAGATATCTCAATTCCCGATCCTACAAGTGACGTATCTGTTTCACCCTTAAAAACCATTTTCACCAGTGTATCGGCGACAAAAATCGCATTGTTCGCGGCATCTTGCTGAAATTCGGTTTCCAGGTAATCATTACTGACATGTATATACTCTTCATATGCTTCTTCGAAGCGGTTAAGCTTAAGATCAAGTATCTGTGCATAATTCCAGTTTACGCTGTAGGCATTACTGTCCGTCGGAAAGACATTCAGATAATCTTCGCATTGCTGAGCAACCCTCCGATACATACCTAAAGAAGTTTGACCGGATGCCTCCTTTTCCTGAGCCTGCAGAAAATCAAGTGTAATGTTTGTTTGTAGGGCTTTTTCTGACAGTTTATGCCCCTGTTTTAAATGATCAAGTCTGTCAGGAATCTCGGATGCCTCGAGATTTGCATACCAGTCAGATTTGGGATTGTAATCCCTAAATAGTTCGGCACGGGTACGATATGCTGCAGAATCATCACCCAGATTATACCAGGTATCTGCTACATTTTGTTTAATATAGGGCGCTTCTTTATAAAGCGGATACATTTCCAGCAAAGCAGTGTAGGAATCAATCGCCTCATTATATCTTTCAGTGGTTTGATAGGTTTGACCCAGTGATCTCATTATTTCAACGCCATACTCACGACCACCGATGTTTTCTATGAAACGGCGTGCATTGCTGACGCCAGCATATGCATACGTCTCGTCATCAGAAAAACTGATACCAATATATTGAATCGCCTCATCCTTTACGTTTGGATTCGAGGCTTTATTATTCGGATCCAGTTCTTCTGCACGGGTAATATCATCGACAACTGCAAGAAAGTAAATAATCGCATCTGAATAATAACCAGGATCAGTTGCTGATAGCCGATAATAACTCCAGCCCAGTTTATAGAGTGCTTCGTCATACCGCTTTGAATCACGATACTGCAGTACTTTTTTGTATAACCTTATCGCACGGTGCAACTCTACAATCGTCTGTTCAGTGTCTTTATCTTCTCGCGGATCAAAATAATACTCTGCGAGACGCATATAAGAATCTGCTGCAAAATGACTTTCAGGATATCGATCAATAACTTCCTGGTAGATTTTTCTTGATTCTACACCCTCATCCATCTGTTGCTTTAAATAGGCTTTAGTATAAAGGGCATCATCTGCAAAATCACTGTTAGGATAGTCGTTCAATATTTTCTCATAGACACCGATTACTTTCGAATAATCATATTTTGGTTGCGGTGGCTCAAGAGGTTCTGTATCTAACAGACCCTCAAAATAGCGATCAAGATCTTCAAGATATTTCTCATGTTTCTCATTATATTCATCAAATTGTGACAGATATATTTCTTCTGCTTCATCATAATAATATTCAGCAAGACGTATCAGGATTTTATCCTGATCCTGAATATTACCACCTTCTCGTTCCAGGAATTCTTCCGTTACCTCTAATCCCCGGTCACGGGTTTTTCCTTCGTCCTCATTTAGCCGGTTTATTCTCTTTTGATACTCAGTCTGGATATTTTTCAATTCTTCGATACTCATCGATTGAAACAAGGTATCTCCTAAAGCCTTTAGCTTTTTTGATTCTCTGTCCTGCGCGTACATTAATCCCGGACAAAGGGAGAAGGTAAATGAAAAAACTAATATTCCCAGAATAAGTGTTCTATAGAAGCATGATTCTTTATTATGCATATTCAATTCCAATTTTACTTTTACAAGCAAAATTAATAGTTGTGAAGAGACTACAATTCCTCTTCATCTTGTACATCTCCTTCCGGTTCAAAACTTGGCGGAGATGTCTCGGTTTCCTGAAACTCGCTGGTATGTGTATCAAAATACGATTCTTCAAATTTACGATCCAGCTCTGCTCTTTCTCTTAATCGTTCCTGTCTTCGAACTTTACGTGTCATAAAATTAATCTCACCGTCAATAAGTGCAATTTTATAATCAAGCAGTGTTTTACGATTATTAAGAATTTGATTTATGGTTGTTATCTGATCACTATAATAAGCGACACGATCCTGGTTGTCCTGTCGAACTGAAAAATTGACATTTGCGATTCCAAATGCACCATAATTGCTCCATTTCTGGAGATCTATTTCAGAATCTTCCTGTTCCATTTCATAGGTCATCGTATGCATAAAATCATATTTTCTGAGTAGTTCACTATAACGATCGTGTTGTATATCCAGTAATACCAATTGTTTATAATTTTTTGAACTCTTCGCCTGCGCTTTCTTAGCATCAATCTCTTTGAGTTTCGTTCTTAGCTCCTGTTGCTGCCTTTCAGTTTCCAGGCGCATCTCGCTAATTTTTTTATTTTGATCATTTGTAAGACTTTCTTTTCTGGCATGTGGATGTTCGTCATAATAATTGACGCCCAAAATAGAATACGTTTCTAGCTCACGAGCTGAATCCAGTTCATCAACCAGTTTTTCCCGCAGTCCATCTATTCTTTCAATCATATCCGGGCTGTTTCGTTCAACGGCTAAAGCACGAAGTTGATCAAGCTCAGAAATCTGATTCTGAATACGTTGAATTTCTCTTTGTAAAGCAATACTGTTCGGGCTTAACTCTGAATAACTGAGAGCCATCAGACTGTCCTGTAAATTTAGGTACCGTTCGTTTGCCCTGATATAGGCTGCTTCCTGGTTAGTCTGAAGTGCTATATTACGTTCTGTGTCCGCATCGTAAAGCTGCTGTTTCAGTCTATCTCTGGCCTTCAGGTTTGCATCTGATATGTTCTGCGTATGGCTTGTCTGATAGACATATTCATATTGCTTAATGGCACCTTGAGTGTTTTTTTCCAGCTGATAAATATAAGCGAGTAAACTCTTTGCCTCTAAATAATAATCCGAGTTCGGATACTCCTGAAGCAATATTGCCAGATACCTTTTCGATATATCAAAATTTCTTACTTTCTCCTGATTGAGCAACTCTTCCTTATAGTGACTCCACCCATATGCCATAAGAACTCTGTCATAGAGTGAGAAGTCACTTCCAATCTGATCAAGGTATCCGATCGATTGCATGTAGATACCTTTTTCATAGGCGATGTAGGCGAGCTTCAAATAGAGATTAAAATGATAGTCGGGAGGTGTGTTATAATTATTAATGATGCCTAATAATACATTTTCTGCCTCATCAAATTTATTCGCACCGACGTAAGCTTGTGACAAGACATATCGGGCATCAATATAATATTCAGAAGCGGGCAGGATATTATTAAGTATGGAGATTGCTTCTTCATGTGCGCTTCTTGACACGGCCGAGACGGCAGCGATAAATCTTATTTCATCGACAACTGGATCAGTACTGATCATAACCTTTTCAAATTCTGCGTAGTATTGATCAACCTTTTGTAAATCCTTAAAATGATAGGCAATCACCACCAGCCGCGCGTAGGCCTTGAAAGTATACGGTGATGTAGGATAATTATTGACCAGATTAAGATAGGCCTCATTGGCCGCTTCAAACCTGTCAATCTGAAAATTTGCTTCACCTTTATAAAAATAGATGTCGTCAAGTGTATTTATAAATGTATAACGGTTTAATATTTCACCCAACATCCTGTCAGCAAGATCATAATTACGAAAATTATAGGCTAAAAGAGCGGAGTTCAGTTCACGCTTAAACATTCGATCTTTTTCCATTGATGTACCGTTCTTCATAAGCCGGTTTTTGATAACCTGGATATCGGTCCATCGGGCCTCATACTGAAGAGCATTCGCTCTTCTCCATTCAACAAAAAGATCCCAAATAGTCGCCTTACCGGAGGTTGGAGAATATGAGACGGGAGACTCCGGTCCTCTTGCATCGCCAAATGAGTTAAGTAGTTTTTGATTTGAAGACATTAATTGCTGATTTAACTGTGCATTGCCTTCAAGCTGTGCGCCGGGGTCCAGTTTCAACATCTCTTCAGCGATATACAGAACCTGTATTCCGTCTTCAAATATTTTTTGACGTCTGTAATTGATCTCGCCCTGATCTATCGTTTCCCGTATTCGGTTATCCAATTGATCAATGAAAGCATTCAGGGCAGCAGAATTGTATCCACTCAATCGACTACGGAAGGCGTCCAGCTCTTCCAACCGAGTGAGAAGACCGGCAAAATATTGATCCCGAACCGCAGACACATTTTTTATCCGGGATTTGATCTCATCATTTATATCCCGCATCTGCTGGATTAAAAATCTCTCGCGTGCAATTTCGTTCTTACCAAATCTCAACAGATTTTTATTGATATATTCCTGCAATGCCTGCTGGAAGTCATCATCCAACGATTGAGCCTGAGAATATACCTGCTGAGAAAAGATAAATGAAAGAAAAATTGCGAGGAATATGAAACGGTTTTTGGTCTTCATACCCCCATCCAAAACTTAAGTAATACCTTATTATTTAAATAATTT
>WOR8_10004921_pt1 | contig 12914 bp, 9 predicted proteins | sample DeeMarSeWOR38_10_FD_19890 | JGI IMG/M metagenome (IMG submission 19890) | reverse complement strand
ACCGCTGGGAGTGTGCACTTCCTCGGGCACGGTGGGTCACTCTATAAGTTTTGGATGCGCAGCTGCTGTGACTGTAATAGCTTCCTCAACAGCACTGGCCGACGCTGCGGCAACCATGACTTGTAACCAGGTGCAGAGCAAGAACGATATCCATCGGGCCCTCAGCTTTGCCCAGGGGATCGAGGGAGTTAGAGGTGTCGTCGTCGTCGTGGAAGATCAGGTAGGCGCATGGGGCGATGTTGAACTGATTCCCCTTTTTTGATTCAAGATCTCCAAATGCAGATTGCGGATTGGCTCAAGTCGAAACAGGCAAATGATCTGATTCGGCAGGCTGCAATCCAAGATCTACAATCTACAATGCACTTGTTTTTTTGGCAAATGTTGGTATACTCGCAAAAAATTTTCTACGGGCTGTGAGGTCATACCGGCCGCAATAGGTAAAAGACATGCAAAATCTTTGGGCACCTTGGAGAATGGACTACATCCTGGGCGAGCGGCCGCCAGGGTGCATTTTCTGCTCGGAGGCGAACGGCGAAAGTGACGAGGAACGGCTCCTCCTTTACCGGGGCGAGCGCTCCATGGTTGTGATGAACCGTTTTCCTTACAACAATGGCCATCTGTTGGTGGCCCCTTGGAAGCACACCCCAACGTTAGACGGCTTGAACAATACTGAACTGCTCGACCTGATCCAAATAGTTCGAGGTGCCGTCGGTGTGCTTCGCGAAGCCATGAGTCCAGACGGCTTCAACGTTGGTCTTAATCTTGGAACGGTGGCAGGGGCAGGCGTGGAAGCGCATGTCCATTTTCACATTGTGCCGCGATGGAATGGTGATATCAATTTCATGACGGTTTTTGCCGAGGTGCGCGTTGTTCCAGAGCATCTCCAGCAAACCTATAAGAAGCTACTTCCCTACTTCACAAAGGAGAGGTTGAATGAAATCAGTTAAGGCTGTGCTCTGGGCTTTACTGACGGTAGTGTTACTGCTGTTTCTGTTCCAAAATAGGGACGCGCTTCTGTCGCAGACGACCCTTGAGCTAAACGTGTTTGGGCCACTTCAATTCCGCTCTACCCCCATTCCCCTTTACGCCTTAATTTTGGGTTCCCTTTTATTGGGTGCGGTGGTTGCCGCCCTGTATTGTGGGCTTGGCAATATTAAGTTGCACCAATCCGTCCGCTCTCTCAGGCGTCAGAACGACAGCTTACAGACGGAACTTAAGTCCCTGCGCAATCTCCCCATCACTGAAGAGGAGGTTCCGGCTAGCCTACCGGCTGAGTCACCTGGGGGCGAACCGGCTGAAGCGGCCGAAGAGACTGACTCCGGCAAGACTGAAGTGATGGATGGATGAGGTTACCTTACATATCTGGGGAATGGAGTTTAATGTCGTTGCCCTCCTGGTTGCCGTAACCGTCCTGGGCGGTGTTGCCGGCTATTTTATATCCAGACTTAGACCTCGTAAAGATCGGTCACATCAGTCCTCTAACCCATCTGAAGATTACACTGCTTTTCTAGAAGGAATCCATTACATCCTTGCCAATGACAGGGATCAGGCCATTGAGGCCTTCACGCGGGCAGTGCAGATCAACTCTGAGACCATCGAGACCTATGTGGCGCTGGGGAACCTTTTTCGGGCCAAAGGTGAAATTGATAGAGCCATCCGTATAAGACAATCTATCCTAATCCGGCAGAAGGTAGACCCGACAACCAAACTGCAAGCTCTTTTTGATCTGGCGATGGACTACAAGCAGGGTGGTTTTTTACAGCGAGCAGCTTCTACCTTTGAAGAGGTTATCCGACGTGCGCCGAAGAGACTGGACGCCTATGTGGAACTTGAGGCCCTTTATGAGGCCACCCGCGAATGGCAAAGGGCCTATGAGCTTCAGAGAGAAATCTCTAAGCTGAGTAACACCAACAACCAGCATGTCCTCGCTCATCTGCGCACGGAACAGGCCAAGACTGAAATGAACTCGGGCAATTTGGATTCTGCTAAAGGACATCTGAAAAAGGCACTATCGCTGGATTCTCGCTGTGTGGACGCTCATCTGCATCTAGGTGAAGTCTACTGGCTGAAAAATAGAAAAAAGAAAGCGCTTAGCATCTGGAGAGAACTTGTTCGAAACAATTCACAGTGGGCCCATTTAATTCTAACTCGCTTGGAAGAGAAAGACGGAAAGCCTGCCGACGAGGGACGTATAGTAAATTTTCTTGAAAATGTTGACGGGGAAAATCTAGATGCTTCAGCTCGGTTGGCACTGGCTCGCTGCTTTATGCAGCGAGATCTGAAAGAAAAATCTCTCGCCGCCCTGAGGCTAGCACTGGAGATGGAACCCGATTTAGGCGACGCACGTAAAATGCTTGGTGACATTTTGTTGGAGGATGGCGACGGTGAAGATGCCATAAATGAATACCGTGAGCTGCTTAGTCACCTGGGGCCGTCGAGAAAGCGCTATCGTTGCCTGAAATGCGGTTGGGAAACGGACAAGATCCAGTGGAAGTGTCCGGCCTGTCATAATTGGGACACTGTCCAACCCAGAAAGACTAGTGGCGACTGATCTCCAGAGAATAATAGAGCGATTAGCTGGTCACAGCCCACCCCCGTTCGTTATCTGTCACTGGTCATTAGTTGTTGGCCGGTCTTTGGCCTTCGACTCTCGTCTATGGTTTTTCATTTCTACTCCAAGACCAGCCAGCCGGCTAATCGACAAACGGGCATACCGGTCAACCAAATTCCTAATTGAAGTTTAACTCAATTAGGTATTCTCACTGGACTGAAGGTGAGACTTGCTATTGAGGTCGAGTCTACATGAGTAAAGTTACCCCCATGATCCAGCAATATCTGGAAATCAAGGAGAGCTATCAGGATGCGATACTCTTCTACCGCATGGGGGATTTTTATGAGATGTTTTTCGAAGATGCCGTGGTGGCGTCACGGGAACTGGAAATTACTTTGACCTCGCGCGACAAGCAGGCGGATGATCCGATCCCAATGTGCGGGGTACCGCACCACGCAGCAGAAGTTTACGTTGCCAAGCTTTTAGAGAAAGGGTACAAGGTGGCCCTGTGTGAGCAGGTGGAGGATCCCCGTCAGGCGAAAGGATTGGTGCGCCGCGAAGTAGTGCGCGTGGTTACTCCAGGTACTGTCTTGGACAGCCTGGATGGCAAGAGTCCCAACTATCTCGCGGCAGTCTACTGGAATGGAGAGAATTGTGGACTGGCATTTCTCGATCTATCCACCGCAGACTTTCGCATGACCCAAACTGAGAGTTTGGATTTGCTGCTGGAAGAACTGGGTCGGGTAGAGCCGCGCGAACTTCTATTGCCGGGCGATAGTGATCTTGATTTAGAGTGGTGGCAAAGCCAGATACCTGATTGCAGTATTCAGGTTTTAGAATCAGAATCATTTGCCTTCACTAGGGCTCACAAACGGTTGATCGATCAGTTCCAAGTGCATTCCCTAGAAGGTTTTGGCGTTCAGGATCTTTCGCTCGCCGTAAGTGCTGCAGGCGCAATTGTTGATTATGTGAGGAGAACCCAACGGCAGACCGCTGAGCATATCCGTCGGATAACGCCATACCGGCGCAGCGACTATATGATCATTGATGAAGTAACTGCCCGCCACTTGGAACTGTTCCGCTCCTGGCATGAGGGGGGGAGTAAGGGTACTCTTCTTGAGCTTTTGGATCAAACAGTGACCGCCATGGGTGGGAGGTTGATTAGGGTTTGGCTGCGCTATCCCTTAATTCAAACCCGGATCATTTCAGCGCGGCAAGATGCCATCGGTTGCTTTCGCCAGCATGAGGCCATTCGTGCTCAGGTCCGCCAGGAGTTTGAAAGGGTTTACGACCTGGAACGGTTAAACAGTCGAGTGGCAATGGGTTCAGCCTCTCCCCGTGATCTTGCGGCCCTAAGGAAATCACTGCAGTCTCTACCCCGACTTAAGTATATCCTTGGGAAACTGGAGGACCGGACCATATCAAGTCTGGTTGACAGACTGGATCCTTTAGAAGACGTTACGCTTCTGTTGCAAGAAGCGCTGGTTGACAACCCACCGCCGACCTTGACAGAGGGTGGTCTGATTCGGTCGGGATACAACGAAGAGTTGGATCGGCTAATAAGCCTCAGTCGGGATGCAAAAAAGTGGATTGCCCAGCTGGAATCGGAGGAGCGGCAGAAGAGCGGAATTGCTTCTCTCAAGGTGGGTTACAATAAAGTATTTGGTTATTATCTAGAGATTTCAAAGGCCAATATTGCTTCGGTTCCGGATCGCTACATTCGCAAGCAAACACTGGTGAATGCTGAACGCTACATCACCGAGGAGCTAAAAGAGTACGAGACCCAGGTACTCAGTGCCGATGAACACCGTATTCGCCTCGAGCAGGAGCTATTTCAAACACTCCGCTCTCAAGTTGCAGAACAGGGAGAGCGTATCCAGACAAGTGCTGCGGTGGTGGCGGAGCTGGATGTATTTGCTGCAATGGCGGAGGTCTCTAACCGTCGAAACTACTGTCGGCCTAAAATTGATGAGGGGACGGAGATTCACATTGAGGAGGGTCGCCATCCGGTAGTTGAGGCATATATGCCCCAGGGTAGCTTTGTCCCCAATGATTTGCACCTGGATGACAGTACTCAGCAGGTAATTATAATTACGGGACCCAATATGGCGGGAAAGTCCACTGTTCTGAGACAGGTAGCGCTTATCGTTCTGATGGCACAAATGGGGGCTCCTGTTCCTGCCAGTTCTGCCCAGATAGGCATCATTGATCGCATTTTTACCAGGGTAGGTGCCACCGACGAATTAACCCGTGGGCGCAGTACCTTTATGGTGGAGATGCAGGAAACCGCGAATATTTTACACCACGCCACGGAACGCAGCCTGGTAGTCCTGGATGAAATTGGCCGAGGAACCAGCACCTTTGATGGCTTGAGTATTGCCTGGGCTGTGGCCGAGTTTCTCCATGACTGGCGAGGAAAAGGAATCAAGACATTATTTGCCACCCACTACCATGAACTAACCGATCTCACAGCCACAGGGGTGCGGGTAAAAAACTTGAACGTGGCAGTGAAAGAGTGGGGGGACAAGATCATTTTTCTGCGAAAGTTGGTGGAGGGCGGTACAAATCGAAGCTATGGCATTCAGGTGGCTCGCTTGGCTGGTCTACCGGTGGAAGTGGTAGATCGAGCCAGACAAGTGCTTCAGCACTTGGAACAGGAGACAACAGACGTGGAGGGGCTGCCTCGCCTCGTGCGTTCTTCTTCTGGTCGTCGGGATGGAATGCTACAGCTTTCTCTTTTTCAGCAGCATGACCAAAAGTTACGTCGACGCCTGCAAAGTCTGGAGCTGGAGAAGCTTACTCCCATTGAAGCTCTCAATGAGCTGGCCAAGCTGCGTGATTTGGTAGAAGAAGAATAGAGGAATTAAGGAATTAGGGAATTGAGGAGTTGAGGGATTAGGGTTTCGGATTTAAGTCTGAATTCGGATACTAAGAAACTGATGGTTTGCCTATGCACTACTTTCTCGCTGTGAGTAAAAAACCGCAGAAATTTCTATGGTTGTCTGTCCTGCTTGTTTTTGTCGTGGGGGCCGTGGTGGCGGTTGCTCCCGCGTCGGTCGCGGGTCAGGATGCTTTGGAGCGGGCAAAAGATTGTAGCCGGCGACTCTCCCGATCCAAGAAATTGGTAAAATACAGGGATCAGTGGATACGCTGCATTCAGAAGTATGAAGCTTACTATCGAAAGTATCCCAGAGGTCGTCAGGCGGACGAGGCACTCTATGGCACAGGTAAACTGTATAAGGGACTTTACGGTTACTCTCGAAGGTCAAGCGACCTGAACCAGTCTATAAAAAGATTCAGGGAAGTTGTAAAAAAGTTTCCCCGGAGCAGATTCGCTGATGATGCCCAATACCAATTGGGGGAGATATACCTGAAATACAAAAACGATAAGGAACGGGCCTACGTTGAATACTTCAAGGTGGTGATGGATTTTCCCCATGGCGATATGAAACCACGGGCACAGAGGAGGCTTACCGAAATTGAAGCCAAAATGGGCAAGCCCAAACCTCAGAGGGATTTAGCCCGCCTTCCGGGGATTTCGGCTGTTGATTCATCCTCTTTGGCTACGGTGATCGATATTCGCCACTGGTCCGCGCAAGACTACACCAGAGTCGTCATTGATGTGAATGGTCAGATCGAGTACACAAGTCATCTGCTCAGGCCTGATCCTGAGCTGAAAACACCGCCCCGGCTTTACATCGATCTCGAGAAAACCGCACTGGGCCCCTCGTTTCCTGGAGCAATTCCCATTGGGGATGGTCTCCTGCGCAAAGTACGTGCTGGCCAATACAAGCCTAATGTCGTGCGGGTGGTACTGGATATCGAATCCATCGAAGATCACAAGATTTTTTCTTTGAGCGAGCCCTTCCGTATTGTGATAGATGTTACAGGAGAGAGCAAAAAGAGGTTGCCGCTGCCCAAAAAGGGCAGGGATTCGGACCTCACCTTGGCCCAGCAACTGGGACTGGGAGTCAAAAAGGTAGTTATCGATCCAGGCCATGGAGGCAAGGATCCAGGTGCGGTGGGTTCGCGGGGAGTCCGCGAGAAAGACGTGGTGCTGGCTATCGCTAGAAAGCTGAAGAATAAGATAGAAAGGGAACTTAAACTGGAAGCTATTCTCACTCGGAATTCAGATAAATATCTCCCCCTGGAAGAGCGTACTGCCCTTGCCAATACCCAAAAGGCGGATCTCTTCATTTCTATTCACACCAACGCCCACAAGAGTAGACGGGTCTACGGTATATCTACTTATATTCTTAATGTCGCCACCGACGAAGAAGCGGCGCGGGTAGCGGCTTTTGAAAATGCCGTTTCCACCAAACGGATCAGTGATCTGGAAAAAATCCTTAATGAGTTAATGCTCACCTCCAAAATTAACGAGTCCAACCGGCTGGCCCACGCTGTCCAGTGGGGATTGTCCAAAGATCTGCAAAAAAATTACAGGAATATAAAGGATCTTGGGGTAAAAGAGGCGCCCTTCTACGTGCTCATTGGAGCACAAATGCCCTCCATAATGGTAGAGACCTCTTTTATCACCAACAAACGTGAGGAGAAGAGGTTGACGAGTTCTGCCTACCAGGATGCCATTGTTGAGGGGATTGTAGATGGGATTCGCGCCTATATTAAACAGATCGAGAGTGTTCCTGGGCGCGGCTAAAAAACCATGGGATTTTCAAGGGATAGTATGCAAAGAGAGATAAAGCCAGGGGCGACTGTGGAATTTTTTGAGAGTAAGAAGCTCCTGTGTGCGGTTTGCCTGGAGGTAAAAAACAGCCGAGTACTTGTGCTCACCGAGCAGGACCGCCAGGCCAATGTGTCGGTAAAACGCATTATGCATGTCGACGATACCCTTCTTGAGCTAGACCAGAGTCGGGCGCAGTTGGTGGCTACCCTCCAAGGAGCCGCGGCCAAACGTAGGAATTTGATGAGCCGGATCTCAGTGGAAGAGTTGTGGGATTTGCTGCATGAGGAGGAAGAGGGCTTTGACTGCCAGCACCTGGCGGAAATCTGTTTCAGTGATGAGATTACCGCGGACCATGCCTCAGCCGTGTTTCGGGCTTTGCTTATCGATACCCTCCACTTCAAGTACAAAGGTGGGTTTTTCTATGCTAACAGCCCGGAGAAGCTAGAGCAGATAAGGTTGCAGCACGAGCGCCAAGCTCGGAAAGAAAAGGAATTGGCGGAGGGGAGTGTATGGCTAGCAGCTGTGTGGCTGGATAAACCAGTAGCGGATCCCGAGAATCGGGAGCGTTACCTGCGGATGCTCAAAGACTTTTGTTTATTTGGCACCGAGGCACGCAACTACCAGCAAACCAAAAAAATTCTTGCCATGGCTCAGATTCCCGTACCACAGGGAACCTTCCAGCTTCTGGTAAAGCTGGGTGTCTGGAAACAGGACGAGAACCTCCACCTGCACCGTTTCGGAATCCAGGAGCACTTTCCAGCGGAAGTTATCGATGAGGCTGCCCGGATTGCGAAAGCGCCGGCAATTATCAGCAGCACGGGCAAACGCGAGGATCTGACTTCCATTCCTACTCTAACCATAGACGGGCCCATGACGCGGGATTATGACGACGCCCTCAGCATACGCTCACTGGCAAGTGGTGTTGAGGTGGGCATTCACATCGCCGATGCAGCAGCAGTCGTCTCGCTTGACAGCTCCGTTGATAAGGAGGCTATGGAGCGGGTCACTTCGCTTTATCTGCCAGATAATAGAATTCCCATGCTGCCGACGAGCCTCTCTGAAGAGCTCTGTAGCCTGAAGCAGGGAGAAGTCCGTCTGGCAGTAAGTCTGCTGGTCAACTTTGATGAGAATGACCAATTTCAGGAGTATCGCTTTGTTCTGAGTAAGATACGAGTCCAACGGCAGCTTACTTACACCGAGGCCAATGAGCTGGTGGCAGCAGACGAGACCTTAGGGAAATTGTACCGCCTCTCCACCCGACTCAGACGACAAAGGATTTCAGAGGGAGCCTTATTTTTACCGCTGCCCGAACTCCGTGTCTGGGTGAATAGCAACAACGAGATTCATATCAGCAAGGTGGACCGAGAGACACCTGCTCAGTTGATGGTTTCCGAGCTGATGATTCTAGCCAACGGTTTAGCTGCCAGAGCGTTGGCTGTCAATGAGATGCCAGCCATCTATCGCAGCCAGGCTGAACCGCAGGAGGTTGTGGTCGGCGAAGGTACTGATGATCTTTATCTAAATTATCTGCAACGCCGCTACCTGAGCCGGGCCGAATTGGGAATCACTCCCAAGCCGCACAGCGGCTTGGGCATGAGCGCCTACACAAATTTGACCTCTCCCATCAGACGTTATATGGATATGGTGGTTTTGCGCCAGCTCAAGCGTATGATACAGGAGAGATCTCCAGTCTATGCACCTGATGAGCTCGAGTCGATTGTCGCCAGAATAACGATTGCTCAAAGTCAAGCCTTGCAGGTCAAGAGAGAGTGGACTAGATATTGGGTTCTCAAATATCTTGAACAGGAGCCGTTAGGTCATTTAGATGCCTTGGTTCTTGGCCAGGGACGGAGGACTTACCATCTTCTGCTGCCCGAGTATCTCCTGGAGGCCAGTATGCCATTGGAAGAGGGCAGGGGCCTCAACCCGGGGGATCATTTTAGAGTGGAGGTGGATCGGGTGGATGCTAGGGAGGAGGTGCTGAAGCTGAAAATGGTGTAGTGGCAAGAAACAGCGGGCAGCTAGCAGATTTCTCATTTCTCATTTTCTCTGTGTTGCTGTGTCCTCCTGCCCGCTGTTAGCTGCCTGCTGCCTACTAACTTTCCTCGCTTCCTTCCTGGAGCAGATAAGCTTCGATTAACTCGTCCAAATCCCCATCCAAAACTGCATCAACGTTTCCTTTTTCCACCTGTGTCCGGTGGTCCTTCACCAGTCGGTAAGGGTGGAGCACATAAGAGCGAATCTGACTGCCCCAGGCAATATCCTCCAGAGAATCGTGGAGTTCTTGCAGTTTTTCGGACTTGAGCTGCTGTTCCCTCTCGTACAGCCGAGAGCGGAGGACCTTCATGGCCATTTCCCTGTTGCGGTGTTGCGACTTCTCATTCTGACACTGGACCACAATGCCGGTGGGCAGGTGCGTGATGCGTACTGCGGAGTCGGTTTTATTGACGTGCTGGCCCCCAGCGCCGCTGGCCCTGTAGGTGTCCACCTTGAGATCTGCAGGTTTCAGGTCGATGACAATTTCATCTTCCACCTGAGGGTAGACGAAAACCGCAGCGAAAGACGTATGGCGTCGACCGCTGGCGTCAAATGGGGATATGCGCACCAGACGGTGAATGCCCTTTTCTGCTCTGAACAGGCCGTAGGCATAGGTGCCACTGGCGGTAAAAGTCACACTTTTAATGCCCGCCTCCTCGCCCGGCTGTATGTCTATGATTTGGTTCTTGAAGTTCCGTTTCTCGGTCCAGCGCAAATACATGCGCAAAAGCATTTCTGCCCAATCTTGGGCTTCGGTGCCACCGGCGCCGGCGTTAATACTGACGATGGCGCCAAGACGGTCGTCATCGCCGCCTAGCATTCGTTGGAATTCCTGGGCAGAGATTTCAGCCTCTATGGTCTCTAGTTTTTGAGAAATCTCGGCAAGTTCCTGATGGTCTTCCTCCTCAAGAGCCATATCGAGAAGAATGACGACATCTTCAAGTTCACCACTCAATCTCTCGAACCGTTCGACTGTCTCGAGGAGTACAGCTCGTTCCTTTAAAATCTTGGGTTGTTGGTCGGGGTTGTCCCAGAAACCATCTTTGGACATTACGGTTTCAATTTCTTTGAGACGAAGAGATTTTTCAGGGATGTCAAAGATGACCTCGCAGGTCCTCTAGGCGGTCAAGTAATTCTTCAATCTTGGATTTGGATGGAAAACCCATGAATGTCTCTCCTTCGGTCCGGTTTGTTTTGTTACATCATCAGTCAAGCATACTTTTTGTCTTTTGTACAGAACCATTAAGATTTCAGATTTTAGATTTCAGATTGTAGATTGACAGAAGTTGTACCATCTAACCCGAGGTTTTTAGACAAGCATTTCAACCACCAATATAAGTCTAGACGAGCAACTCATGAGATCTCCAATCCGAAATCTGCAATCTACAATCTGAAATATCCTTAGTGCCTAGTGCTTAGTGCCTAGTACCTAGTACCGGATGCTTTCTACCCCTCAACCCTCCCCCAGTAAGGGAAAAGCCAAACCCCAGCAGCGAAATGACCAGACAACTCCAGGCAAACCAATCACCATATCGGCAATATATACTTTTGCCATACCCCAGTTGGAGAGTTCCAGACAGGGTAGCTTCCTCAAACAAGCTGGTTACCTTGAGAACGCGACCGCGTTTGTCGATAAAGGCACTGATTCCTGTGTTAGCGCAGCGGGCCATGGGTATACGGTTCTCAACGGTGCGAAATACCGCCATGGATAGGTGCTGGTGGGGAGCACTGCTACGGCCGAACCAAGCATCATTGGTGATATTAACCAAAAGATTGGCACCACTTTTCGCCAGATCGCGGCTGAGTTTTGGAAAGATGGACTCGTAACAAATGAGCACGCCCACTTTCGCTGGCGGTAATTCAAGAACTACAGCACTGTCGCCAGCAGCGAAATCCCCAGCGGCCTGCACCAATTTGTCGACGAAAAACAGTAGCCGTTTCCATGGGACATATTCTCCGAAAGGCACCAGATGAATCTTGTCGTAGAAACCAACGACCCTCCCTAGGCTGTTGAGAAGGTAGGCGCGATTGTAGAATCTCAATCTATCTCCCTCTTTGCGAAAGGCGGGACTGCCAAATAGCAAGGGCTTGCCCAACTTTCGCACCTCCCGGACAAGGGTTGTACTATTATCGAAATCGGCAAGGAAATAGAATGGGGTGGCGGTCTCCGGCCATATCACCAGGTTGAGTTGCTCTCCTGCTACCTTTCTTGTTAGCCGCAGATATCTTCGCAAGGTGTCTTGCTGGAAGGCGGGGTCCCATTTGGTATCCTGGGCAATGTTACCTTGGACAAGTCCAATTTTGATAGATGGACTCGAGTTGGCCTCTAAAATGGCGAGTCGCCAGCGGCCATAGCCGTAAACCGTAAGGATCAATACCGCCAGAAAAAGCAGGTAAAGAAGACGAATGACAACTTTTCGCCGGCGATCTGTTATCAGCTGAAAGATCAAGACATTAGAAAGAACCAAGACAAACGATATCCCATAAACTCCAATTATATCAGAAAGTTGTATAAAAGGAAGCCAGCGATATTGACTATACCCCAGGTTCTCCCAAGGAAATCCGGTAAGCAAATGACTCTTACCTAGCTCCAGAGCAACCCAGAGAAATGGAGCGAACAGGAGCCAGGGTAGATCTCTTTGCCGTAACCAGCCCAGGCCTGCACAGAACAGACCGGGAAAAATGGCCAGATAGGCAACCAGCAAAAAGCAAACCACCAGGCTGACAGGGAGGGGGAGGTTACCGTAGTGGTTGACCACATAGATGATCCAGTAGAGCAGAGTAAGACCATGAAAGACCCCGGCAATCCAGCCCAGAGTAAAACAAGCCGCAGGCTTGTTGATTGCTGCCATATATAATAGAGGCAGGAGAGCTATCCAGCCAAAGATAGGCAGGCCGTGGCGAGGAAAGCATAAGGTGAGCAGCAGGCCAGAAAAGGCTGCAACAAGGTAATGCTTGCGTGAAAAGTCAAGAAACCGGCTCATTTCGAACCTCGAAAACCTGGTCCTTCCCCGCATGGCGGGATCTTCGATGGGGCAGGTCAGAGGTCAAAGAATTGCAGATTGCAGATTTCAACGTAAAATTTCTGCATTTGGTGCTTGAGAAAGATCTCCAATCTGCATTTTAACTCTCTACCTTTAGGGCTTGGTACTTCGAACGTTAGGTTAATTGCTGGTGGTACTTGAGAAGGTTGGAAACAAAATGCATATCACTCTTGATGCTTCGAGACCACATCGCGAATGTACTGGAGATCGTCTTCAGATATTTCCACAAATCGAACGCCTATTCCTGGGAGCGTGTCCGGGTCATCTGAATCATAGATGTTTGACCTGGCTATCCTAGCAGTGGCTCTCACGAATTGACGCTGATGTGGAACCTTGATGACCATACGAAAAGTTTCGTTTGTGTTGGGTTGCTCTTTGCAGTAGATGAACGCGCCCCCTAGGCTGACATTCATAACCTCACCTTCAATCGGGCCCTTGCTAGTCAACATCGTCACCGGCCACTCGACTTCCACTCTAGGAAACTGGCGTCTTTCTATTCCCACAGTCAGCTCCTTGTCCGCGGGGGGGTATTTAGTAGGATGGACCCTTTTTCCCCTTTCGTTCAAAAGGAGGGTTATGCATCAGCAGCGGGGTCCTT
>WOR8_10008322_pt1 | contig 12917 bp, 8 predicted proteins | sample DeeMarSeWOR38_10_FD_19890 | JGI IMG/M metagenome (IMG submission 19890) | reverse complement strand
GGTAGGCGTGCTTTCTGGCGGCGTCACCCTGGTTGGCGGCGCGCTGGTCGGCGCCGCGGCGGGAGCGGCCACTGGTGCGCTTTTCCATAAAGGCTTCGGTAGCTCGCCATGGTTTAATTTCTTCGGCCCTTTTTTCTGTTCCCTCTATCGCTACCACCCGGAGTTTTAAGTACGCGAAAGGAGATAATTTATGATCGTCATTTGGCGTGTATTCAAAGCCCGACTCAGAGTTAGCACGTTTCAAACTAATAAAACTCACCACATCTTTGTTGAAAACCGTGTGAATCGCGTCGACGCTTCGCTCAATCATGGAGGACAAATCTACTGCTACCTCCTTTGACCCCCGCTCGCTTGTCATCTTGAGTGCCCATCGATTTGCGGCGTCCAATGTCCGGTAGAGTCGGTGGCGATACATATGATAGAAAGCCAGGAATGCTGTTGCCATGTACCAAAAGCCGGGCCAAAGTACGCTGCTGGAGGGGCATAACGACGTGTAATTCTGGTCATAGTGCCAGTTTATGCAATCATTCCAAACCTCTCCATACTTCAATATAAAATCACCCTCGGTGATGGCGGCTACCCCCGAGTCGATTACCACCAGTCCAATAGCAATGATTATGCCTGTTATATATATCTTAAGATTATTGGGTTTTCCTCGATACTGACGTGCAAAAAGCGTTGTCACAAATACCGCAACAGGCCAGAAGTGAGTCACCAAAACCACTTCCCTCTCCGACGTGTACGATGCTATGACTATGACACCCATTGTGAAGAGAATTGGTACCACTCCACCCCAAGTACCTCCTAAGTCCACGCGAACCCGACGGCCCATTACCGGGCGGTGCAACTCAAATGGTGAACGCCAGATAGCTAATGTTAAGAACCCGCTGATTGCTACCCAGACGATACCATACCTGATGTTCATCGTTTGCCAGAGAATCACCCCTCCAAGCCCCACAGCGACTAAAGCACCCAAAGGATATGTTGATTTCTCAATTAACTGAAGAGTCTTTCGGCTTGGCAGGCTAATAACCTGTTCAATGTTCGCCATCTTGTTCATTTAACCTCTTTGACCAGATATTTTTTCTACACCTGATGAAAGAATAGTACCATACCAGAGTTCGATTTTGAGTTTAAGCGACTGGTGAAAACTTGGTATGGTATTGCACCAGAACTGCACCAACATCCTATCACGGGGTGAATACGCAATGGTTTTGTCAAAATAGATGTCGGGTACCCAAAGCTAGGGTTGTCAAGAGGGGAATAGGAGCGCGGCAAGTGTTTGACTATTGCTACAGCCAAAACGAGTAGGCAAGCAATAGTAGGTGGCGGCCGTCAGTCGCGAGCCATGTATTCTTTTACTGCCTTCTCGGTTGTAAACCAGTCGCGGCCCAGCTTTTTGGCCCATATATCCCCATTTCTGGCCAGGTAGCTTACATGACTGTAGGACAGCCCGCTGAACTTAGCAGCTTCCTGGAGAGTGATGAGCTCGTCCCAGCGCGGATGGTACTCGCTGTTCTCATTATGATCATCTGGCATTTAGTGAGATTATAAGGGATTGTTGGATTCGGGGGTTAATCAGCAGATAGCCAGTGTATCAACTGGAGAGCCGAACGGGCTTGTTGCCAGAAGCCCAAAATGGCTAGTCTATTTGTAACTAGACTAGCCATCGTACGGGACTGATTTCAAGCATTATGTAAAGTACAGTTATTGACGTTTTTCGGACATTTTTATTTTTAACATTGTCCGACCTACCTCTGGAATCACTTGATAGAATAAGTAGAGTTAATGCAGATTGGCTCACATACTAACGAGGTCCAGATAACCTCCGTTTTTCGGATAAGCTAATCGTGAAACATCTCTTCATAGTCCATAGGTCAAACACTTTGCATTTACAAACAAGCTACTAGCTACATAATAATTGGCTTTCTACGTGGCGACTTTGCTCAAATTGGTGATAATAAAGGCTTCTACTCAAAGAATCCATCGAGCGATGATCATGCTGACAGATCGAGCACAACTATGAGACCTTCAACGCTTCATAAGCGCAATTTTATACTTCATCTACAGGATCGCCCCGAATATGAGGAGCTGGTATTGCTCAAAGAACCGGCCCATGAACAACTAACCCTAGCCCAGATCGGGCAACTGCACAACGAGTATGTAATCACCAGACAGCTGGTTGACGTACCTGGTGTGCGGCCGGTCTATGGCCTGGAAGGCTTCGAAAGCCACCCGGTTCTGCTTCTGAAATACATCGAGGGACAAAGCCTGTCCGAGATCATCGCCGAACAGTCGTTGGATTTACAATATAAACTGTGGCTGGCGATGGAGATTACTGGGGTTTTGGGTCGCGTTCATGACAATGGCGTGATGCACAGGGATGTCAACAGCAGCAACATCATGGTCGCCGCTGACGGTATGCCGGACGAGCCTGGCCGAGTGAGCATCATCGACTTTGGCGTGGCCACGACGGAGAGACAGGAAGCGTTTTCCTCGCCAGTCGCGGTTGATGTCGCTGCCGGCACATTGGCTTACATCTCTCCTGAACAAACCGGGCGTATGAATCGCGCCGTGGATTATCGTAGTGACCTGTATTCGCTTGGGGTTACCCTGTATGAGTTATTCACAGGCCAATTACCGTTCCAAGCCGACGATAAAATGGGAGTGATCCACGCCCATATGGCTGTAGAGCCACTCCCGCCCTGTGAGCGTAATGCCGAACTTCCAAAAATTTTGTCGGACATCATTCTAGAATTACTGGCCAAGAACGCCGAAGACCGCTACCAGTCGGCGATGGGTTTGAACGCTGATCTGCAAGAATGCCTGGATCAATGGCAAAGAACAGGAGCAATTGAAACCTTTGAGCTGGGGCAGAACGATTTCACCGTCCGGCTGCATATTCCCCAGAAACTCTACGGCCGTCAAGCAGAGATCGCCCAGCTGGCGGCCGCCTACGATCGCGTCGTCCAAGGTAATACCGAACTATTATATATCGCCGGGTATTCCGGGGTAGGCAAAACGACCCTGGTGCATGAAATTCGCAGAGAAGTCCTGGTGAGGCAAGGCATATTTATTGAAGGCAAGTTCGAACAGCTGCAGCGGAATCAACCTTACTCCGCCTGGGCTCAGACCTTAACCCAGTTGGTCGACAATTGGCTGGCGCAGAGCGAGACCATTTTCGCCAGCTGGCGGGAAACCATCCTGGATGCCGTTGGCGAAAATGGCCAGGTTCTGATTGACATCAATCCGACCTTAGAGCGTATCATCGGCCCGCAGCCACCAGTGCCAAAGTTGGGTGGCATTGAGAATCAGAACCGCCTCAACTACACCTTCAATCGCTTTATCAGCCGTCTGGCCAGGCCGGAACCGCTCAACCTGATAGAGTCACTCATAGCGGTTCAGAGCACAAGCAGTTTACTGATCATTGGCGCTTACCGGGACAACGAAGTGGGCCCTGAGCACCCACTGATAGCCAGCCGGGAGCGAATGAGTAGCGAAGAAGATCGGGTCAAGATTATTACCCTCACAGACCTCGAACCGGATGAATTGGACCACCTCCTTGCTGATACCCTACAGACTGCGACTGACGAGTGTCGCGATTTGAGTCAAGCTTTGCTGGAGAAAACGGCCGGTAATCCTTTTTTCTATCGCCAGCAGCTACACGCACTGGAATCAGAGCAGCTGTTGTCCTTTGATCGCCAGCAACGTCGCTGGAAGTGGGAAGATAATCTGCAGCAGTATCTGCAAACCAGTGGCAATGTTGCTGATTTGATGATCAGTAAGATCAGGACACTACCGGTCGAAACCCAGCAGACCGTGAGCATGGCGGCCTGCCTTGGCAACCGTTTTGAAACGTCAACCTTGAGCACCATCATGGGGCAAGATAAGTCTGAGGTTCTGACTTCACTAAGCCCTGCGCTGCAGGCGGGATTGATCAACCTGCCGAATGACTATTTCTCGTTTGTGCACGATCGGATCCAGGAAGCGGGATATGCAATGATTCCCGTAGATAACCTACCTCAAACGCACCTGGAAATTGGCCGTCTGATCCACGCAGACACTGCGGCCGAAGTATTGGATGAGAAACTCTTTACCATCGTTGGTCATTTGAATGCCGGTCGGGCTTTGATCGACAACGAGGCAGAAAAGATTGAACTGGCTGAACTGAATCTGGCAGCTGGGCAGAAAGCAAAATCCGCCTCTGCCTTTTCTGATGCCAAAAGATACATAGAGATCGGAATTGACTTGCTTGGTTCGGAAAGCTGGCGAGAACACTACGAGTTGACTTTGTCTTTGCACAATGAAAACGGAGCACTGGCCTCTTTGACTGGACAATACAACCAGATCGCCCCAATAGTCAACCTAATCCGTGCTAATGCAAAGAGCATCTATGATCAGATGAATATCTATATGACCCAAATCGAGGCGGAAACCTCGCAATACAATTTTGCCGAAGCTTTGAAGATCGGATTAGATTTGCTGAGAATCCTGGGTGTTGAATTTCCTGAGCAACCTACCGGTGAGGATATCCAACGAATAAATGAAAATCTTCTTGGACTGCTGACAACAGAGCCGATAGAAAGAGTGGCTGGATTGGGGGAAATGACGGACGAGACGTCTTTAGCTGCTTGTTCCCTCTTTGCTGCTCTTATGTCAACAGCTTACATTGTCAATCCACCACTCTTGCCAATGATGGCCTTCCTTGGCGCGACCTTCACCATGGAATACGGACTTAATGCTTGGGCACCGTTATCTTTCGGCAATATACCCATGCTGGCTTTCGCTTCGATTAACCCTGACACGCCTGCAGATGAAGCCTCTAAGTTGATCCAGTTTAACAGACAATTAGTCGAGGCAACACGTCAGATGATAGATAATCCGGTGACGGCTCCAAGTCGGACCAAAGGACTGATGATGTTAGCCTTTGTCACTCCCTGGATTGAGCCAATTGAAAAAGGCATCGAGCTGGCGCAGACTACTTACCAGAACGGGTTCGAAACCGGGGACCTGCTTTATGCTTCTTATGGTGCCTACCACTTCGCAATGCAGGGCTTTGCGGCTGGCATGAACCTGGATCTATATCAAAGCCAACTCTCCAAACAAAGAGACAACCTAGTAAGAGTAGGCCAAAAAACAACACCACAATATCTTTCGATTTACCTTCAAACAGCGCAAATCTTCCAGAAGACTTCCCCAGAGCCAGACAAACTGAATGGGACCTATTTAAATGAGGATGAATGGCTTCCGGCTGCGCAAGCTGCAAAAGATCTACCAGGTTTACACAATTTCTCCATCAACAAGTTGATGTTGATGTATCACTTTGACCTTGATGAAGCACTTGCTGGATATGCTGGTGATGTTGAGGATTTTCTCTCCGGTGGGTCTGGCTTTTTCTCCGTACCTCTGATCTACCTCTACCTTGCCCTTGCCAAGCTCAGGCTAATTGAAGGGAATAGCTCAAAAGACCATTCTGCAACTATGAACTTCGTCAACAAGACCTTCTACTGGATGGAGATCTGGTCCCAATCTGTGCCGTCATCTTTCAGTCACAAGGTTGACCTGATAGCAGCGGAAAAAGCCAGGGTAACGGGAGATCTTGAGGGTGCCCTATCCCATTATGAATCAGCGATCAGCGGTGCTCAGGAAAGCAGCTTTACTCATGAAGAAGCCCTGGCTAACGAACTGTATGCTCGCTTCTGGGCTGATCGCGGTAATGACCGCTTTGCCGGCCAGTTTATGCGCGAAGCCCACAGCCTATATCGGAAGTGGGGAGCGTTGGCTAAGGCTGAACACCTGGAGAAACGCTACCCGAACTGGTTGGTGAGTCGGAGAATCATTTTGGATGAGTTGCACGCTGAAACGACCAAAGGGCAGATTAGCAGCAATCTGGACATCTTGACCATCCTGAAGGCTTCCCAAGCCATCGCCGGTGAAATCGAGCTGGGCCGCTTGCTGGTGCTTTTGATGAACACCGCCATCGAGAATTCCGGCGCCCAGTCCGGCTACCTGTTGCTGCCGAAAGCGGGGGTGTGGATGATTGCTGCGCAAGCGGATATTGATGATTCCAAACCGCAGGTTGAACAGCTACTTTCTATCACCGACAGCAGTCTGTTATCTCAAGGTATCGTGAACTATGTTGCCCGCACGCAACAAACTGTTCTGCTGGATGAGGCGATTGAGGACGGTGATTACATCGGAGATCCCCATATCCAGCGCCACGAGGTGAAATCTCTGCTTTGTACGCCGTTAGTTAACCAGGGTAAAATCAGCGCTATCTTGTACTTGGAGAACAATCTCTCTCCAGGTGTCTTTATCCCCGAGCGTATTGAATTATTGAATCTACTGTCCTCCCAAATAGCCATCTCCATCGATAATGCCAGACTAATGGAAGAGCGCGCGCAAGCCTTGAGATCGGCCGAAACCCAGATTCGCTCGCTATTTGAAAAATCACCCGTCGGCATCGCACTGTCAAACTACAGAGGCAAAATTCTAACTTTCAACAAGGCTGTGTTGGACATGCTGCGGATTTCAGAGGAAGAGCTACTGCGGGAAGGGGCTGTCAACTTTTATGCTAATTCTGCTGATCGGGCAAAATTATTGGCTATGGTACAGGAATCAGGGTCTGTACAAAAATTTGGCATTCCGCTCCTACGCAAGGATGGTGAATTGTTTTTTGGCAGCATAAACATGAGCCAATTCATTCTGGAGGGCAATGAAGTCTTGCTTGTTATGGTAGAGGATGTGACCGATGAGATAATGGCCGAACAGGAGGCTGCGGTTCTCGAAGAACGGGAACGACTGGCGCGTGATCTACATGACTCAGTCACCCAAACCCTGTTCTCGGCCAGTGTGCTGGCCCAAGCGGCGCCACGTTTGCTTGACAAAAATCCTGCTGCCGGCCGGCAAAATATCGATCAGCTAGGACTGTTAATCCGCGGGGCGCTGGCCGAGATGCGTTCTCTCTTGTTCGAGCTTCGTCCAAGCGAATTCACAGAACGCAGCCTCTCTCAGATGTTCGAGCTACTGGCTGAGAGCGCACGAGCCAGAACCCGGGCCAATGTTACGCTGGATGTGCAATTCAGCTGTTCACCACCGGAGGACGTGGCCATCACCTATTACCGTATCGCCCAGGAATCCTTAAACAATGTGGCCAAACATGCCCTGGCAAGCGAAGTTGAAATTAGTTGTATCTGCGATGATGAAGGGACAAGCTTGTCCATCAAGGATAATGGACGCGGTTTTGCTCCCTCAGCGATTCCTATTGGGCACATGGGCCTCGTTATTATGCGCGAACGGGCCAAAAAAATCGGGGCCAAGATTAATATCGACAGCCAGGCCGGCAGCGGGACGTCAGTGAATGTGTCCTGGTCGGCGGTAGGGAAAGATTCTGCTTTGGGAGAGGAAAGTGAATATGTGTGAGTTGACAACCATCAAAGTGATGATCGTCGACGATCATCCTATTGTTCGCAGAGGGATCATAAACATGCTGCTCATTTATGACGATATTGATTATGTTGGAGAATGCAGTAGCGGCTTAGAACTATTAGCCCAGCTCCAGGAATCTGTACCCGATGTGATATTGATGGATATGGTTATGCCCGGCATGGACGGTCTGGAAACGACCCGAAAGGTTCATGCTTTATACCCGGAAGTGAAGATCATCATATTGACTACCTTTCCGCAACCGGAGGTGGTGCGAGATTCCCTCGAAGCGGGCGCGGTGGGTTATTTCACCAAGAACGCCGAAATTGATGAGTTGGCCAATGCGATTCGAGCAACCTATGCCGGCCAAATGATCCTGGCGCCGGAAGCGACCACGGCTCTGATGGAAGCCCAGACGAAATCCACCGGGTTGGGACAAGACTTGAGTACGCGCGAACTGGAAGTGCTGGCTCTGCTTGTGGAAGGGTTGAGCAACCGGGAGATCGCCCAAAGGTTGGCAATCAGCCCGGCCACGGTCAAACACCACGTCAGCGCCTGTTTGTCAAAGCTGGGGGCTAGCAACCGGGCCCAGGCCGCGGTCATGGCCGTGGAACTTCAACTTGTATTCCGTAAAAATGGGTAAGTGAATCACTATTAGTGAACTCGTTCACACTGGATCGTTTACTCCCTAATTACTGCAATAATAAAACAGAATTATCTTAAGCAGCCCTGTCTTGCAGGGGTGGGTGTAGCCCAATCTTCCTATCGCGAATAGCCCAATCTTCCTATCCGACAATGAGCCGAAAAGCGGATGACCTATCGAGCGCTTTAACATAGACTGCAGTTAACTTATGCACGTCGTCAGGATTAGAAAGTAAGGCGTACCAAGCGAGGTGGTGTTGCCGGGCAAAACGTAGATTCCACTTTCTGGACAACATACTTTGCCTCCAAGCCCCCCATTTTATTGAGGCTTCATAAATCGAGGGTATTCATGTGTTGATATTTATTGCTGAATCGAACCAGGATTTACGTCTCGGATTGCAGATGCTTCTGCACCAGGAACCTGGCATACATGTTGTAGGCGTGGCCATTCAGGCTGATGGGCTTCTAGTACAGTTGGAAGCCTCACAAGCCGATGTCATTATTTTGGATTGGCATCTACCAGGTGCATCGATGCCCGATCTGCTGGCCGAAATGCGAGATTTTGAACCCCAACCCAAGATAATTGTTTTTTCTGTTAATCCTGAAGAAAAAGAGCCGGCTTTATCGGCCGGCGCAGACGCATTCTTTGGTAAGTACGCGCCGCCAGACGAACTTCTGGATGTGGTTCGATCATTCAAGGTGATCGACTCGACCAGTTGACAGCATCGAAGAAGGCGAAATTACCAGATCAGCGGAAGCGGAAACATTGGTTAATATCTAGAAGAATACGCAGGCGTTGCGGCAGAAGAGCTTGAGCCTTTTTGCCTGGACCATTATGAGGATCGTGTCTACGGGATTTAAGGCAAAGGCAAAGTTAATGAGATAAGGAAAGGTAAGTTAATCAAATCAAGGGAGACTGATATGGAGATGGAGATAAATAAATAGTTCGGTTGATCTGACCCCGATTTAGTGGACACCAAGATAAGGCGATACGATTAAACTGTTTACGCATATTACTTTAGAGGAGAATAATTGTGACAGATGAAAAATTTGTAGAATACAAGCCCGGAGATGAATTCCCCGGCAAAATCGGCAGGACGATCGATGACTCGACCGAAGCCTGGCCCATGACGCCCCGAGCCCCAGAAGGTGCACCGAACGTCATCTTCTATGTTCTTGACGACGTCGGGTTCGGACAGCTGGAGCCGCTTGGCGGTCTGGTGAAGGCGCCGAGCGTCAAACGAATCCTTGATCGCGGCCTCTCCTACACGAATTTCCACACCACCGGCTTGTGCTCACCCACTCGAACCTGCATCATCACCGGCAGGAATCACCACTCGAACGGAATGGGAGCAATCAGCGAATGGTCAACCGGTTTTCCCGGCTACGACGGCCGAATCCCAGAGTCCCACGGTTTCATCTCCGAGATCCTCAACATGAACGGATACAACACGTTTGGTTTGGGCAAGTGGCACCTCAGCGTGGCCACCGAAGAGACGATGGCCGGCCCGTTCGACACCTGGCCAATGCGGCGCGGCTTCGAGCGCTTCTACGGATTCCTCGGCGCCGAGACCGACCAGTGGTACCCTGACCTCGTCTACGACAACCACAACATCACGCCGCCGGCCACCCCCGAAGAAGGCTATCACCTTTCGAAGGACCTCACAGACAAGGCGATTCAGTTCATCGGCGATGCCCACTCCATTGTAGCGGACAAGCCGTTCTTCATGTACTTCTGCCCGGGTGCCGGACACGCGCCGCATCACATCTTCAAAGAAGAGGCGGACAAGTACAAGGGCAAGTTCGATATGGGGTGGGACGAGTACCGCGAAACAGTGTTCGCCAACCAGAAGAAGCTGGGATTCTTCCCCGAGGACACCGAGCTGTCGCCGCATGACCCCGATGTACAGGTATGGGACAGCCTGTCTGACGATGAGAAGAAGCTCTTCACCAGGATGATGGAGGTGTGGGCAGGATTCGTGACCTACACCGATGAACAGTTCGGCCGGATCCTCGATTTCCTCGACGATCTCGGCGAACTCGACAACACCCTGATCATGTTAATCTCTGACAACGGGGCCAGTCCAGAGGGCGGCGTAGACGGCACCCTCAACGAGAACGACTTCTTCAACTTCATCCCCACAGATATCAAGGCGAATCTGGCGGCCCTCGACACGCTCGGCGGCCCCGATCACTACAACCACTACGCCTGGGGTTGGGCGAACGCAGGAAACACGCCGTACAAGCGGTGGAAGAAGGAGACGTTCCGGGGCGGCACCACCGACCCGTTCATAGTCTCGTGGCCGGCGAAGATCGACGCCCACGGCGAGTTCCGCACACAATACGGGCACGCCATCGACATGGTGCCGACGGTGCTCGACTTGCTCGACATCGACCCGCCCGACTCGATCAAGGGTGTCAAGCAGGACCCGATCGAGGGTGTCAGCCTGGCCGCGACTGTCAAGGACGCCAGCGCACCCGATGTTCACACCACCCAGTACTTCGAGGTCCTCGGGAGCCGGTCGATCTATCACAAAGGCTGGCGGGCCGAGTGCGGATGGCCGGGTCCGAACTACGACACCGGCGCCAAGCGTGGCCACCACGTCGGTGACGCCATCCATGCCGACGATCTAACCGCGCTCGACAAGACGTGGGAACTCTACGACCTGAGGAACGACCCGACCGAATGCCACGATCTGGCGGAGAAACACCCTATAAAACTCAAGGAGATGATCGAACTCTGGTATAAAGAGGCGAGGAAGTACAACGCGCTCCCGCTGCAGGGCACCATCGGCCAGCGAGTCGGCTTCCCGAGGCCGATGCCCGGTCGTGCAACCGACAAGCACGTGTTCTTCCCAGGAGCGCCGATTCCGGCGCTTGTGGCCCCGAACACGTACAACCGGCCCCATACCATCACGGCCGAACTCCACGTCCCGAAGGGCGGGGTCGAGGGTGTCATCGTGGCCTGGGGATCAAACGCCGGCGGCTACACGTTCTTCGTGAAAGACGGAAAGCTCAACTTCGTCTACAACTACGAGGGGCACAAGCGGTTCCGTATCGTGTCGGACAAGCCGCTGCCGGAAGGTGACGTCACGCTGCAGTACGGATTCAAGGTCACCGGCAAACCCGACCTCCGCAACGGCAAGGGCGCTCCGGGCACTGGCATTCTCGCCATCGACGGTGAGAAGGTCGGCTCCGTCGACATGGACGTGACGGTGCCGTACATGTTCTGTATCGAAGGCATCAGCATCGGCTATGACTACGGCGACGCCGTGGACCACGAGAACTACAGGGACTCCTTCCCGTTCACAGGCACCGTGAAGAAGGTCACCTACGACGTCTCTGGCGAAGCCATCCATGATGCCGAAGCCGTCGCCCGAAGGCTGCTGGGCAGGCAGTAAATAATCATTGGGAAAGTTGCCAACTTATCTTAACGACTGGCGAACAATAATTGTGCGAAAAGGTTCTCGATTTTAGAAAAATACATAGTAGAACCTTTTCGCTTCGGTGATTCACGGCCTTTCTTAACTAAAAATTTGAACCGTGAATCACTATTACAGTCACAAAGTTGGCAGCGTTTTATGAGGATATTCAGGAAGACTTAGGATGTTAGTAGCACTTGCAGCACTAGGCGTACCACTCTGGCTACTCCTTGGCTGGTTTGCAGGAGGGTTGTGGCACCGCCATGATGTCACGAATAATCTACCCAACGTGTTTAAGATGAAAGTACGGGTGGTAGAAGGCACTTACAGGCACCTTGACGGCAACTTTTCCCGTACAGCGGAGATTGCAATTTGGGCGCACGACATCTTGATTATCGAAAAGGGTCTGCTACTGGCGCGAAACTTGCATTTTACCGTCGCCGATGGCCTTCAGCCCCCACAGCCAGCAGATCCCGACCAGGTCAAGAAAAGGCTGGGCGACCAGCCAGTCACGATGCAATTCAAGCTTGACGATGGCACGATCATTGAGATCGCGGCAGCAGGTGAAACGGTTAAGTTGGCTCAGGGACCATTTTTCTCTGATTCGAACGAGTCAGTATCAATCGATGATATGAAGAAATGACATCACTCGCTTAGTGATGTTTTGAGATTAGGTTTGGAAAGTTAAATGAAAGCGTGGATACCTATCGCGATGAATCTATACCGGGGCGGCGCGGCCGTCGTTCTGGGCATCTTGCTTCTATTTATGCCGGATAAAAGCAAAGATTTCTTATTCAATCTCATGGGTTTTTTCTGGTTATCCATTGGCTTCGCCGTCCTTCGTCGCAGCCAGGAGGATGCGAGATATCCTGGCAAACACACCGCCCTGATAGCCGGCCTGGTGGCCTCCGTGACCGGTCTATTGGTTGTTACCCGCCGCTTTACCGAATCATGGATAGGGGAAGATGTTGTCTTTTTTGTGCTCGGGACAGTTATCCTGGCCACAGGCCTTCTGCACATATTTGGCGAAATCCGGATCGGTGGCATAACGGCCAATCGACAAACCACGGTCCACTTCCTGCTAGGCGTACTTGAGGTGTTGTTGGGCGGTCTTTTACTCCTGTCGCCGCAAAAGGATCGACCTTTCGTTTACTGGGCGGCGACGGCTTGGGCCTTGATCTATGGCGCTATGGCTTTGACGACGGCTGTTCGGACATTTTCGAAGAATCGACGAGCAAACAGGAAAAAGGTTTCAAATGAAGCGCTTCAATAACGCTTTGGACATCCTGGTCGTTATGGACCCGATCGGGTCGATCGCGCCCAAGAAGGACAGCTCATTCGCCATGATGCTGGAGGCGCAACGTCGTGGCTGGCGCGTCTTGTATGCGGAGCTGGGCGACATCTGGATTCGAAATGGGACAGCCTGGG
>WOR8_10006833_pt1 | contig 12918 bp, 12 predicted proteins | sample DeeMarSeWOR38_10_FD_19890 | JGI IMG/M metagenome (IMG submission 19890) | reverse complement strand
CAACGTCGTCTTCCCATGGTCGACATGCCCGATTGTCCCTACATTGACATGCGGCTTCTTCCGCTCAAATTTCGCCTTCGCCATGCCCTACCTCTCATTGAAAATCTAAAAATAATTCCATAAATCCCATAATTGCTGGAGCCCACGACGCGGATCGAACGCGTGACCTCGTCCTTACCAAGGACGTGCTCTGCCAACTGAGCTACATGGGCTCTATCTTGTTCCCTCGTGAAGACATCCGCCTCAAAAAGGCACTCAAACTAAGCCCACCCTAAACCTATGGAGCGGGCGACGGGATTTGAACCCGCGACAGCCAGCTTGGAAGGCTGGAACTCTACCACTGAGCTACGCCCGCAGTTCCGTTTAATCCCCCTACAAATTATTTTTATTTCCAATTTAAATTTATCTCTCATCACTGCAACTTCCAGTATCTGGGATCCTCTTCAATAATCGGTCATGGTGGGCAGGCAAGGGTTCGAACCTTGGAAGCCGATGGCAGCAGATTTACAGTCTGCCCCCGTTGACCGCTTGGGTACCTGCCCTTTGAATGAGTAGGACCGTCTTCTACGTAAAACGTTTTTGAATTACATCATGGAATTTTATTAAGATGAAGATCTCTTTGAAGTGAAGACAGACAAGGCAGAAATAAGCCCCTGTATGTACAGATCAACAACAAAAAACTTAGTGTTTTTCTTAAAAAACAGGAGCGGAAAAAATTTACCCTACCTGTAAACGAATCATTATAATTTCCAAAGACGGTCTGGTCAAGACCCACGAGTTGCCTTTATTTCTTACACCCAAGGAAAATCCTATTTGACAAATTATCTCTCCCCGAGCCACATTCAAGTAAAAAGCATGAAAACCTTCCTAACCCACCGCCTCGCTCGCCTTCAAAAAAAATCGGGATGTCCTCTGAATTTCTATTATTTATTGGCTTGGATTATCCTTTTTCCTCTTGCCATTAGTTCGTGGGAAGGCATAGTACCCTACCAGAATGCTTGGGGAGAAACAGCCAGCTTACAGGGAAAAGAAGAACTTGCCAGCATCTCTACTCCAAAAGGCGCCATCATTTCTGCCGAGATTGCAGATACTCCGGACAAAAGAGCCAAAGGCCTAATGTATCGGCCTTCAATTGCACCGGATGAGGGGATGTTATTCCAATTTCCTGAATTGGGATATTGGACCTTTTGGATGAAAAATACCAAAATTCCACTTGATATATTATGGTTGGACAAAACAGGAATAATTATCCATATTGAATCGCACGTTCCCATTTGTACCAGAACAGATGATCACTGCCCACGGTATTACTCTCACAAAAAATCATGGCAAGTCCTCGAACTTAAAGCCGGAATGGCCGAGGAACTCGAACTTCTTCCTGGAAATCAGTTAACGATCTCCGTTCCCAAGAACCATATTCCCTATTAGCCGTTTCCGCCTTTCCCCAGCCAGCCTCGAACTCGTTTAGCGGAAAGAATCCCGTCAACACGTTGTATTTCCTGAAGAATCAACTCTAAGTGCGCAGTATTCTTTACTTCTATGACAAAATCCAATACTGCTTTGCGGTCCTCTCTAGTAGAAATTTCCGCCCTGGTAATATTGGCCTGACACTGAGAAATTCCCGCGGAGACCTTGGCTAATACTCCTGGTCGATCCAGCGTTAATACTGATACTTCAACCGAATGGGTTCCTTCGAGCTCCGTATCCCATTCCACCTCCACCAAGCGATTATGATCCCATTCCAATGATTGGAAGTTGGGGCAATCTATTGCATGAACGGTCAAGCCCCTCCCCCGGGTAATATACCCGCGAATCGGCTCACCTGGAACAGGTTTGCAACACTTGGAGAGTTGCATCAAGACATCTTTGGTTCCTCCAAATTTGACAGAACCCTCTTGAAGGAGACCAGGTAATTTTTGATGAGGAGAGGGAGGTTCACCCTTACTGGAAAAGGGAGGCTTTTGTTCAGCCCCTTCGTGAAAATGACTTACAATTTGACCAGGGGCCAACCGGCCGTACCCAACCAGGCGGATCAGTTCATCAACCGTCTCACAGCCCTTCACTTTGGCCATAGACAATAAACGATCAGATTTCAGCGATTGCGCGACAGGAAAATCCTGCCGTCGAAATTCTTGCTCCAACAGACGTCGCCCAAGTTCCAATGCCCGTTTTTGCTCTTCAATCTTAAACCAATGTTTGATTTTAGTTTTCGCCCTGGAGGTTCGTACAAATTTCAACCAACCCCTATGAGGAACCTGTGAAGGGGAGGTCAGAATTTCCACCATATCGCCACTATTTAATTGGTAACGGAGAGGAACTAATTTTCCATTAATTTTCGCCCCGACACAGTGGTCCCCGATTTCCGTATGAATCGCATAAGCAAAGTCCAAGGGAGTCGCCCCCACCGGAACCTCCCGCACTTCTCCCTTGGGCGTAAAGACAAAGACCACATCGTGGAATAAATCCAATTTGACCGAATCCATAAACTGGCGGTTATCGGCAAGGTCCTTATGCCACTCCACAAACTGCCTGAGCCAGCTGAACACCTGTTCGTCGCGCCCGCCAACTTTCCCCGGCTCTTTATAGAGCCAATGAGCCGCCACACCATATTCATTAATTCGATGCATATCCGCCGTCCGGATTTGGAATTCCACATATTCCCCTTGGGGACCAACCACGGTGGTGTGTAACGATTGATACAGGTTCGAACGGGGAGTAGCGATATAGTCCTTAAAGCGGCCAGGGACTGGAGGCCAGATGGAATGAATCAAGCCCAAAATGGCATAACAATTCATTTTGGTATCCGTCACAATACGAATGGCCGTCAAATCATAAATTTCATCAAAAGAGACTGACCGACGCTCCATCTTCTGATAGATACTGAAGAGGTGTTTGGGACGCCCATCAATTTGCCCGGGAAGACCTGATTCCGAAAGCGCCTCCTGAGCCAGGCGAATCAGGGATTGAATATATTCCTGCCGCTCCTCATCCTTTTTGGCCAAACGCAATTTCAAGTGAGCATGGGCATCCGGTTGCAAGTATTGAAAACACAGGTCCTCTAACTGTTGCTTAATCCAACTCATCCCAAGCCGGTTGGCCAAAGGAGCGTAGATTTCCATCGTTTCTTGAGCAATTTTTCTGCGCTTATCATCCGACAAAGCCTCGAGGGTCTGCATATTATGCAGTCGGTCTGCCAATTTGATAAACACCACTCGAATATCATCGGCCATGGAGAGAACCATTTTCCGGAAATTTTCAGCTTGCTTCTCTTCATAGGTCTTAAAAGGAATTTGCCCAATTTTTGTGACCCCTTCAACTAATCGAGCCACATCGCTCCCGAATTCCTTCTCTAATTCGGCCCTGGTCGCCACAGTATCTTCAAGAGTGTCATGCAGAAGCCCCGCGACAATCGCGGGAACATCCAATTTCAAAAAGGTCAAAATTCCTGCGACAGCTAACGGGTGCTGTACATAGGGCTCACCCGTTTGCCGAGTTTGGCCTTCGTGAGCTTTGGCGGAATAGTCATACGCTCGTCGAATAAGGCCGGTATCAGCTTCCGGATAATAGGCTTTTACCTGATCCATCAGCTGCTCAATATCTGTCAGATGCATCACGCCCATTGCTTCAATCCCTCATCAGGATGTCTGGAGAAATAATCAACGAATCATAACAAAAAATAGAGAAAATTGCTGAGGTTCTCCCCTCCGGGCAGTGGTCCTCATTCCTCACGCCTCCCACTAGGCCCCTACATAAAACAGACAATAACTTCGGGTGGCTTCACTCCCACCCAAAGGGTTCATCAAACACGTGATCGATTTTTAAGTTAAGGAGCTGTACGAGAGGGCAAAAGACCTGCACTTACAATCAGGCTAAGAGCAAGTAGGGTGGGTAAAGGATCGTCAATAAATCAGATGGGGAAATGAAGAAGGCAAGAGTGTAATCTCAGGGCTCAAACAACAATCGTCTATTCTCCGCCTTTTTGCACATAATTTTTCACAAATTCAGCAGCATTCTCTTCTAAGACCTTATCAATTTCATCAACCAAATCATCCATTTCTTCTTTCAAACGCTGGCCGGTTTCTGCAACTTTTGGATCAGCCTGCACGTTTTCCGATTCTTTGGGAGAGCTGGTTTTTCGAGAATCATATTTTCGATCCTGCTTGTCCATGGTGCACCTCCTTGACAAAGTCGATGAAACACCTGATTTCAGCCTACTCCACAATTTCCGTAACCGTCAAGATACCCATTGTCTGCCATGCCGACTGCGTTGCTCCCTCAGCAACATTGTGATAAATTGACCCGCGTGGGCGATTAGCTCAGTGGGAGAGCGCTTCCTTCACACGGAAGAGGCCACTGGTTCGATCCCAGTATCGCCCACCAGAGACATCTCAATCCATCTTTCCTGGATTATCTTTTTCACGCCCACAACATCTTCCCAACCTCATCGAGTAGGAGCAGAGCCTTCTTGATTTTGAATTTTCCCCCAACTACCGGCCTTGGCTTCAAACAAGTCCTGCGACCTTAATGTGCGCCCCATCACATACAAATTTTCGAGGGCCAGCGATGATTCTTAGAAATATCCAATACAACCACCGCCCGCACAAAAATACAGCGACAACAAATTTCCTTAAAGCCTTCCTGCTTTTCGGTTTACTCACACATTGCGCCGGTTCGCCCCCTCCTTCCCCCCTTCCCCCCTCTGAAAGTGACCTCGATCTCTTAGGAAAAACCGCATTGTGCCAAACCAAAGCAGAAGCCCAAACCAGTTGGCTAAAAACCGGGGGAAAGGAATTCCCTTGGGGAGGAGGAAAAGAAGTTTTTCAAGAGGTCACATCTCCCAATAAGCAAGGGCAATGGTTCATGTTCAATGAAGACCAGACTCTTGTGGGTGTTATCACCGTATTTCCCCATGGCCTATCTTTGGATAGCTATCCGAAGCTTCGTCATACCCTCTCTCAATTACCGCCGGCTCGTGAATTTTTTTTCCACTCCTCGCAGATTCTAAAAGGTGAAGCTCCCGATTCTGGCACATTGTATCGAACCGGAGAAGCCACCACTACGCATCAATATTTCATCCGTCACACTCCAGGGCAGAATGACCAACTGGTGATGGCAGTTTTCGTCCTTGACCCATACGAAACACTCTTAGACGGCAGTCATCAAAAATTTCTCTCATACATCGATGACCCGGATTCCCCGCGGCAAGATCTCAAGGTGGCTAGTGGTCAATTAGGGTCCGAAAAGGATTTTTTAGGACTTCAGCAATTTGCCAGAGGGGAAATTTCCTTATTCGCATCGTGCGGCAATAAACACGCAGATACCGCCCTGGACGCCTACCAAAAATCCATTCAACATGGATTACCCGATAAGAAGCAGCTAGCAGAAGCCCATCATCGTCTTGGGTTGGCCTTTCGAAGTATGGGGCGATTACCTGAGGCAAAAACGGCTTTACAACAGGCGCTGGACATCCAGCCGCACTCTGCCGGAATCTTGAATAGTTATGGATCGGTCCTGGCACAATTGGGAGAATTGCCAAAAGCAATTGAAACCTATGAGCAGGCATTGGCCTTACAGCCAGACTATGCTCAAGCCAGATTTAATTTGGCTGAAGCCTATGAATCGCTCAACCCCAAACGTGCGATCCAAGAATATGAAACGTTTTTAATATTGGCAGAGGACAAACCAGAGGAATCGACAAAAGTTGACCTTGCAAAAGGTAAAATAAAGACGTTACAAGGTGGAGCCAACCGATAGTCAAATACTCAGGACAGGCTCCAAGAAGAGAGGCCAGGTTACGAATCTGTCCTGGACAAGAAAGCTTCTCTTACAACTTTCCACAACATCACCATCCATGAAATTCTATGGGGTTCGCCGAGGCCGAATGACCGGCATCTTTGAGAGTTGGGAAGCCTGCCGGGCACAAGTACATCATTTCCCTGGCGCCGAATATAAGGCCTTTCCGACCCGCGAAGAAGCCGAAGCCTTTGTCTCACCCCCCATAGCAAAGGAATCAACCACCAAGAGAAAAACCCAAAAGGCCCCCTCCCCGATCATCGAAATTTGGGTAGATGGATCATGCTTCCCACAAGCCAATGGCTCTCTTCGATTGGGATGGGGATTACTCGTTAAAAAAAATGGGGTAGAAATTTACAGGGATAAGGGCAACGATATCCCGCAAGAGGCAGTTGAACACCGAAATGTGGCTGGAGAAATTCTCGCCATCCTCAAAGCCATTCAATGGGGCAAGTCCCAAGGGATTACCGAAATGACGATCTATTATGACTACCAAGGATTAGAAAGTTGGACCACCGGAGCCTGGCGAGCCAAACTACCGTTTACCCAAGCCTATGCGCACACGGTCAAAGAATCAGGCATCACCATTCACTGGGTCAAAGTGAGGGCTCACTCGGGTAATCAGGAAAATGACATCGTAGATCAACTTGCGAAGGAAGCCGCTCAGGGAGATTGAGGAGAGAATTGCTTTGGGAGGTTTTTCCTGAATAAATTGGGGAAATAAACAAGGCAACTGCCGTTTATAAGGTGCCTTCTCCTTTTAAATAATTTCTGAAACGGGTCATCAGTTCTTCTCCTAACACACCAACATCAGGTTTTTTCTTCATATAGTCCCTGATCTCATCTAAGCGATGCTCCGCCTGCTCATTCCCCTTTAATCGCTTGACTTTTTGCATCGCATCACCAAACGCATCAAAGGTAAGCTCCTGGTAGCCAAAACTCCGAATCCGCTTCACCGCTTTCATCATGGCTTCATTCCGGAAGGTGGTGAGGTGCTCGGAATCAATGGTGGTAAGCCCGAGCTTTCTAGCCCGACGCTCTGCCGCTTTCCGAATTCCGCTTCTGACAAAATCCGGAGAGGTGTGAAGACGCTTCCAGGCTTCATCCGTCCAGGCCACCTGAGTGGGTGGGGCTTCCCAGAGACGGACTAAGGTCTCAGCATCAATCTGCTCGATTCCTTGCTCCCTGGCTAAATCCTCCGCATCCCGCTTTAACATATCCGTGACAAATTCCATTGCAATCGGAGGAGAATCCTCAAGGCGCTTACTCAACAAGGCCAACGCTTCATCAGTCCATTCCAAGGGCCGGCTGTTCTCAAGCGGCAAATCTCCTAAGGCTTCGACCTTTTCAAATAATTCAACATTCACTTCAAGATGACCACGTTCTTTGGCCACATCCTCAGCAATCCTGCCAATCATGCTTCGCATGAATTCTGGAACAGCTTCTAATCGCTTTCGTGCCTCGGCCGTCCAGGGAAGCTTCCCTTGAGCCATGTCCTCCGCCGCTTGCATGAGACCAGAAGCGCCACCCATCGAGCCCATCATTTGCTGTTTGAATTGGTCTAAAATTTCTGCCGTAATTTCTGCATATCCCAGTTCTTTCGCTTTTTTTTCTGCCAGACGACGAACCATCCCCCTTAGGAACCCTGGAGCGCGCTCCAATCGAGACAACGCCTCTTTCGTCCAAGGCATCTCTTGTACAGTCGGTGATGGCTCAGCCGCAGACATGGCTTATGCAGAGGATTCTTCAGGGTTTAACAATTCTTTAATTTCTTTACCGGCTTTAAAAAACGGCATACGTTTTTCAGGGACGGAAACCGCCTCTCCCGTTTTGGGGTTGCGTCCTTCTTTTGTCTGCCGGTGTCGAAGACGAAAACTACCAAAGCCGCGAATCTCGGTTTTTTCCCCACGTTTTAAAGAGTCACGGATAGAATCAAAAATGGTGTTGACCACTAACTCGGCCTGTCTTCGACTTAATTGGGGAGCTTTTTCCGCCAACTTCTCGATGAGATCCGCTTTTGTCATCCGACCCTCCTTCTCACAGAAACCCTCTTCTCCAAACTCCGCTCTTGACGTTTTATCTGACTCATGACTATCAGAACTGTATCTATCTTGTCCGGATCAGGCCACCCAGAGGTAAAGCAACGGCATCGAAAAGGGAGTAGAGGTAAACGAGCGAACACTTCCAAGGAATGAGTTTTCGAGTAAATTCCTGAATGAAAACGGCTTGCTCGTCTCCATGACCCGAGGCTCACCGTCAATCCCGCCTAATTCGCCAGCCAACTTAATAGCATCGTGCAAATCTCCGATGTCATCAACCAACAAAATGGATTTGGCTTGTTGGCCGGTAAAGACCCGTCCGTCCGCTAACTGCTCAACTTCGGCCAAATCCAAGGACCGCCCCTCGGCCACTGCATCAATAAATTGGCGATGCACATCATCCATCACCAATTGTAATAATTTGCGATCTTCGTCCTGCATGGGGCGAAAGGGGGAGCCAATATCTTTAAATTTTCCGCTTTTAACCACCACATTTTTCACACCGATTTTTTCGAGCAACTCCTGAAAATTTGCCAGTTGCATAATGACACCAATACTTCCCGTCAAGGTTCCTGGATTAGCCAGAATACGGTCAGTGGCAACAGCAATGTAATAGCCACCTGACGCCGCCACAGTGCCCATTGAAGCGATGACCGTTTTATTCTTTTCTTTTCTGACTCTCTTGACGGCATTGTAAATTTCCTGGGACGGCGCCACGCCTCCACCCGGACTATCAATTCTCACCACAATCGCCTTCACCAAAGGATCTTCGGCAAAGGCTTTCAGTTCTTCGACTGTTTGGTACGAATCAAGAATAGGTCCCTCCACCCGAACGATCGCCACGCCGTCCTTGCCAGCCAGAAGCAACTCGGGAATGAGTGCTTTCCCAATTCCAAACAGGATAATTCCTCCGAGAACCATCCACACCACGCGTTTCCATCGAGGGTACCCGTTATTCATAACCTTCTGTTCTAGCCATTAAAAACCACTCTCATCCAATCAGGTGAGTCATGGGAATCTATTCTTCTTCCTCCCGTTGATCTGTCTTCTGTGCAACCCGCCCAAGACTCTGATCCACGCTCCCTTGAGAACTATTAAACTCATCAACTTCGCCTTGCTCTAAATCCTTTAAATGCTCCCAAAGACTTAAGGCAATTTTTCGATCATCACAGTCTACCTTGACAATTTTCGCCGCTACTTCCTGCCCAATGGTAAATTTTTCTTCCAGGCGGTCCTGCACATCCGGCCCGATCTCACTGACATGGATCAACCCTTCCACCCCGCCTTCTAATTCCACAAAAACACCAAAGTCGGCAATTTTGGAAACTTTGCCCGTCGTGGTTTCCCCAACATGATATCGCTGAGGGATTTCGGATGACCATGGATCCGAGATCAACTGTTTATACCCCAAAGATAGGCGTTCTTTTTCTTTGTCAATTTTTAAAATGATGGCTTTAACCGATTGCCCTTTCTTGAATAGCTCCGATGGGTGTTTGATATGTTTGGTCCATGACATATCTGAAATATGGATCAACCCATCGACACCTTCCTCTAGTCCAACAAATGCACCAAAGTCGGTCACACTCTTCACTTTGCCTTCGATTTCAGTGCCCTCGGGGTATTTTTCCTCAATGATATCCCAAGGATTTGGAGCCGTTTGCTTCATTCCAAGAGAAATCTTCCGGCTATTCTGATCAACATGGAGCACCTGAGCTTCAATGGTATCACCGACCGACACCACCTTTGAGGGATGGCGAACTTCATGGGTCCATGACATTTCAGACACATGGACCAACCCCTCAACCCCTGGCTCCAATTCCACAAACGCGCCATAGTCGGTCAAGCTGACCACTTTCCCTTTTACGCGACTTCTTGCCGGATATTTTTCTTCGACTTTTGTCCAGGGATCAGGAGTTTTTTGTTTGACTCCCAAGGAAATTCGCCCTGTCTCCCGGTCATATTTCAACACTAAGACTTCCACGCGATCGCCAATGGAGAACATATCAGATGGGTGCCCCACTCGCCCCCAGGAAATATCCGTAATATGCAACAAACCATCAATGCCACCCAGGTCTAAGAACGCCCCATAATCAGTGATGTTCTTCACGGTCCCTTCAATCAACTGGCCTTCAGACAACGTAGACAATGTGGATTGTCTTCGTTTATCTCTGGTTTCTTCGAGGAGCGCCCGACGGGACACCACCACATTGCCCCGACGGTGATTAATCTTAATGATTTTAAAGTTATACGTTTTTCCTACCAGGCCATCCAGGTCCCTGACCGGCGTCAAGTCAATCTGCGATCCCGGCAAAAAGGCCTTCACGCCAATATCGACGATCATGCCGCCCTTAATACGCGAAATGACTTTGCCCTGCACTTGCTTTTCATCTTTATGGGCAACCTCCAAATCCTCCCACACCTTCATCTTGTCCGCTTTTTCTTTGGAAAGCAGCAGATTGCCATCCGCATCTTCGCATTGCTCGATATAGACTTGGACCGGATCATTCACCGACAAATGCTCAAGCTCATCCGGAGAGAATTGGTCGGCTGGAATCATCCCTTCAGATTTATAACCAATATCCACCACTACCCGGTCCCGCTGGATATCAATCACCCTGCCCTCGGTAATCGTCCCCTCTTCAATATTTTTAAACGTTTCATCATACAAAGCGGCAAGGGTTTGCCGGTCTATTTTTTCAGGTTGTTGAGTTAGAGTATTCATCCGACTTTTGATCCCTCCAGCAGAGTTTAGCGGGTTAAATTGTGGCTGCCATTGTTACACGATTTATTTGCACGTGAATCCGTTTCATTAGAGGGCTCCTTGGTTGGTGGAGAAGAGACCCCACCCAATTGAGCAATGTGATCCATCACGGACACAGAAACTTTCTCATAAAATGCCTTGAAACTACTGTCCTCATCTTTACAAAACTTCAAAGGTTGTCCAAAGATGACCCTTATCGGATAAGGCCTCGGCCATCGTGCCCGAACGGGAAGAACCTTAAAGGTACCACCTGGCTTCCCAAACCGCAATGTCCCGTCCTCCGTTCGTGTTCCCTCAGGAAAAATAACTACGGGTTCTCCTGCTTTCAAGTGAGAGAGAGCCCGCCCAAACGCCTTTCTGTCCAGCCGATGGGTTTTCAGAGGGATCCGGCCAAGCTTTTGTATCACCCAATTCAGGTACCGATAGGGGAAGAGACTATCCCTCCCTAAAAAAAAAACCCGCCGCGGGATCGCACATCCTAACAGGGGAATGTCCAGATAGCTGGCATGATTGGCCGCAACGATCACACCGCCCGTTATAGGAAAATGGTGGATTCCTTCTGCCCGGAATCGAAACAAGAGGCGCGCCAACCCGTTAAACAGGACCCATAGCAACCAATAGACCACTCCACTCACAAGCGATCCACTATGATTTTCATCATATGTTCCACAACTTCCTTAACAGATTGTCGAGAGGTGTCAATCATGATGGCCTCAGGTGCCGGGCGTAAAGGATCCACTGATCTGGTCCGATCACGATCATCCCGAACGGCCATATCGTCTCGAACCGTCTTCAGATGAATCGTTTGGTCTTTTTGAGCTAACTCCTGTTGACGACGGTTCGCTCGAACATCCAAATCCGCATCAAGAAAAAACTTCACATCCGCACACGGAAATACCCGTGTCCCCATATCTCGACCCTCTGCGATGACCCCGACCCCCTCACCAATCTCTCGCTGAACGGGAAGCAACCATTCCCTGACCGGGTGAAGAGCCGCAACACATGAAGCCAAGTGGCTGATTGCCGGAGTTCGAATCACTTCTTGATCAATTGCCTGCCCATCAACCAAGATAGAGAAACCCTCGCTTCCGGGAACCAGCCTCAGAACCGTTCGAGAAAGAAGGGATTGGATGTGGACAGGATTGTTCGGGTCGAGTTGCTCTTTTTGAACTTTCCAGGCGATGGCTCGATACAAAGCCCCCGTGTCAAGGTAAACATACCCTAGACGTGCAGCCAAACACTTGGCCACCGTGCTTTTCCCGACTCCAGCTGGACCGTCAATAGTAATGAGTAATCGACGACGTTGAACGGTCCTATTCTCCTCTCACAGCCTAATTTCTGAAGTATTATAATCGTCACTTAGAATTTGTCAATAAATCCAATAGCTTATCTTGGAATCCGGGGAAGGATGTCTCAACACAATCCACATCATCAATGATAATCGGGGAATCTGCCACTAAGCCGCAGATGGCCAGCGACATCACGACTCGATGATCGCCATAACTCTGACAGGATGCGCCACGAAGGGAAGCTCCGCCATTGATGACCAAGCCATCCGGTTGTTCTTCAATCTCAACTTTGAGGCGGGCCAATTCAGCCGCCATGGCTCGAATCCGATCTGTTTCTTTGACACGAAGTTCCTGAGCCCCCGTTATGCGGGTCTCACCATTGGCCAGAGCAGCTGCCACGCACAAAATTGGTAATTCATCAATCGTCTGAGGAATGAGTGCAGGACCGATGGTCACACCTTTAAGCGGAGCAGACCGAACACGGATATCACCCACCGGTTCCCCGGATACTTCCCGTCTATTTCGGACAGTGATATCAGCTCCCATTTCGAGGAGAATATCCAGAATACCGGTTCGCTCCGGATTCAATCCGATATCCGTGATCAAGATATCCGAATCGGGAACAATGGAAGCCGCAACCATAAAAAACGCCGCAGCCGATATATCTCCAGGCACCGCAATCGGTTTGCCATCAAAGGATGGTCGCCCTTGAAGACGCACGGTACACCCATCGACCTGAAGAGGGACCCCTAAATAGGTCAGGAGGCGTTCCGTATGATCTCGTGATTTTCTGGGTTCCTTCACGATGGTGGTCCCTTCGGCAAAGAGACCAGCCAATAAGACGCACGATTTAATTTGCGCACTCGCGACCGGAGATTCGTAGAAGGCCGCCTTGAGCCCTGTTCCTTGAATAGCCAGGGGAGCCAATTCACCGCCACGTCTTCCCGAGATGATGGCCCCCATTTGACGGAGGGGAGTCACCACCCGACCCATCGGACGACTCCTCAAGGAGGCATCACCCGTGAGAACGGAAAAG
>WOR8_10004918_pt1 | contig 12920 bp, 10 predicted proteins | sample DeeMarSeWOR38_10_FD_19890 | JGI IMG/M metagenome (IMG submission 19890) | reverse complement strand
CGCCGTTGCCATCGAAGCGGTGCCAGATCTCGACATCGATCGCGCGCGGATCGTGTCGTTGACCGCCGGAGACGCGCTGATCTCACTGGCCGATGCGATCGAGCACGGCACCCGCCTTCATTCGGAGCGGCTGATCATCAACGACCTCAGCGGGGCGCACACGATGACTGCGCTCTCTGTCGTACTCGGGCGCGAGCCAGGACACTTGCTCGGTGTCCACTGCTTCAGCAACAAGGACGCGATCGAGGGCCTGCTGCTGACTGCCGGTTGCGGAAGCGCCGAGCGTGCCTGCGTCGCGCAGCTCGTGGGCAGCGCGATTGATCTGGTCGTCGCCACGCAACGTGGGCCCGAGGGGCCGCGAGTGGCTGCAATTCTAGAGATCCAGGGCTACGAAGCGGGCGACATCAGTTATCAGTCCGTGCCGTTCTGATCGCGGCGCTCAGGCGCCCTGGCTGAGAATCGCGCGTGGTGTCGCGCTGACGCCCGGTGCCGGGTACGCAGGGCGTGCGAAGTAGTAGCCCTGACCGAAAAGAGCGCCGCAATCGATGACGACTTGCATCTCGGTTTCCTGCTCGATGCCTTCGGCGACCACGAGAGCACCAAGCTCCTGACAGAGCCGCACGATGTGTCGCACGAGAACCTGCGCGCGTCGATCGTCGGCGAGGTCCGCGATCAACGTGCGGTCGAGCTTCACAATCTCGGGCTTGAGATCGACGATGTACTTGAGGTTCGAATAGCCGGCGCCAAGGTCATCGACGGCGAGCGACACGCCCTTGCCGCGGATCTCGCGCAGAACGCTATGACAGTACGCGAAGTGACTGAGCGGGACGGACTCCGTGACCTCGAGATAGATGGGCTGATCGTGCGTGAAGATCGGATCGTCTGGTTGAACGAGCCAGGACTCGTCGAACTCGTTGGGGTGTACGTTCAAAAACAGCGGCGCGTCGGTGCAGTTGGCGGTGGCGATTTCACGAATCGCGCGCCCGAGCGCGCCAACGCAACGAGAGTTGATCGCCTCCTCGAAGAGCTTTGGCGGTGAGGTCCAATGCGGCGAGTCGCTCCGCACGAGCGCCTCGTAGGCGAAGGGCTCCATCGTGCTGAACGAGACGATGGGCTGGTACACCACGCTGAGCGCACCACGCGAGAGCACGCCGGGGAGTCCCTTCACGCCGCGAATGCGCGGGATGCCCGAGCGGATCTCCTGCGCCCTCTCGAGCCAATTGCGAAAGTTCGTCAACGTTGCCCCACCACGGTAAGTTTACAATATCACAATCCAGACCGGGTATCCCCACCTAGGGAGTCCTAGCGCAGCCCAAGGGCAACTGGTATGCCCCCGTGCGATGAAGCCTTCTGGATCCATCGGCCCCGTCCAAGACAGCCCCATCGGCACGACTCTGGAGCGACACCTGCTCGACCGTCAGCGCCGGATGCCGGAAGCAACTGGCGATTTCACTGGGCTTTTTCAACAGATTACACTCGCGGCGAAAATCATCGGCAGCCGAGTCAGCAGAGCGGGCCTCTCGGGGATTCTCGGCAGGACAGGCGCGACGAACGTTCAGGGAGAACAGGTTCAGAAGCTCGACGAGTTTGCCAACACAGTGATCGTGCAGACGGTCGAGGCCGGCGGCCACGTCTGCGTCATGGGAAGCGAGGAGGTCGAGGACCCGATCACGATCCCCACGCAGTATCCACAGGGCAAGTACGTGTTGCAGTTCGACCCGCTCGACGGCTCGGGCAACATCGACATCAATGCTTCGATCGGCACGATCTTCTCCATTCACCGCCGCATCACGGCCCCCGGCCAGGGCGCGATGAAGGACCTGCTGCAGAAGGGAAGTGACATCGTCGCTGCGGGATACGTGATCTACGGATCCTCGAACATGCTCGTGTACTCGGTGGGCCAGCAAGTCGATGGCTTCACCTACGACCCGGGCGTCGGAGAGTTCTTCCTCTCGCATCCGAACATCCGCATTCCAAAACGCGGTAGCATCTACTCGATCAACGAGGGCAACTACCACAATTGGTCCAAGGGGACGCAGAAGTGGGTCGACTGGATCAAGACCCCAAGCGAGAACAGACAGGCCTACCGCCTCCGCTACATCGGCGCGATGGTCGCGGACATTCATCGAACGCTGCTGCGCGGCGGTATCTTCGTCTACCCACCCGACGTGAAGAACTCGAAGGGGAAGCTTCGTCTCTTGTACGAGGCGTCTCCGATGGCGTTCATCGTCGAAGCTGCGGGCGGCGCCGCCTCCGACGGCAAGAATCGCATTCTCGACATCCAGCCGACCGAGCTTCACCAGCGCACGCCCGTGTTCATCGGAAGCCCCGAGGACGTTGCCGATGCGCTGCGCTTCGTGAATGCCTGACGCCCGCTAGAGCTTCGGCGTCATTTGAAATGGCACGTTGATCCGGACGCAACCGCCCGTCGGTCGTGGGAACTGCCAAGACTTGGCGACGCGCTTGACGCAAGCGTGGACTCGACGGTCCCTGAGCGTGCCGCCAATCGAGACCGCCTGGACGCTGCCGCTTGCGTCGATGGTGAGATCCACCTCCATCGACCCTTGAAGCAGATTGTTCTCCTTGAGTCCTCGCTCGTAACAGGTCTGGACCTGCTTCCTCGCGGCGCCCGTGATCACCGCGCGGACCTGTGCCGTGTCGATGCTCCCGCTGCACTCCCAGTCCTGAGGCTTACTCGGCACGGGCGCCTCGGACACTCCCGGGGGCTGGCCGACGGGCTCCTCGGCCCCGGCGTCCTCCTCTTCTGGGATCTCGATCGCCGGCGCGAACTGTTCGCGGGCCGGTGCCTCGACCGGTGGTGGCTCGGCCTCGGCCGGCGGTTCGGCGTCATCGCTCCGGAAGAAGAACCACAACCCACCCGCCCCGAGCAGCAGGAGTAGAGCGATCAGCCCGTACTTCCCATCGTTCTTCTTCAGCGGTGGTAGGCTCGAAGCCCCGGTCACGATCCCCTCACTCCCCCCCGTTGGGGACGCTCCGCACCCCAGTGCGCCGAGTGTAGGATCCATCGTCCCTGACGCCAACTCTCCTGCCTGGGTTCGTCTCCCAATTCAGAGTTTGCCGCCGACCGACCTCTCCTCTATGGTTCGGCCTCTTTAAATGGCAATTGGCAATGGTTGATAAGCTCAAAGGGTTCTTCCTCGTTCTTCTCGTCGTGCTGCTCTCCGCGGTGTTTGCACTGCAATTCGGAGGCGGCCAAGCGGAAGGGTGCACAGCAGGCGGCGGCTCGTATCTGGCACGTGTCTATGACCAAACGCTGAGCAAGGGCGATTGGGAAGCGGCGTACGCGATCGCCAACTTCGGCAGGCTGCCCGAGGAGACCCAGCGCTCGATGCGGCTCCCCGAGCTCGTCCTGGACGGTCTCATCGACCGCACGCTGCTTGCCCGAGAAGCCCGCGACGTTGGTTTCGACGTGACGACTGACGAGGTCATGGCGCGGTTCGTCAACGACGGCGTCATTCTCCTGTCCTTGGGCGTCGACGCGCCACCGATGCTGCCGCAGGGCGAGATTCCCGTCTCGTTTTCCGACAAAGAAGGCGCGTTCAACAAAGAGCTCGCGGAACGCTACATTCAGAACGGTCTCCGCCGCAGCGTCGGTGAATTCGCCGAGGCCCAGGTGGACGAGTACCTCGCAGCCGAGATGCGCGCGCTCGTGGCGTCATCGGTCAACGTAAGCGAGGCCGAGATCTGGGAGGACTACGTTCGCGAGAACGACACCGCGCAGATCAAGTACGTCCGCTTCACGCCGGCGTACTACGCACAGAGCAAGCCCCCAACCTCCGCCGCGGCGCTGGACGCGTGGATCGCCCAAAACGACCAACGGTTGACCGCGGAATACGAAGCCAACAAGCACCGGTACACCAACCTCGAGAAGCAGGTCCGAGCGCGCCACATCCTCGTCAAAGCCGGAAGCTATGCCAGCGAGGAGCAAAAAGCGGAGGCCCGAAAGAAGGCCGAATCCCTCCGAAGACGGGCCATCGACGGTGAGGACTTCGCTTCGCTCGCCCGAAAGCAGAGCGGGGACCAGATCACTGCGAAGAACGGCGGCGACATCGGCTTTCTCAAGAAGGGCGTGATGCCCGAGTCCTTCGACGAGGCGCTCTTCGCGTTGGAGGTCGACGAGATCTCAGACGTCGTCGAGACCCAATACGGTTTCCACGTGATCCAAGCGACCGCAGTTCGCGAGGGCGATGTTCCCGTCGAGGAGGCCAAGCGCGAGCTTGCCGAGGCGCTCTATCGAATCGATTGGTTGGAAGCGCAGGCGCAGCGCGCGGCGGCGGATGGGCTCGCGACTTGGAAGACGGCAGGCGACGACGCGATCCAAGAGAAGCTCTCGAGCGCGGCGAGTGGGGATGAATCTGCGCTCGCCCCGACTCTCGAAGAGACCGCAGACTTCAGTCGCGCCGATACCCCAATCCCAGGCATTTCGACGGCCGCGTTGGTCGATGCCGTGTTCGCCCTTCCGGAAGGCGAAACCTTCAGCGCCGCCCCCGTGAAGATTGGCCGTGAATGGTTGATCTTCCGTTTGGTCGACCGCACGCGGCCCGACGAGTCTGCGTTCACCGACTCGGTGAAGGAGACGACGCGTGAAGTCCTCGAGACGCTCAAGCAGAAAGAGGCGGTGGACCTCTACATTCAGCATCTGCGAAAGAAAGCGACCGAAGACAAGGCTCTTCGGGTCCATTCGCTTCCCACTGGGGATGGCCGTAGTTAACGGAGTCAGCCTGTCCGCGCTGCGATCCGAGTCATTCACGCTCGGCAATGGTCTTCGGGTGCGCCTGATTCCACTCGATCACCTGCAGTCGGCAACTGCGTCGTTCTTCGTACGAGTCGGCTCACGGTACGAAAGCCGCGCAACCAATGGTTTGAGCCATTTTCTCGAGCACATGCTCTACCGCGGAACCGAGCGCCATCCGCGAGCACACGCGCTCAACCTCGCGATCGAACGACTCGGCGGGACGCTGGACGCGGCGACTCACGTGGATTTCACGAGCTACGACTTGACGTTGCCGCCCGAAACGATCGCCGATGGGACGGCCTTGTTGGCTGAAGTACTGCTCCAGCCGCTCCTGACCGACCTGAAGACGGAGAAGCAGATCATCCGGGAAGAAATCCTGGAAGACCTGAACGAGACGGGGGAGCAGATCGACATCGACAACGTGTCGCGGGCACTACTCTACCCGGACCACCCGCTCGGGTTCTCGATTCCGGGTCCGCTCGCCAACCTGGAGGGCTTCCAGAGCGCAGACCTGCGGCGTCACCACGCAGCGCACTACACCGGGCGGAATTCCGTGCTCTGCGTCGCAGGGGCATTCGACGCCGACGAGATCCGCCGCGCCATCGAGGCGGGTTTCGAAGGCATGCGAGGCGGCAATCCGATCCAGCCGACCCCCTTTCACGACCACGCCCGAAGCCGATTCGCGTACGTGCACGAACCAGGCAGCCAAACCGAAGTGCGGGTCTCCTTTCACACCCCGGGGATGGCCGACCCGGAAGCGCCGACCCTGTTGCTGCTCGGGCGAGTGCTCGACGACGGGCTCAGCACTCGTGTCCATCAGACCATTTGCGAAGACCGCGGGCTTGCCTACGAAGCTTTTGCTGACGGCGACTCACTCGAGGACTGTGGTGTCTTCGATTTCGGTGCCTCCGTCGAGCACACGAAGGCGCCCTACCTCGTCGAAACCGTGCTCGAGCTCGTCGAAGGACTTCGCCGAGACCCCCCAACCGACGATGAAGTCGAGAAGGCCAAACGCCGCTACCTTTGGGATCTCCGCACCGTGCGCGACGACCCGGAAGGTACGGTGCATTTCGTCGGTGGCAGCGCCTTGTTCGGACTTCCCGAGGATCTCGAGACGATTGCCGCGCAAGTCGCACGCGTCACACCCGAAGACATCCAACGCGCGGTGCAGCGCCATTTCGACCCCGACGCCGCGCACTTGACCTGCGTCGGCGTTCTCGAAGGCGCCTTGCTGGCGGACGTACGCGGCCTCGCTCGCGCCTAGTCCTCGAGATTGACCCAATGCGCGTCGCCCTCGGGGCCCCACTCTTTCTTCCACAGGGGAACCGTCTCTTTGATTCGGTCGATGGCTTTGCGACACGCGACGAACGCCTCGTCGCGATGGGCCGCGCTCGCTGCGACGCAGACTGCGACGTCGCCGACCGCGAGTCTTCCAACGCGGTGCACCGCGGCGATACGCGAGCCCGGATGCTCCGACACGACACCCGTCAGGACGCGGCGCATTTCCTTCTCGGCCAAGCTCTCGTGCGCTTCGTAATCGAGTTGCGTCACAGGCTGACCATCAGCATGATCACGGACCACGCCGTGAAAGATGCAGACACCACCCGCTCCAGGGTGCTCGACTGCACGCCGTGTCTCGTCGAGTGAGATCTCTCCGTCCGTAATGCGGCACAGAACGACAGGAGAGCCACCGGCAACGGGCGGAAGCACGTCGACCCGATCGCCATGCCGGAGCTCGAGCCCCGCATCGACGAAGTCCCCGTTGACGGCCAAACGCATGCGTTCGAGAAACGAACCGAGCGAAGGAGCGCGCTCGGCGATGGCTCGCCGCAGCTCGACCTGCGCAACGCTCGCTGCAGCGAACTCGAACTTCGAGCTCTCACAACCTGCGAGCTCTCTCGCCGCAGCGTAGTAGTGAACGCTGACCTGCATCGCTCGCCTAGCCTAGCAGGGCCCGGAAAAGCGGGCAGCTGAGCGTGCCATGGTAGGATCTTGGGAGGTGAGCGAATCTGGTCTCAAGCTGATCTGCTGGGTGGCGGCCGCGGCCTTGGCGGGCGCCACGCTCGCGATTCCGCAGGCGGTCGATCCTTGGGAAATGCCGAGCCTCGTGCTCGATCGGGAGGCAACGTCGGATGCGATCCGGTTCGACCAATCACTGGCGGCCGACGCGCCGGAGAGCCCGGAAGCACAAACGGTTCGGTCGCTATTCCTGGCGCATGGGCGCGCGGAGGCGAATCGGCCATACCCGTTGCGGGAGTATGATCGCCGGCAGGCGGCGATCCATCACGCCATCCAAGCCCTTCTCGCCAAAGGCGGCCCCCCTGCGCTCGCGGCGATGCGTGCGCGCGCGGTCGAAGACTTCGTTCGGGTGTTCTACAACGTCACACCCGAGAAGCGGAGCACAGAGGATCTCGCGATCCTCGGTGGCTTTTCGGAGATTGTGGGGCGCTACGGCCTCGTGCGCGGGAACGCGGTGATTGCACCGGAGCTCACGGTACGGGCCCTCTACAAGGCGCGTTGGAACGCGATTCACCGGCAGCCGTTTACGGATGGATTTTCGGAGATCGAGCGACAGGCCTACTGGGGTTGGCTGGCTCTGCATGGATGGGGGCAACCGCTCGCCAAGCGCGAGGAAGCCCTGCTCGCATTCGGAGATGCCGGCGGCGCGCACGTCGAGGAGGCAGCGGCGTTGTTCGACCTGCTCGGCGGGAGGCCAGACCGGGCTGCGGCCTCACTACAAACGCTATACAATGAGACAGGGCAGCTTCGGTTGCGCAACATGGGCCTCGGCGCGCTCCATGCGGCCCTTTTGCAGACCGGCGCTCCATGATACGACCGGAAGAGTGGACACCGAAAACCGGGTCTCGTAGCCTGTCGGACCTGGTGCGGAAGTCGAGTCTCACGTGAAAGTAGATCTCCGAAAGACCCTCTTCATTCTTCCCAATCTGTTCACGCTTTCGAGCGTGTTGTGCGGCTACTACGCAATCCTCATCCTGTCCGAGAGGCAGACCAGCGACGACTTCTACCGCGCAGCATTGCTCATCATCTTCGCCCTCTTTTTCGACGGCATCGACGGCCGCGTAGCCCGGCTCACCAAGACCCAGAGCCAGATCGGTGTGCAGCTCGACTCTCTCGCCGACGTGATTTCCTTCGGCGTTGCCCCAGCGACCCTGGTCTACCACTGGTCACTATCCGAGCTCGGCACGGGAGGCATGTTGATTGGCTTCGTATTCGTGGCGGCTGGTGCGATTCGCCTGGCGCGATTCAATGTCACTTCCACGGAAGACGACGGCCAGCCGCATACGCCAGACAAATACATGCAGGGCCTTCCGATCCCCGCCGCGGCAGGGATTCTGATCTCCATCGTGGTGGCCAACCACCTGACCGGGAGGCTTCCGTTCACGCCCATCATCATTTCGGCACTGGTGATCATGCTCTCTGTATTCATGGTCAGCTCGATGCCCTTTCGCTCTTTCAAGGACCTTCGGCTGAGCTGGCGAACCGTCCTGCTCATCTCCGGCGCGCTCGGGATCACGGTGTGGATCGCACTCAAGGTGCACCCTTCAATGGCACTCGTCTGGCTGCTGGCTGCTTATGTGATCATCGGCATCGTCGAGAGCTTGATCGCTCTCATGAACAAGGCCCGAGACGGCATCGCGAAGGCGAGCGAACGCTCGCTCTAGTGGGCCCCGCCCCGCTCGTGGCGAGCGGGATTCTCGTAGACCGAGATGATCGGCACGCCATCGTACGAGAGAACGTGAGCCGGTCGTGACGTGCCATATGCCACCCACGCTTGGTAATCCACTTCTGCGAAGTGTTGCTCGTGGTGCACCAAGGCGAAGTCGGCTTCGCTCATCGATCGCGCCGCGCGAATGTTGTGGGGGACGGCGCCGTCGGCCTGCAGCATGGCCCAGGCGCCGGCCGTCGTGTCGCACAGCCAGACCGAGCCTCCGTCTGGCAGCTGCTCGATCAGCCACTCGGTGAGGCTCCCAGTCGTGAAACCCCAGAATTGCCGGTTCATCCCGAGGTCAGCTGCTCCGGGCACACCGCCGGCCATGGGCATGTAATGCGAAAGGCCGAACGGATGGCTGTGGGCCGTCTGGATGGCGCCAGGTAGCAGGCAGAAGATGGCGAAAGCGCGAGAAGGCCACTGGCGTCCGAGCCAAGGGCCCAGGTTTGCGCGCTCGGCCACCGCCAGCAGACCGCGACCGGCGAACAGCGCGAGAAACGGATAGGCACCAAGCCAGTGCTTGGTGCCGCCGAAGATCGGCGAGCTCGGCAGCGCGATCGCGAGTAGCGGCGCCAACAGACATCCGAGCCAGAGCAGGTCAGTTCGGCGTGTCGTCGGATCGCCGGGATTCAAGCGCCAGGGAAAACGTAGCTCGAGGCGCTCGAAGAAGATGCCTGCGACGGCGAGCGCGAGCACCACGGCGGAAACCGTGAAGAGCGTCATGACGAACGGAACGGAGAAGGGCAGAGGAGGCTCGAAATAGCTGACACCCAGAAACTGGTAGGTGTAGTGGACGTGTTTCAGATGAAACGTCACGTAGGCGCCGATTCGGTTCCATGTGTCGTGCCACAGCCACGGCCAGGTCGTGATGAACACCAATGGTCCGACGACGAGCATGGATGCGAGCCAGGTCATCGGCGTGCGCTCCTCTACGACGGCGCGTGCCTGATCGGCGTGAAGGACGGCGAAGTGGATGATGAAGATCCCCGGCAGCATCCAACTGTTGTGCTTCGTGGCGAGCGCGATCCCGAAGGCCAGGCCGAGCACCGGGATCCAGCGCCGATCCACCAAGGCACGCCAGTACGCATAGGCGGTGAGCGTGGTGAAGAACGCGATCGGAACGTCGAAACAGGCGAGATGACTGTGATAGAAGACGCGCGGCATCGTCGCGAAGGCGACGGACGCGAAGATCGCCCCGCTCCGCCCCATGACGGAAGCCCCCCAGGCGTAGATCAACCATAGGAGCAGGCCCGCCGTCAGCATGCCGGGGAAGCGGAATGCCAGGGAATCCCGGGGGAAGAGCCCGAGGTGCTCCTGCGCGAGCCAGCTCCAGGCGAACATCAGCTTCATCCATGCGGGGTGCTCCCAATTGTAGCGCCACGCGCGGGCGATGTGGTCTGGGTCGAGAGCCGAGGCCGGGTCGGTGAGGAGCTCGGACAGCCATCCGGCGATGTTCTTGGCTGCATGGACGTAGAAACTCTCGTCACGCGACATCGCCAAATCCGGCGCCGTATGAAGCAGAGCGGCGACGTAGATGAGCCCCAGCGTTGCCCCGATGACGTGATCTCGTCTCGTGAGCTTTCGCGTATCAATCACGGGGGGCCTCCGTCTGCGTGGAAGCTGCGAAGCAGAAGAGGCGTGCGTACGGATCGGACGTGGTTGTTTCGAAGCGAACGCTGGCGTCCGATCCTCGGTGTGCGGACGTGTCGATGTCGAGGCCGGACCATCCGTCCCCGTCGTGATGAACCAGCTCGGCGGCGATCTCGTCGTCGATCCAGACGCGAAGGGTCACGGGCGCGTGGGAGCGTCGACGGGCAACCTGGTAGTCGATGCCTCCACGAACGACGAGGCGTTCTCCAAGGGGCACGTCGATAAACGTGGTGCGCACTGCATCGGGGCCCGCGGGGTGCTGCCAGATGCACCTGCGGGGCTGGAGCTCGAGGTCTGCGAGAATCGTGGGACCGACCCACAACCAAGGGCGCGCGCGGTCACAGACGAAGCGCTCGGCCGGCATCATGGGGCCGCGTTCGAGCCCCCCGGGTGCTGCGCGCCCGCGGGTCCAGGCGCAAGCGAGAGGTCCGGCATCGGTGTCGATTTCGACTTCGGCCTCACGAATCCGCGTGACGAAATCATAGATGATCTTCGGTGACTCGACGGGCCACATCCGGACGCGTACGCCAGCGAAATTCCGCTCCAAAGCGGGCGCAGCATCAAACGTCGTTGCGCCGCGGATCCCGAGCTCCCAGACGCGTCCGACGCCGGCGCGGTCGGGAAGTGCCGCGATGCGCAATTCGGTGAGATCACCGAGCTCGCCTCGCACGATGGGATCGACCCAAGCGGGGGCCGCGACGATACGATCGTTCGGCTCGAACCGCTCGCGCACGAATGCGGACGCTTGCCTCCATGCCTCCTCACGCGGGATCGCAGCCCTGATCACGGGGTCTGCCAGCAGCTCGAAGGCCGCCAGGGCGGCGAACAATACCCAAGCCCACGATGCAAGGCTCAGCTTTCGCGCTGCTTCGGCCACGCGGGCCGATGCTAGCAGGGCTCAGATCATTCCGCAGCTTCACAGACGAACTCGAACGACCAACCCTCCAAGGTCGGTGTCGCCGGCGGGCTCGTCGAGGGATTGAGGACCGCAGTGATCTGAATGAAGGGCAACCCCCAGGGCAGCCCGTCGGCAACGAGCTCGTCGGTGATGTTCAGCGTATTGTTGGCGGTGTCGGTCGGGATCTCCACGATCGCAGGGACCGCCGTCCCGAGCGTGTCGAACGTGGGCGCAGTGCGGATCTGCAATTCGATCGTCGTGCCGTCGGGCGTGCTGCCGTCCCAGCGGAGCTCGCCCCACTTTGGACGCTCTGGCGGGGTGTTACAGCGCACGGTCGTGTCGTAGGCGTTCCGGTAGAAGGCGGCCTCTGGCGCATCGTCGAACTCGTGGGAGGGCGCATCGGGCACCATGACGCGCACGGGGATCCGCTCGATCTCGACCGCGTCGTCAGCCCGAGCTACCAGCTCGAAATCGAACACCTGCGACGCCGAAGTGGGCGGGACCGACGTGTTCGCGAAGAGCACCTCGAAAGCGACGGTCGCGCCCACGTCGCAGCGACGGCATCGCTGGCCCACGCCCCATCCGCATCCGAGGAGCGCTTCATCTGCGCAGTCGTCCCAGCGGAGATTCAAGATGAAGTCGCGCTCGTCGATCGCCGTGGCGGGGTTGTCGACGTCAGTCATGAGGACGTCGTAGACCGAGTCGGTCTTGGCGAGCGCGATCGTATTGCTCACGGCCGCATCGAGCCCAGCTCCGCTCGCCGACCCGAGCTCAGTTACCCAGGGAGCGCCTGTCCGGGTGAGTGCATCGGTCGCGAGCGCCATCAAGCGAGCATCGTTGCTTCCCGCGCTCGGCATGGTCATGGCGTCACGAAGAGTGACGACGCTTGCCACGCGGACGTCGCTCGCCAGCAACGCTGTCTCGACTTCGTTCCACGCCACCGGGGCGGCGGTGGTCATCCAGGTTGGGTTCGCGGGGTCGCCATCGTGCAAGATCGCGATGCTGAAGGCGCCTTCGGGCATGGCCCCGGGGTCCGCCGCGGGAACGATGCCGTCGGCAACCAAGTAGTACTGGAGCGCTGGGACCGGCGTCCAGGCAATGGCACCCCAGCTTCCGCTCCCGAGGGTACCGCCGTCACACGCGATCGACATCGCAGGATCCAGCAGTGCGTCGTCGAACAGGGCCACGTAAGCGCCCGGCCAATGGGTATTGTCGGCGGATGCTGTCACGCTGCCGATCGGCGCATCGAAGCGAAAGGTGAGCACGACGTCCTTGCCGTCCATGTCGCCGCCTGGTGGATCGCCCGGCATCGGTGGAGGAGGCGCACATCCCGACGCGACGGAGGTGTTGACTTGATTGGACAGCAGCGTGCTCATCCCGAGCAGCGTGAGGGACCGGCTCGAAAGATCGCCCAAGTCGAGCGCCAAAGCGGCGGTATCCGCGGCCAAGATCTCGGGAAACATCTCGACGGGAGGCAGGTCCATGGCAGCGCCGCCCACGACCCCGTCGAACGGCGGGTCGCCATACTGGAGGCTGGTCGCCTCCGGCCCGTTGTAGACGACCGCGTCGGTGATGTTCATGACGACGTGCAACGCGTCCGGTCTGAAGCAGGGATAACCGAGGTCCTCGGCGTTCGGGCATGCGGCACGATTGGCCACCATGTCGCCGAGGCCGGACCCGGATGCCACGGAGTAGAGTGCCTGGGTGGCAGCCGTACCGGCGGAGGTGTTGGCGACCGTGTTGAGCGTGCTGAACGCCGCGTCGATCAACGCATCATCATCGGTGAGGTCGAGGATGTGATGGTAAGGCGCCTGACTGTAGGCTGCCGCGAGCGGGGGCAAAGGATATTGGCGGTAGAGGCCGAGCCCGAAACGTGCGTCGGCGAA
>WOR8_10009439_pt1 | contig 12925 bp, 11 predicted proteins | sample DeeMarSeWOR38_10_FD_19890 | JGI IMG/M metagenome (IMG submission 19890) | reverse complement strand
ATTCTTCAGTATCCAGCTTGCTGTATTGGTCATTTATACCACGGACAAAATTCTTATTACACAAATTTTTGGCCCGCAATATGTCACTCAATATGAGGTTATTTTTAAGTATTTTAGCGTTATCACTATTATGTACTCCTTCATCTCCGCACCACTCTGGTCAGCTTATACCGATGCCTACCACCGAGGCGATCTACACTGGATTAAGAGCATGCTGAATAAGCAACTGAAAATATTTGGGGGTATTGTGGTCGCGGTAATCGGTATGATGTTGCTGGCAAAGCCACTTATTGCAGTATGGATTGGTCATGATGTGGAGGTGTCATTGTCATTGGTGACTGCCATGGGAATATTTGTCTTGATCTCGATCTGGAATAATGTATATGCGATGTTCGTCAACGGGACTGGCAAGATTAAACCACAGCTTTACACAGCGATAATCGCTATGCTTTTGAACGTGCCATTAGCTCTATTCTTTACGAAATACTTTGTTTTTGGCTTGAGTGGGATAGTGTTGGCAATGAGTGTTAGTTTACTAATTGCTGCTATTGTATTACCGATTCAGGTCCATAGCATGATCCGTGTCTAGGGAAAAGAGGCAAAGATGGCCGATCTTCAGACTTTCTCTCCTCGAGTTAGCATTCTTATCCCCGTTTATAATCGTGAAGCACTTGTCGGTGAATGCATTCAATCTGCGTTGTTTCAGACATTTACAGACTTCGAAGTCATTATTGTTGATAACGCCAGCAACATAGGTCCTGTGCGAAACTGGCGGCGATGCGTTGAAGAGGCAAAAGGTATATACGGAAAAATACTCTGGTCCGACGACTTGATTTCACCAGATTTTTTGAAGAAGACGCTCCCTCTTTTCGACGATTCTGATGTCGGCTTTGTTTTTACACAGGCAAAGATATTTGGAGAGGGGCAGCCTTGTAATCGAGTGCTATATCGATTGGGAGAAACGGGAACATATCCTACAGAGGAATATATTCTCGGAGATCTGCGTGGAAAAGATTACCCTTTCTCGCCTGGCAATGCGCTTTTTCGAATGTCCGATCTGTGCAAGAATTTGATGGTTGATATCCCCAATTCAGTAGGCAGTGATTTTTCGATGCATGCAATTGGCAATGACTTATTGATATATCTATTAACGGCTCATTCCTACACGCGTTTTGGTTATGTTGCTGAGCCGCTCGCACAATTTCGGACGCATTCCGGCTCGATCAGTATTAGTGCCGAACGAGGAAAATTATCTCTACACTACAACATTGCACGTGCCTATTTTGTTGAGTGTTATCGACCTGACTTGAAACGTATATTGAATGCCCACTTGTGGTTGCATATGCTACGAAACCGGAATGCTAAGAACTATGGTGTTAAGCGAATTTGTGACTTCTATGTTGAATCTAATTCGGTTTCCGTTTCGCTCTTGGAAATTCTGTGGAGTGTGGTGAATAGGTTTGGACGTGTTATAACAAAGGCGGTTTCAGTGTTACAGCGTGATACAGGTAACAAATGAAATATTGGCAAGCTGGAAATAAATTAGACTGGTCCCATGTTGCAGATGTAGATGTAATAGTTGACCGAATATGTGAGGCTATCATTTGAAAAATAGATAAAGAACGGTAAGAATGTTGGGATTATATCAATCTAGCCGAAATCTATGCTTACTTAACTACTATCGTTTAAAAAATATATGACGCACTCAGATCTAATATCAATTATTGTTCCTTTGTATAATTCTGAAAAGTATATTCATGAAACAATACTGTCAATTGTAAACCAAACATACCAAAATTGGGAGCTTATTATCATTGATGATTCTTCGAGCGATAATAGTGTTAATATCGTTAAAAAAATTATGCAAAATGATTATAGGGGTAAGGTTAATAACAAATGAAGTGAATTTTGGAAGTGCGGCAAAACCGCAAAGGTTCAAGATACTTGTTTCTTTATTTTTATAATGTCAGTGTTTAAAAGTCAGGGAAATAGTATAAGCGCATGGTTGATGAATATCTCACGAATAATTTGACAACACTGGAATGTGAAAACCCATTGATTTCAATTGTAACTGTTGTGTTTAACGGTATAGAGCATATAGAGCAGACAATCCAGAATATTTTGAATCAGGATTATAAAAGTATTGAGTATATTATTATCGATGGAGGTTCAACGGATGGAACAATTGATATCATCAGGCGATATGAAAACCGAATTGCGCATTGGAATAGTGAATTTGACGACGGGATTTATGATGCAATGAATAAAGGAATATGTGCAGCAACTGGTAGTTATGTTATGTTTCTTAATGCTGGAGATAGCTTTCCGCGCAGAGAAACACTTACACAGGTGGTAAAAGAGATTGAGGAAAATAACTGTCCAGATGTCGTTTATGGCAGTGCAAATATATTATCTGAATATGGAAAATTATTAAAAGAATTAAAACCACTTCGTTTTACAAAATTTAATTTAACATTATTTGGTACACGTACAGTTTGTCATCAGTCAGTTCTCATTAAAAAATCGATCACTCCATTATATAGTACTGATTATAAACTAAAAGGGGAGTTAGCTTGGTATTACGATATACTAAATGTAAAGCCAAGCCCCCGATCTGTTAGAATAGATTATCCGATCTCAAACTATTTGTTAGGTGGTGTAAGTGATACTTTATTCACAAATGATATTTTGGAGAGGTTACAAGTCGTTGCCAAGAAAAAAGGAATCTTTGCCTGTCTTATTGTTATCCCCTTCTTATTAATTCCTATTGTGTTTAGAGTGAAGAGAATCCAGGTTAGTAGGATTTCGCGAAAGAAGCGGTTAAGGAAACAATGATTTCATATTGTTATATATTTTATTGTGTTTTGTGTATTTATAATGAATTATTGTCTGAGTAATAACCATAACGTTAATTATTATAAGTATTCTTTGTGGATGACCTTTTACCTATGAAGTTTCCACTTGTATCTGTAATTGTCCCAAATTATAACAATGAAGCGTTTATCGCGAAATGCTTTGATAGCCTCCTAAAACAAACTTATTCAAATATTGAAATTATTTTTGTTGATGATTGTAGCACTGATCAGTCTGTTAAAATTGTCAAGTCCTATCAGAAACTGCATCAAAAAATTAATATTATTCAAAATCCTGTAAATATGGGTGTATCAGTTACGCGCAATATTGGATTAATTACAGCAACTGGAAAATATGTCACAACACTGGATTCTGATGATGAATATCTTCCTAAAAAAATTGAGCAAGAAGTTAGAGTCCTAGAGAATAGAGGGAGATGTGATTTCGCCGCATATTCAGATTTAATTGTGAGATATAAAGATAAAGACGTTCTTTTATCACCAAACATAAGCCCGAGTAATGATGCGTCTAATCTAATATTATTTAGAAAAGGTTCAATTCCCAGGGATTTAATGTTCCATAGAGAAAAAATAGAGCAACTAAAGTATAGATTTGATAGAAAATTAGACAAATACGAAGATTGGGACTTCATGATTCGCCTATTAAATGACGTAAAATTACTCTTCTCGGGCGAGGTCGGAGTGATATATAACCAACACGAATACGGTCTCTCAAGAGGGAGTATTTTGAATCATATGTACTGGACCTCCATCGTTTTCATGAAAAATTATAAAACTACCAGTTGGGTTAAACGTTTGTTTGGTATCTGCTGTGTTTTTGTAAATATGCTTATGCATAAGGTTAGGCTTATACGGTGAACTACTTTTATATGTTGAACTAGATTACACGAGGATAACTACTTACGAGTGAAAGATTCCCAAATAATTGTGGGCATAAGATATATTGATCAATACGTCGAACTTCGGTATATGATGCTGAATTATACGAGTATATAGATCGATATTTATTTTTATAGCGATCGAAAGATTCGAACTGAATATCCAGAAAGCAATAGATTAAATATGCATTACATTAAATAAATTTACTGTTTACAACGGAAATATAGTACCAACGATGCGAGTTAGCGTTATTACGGTTTGCTTCAACAGTGTAGAAACGATTCGCGAAACTATTGAATCAGTGCTATCTCAGGAATATTTTAATATCGAATATATCATAATTGATGGCGGTTCTTCAGATGGTACTCTGGACATCATTCAAGAATATAGAGAGAAGATTTCAAAAGTAATTACTGAACCCGACAAAGGCATCTACGATGCAATGAATAAGGGGATCGACCTCGCGACAGGAGATGTCATAGGATTTTTGAATGCAGATGATGTCTATGCAAATGAAAAAGTTCTAAAGAAAATATCTCATGCTCATAAAAATAAATCGATACATGCATGTTATGCTGATCTGGTTTATGTAGACAATAATAATGAAATTATAAGAAAATATAATTCTGGTAGATTTAGACCAGATTTAATTACTTGGGGCTGGATGCCAGCCCATCCAACATTATATGTAAAACGTTGTGTATTTGAATTGTATGGAAAGTTTAAGACGAATTACAAAATCGCATCGGACTTTGAGTTTGTAGCGAGAGTTTTTGGTCGACATGGGATCTCTGCGATATATATACCTGAAGTATGGATAAAGATGCGGCTAGGTGGAGTTAGTACAAAAAATATAAAAAGCAATTGGATATTAAGCAAAGAAATTGTGAAAGCCTGTAAAGAAAATGATATCCCAACAAATATAATAAAGGTATTATTTAAATATCCGTTAAAGTTATTGGAATATCGAGTCAACTAATTACTAATAAATATTTATATTATTTAACGTTTATGAATGTGTATATTTCAAGTTATATATAAAAATAAAGGTTCGAAGTGACATATATTCTAGTCGGGGTTGCATTTTTCAGTTCATTGCTATTGACGCGACTATTTATCAACATGGCTCACCGCTTTGGAATATTGGATACTCCTAATGAGAGAAGTTCTCATGAGAGAATCACACCGCGCGGTGGTGGCTTATCTTTCGTTATAATATTTTCAACCTGTATATCAATAATATATGCAGTAGACAATATTACTATCGAATTGTATTTAACATTAATTGTTGGTGGCCTTATTGTTGGGGCGATTGGACTATGGGACGACTATTCTCATGTCAATGTCGGAGTAAGACTATTTGTCCATCTGTTAGCGGCATCTACCGCTATAGTATGGATAGGTGGAATACAATTTATTCAAGTATTCGAACATTATTATCAACTTGGTTGGTTTGGTTATCTTCTGAGTCTATTCTTAATTGTATGGTTATTAAATCTCTTTAATTTCATGGATGGAATAGATGGCTTGGCAAGTATAGAAGCTATATTTGTGGCAAGTGGAGCCGCATTGATTTCACTGATAGGTACAGACAGTGAGAAATATGCTATTCAATTATATGAGTCATATGAAAAGACGGCGATTTATTTACTATTACCACTTTCATTTTCTGTGTTAGGATTTTTAATATATAATTGGCCACCTGCAAAAATATTTATGGGAGATGTAGGGAGTGGCTATTTGGGGTTCGTGTTTGGTGTACTCGTCATTGCAACAACGATGACTGGAAAATTAAACATATGGACCTGGATAATCCTCTTGGGGATATTTATTACAGATTCCACAGTTACATTGATAAGAAGAATTATTGCAGGTGAGCGTTGGTATAAAGCACATCGTGTCCATGCGTATCAACATGCTTCTCGGCGATGGAATAGTCACCGAAAAATTACGTTGTCTGTTTTAGTTATCAATATAGTATGGTTATTGCCACTGGCATGGATGGCGACAATAAGACCTATATGGGGAGTATTATTAACAATTTGTGCATATTTGCCACTAAGTTTTCTTGCTTTTTATTTGAGAGCAGGTAAAGCGGAATAGCATATGAATCTTAATATATGTCCAGATTAATGAATAAATTGGCGCATGAAAAATTGCCGCGCAGCGCTAAACGGCTACTCATGCTTTTTGCAGACTTAATAATAATACCATTAGCATTGTGGTCTGCATTTTGTCTTCGATTAGGAACATTGTCACCTGATATTTCATCATTTTGGTGGATGTTACCCTTGGCCCCAATTATCAGTATTCCAATCTTTGTCAGACTAGGGTTGTACCATGCTGTTGTACGATTTATGGGCACGCATGCAATGTCTGCCGTATTGAAAGGCGTTACACTTTCGACATTGCTGCTTGCAACTTTTGTATTGTTATCTGGAGTTAAAGGTGTTCCGCGTTCAGTATTTTTCATTTACTGGGGAGTAGCTGTTATTTATATCGGAGGCAGCCGTTTCATGTTGCGTTCATATTTTTATGCATTAACGCGACCAAAAACGAGTAAAAATATTTATGCTATTTATGGTGCCGGAGAGGCAGGAATCCAATTGTATCATGCTCTGCATCATAGCCACGAAGTAATACCAGTTGCATTTGTAGATGATGACAAGTCATTACATCAATGTTAGGCAATCTTGTGGATGAATATGGTATTAGTCAAATTTTATTGGCGATGCCTTCTGCTTCCAGGGCGAGACGGCGAGCAATTGTTGCAGAACTAGAAGAATTGCCGGTACATGTACGCACAATTCCAGGAATGAATGATTTAGTTTCTGGTAATGCAGAAGTAAACGAACTGCGTGAAGTTGGAATTGAAGATTTACTTGGCAGAGATGCTGTAGCACCTGACGCACTGCTGTTGGAAAAATGTATCAGAAATAAAAATATAATGGTAACCGGGGCAGGTGGTTCTATCGGTTCAGAACTCTGCAGGCAAATTGTTCAACTAGAACCTAAGTGCTTGATTTTGCATGAGCTGTCAGAATATGCGCTTTATGCAATTGATAATGAATTAAAAAATACGAATGAAAAGTATAAGAAAAATTTAACGATTATTCCTTTACTCGGAAATGTGCAGGATCAACTGCACCTTGAAAGGATAATGCAAACGTACGAAATTGATACTGTATACCATGCTGCTGCATATAAACATGTACCCTTGGTAGAGCATAATATATTGGAAGCCATTAAGAATAATATATTAGGCACCTTTCATGCTGCTCTTGCTGCAAAAAATTCTAATGTTGAAACATTTGTTCTCATATCAACAGATAAAGCCGTACGTCCAACTAATGTCATGGGGGCAACAAAACGCTTTGCTGAGTTAATATTACAAGGATTGGCCAAGAAAATTGTTGCAAGTGAAAATACAGAAAGTTCTACTCGTTTTTGTATGGTGCGATTTGGAAATGTGCTAGGTTCTTCGGGTTCAGTAGTCCCAGTATTTCGTGAACAAATTCGAAATGGCGGCCCTGTAACAGTCACGCATCCTGATATTATTCGGTATTTTATGACTATCCCTGAAGCCGCTCAATTAGTGATTCAGGCAGGCTCTATGGGTAAAAATGGTGAAGTATTTGTTTTAGATATGGGTGATCCTGTGAAAATCCTGGATCTGGCAAAACAAATGATTCATCTTACAGGCCTAAGTATCAAGGATGATAAAAATCCAAACGGTGATGTCGAAATAGAATTTACTGGACTGCGTCCCGGAGAAAAATTATATGAAGAATTGCTTATCGGAGAAAACGCAACAGGTACACAACATCCACGTATAATGCAGGCAGAGGAGGATAGTCTGCCTTTTGACAAAATCATCGAAATATTAAATGAACTTGAACGCGCCGTTCAGGAATATGAAATAGAAAAAGTCGTTAAACTCTTATCGACTTATGTCAGTGGTTATTCAGCAAATACCGAATTAAAAGATTATATTATAGTTGATAATAACTCTAGATTATCAGATAAAAACACAGACAATGAAGGTAACGTTGTCAAAATAATCGATAAGTTCGTAAGCAAAGATTCACCTAACTAAATATCTCCATAAAATGCAGAAACTGTTTACTGACGCATTAGTTGCAATGCGCCCACATCAGTGGGTAAAAAATATACTCATATTTGCACCTTTAATTCTTTCTTTTCAATTCCTTAATGCCGATCTGATTTTCGATGCAATTTTGGCTTTCGCGGCCTTCAGTTTGACAGCTTCTGGGTTGTACATAATCAATGACTTGCTCGATATCGAAGCCGATAGGGCACATCCAACCAAACGAAATCGTCCTTTTGCTTCCGGCCGCTTGAGCAAGAATTGGGGAATCGGCCAATCTATTGTCGTGCTTGTATTAGCTTTTGTTATTGCGAATCACCTTAATCCACAGTTTCTGGTGGTATTAACAATCTATGCAATATTGTCCGCCTTTTATTCCTTTAAACTAAAACAAGTAGTATTGCTTGATGTCTCCTTACTGGCCGTTCTGTATACATTACGCATCATCGCCGGTACTTTTGCTGCGTCGCTTGATCTTTCCTACTGGCTAATTGTATTTTCTATTTTTATATTTACCAGCCTGGCGATGGTCAAACGTGTTTCAGAATTGTATAACCTTAAATTACAAGGCAAAGAAGAAGTAGGAGGCAGAGGATATACAGTACAAGATCATGAAATTATGTCTGCTTTAGGATCGGCTAGTGGATTTGTTTCCGTTCTGGTGTTGGCATTGTATATTCATGATCCGTTAACAACACAACGTTATACTCATCCTGAATGGCTCTGGATGACTGTACCTTCAATTCTCTATTGGGTTGGACGTGTCTGGATTATTGCGCATCGCGGACAGATGAATGAAGATCCGGTTGTTTTCGCGGTGAGTGATAAGGTGAGTTATCTAATTCTCCTTTTCGTCGCCATTGGTGTCTATCTGGCAATTTAAGCAATGAATGATGATTATATGTCGTGGGGGCGTTATCCGCGTGTCTCTCAGAAGGTCAAGGAAATTCAATGGCGTTCTGATCCATTTCCCGAAATAAAGAAATCGAATAGTTTTCTCCCATTTGGTATGGGGAGAAGCTACGGTGATGTATGCCTGAATGACGGCGGTACGATTCTTTCTACAAAATCAATGGCACGATTTCTTGCATTTGATCAGGAAAACGGCGTGATTCGTTGTGATGCCGGCGTCTGTTTGAAAGAACTTCTTGAATTTATTATCCCTTATGGCTGGTTTGTGCAGGTTACGCCGGGTACCAAATATGTCACTATCGGCGGTATGATTGCTAATGATGTCCACGGGAAAAATCATCACCGAGTTGGTACCTTTGGTTGTCATCTTCACTGTTTTGAATTATTACGCTCGGATGGCAGTAGATTATTGTGTAGTCCAAACCAGAATTCGGAATTGTTTTCTGCCACAATTGGGGGTTTGGGACTTACGGGATTAATCACCTGGGCAGAAATCAAACTAAAGAAAATTCAGGGCCCCTTTATTGATACGGAATCAATCCGATTTAATAATTTGGAGGAATTCTTTAATTTGTCGCGGGAATCCGATAATGCCTGGGAATATACTGTAGCCTGGATCGATTCGCTAGCAAATGGCAATTTGCTTGGGCGGGGCCTGTTTATGCGAGGCAATCACTCAACAACTCCTGGTTCTGATAAATTACCTACCATAAAACACAAACTCACCATACCTTTAGATGCACCTTCGAATCTCTTAAATAAATACACAATCAAATTGTTCAATAATGTCTATTACAGTAAGCAAATTTCAAAGATAATTCAAAAGCTGCAATACTTTGATAAGTATTTTTACCCCCTCGATGGCATCGGACAATGGAATCGACTCTATGGCAAAAAAGGCCTGTTGCAGTATCAGTGCGTTGTGCCGACTGATGATGGGCAAGACGTGATATCTGAAATTCTAAAAGAATGTCGTAATAATGGGCAGGGCTCATTCCTATCAGTGCTAAAGATCTTCGGTAATAGACCATCTCCCGGTCTATTGTCCTTTCCCAGAGAAGGGGTGACGTTGGCGTTGGATTTCCCCAACCGTGGTGTAGAAACCTTTTTATTACTCGATACTCTTGATAAGATCGTGACTGCAGCTGGTGGTGCAGTTTATCCAGCGAAAGATGCGCGAATGGCCAGCGCCAGTTTCAAGTCTTATTACCCCAATTGGAATGAATTTGAAAAATATATTGATCCTCATTTTAGCTCCAGTTTCTGGCGGCGCGTTACTGGTAAGACAGGAAACTAGGTTATGCCAAGAGTCCTGATCATTGGTGCGACCTCGGCGATCGGACAGGAAGTCGCCAAAATCTATGCTGTAGCCGGGTCGCAGCTATTCCTTGTTGCAAGAGACAACCAGAAACTCGAACAAGTTACAAAGGATCTTAGCGTTCGCGGAGCGGATAGTGTTGAAAAGCTATCCCTTGATCTCGCCGATATCGAGAGGCACGAAGAAATTGTATCCACCACAGACAAATTCCTAGGGAGCATCGATATTGTGTTGATTGCCCATGGCACGCTTCCCGAGCAAAATACATGTGAAGCCAACGTCAATGACACACTGCGAGAACTACACATTAATCTTCTCAGTACCATCTCCCTATTAACGTTACTGGCGAATTATTTTGAAAAACAGGGTGGTGGTTGTATAGCCGTGATATCCTCGGTTGCTGGTGATCGCGGCCGACAAAGCAATTATGTCTACGGTGCGGCCAAAGGTGGTCTGAGTATCTTTCTGCAGGGATTACGTAACCGACTCAACAAAGCTGGGGTCTGCGTACTGACTATCAAGCCGGGCTTTGTTATTACTCCAATGACGGTGGAGTTCAAGAAAGGCATCTTGTGGGCACAACCCAAATCAGTTGCCGAAACTATCGTCAGCGCGATTCATAAACGTAAAAATGTGGTGTACGTACCCTGGTTCTGGCGCTGGATCATGCTTATTATTCGGAGTATTCCGGAAAGTATCTTCAAGCGATTGAGCTTGTAACTACCCCTCCAGGTAAACTTTATAATTACTCCCTATGGTTACTGATAAAAAAATTATTATTCCCGGTGCGGCCGGATTGGTTGGACAGAACCTTATCATCGCCCTTAAAGAAAAGGGGTATAAAAATATCGTCGCTTTTGATAAACATGCCGCGAACACGGGAATTCTGCGCAAGTTGCATTCCGATATCGAAGTGATTGATGCCGATATTTCAAAGCCTGGTAATTGGCAGGAGGCATGTCGTGGCGGTGATGTGGTGGTGATGTTACAGGCCCAGATTGGCTCAAAAGAGTCTGCGCCATTCGTACGGAATAATATCGAATCGACGCGCCTGATGTTGGATACCATGAAGGCCCATCGAATACCTTATGTGGTGCATATCAGTTCATCAGTGGTTGAATCAGTGGCCGATGATGATTATACCACTACAAAAAAGGCGCAGGAAGATTTAGTCCTTGCCAGTGGTCTCGATTATTGTATTTTGCGACCCACGCTGATGTTTGGCTGGTTTGATCGTAAACATCTTGGCTGGTTGTCCCGCTTCATGCAAAAGGTGCCAGTTTTTCCAATACCAGGAAATGGCAAATATATGCGTCAACCACTCTATGTACGGGATTTTTGCAATATTATTGTTTCTTGTCTCGAGCAGGAACCCAAGAACGAAAGGTACAATATTACCGGTCGTGAAAATGTCGATTACGTAGACATTATCCGCACCATACGCGACACAATTCATGCCAAAACCTTAATAATTCATATTCCTTATTGGCTGTTCTGGTCATTACTCAAGATTTATGCCTTGTTTGATAAAGATCCTCCTTTTACTGCTGATCAACTTAAAGCGCTAATTGCCGGCGATGAATTTGAAGTCATTCCCTGGTGGGATATTTTCGGCGTTGAGCCGACACCGTTTAAAAAGGCAATCGAAGAGACATTTCGTGACCCCATCTACTCCATTTATAAATTGAAATTCTAGAGGCGCGGACATGGCGAAAACTGCGGTGATTGGAGCAGGAGTCATGGGGTTGGCCTGCGCCCACGAATTATTAAAACGAGGCCATTCGGTCGATGTTTACGAGGCCGATGATCGTGTTGGTGGCATGGCGGCACATTTTGATTTCCAGGGTTTGAATATCGAACGCTACTATCATTTCATTTGTAAGCCGGATCATTATCTGTTCGATTTATTAAAAGAGTTGGGTATCGAGGACAAACTTCGATGGTGTGAGACCTACATGGGGTATTACTATGATGGTCAGATGTATGATTGGGGTAATCCCATTGCGCTGTTCAAGTTTCCCAAATTAGGTTTTATCGCAAAATTCCGCTATGGCTTACACGCCTTTCTCTCTACAAAACGCAAAAACTGGCAACCACTCGACAATGTTGAAGCATCTGACTGGATTCGTAAATGGATCGGTGAAGAGGCCTACAATATTTTATGGAAGCGACTTTTTGCACTTAAATTCTTTAGCTATAAAGACAATCTGTCAGCAGCCTGGATCTGGTCGCGTATTAAACGGATAGGGTCATCGCGTAAAAGTATGTTACAGGAAGAACTGGGTTATCTGGAAGGAGGTTCGGAGACCTTGTTAGACGCACTGGATAAGAAAATCAGAGCGTTGGGCGGAAAAATACATCTCTCGACGCAAGTGAAAAAGATCAACATTGACAACAATCAGGTGCAGTCGCTTACTCTCGCCGATCAAGAAGAAAAATTTGAGCAGATATTTTCCACCGTGCCACTTCCCTACGTATCACGAATAATACCGGATCTTCCGGCGGATTATCGTGACCGCTATGAATCAATTCAAAACATGGGAGTGATATGTGTCATTTTCCGTCTTCGAAAAGGGGTGAGTCGCAATTTTTGGCTGAATGTCAGTGATGAATCAATGGACATTCCAGGGATTATCGAGTTTTCCAACCTGCGACCATTGCCAGAATCGGTGGTGTATGTACCTTATTATATGCCCCGCGATTATCCCAAGTTTGCCAATGACAATGACTTCTTTATTACGGAAGCCAAACAATATATCAAGCAGTTGAATCCTGAAATTACCGATGAGGATTTTATTGCGGAACATGCCTCACGCTATGGTTACGCTCAGCCGG
>WOR8_10008420_pt1 | contig 12925 bp, 10 predicted proteins | sample DeeMarSeWOR38_10_FD_19890 | JGI IMG/M metagenome (IMG submission 19890) | reverse complement strand
CAGCGAAGGAAAACCACGGGCTTCGTTTCCGGTGTTTCCCCCGGTCATTCGGCAGTGAGACGGCCGGATCAGGCGCTGTGGGCGGCCAAGGCGGTCTGCAGCGTGGCGAAGGCTTCCATGATGCGATCGAGTTGCTCGGGCGTGTGGGCCGCGCTGAGGCTGCAGCGCAGCAATGCGCCACCTTCGGGTGCTGCGGGCGGTAGAATCAGATTGACATAGATGCCCTGTTCGAGGAGTTGCTTCCAGGCAGCAAAGGCTTGGCTTTTGTCACGCAGGCGTACCGCCACGACCGGACTGACCTGCGGACCCAGGGTAAAACCCAGCTCGCTGAGGCGCGAGTAGAGTGTATGGGCGTTGTCCCACAAACGGGTGCGCAGTTCCGGACGCGCGCGCAATAGCTGTAATGACTTGCGTGTCGACGCAATCACAGACGGTGAAGGTGATGCGGTGAAGATGTACGGTCGGCCTGCGTAACGGATAGCGTCCAGTTCGGGATGGTTACTCACGCAGTACCCGCCCGTGGCGCCAAGGCTCTTGCTGAAGGTGCCCACAATGAAGTCGACATCGGCTTCTACGCCGACTTCCTCGGCAAGCCCGCGCCCCTGTCTGCCCAGAATGCCCAGTGAGTGGGCCTCGTCGACCAGCAGCCAGGCACCGTAGGTCTTCTTGATCGCTGCGATCTCTGCAAGCGGCGCCACGTCGCCCAGCATGCTGTAGATGCCTTCGGCAACAATCAGGGTCCTGCTGGCCTGTTCGCCAAGGCGACGCAGGCGCTTTTCAAGGTCTTGCGTGTCATTGTGTCGGAAGCGAACGACCTTGGCGCCCCCCAGTCGGCAGCCGTCATAGATGCTGGCGTGAGAATCGGCATCGAGCAGAATGGTGTCGTCGGGGCCAGCCAGGGTCGACAACATGGCGAGATTGGCAATGTAGCCGGTGGAAAAGACGATAGCAGCACGTTGTCCGTAGAACTCCGCAAATTCGCGTTCGAGTGCCACGTGGCCCGCGAAGGTGCCATTGGCCATGCGCGAGCCGGTTGTTCCGGTTCCCTGTTCGCGAACGGCGTTGACTGATGCCTCAATACATTCCGGGTCGAACGTCAGGCCAAGATAATTGTTGGTTCCTGCGAGAATCGTACGCCTGCCCCGAATCTCGGCCTCAGTTGCAGAAAAAATGCGATCAAGGGTCAGATTGAAGGGGTCGATACCCGCTTCCTGCAGCGACGCCCGCGCCGCTTCCAGACCTTTGAACTTGTCAAAAATTGTCATCAGCCTTCGTTCACAAGTTTCTCAAGCTGCCGGGTGAGATCCCCAATTGTGCGTATATCCGGGAGGATGTTCACCGGGATCGATATATCGAAATAATCTTCGATCTCGAGCAGTAGACGCATGACCTGCATGGAATCGAGTCCGAGATCGGCTACCAGTCCTGTTTCCTCGGCCAAGGGCTCTTCATCTTTGGCAAACGGAGTGAGCACCTTGTATACCTGTGTCAGAATTTCATTGTAGCTCGCCATAGTGCAGAGTGTCCCTGGTTCAGTCAAGGCTGGTTCGGCGCGACGCCGATACTGGATGCCGGCAGGCCCAGGGTCTTGCGCAGGCCTTCCTCGAGCAGCACCGAGGGTTGCCAGCCCGTTGCCCGATGGAGCGCCTGGTTGTTGCTAACCCAGTCGGGATGCGAAAGTTCTCGAACCTTGCCAAGCGTGAGCATGGGTGAGCGTTTGAAGAGCCGCGCAGTGCCTTCGTTTATCGCGGCTGCCAATCTCAGTAACTGGACTGGCACCCGCACACGAATGACGCGAGACCCGCGCAGCTCTCTGACAGTGCTGACAATATCATCCCAACTGTAGCCGTCCGGGTGACCGTCGTGCAACTCGAACGTGGCGCCCTGGGTATCGCCTTGCTCAAGGAGGCAGGCTACCGCGGTGGCAAGGTCGTCGACATAGAGCAAGGAGAAGCGGGCACGTCGGGCGCCGGTGACCAACGCGATACCGTGCATCATCCAGCGAAAGAGCGGGAGCATCTCGCGGTCTCCAGGGCCGTATACCGCCGGCGGCCTCAGAATAACCCATGGCATGCCGCCAGCCTTGTTCTGCAGCGCATGTTCGCCATCGCGCTTGCTTGCCGCATAGGCGGACAGCTGCGGTTCCCGTGCCGCCAGAGAGGAGATCAGCAGGAAATAGGGCGGTGGCGTCTGGAGCCCGGCGGCGGCGGCGAGCCGCTCGACGCCGGTGACATTGACGCGTCGGAAGTCGGACTGCGTGGCGCCGCGCACTGCACCCGCGCAATGGACGACGGCATCGGCGCCGGCGACCAGAGATCTGAGGCTCTCGACATCTTCAAGGGTGCCCGTGACGCGTGTAATGCTCAGGTCGGTGAGGTGTCTGGCCGTGGTTCCCGGTCGCACCAGCGCGCGCACCTCCCACCCTGCCTGGTGCAGGACTGTTGCCAGGGTGCTGCCGATAAAGCCTGTCGCCCCGGTCAAGGCAACCGTGCGCGACATGCGGGGTCTAGACAGCGCGTGCGTCTTGAGCCGGTTGCTCGGCGACGACCGCAGACGGATGGGCCGCCGGATCCCAGTGATTGCGCATGAGAAAGTCCTGACGGGTGCGCGACCGCGACAGCTTGCCGGATGATGTCCGCGGCAAGGTGCGTGGTGCGACGAGTTCGATGTGGCACTCGATGCCCATTTCCTGGTAGATGGCGCGCTGCAACCGCTCAACCAGTTTGCGGCGTTTGTCAGGATCGACTTCGCGGCACTGCACCACCATAACGGCCAGCTCCTGATCATCGGCGCCCGGAAGCGAAAACGCCGAGGCATCTCCCGAACGGAGTTCCGGCTGTTGTTCCGCTATGTATTCCAGATCCTGCGGCCAGAGATTCCGCCCGTTGATGATGATCAGGTCCTTCTTGCGACCCGTGATGACCACACTGTCGCCTAGCCGATAGCCAATATCGCCGGTATTCAGCCAGCCATCCTCTGACAGGACTTCACGGGTATGTTCAGGATCGCCGAAATAGCCGGTCATCACACTGGGGCTGCGCACGTAGATGGTGCCGCACTCCCGATCGGGCAGGGTCTGATCCTGATCATCGCGAATCTCGATCTCGAAATCCGGCAGGGGCATGCCGCAGTTCACGAAGCTGGTTGCCCGGCTTGTCGAGCTGGGAATTCCGGACTTGTTGTCGCTGTTGATTGGCATGGCCACGTGATCTTCCGCCAGTCGTTCGCCATCGATGAGATCGACATCGAGGCCCTGGTGCAGCGGTGCGAAACTGATGCCCAGCGAGCATTCCGCCATCCCGTAACAGGCAAGGAATGCCTTGTCACTGAAGCCGCTGTCTGCCAGTAACTCGGAGAACTGCGCGAGGGGCTCGGGGCGGATTTTCTCGGCGCCGGCGCCGGCAATCCGCCAGGCACTCAGGTCGAATTTGTCGCGGTCTTCCTCGCGGAGGCGGCGTACACAGAGCTCGTAGCCGAATGAGGGACTGAATGAGATGGTTGCCTTGGTCTGTGACATCAGCGCCAGCCATTGGCGCGGCCGCATGGCGAAGTCGCGCGTTCTGAGATAGTCCACGCTCATTTGCGATGCCATGGGGCCAAGCACAAAACCGACCAGGCCCATATCGTGGTAGTAGGGCAACCAGGAAAAACAACGGTCGCCACGACGAATCTGCAGCCCGTATTTGAGAATGCCCCCGAGGTTGTGCATGACGGTGCGCTGCTTGATCATGACGCCGCGCGGAAAGCGCGTGCTGCCCGAGGTGTACTGGATGTAGGCCAGTTCGTCGGGTGTCAGTGGCTTGAGCTCACTGATGTGCTCGGGTAAGGTATCGAATACCTGCGGGTCACCCAGCAGACGCAGGCCGAGTCCTTCTGCAGCTTCAGCGAGAAATGGGGCAAAGCCATCCAGCGCCATGGCGACGGAGGCCTGGCAACTGATCAGCAGGTTTCTCAGTTGTTCGACATAGGCCTTGTGGCTGCCGAGTTGAATAGCAACCGGCAAGGGTACGGGTACCAGGCCCGCGTACTGGCAGGCATAGAAAAAGCGCAGAAAATCCGGATCCGTTTCAGCAACCAGCGCAACGCGTGAACCGCGCTCCAGTCCAAGACTGTTGAGGCGCCGGGCGAGGCTGCGGGCACGGTCGCGCAATTCCGCGTAGGGCAATACCGCACCCAGGTGACCTCGACCCGTGTAGAAGTTGCAGCCTGTCTCGCCCTTGGCCGCGTAGTCAAGGGCCTCGGCCAAGGTCGAGAAATCACCGCCACGTAACGGCAAGCTGTGCCTGGTTGGCGTGGGTTCCTTACGCATCAAGCTTCTCCTCGGAGCTGAACAGCTTGTTCCTGATCCCATCCCCGGAAACGACGAGGGGAACACGCGGGAGTGTGTGTCATCTGTTTAGATTTCATCTTATAAGTTAGATTTCATCTTATAAGGGTGAAATCGAGGCTAAAATCTAGATCATTTTCGGTGCGAATGCAACATTTTTTACCAAAAATGCGACATATGTCCCCAGTTGTTGTTTCCTTGCAACGTAGCATCCTGTCACGTCCCCTGTATTTGGCGCCAATATTACAATACACTTTGTGCGAATTAAAAGCCGGATCAGTAATTTCGTCAACAGGTTGGATCAACTTGTTGGTGAACGGTCTTGTAAGCGTTTCCCCTTTGTCCAGTATCTCACCAGCTTAAGTCTCGTAAATGTTAGCATATGCTAATATTTATCTCCATCTACGGATGGCACAACAGGCCCGGTTTGTACATGCTGTTGTCCGTCTCATACGCGCGGGCAATGTTAACGCCTTGTTTGGAAGCGCAGTGTGTGCACGACAGGGTTGTGGTGCCTTGTCCGATACTGCGCGTTTTTCAGTGGTGGGCAGTCGGTTAACAGAGCAGGCAATCTGCCGGCGATTGCCAGTTCCTGGGCAACTTCGGTTTTTGCCGACCAGCGGTAACAGCGTACACGCGGCCCGGTGCTGTGGCCGTGCTCGGCAGGCATCAAGGGACCGGAAAATTTCTGGCGCGGCGGGTGGTTCTGGCGATACCTGGTGACAGGCCTTCCTGGGTTCGTGATCCGGACCGGTTTGTAATATCGTCTTGTCGAGTACACTCAAGCTTCCGACAGCAGCACTGCAAGGCGCCAATCGTCCCCTGATCGAGACAACACAACGAGAAAGCCATTGCGGAATCGAGCGGGACAGGTAACATCCGGAGGATGCTTTGCGGGCAATTTTGCCGGATTACAGCAAGAAATGAACTTCCAATCAAACGATTTTGTGAACTGCGTCACGTTCCTGGAAAATCCGCCGATTCTGCGAGGCTCAGCGCAGTGGTGTTTTGCCGTGCGCGCCTTGAGAGGCGGGCCTGGTTAGCCACCATGTTTTCAGGGAACGCAATGTCAAAGCAACCCGCAGACAAGATTTCCGTACAGCCTGTCAGCCTGGATAACAAAGCGGACGTGCGCCGATTCATCCGGGTTCCCTGGTCGATCTATGCGAACGATCCATTGTGGGTGCCGCCCCTGGTGCTGGAAAGGCAGCAACACCTGTCCCCGCGCAATCCCTATTTTCAGCATGCCAGGCTCAAAGCCTGGGTTGCTGTGCGTAACGGCGAAGCGGTGGGCCGGATCAGCACCCAGATCGACGCGCTGCATCAGGCCCGTTACGGAGATACGACGGGTTTCTTCGGCCTGCTGGAGGCCATTGATGACGAGGCGGTTTTTGCCGCGCTGGTCGATACGGCAGCGAACTGGCTGCACGAGCAGGGCATGACGCGTATCCGTGGGCCTTTCAGCCTGTCAATCAACGATGAAAGTGGCTTGCTCGTGGAAGGATTCGAGACACCTCCGTACATCATGATGAGTCATGCGCCCCCGTACTACGCGCCGCGGCTCGAGCAACTGGGCTTTGAGAAGGCCAAGGATCTGCTTGCCTATGTGATCCACCCGACCTATGAGACGCCGAAAGTCGTCAAAAATCTGATGAGTCGGGCGAATAAGCGAATCCGCGTTCGGCCGCTGGAACGGAGCCGCTTCCAGGAAGAGCTGCGGACACTCCAGAATATCTTCGAGGATGCCTGGTCGGAAAACTGGGGTTTCATCCCCTTTACCGCCGAAGAGTTCGCGGAAGTCGGCAAGAATCTGAAACTGCTCGTCCATGAGGAGCTTGTCCAGATCGCCGAAGTTGATGGTGTGCCGGCCGCCATGATGGTGACCTTTCCGAATGTTAACGAAGCGATCCAGGATCTTGACGGCTCGCTGTTTCCGCTGGGCTGGCTGAAACTGCTGTGGCGCCTGAAGGTGACTGGCGTGAAGACCGGGCGTATCGCGCTCATGGGTGTGCGCAAGCAGTATCAGAACAGTCTGCTGGGTTCTGCGCTTGCCTTCAGCGTCATTGAGGCGACCCGTCCGCCGGTCATCCGGCGGGGGATCCGGGAGGTGGAGATGTCCTGGATCCTTGAGGATAACAACGGCATGCGCCGTATCCTGGAAACGATTGGCGCGCGCGTCTCCAAGCGCTACCGAATCTACGAGAAATCCCTCACCTGACGGTGGCTCGGCCCGACTAACGTGTTTGGGCTAGCCCGGATTTCTCACTGGGATCCCGGATGCAGGCGCGCGAGCACCAGCCAGGGCCGGGATAGGCATCTCAAAAAACAAATGGTCTTCTGTATGTTCAACACAGTTCCAATGGACGCAAGAGAATACGATCTTCCCACGCCGCCCTGTGAGAAATCCGGGCTAGCGAAACCCGCCACGGCGGCGGATCTGCCAGAAGAGCACGAGCGAAGCGAGCAGAGGATGCTTCTCCAGGCGCGCAGGTACCTTGGCCTTGACCCCCGAGTGGCGCTCGATTTTCCAGAGAATATACTCAACGCCCGCCTGGAAGGTGAACAGCGCCTTGAGCAGGCGCAGGACGGATAACAGCTTCCCCTGGACTCTTCGCAGGGTCCAGGCAACCCGATTCAATACCCGCCTGCGGTTCGGGATGCGAGCGTGGAGCCGGGGGGGTGCAGTCGCGGATTCGATCCCGATCCGGTAGGGCAGGCTGTCAAGCGCCGCATCGAGAACCTCCAGGTAGTACTCCGAACTGGCCGCGTAGAGGGCCATGACGCGCTCCGGCCGTTCGGCGCGCAGCTCGGCGCTGTAGGTGAGCAGCAGTCCCTGTTGCCAGAGTTCACCCGCTTCGAAGCTGGCTGGCAGCCGGGGAAGCGTCCGGGTGAGAAAGGTATGCACGGCCTGTGCAAACGCCCTGTAAATCCGCTGCTCGACTTCCGGCGTGCGGGTATACGCGATGCCGGTCGGTTGCGCGAAGCGTGCCCAGAAATAGGAATGAAAGCAGCGCCCCGAGGTGTCATGTTCCAGGTCCTCAAGCGATACGATGGCATACTTTGCGCGCACCATGCCAGCAGACGTGGGCACTTCCAGGTAGAAGACATTCGGTGGCAGCAGCTTGTTGGCAAGGGCTGGCAGCCATCTGTTATAGGTATGGCGATAGCTGTCCACGATGACATAGAGGTCCACCAGTCCGTCCTGATGATCGCCGCTGCGCAGACAGGATCCGTAGAACAGCAGCGCGATCATGGCCGTGCCGTACTGCTCCAGCAATGCCATCTGCAGGGCGTCGATGGCGGGTGAATTCACAGCCATGTGGCGGCGGTGGATCGCGTCGACTAGGCGGCTGAGATCAGTCATCACACGCGTATGAATGTCAGACTGCCGCCCTGAGTGACCCGCGTCTTGCCGAGTCTGAGGTCCGGGCTGAGGAGCTCTCCATCCAGGGTAAAGCCGGAATCAAGGTCCAGACTGAACTCTGTCGCATTGTGGCTGTAGTAACCGTTTTCAGCCACCATATGCGCGGCCTGTCTGCCCCGTAACAGCGAAGGCATGGCGCGGAGTATGTGCGCGGGGTTCGCGCCGATTGCGGTGTACCTCAGTGGCCCGGCTTCCGTGCCCCAGAAGGGCCGCACACCCAGGAGCAGTCGCCGCAGCGTACTGATCATGACCAGCAGATACTCGCGTTGTGGTTCCTGATACTGGTCAATGTCGACCTGCAAGGCGACGGGTGTCACAAAGCGGCGATCACCACGCGCCATGGCGATAATGAAACGCGCGAGCGCGAGGCCGGGCCCGATTTCCCCCCGGATGCCCAGGGTGTGGATTCGCTGTCGGCAATAAACGATGGCCTGGTGGATGACCGCCGTCCCGAAGAACATGCCGTGCATCGGCCTGGACTTGCCGGGTGTTTCGACGCGCAGGGTGGCGCGCTGCGGAAACTCGGCTGCTGCGGCGGGATCGCGCGCCCACCTGAGCAGGCGCCGGATGGCCTGCACCGGGCGGCCGCTTAAGCCGACATCACCTGCCGTCATGCTTGTCGTTCCGGCCGCCAGTAGCGCGAGGAGTGGACGTTCAGGAAAGAGTTGGTCATTGAACAGTGCGGTGAAGGCCGCCTGTATCGTGCCGTCACCGGCATTGATGACCACCAGATCCACCTCCCTGGCAGCCAGCTCTGCGAGCCCGCTGTGAACGTCGGTCGGTGTCCTGACGCGGTGATACAGGACGCCGGGCAGTCCCCGTGTTTCACGATATACGGCATCGGGATCCCTGCGATTGCCGCCGCTGAAATCATTACTCAGAATGCCCAGCCTCAGCGGGCGATCGCGCACGAGCCCGGCCTGGTTTCCTTGCATATTGGGCGGTTGGGTGGGTGGCATCAGGCAGGACGTGGCGAAGAGACGGATCGTGTTGGCTGACGGGGAATCCGCCGGGTGGAGCAGGGACCACACTGAGGGCGACGGCCGACTATCGTATACTAGGCCGATGCAGACCGTAAAGCTGAACCATCGGGCACGGCTGAATCTGTCCGCGGGCGATGCCCCCCGCGCGTCGGAGGCGGCAACGTTCATGCTTGCCCAGCTCTCGGACCCCCATCTTACGACACTCGAGGGTGTGCCGGCACGCGCGCTGCTGAATAAGCGACTCCTGGGTTATCTGTCCTGGCGCCGACGCCGGCGTCACGAGCATCGGCGCGAGATCCTGGATGCACTGCTCGATGATCTGCTCAGGTTGCGCCCCGATCATATTGCCGTGACCGGCGACCTGACGCATCTTGGTTTGCCGCAGGAATTCCAGCAGGCGCGTCACTGGCTGGAAAGCCTCGGCCCACCGGATGCGGTGACGCAGGTATTCCCCAGTCTGCGGGTCAGGGACGGTGTCGCACTGATCGGTGTCTCCACGGCGGTGCCGACGCCACCTCTGCTGGCGACCGGCAGGGTGGGACGGCCACAGCTGTTGCGCCTGGCACAGGTGCTCGAGCAGACCGGTAACAAGGACCTGTATCGGGTCGTCATGCTGCATCATCCGCCGCTGCAGGGTACCGTGAAATGGCGCAAGCGCCTGGTAGACAGCAGCGGGCTTGAGACGGTACTGCATAGCTATGGCGCGGAACTGATTCTCCACGGCCATGCGCACCGGACATCCTTGCATGAGCTGCCGTGTAACGGGCACAGGGTGCCGGTTGTCGGCATTCCCTCGTCGTCGGCGAGCGGGGAAAACCCCGGGCGCCGCGCGCGCTATCATCTGTACCGGATCACGCGCCGGGCGCAGGGTTGGGCGACCCGCGTCGAGGTGCGTGGTTACTCGCCGGGCACGGCGCAGTTTGTCGCCGAAGAGGAATTTGCGTTATAGGCGGGAGAGCAGTCGGGCAACTCCGCAGCGCTCACCGCCGTGGCCCGCGGCGGCGGTCCACCGGCAGCGTCCGGTCAGGTGTCCGAAGCCCCGAGCACCTGTTGTGCAAACTCCCAGTCACTGACCTTGTCAACATCGATGGCCGCCTCGGCAAAAGGCAGGATGACGGCGCCGATCCTCACCTGCACGCGCCGGGAAAGCGCCGCGAGTGTTTCGTCAAGAGACATGCGGTTGCACAGATAGCGCAGCACCGTCGTCCAGCCCAACACGCTCATGAGACGCAAGGGGTGCTTGCGCTGGTGTTCGATACGTTTCCAGAAACGTGCGGCCTGCCGTGACTCCGGCGACAGAAAGGCGAACAGGTTGCAGCCCTGGTAATCATGATCCCGAAAGCGAATTACGGTGCGCCTGACATCCGGATAGGTTCGTGTCACCAGTTCATGGGAGGCGAGGCCAACCACGACATCACAGCCACTGCCACGCGCGTGTTCACAGAAGTAATCCAGGATGTCTGTGTTCAGCAGCGCGTGGTCAGCTGTGGTGATCAGGGCAGGCGTCTCGCGCGGCAGTGACTGCAGCGCCCGGAAGGCGCTGCGCGAGGGTGATGACTTGGGTGCCATCCAGCGAACGTTTCCCGACTCGATGCGCCGCTGCAGTTCGGGGCTGCGTTTCACGGTTTCCCAGGCTGGTCCACAGAGTATCTGCTCGCCGATATCCGCGGCTGCATCCAGGGTGTCCATGACACGCAGCACCATGGGCTTGCCGGCCACGGGTGCCAGCGACTTGCAGCAGACACCGGCAGCCTGCGCCACGGGATCATGCGGGCCGCGTTCGCCCGCAAGCACAATGCCAGTAAAGCGGCTCTCAAACGGGTGGGTCATACGGATCAGCCAGGTGGCGACGGGAAGGCTGCACGCTGGGTATTGGCGCCGGTGCTTCTGTAATTTGTCCCCGCGCATTATAGTGTGTTGGAACGGGCATGGATACGACCGGATTCAGGCCGGATAACCGGGACGCAGCGCAACAGGGCGGGCATGATGCAACAGACACGAGTGGTGCTGGCGGGCGACATAGGCGGCACCAAGACCCGGCTCGCCGTATTCGAAGTTGCAGGCACGACGCTGAAGACAGCCGCCGAGGCGGTCTATGCGAGTGGCGATTACCCCTCGTTTGCCGACATCGTCCGGCAGTTCCTGACCGACCACGCCTGTGGCTGTGACCGCGCCTGCTTCGGGGTGGCGGGTCCCGTCCGACAGGGTGTCTGTGAAACCACCAATCTCCCCTGGCGCCTGGTCGCCGCGGATCTGGGGCGCACCCTGGACATCGCCCGGGTTGCCCTGCTCAACGATCTGGAAGCCAATGCCTGGGGGGTGCGTGCCCTGGATGCCGGGGATTTTCTGGAACTGGTCACTGGCAAGGGGCACTCCGTCGGAAATGCCGCAATCATCGCCGCGGGTACCGGTCTTGGCGAGGCGGGGATGTACTGGGATGGCACGCAGCACCGGCCCTTTGCCACCGAAGGCGGGCATACGGATTTCAGCCCCGGCAACGATCTGGAAACGGCACTGCTGCGGTACCTGTCGAAGCGCTACGCGCATGTGAGCTGGGAACGGGTGGTGTCGGGGCCGGGTCTGATCAATATCCATGCGTTTCTGCGTGAGCACCGCAGGGATGAGACGCCGCCCTGGCTCGCCGAGTCAATGCACGGGGGAGATCCTGCCGCCGCCATCTCCGAGGCGGCATTGCGAGAGCAAGACGAGATCTGTGTGGAGGCGCTGGATTTGTTTGTGCATCTCTATGGCGTGGAGGCCGGCAATCTGGCGTTGAAGATGATGGCGGCCGGGGGTGTCTACGTCGGTGGTGGCATCGCACCAAAGATTATCGACAAGTTCCAGGGGGATGGCTTTATGCAGGGTTTCCTCGCCAAGGGTCGTATGCGCCCCTTGCTCGAGGCCATGCGGGTTCAAGTCATCCTGAATCACAGGACCGCCCTGTATGGGTCTGCCATTTTTGCCGCGTCCCTCGCGCTGTAGCCAGGGGGCGGCGTGATCCGGCCGGCATCCCGGTGAGCGATGCGCGTCGCTGCCGCCTGGCACTCGGCAGGCGCCGGTTCGCCTGCTGACGCTGTGTTATCCGTCAGCTGCGCAAACCGTGCGCATGGAACACGCCCCGTTTTCAACTGCTTGCCGCAGTTCCGTGCGCAGCAGTTTTCCCATTGCATCGCGCGGCAGGGTGGTGAACTTCCTGAACACGCGGGGTCGCAGACTGCCTGGCAGGTTGTCGCGGCACCAGCGCTCGACTGTGTCGAGCGCAGCGTCGCCTGCGATACAGGCGATCAGCCGGTCGCCCCAGACGGGGTCCGGTAGCGCCGTGACCGCAACATCCCTCACCCCCGGGCAGGCCTGCAGCAATCGCTCGACCTCGCGTGGATGGATGTTGCGTCCGCCACTGACCAGTATCTCGTCGGCCCGGCCGAGGACATGCAGATGTCCGCGGTCATCAAGATGGCCGAGGTCATTCGTGGTAAAGGCGCCGTCCGTGAAGCCGGGCCCGCTCAATTCCCCGCTGCGCACATAACCGGCCATGACCATCGGTCCGGTTATCCGGATACGACCAATGCCGGTGGTGGGTTTATCGTCATCGCCGACAACGGTGACAGACACCCCCGCCAGTGGTTTTCCGGCATCGCCCGGCTGCCAGCCCGCATCGAGATCGGGATACAGGCACACGTGGGAGGCCGTCTCTGTCATGCCGTAGGTGACACACACGGGCCAGCCGGCGCGGCGGGCCTGGCGTGCAAGGCCCGCATCCAGGTGACCGCCGCCAATCAGCACATGCCGCAGACGGGTCGCCTGATGCGCGCACAGCCCGGCTTCCAGCAGACGCGCCAGCATGGCCGGTACCAGCGAGATGTGGCTGATCCGGTTCTGGTCGAGCGCGCGCCGGATCCTGTCCACCTCAAAGGTTTCATGCAGTAACATCGCCGCCCCGGCCTCCAGACAGCGCAGCAGAATGGCAAAGCCCCCAATGTGGGTGAGCGGCAGGGTATTGAGCCAGACATCCTGCCCGTGCAGACCGAGACACTCTCGCGAGCCTCGCACGGCGGTGGCCAGATTGTGCCCGGTCAGGGCGACCGCGCGCGGTCTACCCGTGGTTCCGCTGGTGGCGATCATGAGTTGTACATCACGGTCGCTGGCCGGCATATGCGGGGCGTGTCGCCCGGTTACCGCTTCCGCGAGCCA
>WOR8_10004910_pt1 | contig 12925 bp, 11 predicted proteins | sample DeeMarSeWOR38_10_FD_19890 | JGI IMG/M metagenome (IMG submission 19890) | reverse complement strand
CCGTGGCCGAGTCGGCGCCGACCACCAGGTGCCGCGAGGAACCGAACAGGGCGAACAGGGCCATGGGGATGAGCATGGTATACAGGCCGGTGATTACCGGCGTGCCGGCAATCTTGGTGTAGCCCATGACCTCGGGGACCGCGAGCGCTGCCAGGGTGAGGCCGGCGATGAGCTCGGCCGGGATCTGCGAGCCCCTGACGGGCAGAACGCCCTCGAGGATGGGCAGGCGGAAACCGCCGGAGCTGTTGTTCGCTGCGCTCATGGATATCCCCTGGGACATTGTGCCTCTGAAGCCCGGCTGTCCGCGTGCCTCCGGACGGGCGGCCGGGAACAGGGCTGCCTCGATGACCTCCTCACCATCACCGGTCAGTTCCCGCCTGCCGTGCTCATCGACCTTGCCCTGCCGACGGCGAACTGGGTGGGCGAGAGATCCTTGACCCGAAGCTTGTAGAATTCACCGGCCGTTGCGTCAGCCGGGCACCAGGGGAACTCCGAGTCACACAAATGCTGCCTCATGATTGATACCCCCTTGTATGGATGCTGAATGCCAGGAGAATATTCAGGCGATAATGCTACCATTTTACTAAGGCATGCAGGTCAATTCAGGGACGGCTTCGGGATTGAAAATGTTTTGCTGTCACAATCCAGCATGCAGTGGCTGTCATGCTGGATTACGCTATGCTGATTCAATCCAGGTTTGAAGGAGAGAGCAGTCGTGAAGTTTTTACGTGAACCGCTGCTGCATTTTATGGCTATCGGCGCGGCGATCTACCTGTTGTATGGCGTGTTTGCCGAACCGGCGCCGGAAGAGGCCGACAAGACCATTGTCGTCAGCGCGGGCGAAATCGAGTGGATGCAGGCCTCCTGGCAGAAACGCTGGAACCGGCTGCCGACGGAAGATGAGATGGACGGTCTGATCCAGCAGTACATCCGGGAGACGGTGCTGTACCGTGAGGCGCTGACCATGGGGCTGAACCAGCATGACCAGGTCATACGTCGCCGCCTGGCGCAAAAACTGGAGTTTCTCGCAAGGGACCTGGTGGAATTGACGCCACCGACCGAGGAGGAACTGCAGGCGTATTTCGCTGCGCACCGGGATCGCTACCAGGAGCCGGTGCGTTACAGCTTTACCCAGGTCTTCCTCGATCCTGACAGGCGCGGCGACGCGACGCTTGAGGATGCTGAAAAAATCAAGGCGGCGCTGATCGCAAAGGGTGATGCCATAGAGAACGCCGGCGAACTGGGCGATAACTTCATGTTGCAGAACCACTACCAGGAAAATGACCCGATCGAAGTCCGGAAAAACTTCGGCAACGGCTTTGCCGGCTCGCTGGCAGGGCTGTCACCCGGTCAATGGCATGGCCCCGTGCAGTCCGGCTACGGTGTGCATCTGGTGTATGTGAGTCACATCAGTGAACCACCGGCACCGGCCTTCGCCGAGGTGCGCGAGCGCGTGACGCAGGACTGGAAGGCCGCGAAAGAGGAAGAACTCAACGACAAGTTCTATGCCAGCCTGCGCGATCGCTACACCATCATCATTGAAGCGCCGGAACAGGATGGCAAGGTCGCAGCGATACAGGAGACATCAAGGTGAGGGCGGTTATTCCCGCAGGTGCGGCTTCAGCCGCGATAGATCTGTTTTCCCGGTGCCGATCGCGGCTGAAGCCGCTCCTGCGGGTGGTCCCTCAGGTGCTTTTCCCCTTTGTACTGCTGGCGCCGGCCAGTGCCGATGAAATACGTCCCGCGCTGCTGGATATCAAGGAGCAGAATACCGGCCTGTTTGTCGTTACCTGGAAAGTGCCCACGCGTGGCAACCGCATGCTGGCCATTACGCCGCAACTGCCGGAGGGCCTGGAGTTGCTGGGTACAGCAACTCTGCAGGACATGCCGGGCGCCGTGATCGAACGGGCAACCTACAAGAACAATGCTGAGTCATTGACCGGCCAGACCATTGCCATCGACGGCCTGTCGGCCCTGCAGACCGATGTGCTGCTGCAGGTCCAGTTGCAGGATGGCACCCGGTATTCGGCGATCCTGCGGCCGGCTTCGCCCGCATTCACCATCCCGTTGCAGGCATCAAAACTCAAGGTCGCCGGAGACTACTGGCGCATGGGTACGATGCATATCCTGGAAGGAGTGGATCACCTGTTGTTCGTGCTGGCGCTGCTATTGATCGTGTCCGGCCTCGGCCCGCTGGTGAAGGCCGTCACCGCGTTCACGGTGGCGCACAGTATCACGCTGGCGCTGGCGACGCTGGGTGTCGTGCATGTGCCATCAGCGCCCACCGAGGCCATCATTGCGGTGAGTATCCTGTTCCTGGCCGCGGAGATCGTCCACCAGCGAAACGGGGTCATCGGCATCACCGAACGCTGGCCCTGGGTGATCGCGTTTATCTTCGGCCTGTTCCATGGCCTCGGTTTTGCCGGTGCATTATCTGAGATCGGCGTGCCGCAGCATGAGGTGCCGCTGGCGCTGTTCACCTTCAATGTTGGCGTGGAGACCGGGCAGTTGTTGTTCATTGCCGCGGTGCTGGGCCTGATCGCCTTGCTGAGACGACTGCCGGTAACGGCCCCGCAAGGCACCTGGCGCTTGCTGCCCTACAGCATTGGCAGTGTGGCGGCGTACTGGACGATTGATCGGGTTATTTCGTTTCTGCCTGTTGCTGTTTAGGCGGGCAGTATTTCGCAATAGTGCGAGAGGTAGGCATCAGGGGAGACAGGCACGGGCGTATCGTATCTGGATCGAGGTGGACGTGAAGATCAATCTGCATTCCTTGCTGCCCGGGAAGCCGCAGGGGGGGCAGGAAGGATTCACCACTGATAAAAAACGGGGCCGGCTACCTTGTCTGGAAAATGTATCCGGCACCCTGTATTCAATTGATCCGTGTCAAACCTGTGAGGACCTTCAGCTGCTAGTGTAAATTGCTGGTAATTGGGTTTCTGGCGTTCACAGGGCCGGCATGCGAATGGAAGTTATCTTACAGGAACTGGTGCAGCAATGGGGGGCTATAAAGGCATTCTTTGTCTTCGATAGCGCACGCCTGGCAGAACCCGATATGATTGTTCGCCTGGCCATCCAGGTGCTGCTGCTGTGTGGATCGGCATTCTTTTCCGGTTCGGAAACCGCGTTGTTCTCCCTGTCCCGCCTGGACCTGCAGAAACTGCGCCGGGAACGTAATCGACATACCGAGACCCTGCATGCCTTGCTGGACCAGCCGCGGCGGCTGATCATCTCCATCCTGTGTGGCAATGAACTGGTCAACATTGCGGCCGCCGCAAACATGACGGGCATACTGGTGGCCCTCTATGGCGTCGAACGTGCTGGCTGGATCAGTATTCTGGTCATGGTCCCGCTGCTGCTGCTGTTTGGCGAGGTGACCCCGAAGACCATCTCCGTTTCGAATCCGGTGCGTGTCAGCACCGGCATGGTGGCAACCCCCATGAGCATGTGGGTCAGGCTGGTTGCACCGCTGGTCTGGGTGATCCGCGGTATTGCCGACCGCATCACGACCCTGATTGTCGGCGAGGAGAAAGCCGCCGAGAATATCCTGCAGCTGGATGAATTCAGGACCCTGGTTGAGGAGGTTGCCAAGGGCGGTGAACTGAATGCGACCGAGCGCGTCCTGATTTACAACCTGCTGGAGGCGGGGGATACCGAAGTCGTCGAGATCATGACCCCGCGTACGCGCACGGCATTTCTCAATGCGGATATGACGGTGCCTGAAATGGTCGAGCGATTTCGCGCCTATCGCCACCCGCGGGTCCCGGTATTCCGGACACACCGTGACAACCTGGTTGGTTTTGTCCACGCCGAGGATATCCTGCGGCTGGTGCTCGATGACAGCAACCTGACAACACTGGAGATGGACGACATCATGCACTCTCCGGTGGTGGTTCCCCTGACCAAGAAAGTCGATGAAATGTTCGATTTCTTTACGGTCAACAATGCCCGTGCCGCGGCAGTTCTCAACGAGTTTGGCGGGGTCGAGGGCTTTGTCACCATGAAGGATGTGCTGACCTTTATCTTTGGCCAGATCTCCGGTGATGTCGAGGGGCAGGAGTTGTATCGCGAGCGTGACGAGGATTCCTACGAGGTTGACGGCGATATGAAGCTCACGGATTTCAACAACCTGAGTAATTTCGGGATCGAGGACCCGCGCATGACGACCATCGGCGGTGTTGCGTTTCGGCACCTGGACCGTCTACCCAGGGTTGGCGACAGTATCAGTATTGAGGATATCAGCATTACTGTCCTGGAAATGGATGAGCACCGGATAGCGCGCGTGAGAGTGACTCGCGGCGCCCGGGTCGAGGAGGCGGCTGCCGCCGGATCGCAGGCTGAGTCGACCGATGCAGGAACGGCGGCAGATGAAGTGCCGAAGCAACCGGATAACGAATCGAACGATCACAACCTGACGGAGCCGGGTCATGATGAAAACATGACTGACAGCAGTCAGTCGGTTACTGATGTCGCGCAGCCGGCTCCGGCCGGGGCGGGGGATGCGGGCAGTGACCCTGGACGGAATGTCGTTCACTGAGGTCTGGAGAAACGGTCATGGACTTTCTGGTTATATTGCTGGTGATGATATTGCTCCTTCTGCTGAAAGGGTTTTTCTCGGGTTCGGAAATTGCCCTGGTGAATTCGGACAAGCTCAAGATACACCACAAGGCAAATCAGGGGCACCGGGGTGCGAAGCTGGTGCTCAAGCTCTTCCAGACGCCGGATGTGTTGCTGGGCACCACGCTGGTCGGGACCAATATATCGACCATTGTTCTGACGACCCTGGGGACCATGCTGATGATTCGCTCGTTTGGCCAGCTGGGCGACCTGTATGCAGTGCTGTTGTTCACGCCGCTGTTCCTGATACTGGGCGAGATTGTGCCGAAGAGCGTGTATCAGCAGAAATCCAACGAGATCGCCCCGGTGATCGTGTTCCCCCTGCAGGTGTTTTCCATCCTGTTTTATCCCGTCGTATTCGTCTTTTCACGCATCGCACGCCTGTGCGCGCGCCTCGTGGGTGGTGGCAAAAGCGAGCAGAATGTGTTCATAACCCGGGAACAGATGCGCATGGTGGTGGACATGGCAGAGCGTGGTGCGAATGTGGACGTCTTTGACCGCGCACGCATCAAGCGCGCGATTCGCTTTGCCGAGACCTCGGTTGGCGAGGCCATGATTCCGGTTGCGGAGATGACGGCGATCAACCGCAACCGTGACACCCGCAGTGCCGTGACCCTGGTTCGCCGGCGCGGCTATAACCGGCTCCCGGTGTATAGCAGGAACACCAGCAATATCGTCGGAATCGTTACCCTGACAACCTGGGACCTGATGGATCCGGAGCTTTCGGATCGCCCGCTGGAGGAGCTGATCAAGCCCGCCCACTATGTGTCACCCTACCAGATGATCGACGAGTTGCTGCCCGTATTGCGTAACCGGGACGACCACATGGCCATCGTGGTGGATGAGTTCGGTTCGGCGGTCGGCATGATTACCATGGAAGACATCCTGGAGGAGGTGGTTGGTGAGATCGATGTCGGCTATGACTTCGAGGAATACCTGCCCAGGCGCAAACGCATTTTTGAAATGCTGGATGAAGAGACTTACCTGATGGATGCGCGCCTGCCCATATCGGAGGCCAATGAGGTGCTTGGTGCCACGCTGCCGGCGGTGGAATCACATACCATTGGCGGTCTGATGATGGCGCGGATGCGCCATATACCCGGTGTAGGAGAATCGATCGTGGAATCAGGATTCAGGTTCACGGTAGCAGAGGCAACTGATCGGGCTGTGGTAAAACTCAGGGTCGAACCGGCATAGCAGAGCGAGGCTGCGGAGGGCAGTCAATCGGACGTTTGCGGGTGTTGCTATTTGCCGCGTTACGTTTCATGGGCCAATCGTGATACCGCAAGAACCGGAATAACAGAAGGAGAGAAACCCGTATGACCAATGAACCGTCAAGGCCCGGCCGCGACTGGACCGAAGAACTGACCGTCACCGGCCAGGAACTGGTGGAACGGATCAAGAAACTGGTTGCAGAGGGCAATGTACGCCGTCTCATAATCCGCAAACCGGACGGCGACAGCCTGCTGGAGATCCCGCTCACCGCCGGCGTAGTGGCAGGTGGCGCGGTGACGATCATTGCACCGGTGCTGGCGGCCCTGGGCGCACTGGCCGCGCTGCTCTCGGAATTCAGGGTTGAAGTCATCCGCACCGATCAGTCAGACCGGGAAGTCGACGATTGACTGTCACTGCCGGCGGGCGCTGAGCAATCACGCCGTCCAGCGGGATCAGTCATACAGACCGTGACCGGCACGATGACAGCAGCAGATGCCCCCTGGCTGGCGACACCCATTGCGGCACATATCTGGCAGACAAAGTATCGCTGGATGCGTGACGGCAGGGCGCAGGAGGACGGTGTCGATGAAACCTGGCGACGCGTGGCCGGCACGGCAGCGTCGCTGGAACCTGCAGGGTCCGGGGCCTGGGAGGCAAGGTTTTACGAGGTTCTGCAGGGTTTCCGCTTTTTGCCCGGCGGCCGCATTCTGGCGGGTGCGGGTACCGACAGGCACGTCACCCTGTTCAACTGTTTCGTAATGGGCCTGATCGAGGATGACATGGCGGGCATCTTCGAGGCGCTCAAGGAAGGGGCGCTGACCATGCAGGCCGGCGGTGGTGTCGGCTATGATTTTTCCACCCTGCGCCCCGGCAACAGCATTGCGTGTTCATCAGGGCGCATTGCCTCCGGTCCGGTCTCCTTCATGCATGTCTGGGATGCCATGTGTGACACGGTGCTATCGACCGGTGCGCGTCGCGGAGCCATGATTGCCAGCCTGCGCTGCGACCACCCGGACATCGATGCCTTCATCGATGCCAAGCGCAAACCCGGGAAGCTGTCCCATTTCAACCTGTCGGTGCAGGTCACGGATGCGTTCATGGCAGCGGTCAGCGCCGGTGCAGACTGGCCCCTGGTGTTCCCGGAAGCTTCACTGCAGAAAGATGCCGGTGCAGAGACCGTTTTGCGTCAATGGCCCGGGCAGAAGGGGCGCGTACCGTGCCGGGTGATTGCCCGCCGGCCGGCTCGCGAACTGTGGGAGCGTATGGCCCGCGCGGCCTATGACACGGCCGAGCCGGGCGTCCTGTTTGTCGATCGCATAAACGAGTTCAACAACCTGTCCTACCGCGAGACCATCACCACGACAAACCCCTGCGGCGAGATACCCCTGCCACCCTACGGAGCCTGTAATCTCGGCTCGCTCAATCTTGCCCGGTTCGTTCTCGAGCCGTTTACCCCCGGTGCCAGGCTGGACCTCGATGCCATCCGCGACACAACCGCTGTCGCCACGCGCCTGCTGGATAATGTGATCGACTGTTCGGCATTTCCGCTGGAACGGCAGGCGGTGCAGGCCCGTGGCAGCCGCCGCATCGGTATCGGTATCACCGGACTGGCAGATGCCCTGATCATGCTGGGACTGAACTATGGCGAGGCGACGGCACGGCAGGAGGCCGCCCGCGTGATGCAGACCGTCTGCCACGCGGCCTATCGTGCCTCAATCCAGCTGGCGCGGGAGAAAGGGCCGTTCCCGTATTTTGACCGGGACGCCTATCTGCAGGGGAGATTTGTGTGCTCGCTGCCGGTGGATATACGCACGGGGATCGCCTCGCATGGCATTCGCAACAGCCACCTTACGGCCATCGCCCCTGCCGGCACCATCAGCCTGCTGGCCGGCAATGTTTCCAGCGGCATCGAACCGGTGTTCGCTTTCACGCATACCCGCCAGGTGCTGAACCGCAGTGGTGAGTATGATCGCTTTGACCTGGTGGACTATGCCTTGCAACTTTTCAGGGAGCAGGGGAATGCGGAGTCGGACTTGCCCGCGGTCTTCGTCGCTGCCCGCAGTCTGCCACCTGCCGCACACCTGGCGATGCAGGCCGCCCTGCAGCCCTTTGTGGACAGCGCGATATCCAAGACGGTCAATGTGCCGGCGGACTGTGTCTTCGAGGATTTCCGGGCCCTGTACCAGTCGGCCTTTGAACTCGGCCTGAAGGGGTGCACCACATTCCGCCCGAATGCCGTCAGGGGCGCCGTCCTGGAAACGCAGGACGTGCGGGCGTCCACGGGACCGGATGCCCATTGCTGCACCATTGAACGTGAAGGGGAGTGAACACCCGCAATGTAAAAATCTACCCGGCGGGTATGATTGTCCGGCCCTGCGCACGGATAATTTGCAGAAACCCCGAAGTCCGCCTAGTCTTATATACAGAGACTCCCAAAATCCGGAGAGCTCTGACCAATTAACAAGATGATCAGATCCAGGTCATACAATCTCGGCAGGGTGCGCCATTCGCACCGTAAATCAAACGCTTGTCTTCTCTTTTCGGTGCGCACTGCGCATCCTGCAACTGGCCGTTTAACCAGGGGTATCCCTGATTATCGTCCCTTACCTACAGGAGCTGCCATGCAACTACCCTTACAGATTACCTTTCGGGATATGGAACCCTCCGATGCTGTGGAGGCAAACATCCGTGAACGGGCCGCACGCCTTGATCGATTCTACGATCACATTATGAGCTGCCGTGTGGTGGTCGAATCGCCGCATAGCCATCACAATAAAGGCCGGCTTTTCGAGGTGAGTATCGATGTGACCGTGCCAGACGGCGAACTGCTGGTAAATCAGGGTCATCATCACAAGGACCATTCCCACGAGGATGTTTATGTCGCCATTCGCGATGCCTTTGCTGCCGTGCGACGTCAGCTGGAGGACTATGTGCAGAAGCGGCGCGGCAAGACAAAGAGGCACGAACCCCCGGCGCATGGTCGTGTACTTGCCATGGCCTCCGAGGCTGATTACGGCAGAATCGAGACACCGGACAATCGGGTCATCTACTTTCACCGCAACAGCGTGCTGAATGATGGCTTCGACAAGCTGGATATCGGCAGCGAGGTGCGTTTCGTGGAAGAAATGGGCGAGAGAGGCCCGCAGGCGAGCACCGTCACCCCGGTGGGCAAGCACCACGTGGTGGAGTAAACAGCCTGATCTGAAGTCAGGATGACGGAGTGATGCCATATGAATCACTCCGTCGTCAAAGTGGCATTTCGCATCCCGGCCCCACCCCTGGCAACGAGGTACCAGCAGGTATCCGGTTCCTGGTCGCTAACGGTTGCGCTGCCATCCGGGTTACCGGCATCAGTGCCAGGGCAAGGATCCGGCTACTACCCGCGGTTGCCGTCCGGGTAACCTGCAAATATTGAGGTTTTTTTTACCCCCAGGCCTGCCTATAATTAAATACCTGACCGTTACAGTCAGGTATTTAATTATTTACGGAAATGTTAATTGATCCACTGGATCAAAGTGTTGGGAGTTCGGCTGATGAAAATACCGCAATCGTTTATGACATCGCCTCCTGCTTCTGGCCATTCTGTTCACGGCGCCAGCAGGCAGGCTGCTGTGGATTCCACACATCACACCCGCTTGATGTGGCTGCTGTCGGTTTGCTCGGGGCTTGTTGCACTCTCTGTCATCTGGTTGCTGGAGACCTGATTTCCAGAGCTGCATTCTTTGCGCTGCTGTGACATCACCTGCCTGAAGGCAGGGGCACGTGCAGGCATGCCGGCCAGTACCGTAGTGACACCGGATGGATCCGGGAAAAGAGGGGGCCGTTGGCCCCCTCTGCATTATCGCGGCTTTCAGTTCGCTGCGATCAGGCTGAATCAGTCGACACCCAGCATTTCCGCTACAGTATCGGCAATATCCTCGGAGTAGAGGTCGCGGAAGAAGTGGTCGGCTCCGTCCATCACCAGTAGCTGGACGCGTTCTCCGTCCGCCAGCGGCTCCACCCTCTCCGGCAGTTCCTTGACGACCGTGTCCTCGCTGCCGGCAACCACCAGGACCGGTGACTTGATGCCGGGGATGATGCCGGGCGCGTCCATGGCGTGGTCGGGCCCGTAGTAGGAGACGAAGGCGGCGGCGGTGGCACTGGTTTGCTCGCAGTAGATGAAATCGACTGGATCCATCAGGGTGTCTCCCTTGCCTGCATCAACAAGGTTCTGTGCCTTTGCCAGCACCGGCGCGAGCGGCTTGCCGTAGCGCTTCTCGTAATCCGCCGCCGCATGGTCCTCGCTCCAGGTCAGCGGAGCAACCAGGATGACGGCTGTCACGACCGGGTCGGCACTGGCCGCCGCGTAACGCGCCGTCTGGCTGCCACCGCGCGAATGACCCAGCAGCGCCACGTTCCTGACCCCCTGTGTCTTCAGCCAGTCCACCCAGGCACCGATTTCGGCAATGGCATCGGTCTGCCGGTGGGTGTGCGGTGTGGCGCAGTCGTACATTCCGGCTGCCCGGTCATCAAGCCCGAGTCCCAGGTTGATGGCCAGTGAGCTGATGCCGCGGTCGGCAAACATGGACTGCAGGCCGGCCATGATTTCCATGCCGCGGTGGGCGAGTGTGCCATGGGTCATCAGCACCACCGGGCCGGCAGGCCAGGAGTCTGCCGATTTTTCCAGGTTGGCGTTCAGGGTTATGCCCTGGTAGGGGAGTTTGACCACCTCGGCATGGACGGGTGCAGAAAGTCCCGAGACAATGAATAACGTGATAAGGAGGTTGCGCATCTCATTTTCCCTGGTTGCGGGTTCCGTGGCCGTGATGAGCTTGTCGCTGCCAGCGGGACCGGACTGGATTTAAAGACGGATGATACCAGCTGATTGTAACGCGAGCGTGCGCTGTCGGGCGAATCGGCGCACCGTGATGTCATCCTGCCCCGGGGGGAGGCGGTTGCCGGCTGTCTAGCGGCGCCCTGCGGCGTGATGAACGGGCAGCGTGTCCGCCACGATGCAGCAGTATACTGTGAACACAGGACGAAACCGGGGTCAACGATATGAATAATGCCGAAGCTCCTTCAGGTAACAGGGAATTTCTCAGCCGGGCACTGGAAACAACGATTCGTATCGGTGTGATCCTGCTGCTTGCGGCCTGGTGCTTCCAGATTGTCCGGCCGTTCCTCATACCCGTGCTCTGGGGCGTCATCATCGCGGTCGCTGTCTATCCCGGATACCGGCGGCTGGAAGCGGCGCTGCATGGCCGCGGACGGCTGGCGGCGATTCTGCTCACACTGGTCATGTTTATCGTGCTGCTGGTGCCTACCTTCATGCTGGCAGACACGCTGGTCGGTGGTATCCATGGTATTGCCGGGCGGATGCAGCACGGTACGCTGGGGATACCGCCACCCCCGGAATCCGTTGCCGGCTGGCCGATTATCGGCGAATCGCTGGACCGCTTCTGGCGCGCTGCCTCGATAAATCTTGCCACGGCAATCAAGCCCCTGACACCGCAGCTCAAGCAGCTTGGCGCCTGGCTACTCAGTGGTGCTGCCGGTGCGGGACTTGGAATCCTGCAGTTCATCGCGGCCATCATTATCTCCGGCGTACTGCTGGCCTATACCCGGACCAGTTCGGATACGGCGCAACTCCTTGGCTCTCGCCTGGCAGGTGAGCAGGGCAGCAAGTTCATCGACGTTGCCGAGGCGACCGTGCGCAGCGTTGCCCGCGGCATCCTTGGCGTGGCGCTGATCCAGTCCTTGCTGGCCGGGGTTGGCTTCCTGGTCGTAGGTATACCCGGCGCCGGCTTGTGGGCGCTGATTGCGATGTTCTTCAGCGTCATCCAGATCGGCATCTTTCCCGTAACCCTGCCCATCCTGATTTACGTGTTCGCCACGGCCGACATCGTGACAGCGGTGGTCTTTCTGGTCTGGAGTATTTTCGTCAGTACGATCGACAACGTGCTCAAGCCGATACTGCTCGGGCGTGGTGTGCAGGTCCCCATGCTGGTCATATTCACCGGTTCGATTGGCGGCTTTCTCACCTCGGGCATCATTGGCCTGTTCACCGGGGCAGTGGTGCTGACACTGGGTTACATGCTGTTCATGACATGGCTGCGTGGCGAGGTCGATGCACCGGTGGCGCGGGAGGCGGATGACGCGGTTGCCGGGGCGTGATGTGTGGCCGGTACCTGCCCGCAGGAGCGGCTTCAGCTGCGTTCGGATAGTTGCCGGCTTGGGCATCGCGAATGAATTCGCTCCTGCAGGGATATGCCTGGCTGGCAGTGAGGGCCGGGAAAACACCTTTCAGACGCGGTTTGCTACACTGATATGCAACTCAAACACAACGGGGGTAACAAATGAATATACTTTTACGGTTCTGCCTTACCGGACCGCTGGCTCTTCTCCTGTGCCTGGGGCTGGTTACCGGTCTTTCGGTGGCGCCGCAGGACGTCATTGCCGATGAACAGGTCAAGGTCGTCTATCACGCCGATTTTGCCGATCCGCGACGCTTCAGCGCCATGTTGACCAGCGTCAACAACATGATGAACTATTACGAGAACGAACTGGTCGAGGCGGATGTGCGCATCGTCTTCGTGGCGCACGGTATCCGCTTCCTGACCGACGATGCGCTTGAGAAGACACCGTTTGCCGCGGACGCGGCGCTCGCGGAGCGGCGTGAGAATCTCAAGGGCAGGCTGCTAAGCCTGGCGGACACGCGGGGCGTCAAACTCGAGTTGTGTGACATCACCCGGTCACAGATCGGGCTGGCAAAGGACGGTGTTTACCCGGCTGTCAGCTTCGTGCCATCCGGTGTGGTGCAGATTGCGGACCTGCAGCGCAAAGGTTTCGCCTACATAAAGATCGAGTAGGGTAAGGCAGGGCAGGAGGCCGGTGACAATCCTTGCGGATTGCCACCGGCACGATAGCCGGTAAGGTGCCGTATCCGGGTGGGGTCAGTTGCCCTGTTCGAGCCGTCTGATACGTTCTTCCAGCTCCCTGATACGTTCCTTGTCGGCACTCACGGCTGCCGGGGGCGGTGCACCATAGCCGGGTGCGCCACCGTAGCCGGGTGCGCCACCGTAGCCGGGTGCACCACCGTAGCCGGGTGCGCCGC
>WOR8_10004908_pt1 | contig 12927 bp, 9 predicted proteins | sample DeeMarSeWOR38_10_FD_19890 | JGI IMG/M metagenome (IMG submission 19890) | reverse complement strand
TCGGGAAAACTGTACCACCCACAGGATCAGACCACGCCTGAGAGGCCGGAACGGTATTCCCGAGCCAGCTGGAGCGAAGAGCCGGATGGTTTCCATCCACACCGGTGTCGATGTTCATGACGATGGAGCCCCTGCCGGTAAAACCCAAAGCCCAGAGCCTGTGAGCGTTTATCACCCTGAGCCCCGGCTCGGCATTGTCGGGAAGAGAGGAAGGAGCGGGGGATTGACCGAGAGGGACGACAGGTTCAAGAGAGTCGTCCAGCTGCAGGCGGGCCACATCTTCCCGGTTGCTCAATTCAAGGAGAACCTCCGGAGTCGCTTCAAGGGAGATAGCGTTTGTCACCCAGAATGGCTCGTAGCTCCGGATCCCCGACCTGCTTTCCAGAAATCTCAGAATGTCCGCCTGGGTTCTCTTCGCGTGTGCCTTGAGTCGGGTGATGAGCGTGTAGGCACGCTCACTGTAGCTCGCATCGACGTTCCGCAGTGACCGATCGAGGGCGTCTATATCCAGCCGATCATCCAGCTCAATGACCGCGCCAATCAGAGCATCTTCTGTTGAAGCATCTATCGCAGCAACGAGCGCTGGGTCCATCCGCTCTTCTGCCGGAGCAGATGTGGCAAGGAGGTGGGAGACAACGCCCAAGATGAGGAACGCTCGTCCCACTGGTGGGTATTCCTTTCGCGCTGGAGAGCGCTGCCGGTGCGCACTCAGCGCAACTGAATGGAGCCTGATGGGGGAACCTCTGCAGGCAATATAGGTGGGTTGATTTTACTTGTCAACGACCGGCAGAATCAAAAAGCCCCGACGCTTCTCGGGGCTCCGAAGGACTCGCTCCTGAAGAACTCCCTACTTTGGCGCCTTGGCCAGTGTGATGCTCAGCTTGACATCTATTTCATTGCCCGAAGGTAGCCACCCGCTGCCACGGCCTCTACCGCCGAGACCGCCCTGTCCGCCTTTCACTCCGGAGGTGCTCACCGCCGCAGCCTATGGAGAAGACCAGCGGGAGCAGCACGGTGAGGCTTGCGTCCATCTTCCTTTTCACTGAAGTCCTCCCTGCGTTCGGCTTCCGGCGTGCCGGGCTCCTGGAGCCGTTCTCGTTGTCAAGATCCATGCACGAAGAAAGGCGCCCGAGAAGAGGCGCCTTTCCCGTTTTGGAGGAGTGGCCTTTACTGGGTGGCCAGGACCCGCATATCGCCGTTGCGTATGAGGAGCGTGTAACTCTTGCTGTCGTGATCGATGGAGTTTGCAGAGATCTGGGAAACCATCACTGCAATCTCTGTTGTTCCGCACAGGCCCAGAACCTTCTGTATCTCATCCGCGGGGATGGTAATGGTGCCCGGATTCGAGTCCAGTTTCACGAAGAAGCCCCTCTGGAAGCGGATCGGCCCGAATGGGTGGCCTCCGCCGGGGCCGTGATGAAATCCCTTCTCACCACCCTCATCCGACCACCACTGATGGCGCAGTCCTCCCTGCTTGATGCCTTCTCGGAAACGGTCACGCGCCCGCAGTCCGTCGGTCGGCGGGAGGAAGAAGGGTCTCAGCCTGACCAGAACCCCGCCATCAGCTGATCCGCCGGTCCACGTGACGGTCAATTCAGATGACGGGTCGATCTGGTCACCGTTTGTGTGGCTTGAAATCTGCAAAATCTCCTGAGGAGCCGTGAGAGATACCTTCAGGGGACTGAAGTTGGCCGATCCCGTCACCTCAAATTCATAGGATCCTCCCGCAATGACCTCCAGACCGGCTTCCGTCGGCTCGGGTCGTTCCGGGAAGAGGCAGTAGAACGTTCCCCGCCGGTGTCCCTCCTTCTTGGCAAGCTCGCGCTGATTGCCGCCGTAGTTCAGAAAAACGGTGCCGATATCGATTCCCGACATTGTGCGGAAGGGGGCCGTCTCATCCTGGGTCCCGTCAAAGGCGATCACCATCGCGTCTCCACGCAGCGTTGTCGTCTGATCTTCTGGAACAATGATCTGGCGCCACCCGATCGAGAAGACCCCTGCGGTCCCGTCCACATTGACCCCGGATGAGTTTGACGTCTCCAGCTGATCATCTGCAAATGCGTAGGTGACGTCCTGAATGGCGCCGGGACTCGATTCAGACGGCGTCCGGTCACATCCGACCATGAGACCCGCGATTACCAGTGGCAGCACACTCGCCAGCAAGATCCGCTTGTGTGTCATTCCAATGCTCCTTTCACGATAGAACAAGATGGTTTGCACGGTGAGACCTTCCTCCTCATGGATCGCCCCTTGTCATCTGTTCTGCCTCCCTTCCATTGGTTGTTTGTGGAATCGCGGGCCCACGGGCGGCTTCATCTCAAACGGCGGCCCGCCTCCGGGCATGTGCGACTGTGATCTGAGTATCATGCTGATGAAGAACTCCTGCTGCTCGGAAGTCAAAAGAGATTTTGCCTGGATGACGTTGCGGATGGCGGCCTGACTCATCCTGAGTTTCAGGCCTGCGATCTGGGCCAGTTTTGTGTCGACCGTATCCAGAGAGAACGTCTCCTCCTTGAGCAGCTCCAGCGCTTCCCGTTCCAGCTCCACCACGCTGTCACGGAGAGCCTGCGTCTCCTGGTGAAGCTCCATCATGTGACCCATCAGCTCTCGCCGCTGATCATCACCCAATTGCAGCTGACCCGGTCCCATACGCCCCCTGAAGTTCTGACCCATCATGCCGGGAGGTCCCATGGGAAAGCGCGGCTCTGGCGGCTTGGTCAGAGTGATGAAGAGATAGGTGCCAAGCGTGGCCAGATTGATGACAATCAGGAACAGAAGAACACCGACCAGGACTTTGGTCTTCATTGCCACTGTTCTTCTCCATTCGTCGAAGGTTTTTCCAGGTTGTCAGCCGGCGCTTCATGAGAGATTGCCCGGTAGTAGGCGCCGGCAAGCTCCTCATCGGTGACGGAACGCTGATCCTGAGAGAGCCCCGAACCCAGCTCGACTCCAATCCAGACGGCGGCGGCGATGCCAATGCTGGTAAGCGCCCACTGGTACCACGGGGCTCTCTGGTCTGCTCGATGCGGCCTATGCTCCACATGCGCACGGATGCGCGTGGGGAGAAACGGATCGGGCGAAAGATGAGGAAGAAACTGGAGCGACTGTGCGTCAAAGAGCCGTCGCGCCCGTTCGTAGGAGCGGCGGCACCGGTCGCATTTCTGGAGATGCGACTCAACCTCCAATTGCCGAACCCTGCTCATCCTTCCCTCCTGCCACTCGACAAACTGGTCTGTGACGTGGTCAGATCTCATTGTTTGGTCCTCTACCACATTAGACACCTCAGCCCGGGAAACCTTGCACTCAGATCTGATTGAGATACGGCTCAATTTTGCCAAAGAGCGTCTTTTTCGCGCGGTGAATCCTGGTCTCTACGGCACTGAGGCTCAATTGCATTGCTTCGGCTATCTCCTGATGGCTGAGGCCCTCGTAGAAGAAGAGCACAAGGGGCATCCGGTATTTCAAGGGGAGTGATTGGACGGCGCTCCAGAGCACCCTGCTCCGCTCACGGTGTTCCAGCGCCTCCAGGAAACTCGGCTGATCCTCCAGTTCTGGCCGGAATGCCGGCCTGTTCTCTCTGTAGAGATCCGCCACGCTCTCATCCATAAGACGGACCCACCTTGCCCGACGAGCTCTCCGGAGATAGTTGAGTATGTGATTTACAGCAATGCGGTAGATCCAGGTATACACCTGCGAATTCCGGTCAAACAGATGGAAGTTTTCGTAGGCTTTGAGAAAAACGTCGTGTGTCAGGTCCCGGGCTGCCTCCTCATCGGAGGTCATCCGGTAGGCGAGGTTCAGTATCCGCTCGCCGTATGCGTTGTAGATGGACTCCAGCGATGCCGGAGGGTCGAATTCCCGAGAATCTTCCTTTTTCTGGTCTGTTTCCGCGGGGAGGTTCTTCGCCACTACGCCGCCATCACGTGGATTGCCCTTTGCTCAGAGGATTGCCGGTGGTGGGATCCGGTCGCACTCGAGTTAGACACACGAGACCGGATACAGTTTAATTAAGGCGCGTGGGATGCGGGGCCGAAATTATCCCTCTATACGAACTTTCTGGAGGCAGCGCTACAATGAACGGAACGACTTGGCCCAGTCGAGAGACTTCCTCAGGTGGGCACGAAGGACATCAAAGCCAAAATGCTCTCTCCCGACCTGTATGTTGTGCTCGGCAATCTCCTGATACTCATCCGCGTTGGGGAGGATTTCCAGGATCTCGTATGCCGCGCGCTCCAGAACCAGCCGGGGAAGCTCGACGAGTCCATCCGGCTTCGTACTCACCAGATCACCCAGGGATACGACCAGCGGCTCTTTCGGCGCAATGTCCTCCTTGAAGACAGGGTACTCGAAGACCGCAGTCGGCACACCGGAGGCGAACGCCTCCAGGAGCTGGTTCCCAAACCCTTCCCAGCCTGTCGGGTAGAGCACGAAGTCGGCAACCGTGTGCATGTCGGGGTAGAGCGCGTAAAGATCCTGCTCTTCCGCCCGCAGGGGGCGAACATCGTCTCCCACATACTTCCAGTGGATCTTCAGGCTGTTGAAGTACTCATAGAGCCTGTTTCGGTACTCCAGGAAGGCCGCCTCCGGACGGCCGGCCAGCACCAGGATGAACTTGCTCTTCCTGGTAAACGGGTTCCCGTTGTAGAGCCTCGCCTCGATGAGATCCTTGGCCATCTTCTGGAGGGCTGCCGTTATCTGTCCTGCAATCTCCGTCTGTTTGTTCGGAACAATGCGCGCACCGACAAAAAGGACGACATCGTTGGGCTGGATCCCGTACTTTGCGCGCAGCTCTGAACGAAGTCTCATCCGTTCATCCCTCTCCAGCAGAGTATCGAAGTCCATCGTGTCGTGTATGATCTCTGCGGTCACTCCCCTCTCGGCAAGCGCCGCCCTGTTGCGGGAGTTGATCGTCCAGTGGCTCAGGTTGGGGAGCGTGGGAGGAAAGTGGCGCTCGAGTATCGAGCGCGCAAATCCGGATGTCGGATGGAACTTGTAGGCGCCCTCACTCAGGATATCGTGGTGGATTGCCGTGCAGGGGATCCCCGTTTCCTGCAGGATCTCCGAAAGCGCAACAGTTGCCGCTGGGTGGATCGGGAGACAGAGCACGTTATGGACAAACATCATACCGGGGGAACACTGGCGGATCACTTTGCCGAGCCCCTCTTTGAGCATATCCGTGGCAAGACGGAATGCCCTCTGGAGATCCTCCTCACTCGAGTACGCATCCATCTGTTCGAAGAGGTTTCGCATCATCGTCCGCGTCTCATCCGAATCAAACTCCAGCGCCGGGAGCGGGTACTCAGCCCAGTCGTAGGCTGAACAGATGGCGACCTGGTGACCCATCTCCTCCAGAACAGCCCTCCGCTTCTTCATCTCCAGCGAGACGCCATCGGTGCCGGCCGAATCGAGCGCTCCTGCCTTCCTGTTGTTCCGGGCAGGGATCCTCTCTTTCGTTGGCGCAGATCGGAAGTGAATGATCAGAACCTTCATGGAGTGACTCCGCTAGTTGCTGACGCGTTCCTTCGTGTGATGCTCCGTCAGGGCTCTCTCCAACCTCCCGCTGAAGGCGCTCTCGATATCCTCGAGATTCCTGAGGCCAAACACGAATGCAACGGCAATCGGGTCAACACGGTAGCCCGTGTGCCCCTCATAGAACCCGTACCGCATGACGTAGTAGGGCTCCATCTCCCCCGTGTGAATGTGCGAGAGCTTCTTGATGAACTCTTCGACCTGGGTGGCTTTCAGGTAATCGTAGCGTCTGCTGAGCAGTTCCTTCTCTTTTTGGTCCAGCTCCCTGTGGATGTGAATGTGAAACCCCCCATGGATCTCGTCATGGAATATCGATTCCTGCCACCCCTTGGTCGCCTCTGTCCGCAGATATATCTTCCTCCCGTTGTAGAGGAGGTAGTCAAGATCATCCCAGGATGTGGCATGGTACCTGTACGCCTCGGCCATCCTGAGAACTGCGTTCCACAGGTGGAAGAGCGGCCTTGCCATCTCCGGGTGGGTCAGACCCATCGTGCTGACCAGTCGATTATCCCCCTTGAGGACGGAGATGATATCCTCCTCTTCACTGATGAAACCCTCGCCCGATGATCTTCCGGGCCGGCCTGACTCGGTGATCTCAGAGATTGGCCTGCCTGTGATCTTGAGGGTCCGATCCAGCTCCGCCTCCGAGTGAAGTCCTGTCCTGGCCAGAGTGGGGAAATCCTCGGCATCAACCTTCAGCTGCTTCCCCTTTCCGTATTCAGTGTAGAGGTAGGCTTCACCATTCTCTACGGTGACCGGGACCAGAGCATACCGGCCGGCCTTTGTGAAGGCCACCACGAGCTCCATTCCACATTCGAGTGTCAGTGGAGAGGGAACCGGAGGAGGTTCCTCGAGCGTCCCGGGGTAGAGCCGGTATCCGGCACCTCGATAGATGATCGTGTCAATGTCGCGCTCCTGTGGAGAGAGCGATCCGGGAATCACCAGGAATGCGCAGAGCAAGACCGCTGCTCCTGCTCTCATCGTCATCACCCTCTCCTTTGGCGTATGGACCTGAAGTGTCAAGACCGTTGAACGGCGGGGGGACCAGATCTGAAGGTGCTCCCTCAGATTGATCATTGTTTACGGGAAAGTCAAGCGATTTGTGGAGAACAGCATGCAGTCAGGCAGAGGAGAAAGTAGAGGAGGATCGCAATGTAAAGAACTGTCCACTCCCTGATCCCGACGAAACATCTCCGCAGCATCGGCTGTAGTGTCTGTTCCATCGTGATCTCCTCGCTTTGGCTGTGTCTGGAACATCTCTCAGCTTCACGATAGCAGATCAGACCCGCAGCATTGTCACGGAAATGTCACCCTTCTGCAAGGAGTCGTCTGAAGGGGGCCGCTCCCACGGCGATCACAGACCCAAGGAGAGCCTGTAAGGAGGAATCAACAGAGGGGAATCTCAGCGCCGGCGAAGGACCAGAATCGCCATGTCATCCAGCACCTGCGCCCCAGAGCGGAAAGCGTTGAGATCACCCACGAGCGCCTTCACGAGATCGGCGGGAGAAAGGCCCTTCAGCTGACCCAAAAGAGAAAGGAGACGGGGCTCGCCATACTCCTCGTTGGAGATGTTGCGTGCTTCGGTGAGACCATCCGTGTAGAGGACCAGCATATCGCCCGGCACGGTCGCGAATCTGGTGGAACCATAGACGCCGCGGCAGAACATGCCGATGGGCACACCTCCTGAAGGAATCCTCTCCACCCCGTCACCGCGAACGAGCACCGGCGCAGGGTGACCGGCATTGGAGATCTCCAGATCTCCGGAGCCGGTTGCCTGCCCGACGACGATCGTGGCAAAGTACCTGGATGTCGTCCCTTCACAGAAGAGACGGTTGGCCTGCTCCAGGAGCGGGCCGACCGATATGCTGGACTTTGCCAGACTCCGAAAGATCGCGTGAAGGTTGGACATGAGGATCGATGCCGCCACCCCCTTCCCCGTAACGTCTCCAACAACGAAGCAGAAACAACCCTCCTCCCCGTCCGTTCCCAGGATGTCCACGTAATCACCGCTGACCGCCCCGGCGGGCTGGTAGAAGTATGCGGTTTCCCAGGCCTTGGTGACAAAACCCCTCTTCGGCAGGAGCTTTGCCTGAACCTCCGCCGCGAGATCCAGGTCGTACCTGAGCAACCGCTGCTCGGCATCGGTCAGATGGGGGAGGCAGTTTCTGAGGAGGGGATCGACCTCCAGGCGGTCCTCTTCGATCGGCTCATGGCAGACCTCGCAGAGCCCGTAGGTTCCCCTGCCGATCTTCTCCAGCGCTGCGTCGACCTCTTTCAGGAGGTGGACGAGCTGTTCGCTCTGAGCAACACGGCCGATGGCATCCTGCAAACCCTGCCGCCGGTCGATAAGCTGCTCGCGCAGCATGTCCTGAGGGGGGAGTGCCATCAGAACCCGATCCCGCCAGAAGTGGTCAGATGAGTGAACGAAGGTTATGTCTCTTATACGAAGCCGGAGTCCAAAGGATTCACCCCGCCCGGGGGGCATCCTCTACCAGCTGGTCTTGAAGAAACTGGCGTCGGTGTGGTAGGGAGCGGTCAGTTCCTCAAGCTGCTTCATCTCGTTATCAGACAACGGCTTGAACGCCTCGGCTATGCGTACGTTCTCCTCCAGCTCCTCCAGCGTGGAGATCCCGACAATGACCGTGCTCACCGGGAGGGTCAGCACATACCCCATCGCCTGCTTCATCGTGGTGATCCCCCCCTTGCGAAAGATCTTTCCCCGGGCCGGAATCTTCATCCCGACGATCGACATCTTCTTCTGGACCGCTGTCGGAAGCAGGTTCTCGATAAAGGAGGCCTGGTGCCGGTCGGCAGCATTGAGTGCCATGAGGATGGAGTCAAACGGATACTGCTCGATTCCCTTCTTGAGAATGAACGGATCGCGGTGACCCGTGATCCCCAGAAAGCGAACCACCTTCTCGTCCCGCGCCTTCTCCAGCGCCTTGATGGCACCGTCGGAGGCAAAAATCTGGTCCAGGTCCTCCTGCGTCCGGACGTTGTGCAGCTGCCACAGGTCCAGATGATCCGTCTGGAGCCTCTCGAGCGACTGCTCCAGGTTTCTCATCGAGAGGTCGTAGCTCCGGTCCCGCGTCTTGGTCGCAAGAAAGACCTCATCCCGGCGGTCCTTCATCACCTGACCGATGTATGTCTCGCTGACCCCCTTGCCGTATCGCTCGGCCGTGTCGACGTAGTTGACCCCCAAATCCAGCGCCCTGTTGATGATGGCCAGCGCCTCATCGGTCTTCCCCGGTGTCTCCAGCGTTGCCTGTCCTCCCAGACTGAAGACCCGCACCTGGTGACCCGTCCTTCCCAGGGGCCGCGTCGCCATACCCTCCGTGCCGAGAGTGGTGGCAAGTGTCTGGAGCGGCTTCAGGCCGCCAGCAACGCCAACAGCAGCCGTCCCCGCCACCGTCCGAAGAAAGTCTCTTCTGGAATGGTTATGCTCACCCATGGAGTCCTCCGTTGTCTGACCAGCGCCTACGGATGGTGCAGCAGATCGAAGATTCTAGATGATATCAAGGCGGGGACTAACTTGCAAGACGCACGAAGGCCCGGGTTCGCAAGACACCCCGGGCCTTCATGGGACGCAGCATCTGGCAGCAACTACGGCATCGCCGTCTCCTCGCATGCGCAGAACTGCCGACCAACATCTCGCATGTGCATACGACATCTCACTGCTACCAGTAGATGCAGCAAAGAGCGGGCCTGCACCTCTTCGCGTTTGAGGCTCATTTTCTGAGGGATGACGGCATACCGGTGTATCCCATGTCTGGACTCCGGTTGCACTGTGTCAGCCATCCGCCGACAGCTCCCCGGTTGTCGGAGGGCGGAACAGATCGGCGCTGTCGGTGAAATCCTGGGGGCTCCCCACCAGTATGAGCCGGTCACCCGCCTGGAGCGTGAAGTCACCCGCGGGGTTTCCGATAATCTTCCCCTCCCGCCGGACAGCCAGGACGGTAAGGCCGTGTTTCCTGCGCATCTCCAGATCCTTGAGCGTCTTCCCCACAGCGTGAGATCCGCCCCGCACACCCACCGCCCTGGTGTGCAGCCCGTTCTCGTCCAGGCCCTGCAAGACCATCAGGTGCGCCTCCTGGATGCTCCCCCTGGCGATCCGGTAGTCCTCTGCCCGAAGCAACCGGATCTCACGATCGATCTCTGCCGGAGAGACCATGTAGGCACCCATCACGTGGGCCACGATGCGCGCGGTCGCCTCCATCTCTTCAGCTACGATGATGTCCGCCCCGAGTGACCGGAGCCGGTCCATGCCGGCAGCATACCGTATCCGTGCGATTGTCTGAAGCGTCGGATTCAGGAGGTTTGCCACCAGAACGATCCGGGGTATCACCGCCTCGTCGTTGATGACAATGACCAGGGCCTTCGCGTGTTCCACACCGGCCATCTTCAGTATATGCGTCTTGCCTGCATCCCCGTAGATCGCGGCAGTTCCTTCACGACGCAGTGTGCGCACCGCCGAAGGATTTATCTCTATCACCACGTAGTCAATCTTCGCCTCCCGCAGGACATGGGAGAGACGGCTCCCGGCAACGCCATAGCCGACAACGATCACGTGGTCCGTGAGCCGGAAGGCCCCGGGATGGTCCGCCATGCCGGCTGATCGAAGCTCCCTCTCCGGGGCTCCTTCCACCATGGCTCTTCCGATGCGGCGCCCCGACTGATACATCAACGGCGTGCCTATCATCAGCAGTACCGTCACCGCAAGAAAAATCTGCCCGCCGGTCTCGCCCAGACCCGCAGGTGTCAGCCCCACCGCACTCCCCGCCCTCTCCAGCACAAAGGAGAACTCTCCCACCTGCGCCAGAGCCAGCCCGACAACCACCGCTATGCGACGGGGATATCCCAAAAGAAGCACACTTCCGGCACCGGTACCGAACTTCATCAGGACAATCAGGGCGGTCACGCAGAGGATGAGCCAGGGGTGGGCCAGAAGCGTCCGCACATCCAGCAACATCCCCATGGAGACGAAGAAGACAGCACTGAAGATGGTCCGCAAGGGGAGCATCTCGCTGAGCGCATGCTCCTTGTAGTGGCTCTCACTGACGACCAGGCCGGCCAGGAACGCCCCAAGCGAAAGACTCACGTCGGCCAGACTGCTGAGCGCCGTCGTCCCGAGGCAGATCGCCACCACCGTCAGCAGAAACAGCTCCTGGCTCCGGGTCTGGGCAACATGCTCCAGAATCCAAGGAACGACTCTCCGAGCCAGAACCAGCGTGGCGGCAATCAGCACAACGGCTTTCCCGAGAGCGAAGAGGATCTCATAGGAGGACTCCCAGGCACCCGCGAGGAAGGGGACCAGCAACACCATGGCCACAACCACGAGATCCTGGAAGATGAGAACGGCGAGCGAGATACGCCCCCCGGGCGTCTCGGCTTCCCCGCTCTGGGAGATGAGCCCCAGGACAATTGCCGTGCTGCTCAGGGCCACGAGAAAACCGGTGAAGACCGCCACGTTGAGGGAGGTTCCCAGAAGGGAGAGTATCACCACGACCAGGAAGATGGTGGAGAAGACCTGAACCGTCCCCCCCAGGAATATGGCCCGGGCGATCCGGCCCAGCTTCTCCAGGCTGAACTCCAGGCCGATGGTGAAGAGAAGGAGAATGACGCCGACCTCCGCCAGGGCATTGACCAGATTCCGTTCGTAGACCAGCCCCAGGCCCCAGGGGCCGATCAGGACCCCCGCAAGGAGAAAGCCCGCGATGGGAACAAGCCTGATGCGGTGACAGACGTAGATCACCGCCACGCTGACCAGGAACAGGGCGACCAGCTCGGTTAGAAACGGCAGGAGAACAAGGATGAACCTCATGATCTATCCTCAGCCACAATATAGGTGGCCCCCAGGAAATGTCAAATTTGCAGATTCTCCAAATGCGTCGTATCATATGCACCGGCCGACTGGGGAGCCAATTGTGCGCGTCGGCATTCTTTTACTCCTCCTGATCAGTTTCACCTTTTTTCGGAACTGCCATGCTCCAGCCAGAACATCTCCGAACCGAGTTTCAGTCAAACCCTCTCGGCATTGATCACCCGAACCCCAGACTGAGCTGGACCGTCAGGTCCGACCGCCGGGGAGACCGTCAGACAGCATACCGGATACTGGTTGCCTCGGGTCCGGAGTGGCTCGCCAGAAACCAGGGGGATCTGTGGGACACCGGCAAGACACCCGGGAGTGAGACCTCGCTCATTCGCTATGAAGGAGAGCCGCTCTCCTCGCACATGGAATGCTGCTGGAAGGTGATGGTATGGGACAAGGAGAACAGGCCTGGACCCTGGAGCGGTGCGGCAGAGTGGTCGATGGGAATGCTGAGTGATGATGACTGGCACGCCGAGTGGATCGGCTACGACGGACCCCGGAAGGACGAGAAGAAGATCCCGGCCGTCACCGCGCAGTGGATCTGGTGTGCTGATGATCCTGCCACTGACGTCCCGGCCGGTAAGAGGTACTTCGCAACAACCTTTGAGATTCCTGCCGGGAAACGGCTCCAGAGGGCCGACCTGATGGTGAGTGCCGATGACAGGTACAGGCTCTTCATCAACGGAACCGAAGCCTCTCGGTCAGTTCCTGCGCTGGACAGCTGGAAGACTCCGCAGCTCGTTGAGGTCTCTTCATTGCTCCCTCTCGGCAGGAACGTTCTCTATGTCGAAGCCGAAAACGAGGGAAAGGGCCCTGCAGGATTCATCCTCTGGCTGAGCATACTCTTCACAGATGGCACACGGCAGACCCTCGGGACGGACTCCTCATGGATCTCCTCTGAGAAGTATTTCGCCGGATGGAAGACCGAAGGGCCCGGCCGGGACGAGGGGAGCGGATCGGGTTTCCGGGGACATTTCGGCGTGGCACCGTGGCGGCTTTTAGACGAGAGCATGCTTCTCCTTCCCCCGCCCCGCTACCTGCAGGCAGACCTGAAAATCGACAAGCCTATCCGGCGCGCGCTCCTCTACGCATCAGCGCTGGGCATCTGCGATCTCACTGTGAACGGCAGCCGGGTGAGCGATGACTACTTCACACCCGGGTGGACCGACTACCGGCGGCGGGTCTACTACAGAACGTATGATGTGACAGATATGCTCCAGAGCGGACAGAACAGCTGGGGAGCCATTCTGGCCGACGGCTGGTACAGCGGCTATCTGGGCTGGGCCGTGCAGCGAGACCGCTACGGCTGGAGGACAAGGCTGAAGGCACAGCTCTACATTGAGTACTTCGACGAATCGAGCGAGGTAATCGGTACCGGCTCAGACTGGAGAGCTTTTGCGGGACCCCTGAAGGAGGCCGACTTCCTGATGGGCGAGACATATGATGCACGCGTGGAGCCGATGGAGAGCATCGCCTCGGGGAGAGCAGAAGGAGAACGTGTCGACCTGGGTGCCGACATCGACCCCCTG
>WOR8_10009795_pt1 | contig 12928 bp, 9 predicted proteins | sample DeeMarSeWOR38_10_FD_19890 | JGI IMG/M metagenome (IMG submission 19890) | reverse complement strand
ACGGCTGCCTTGCTGCTTTTTCTGCTGCTCTTAATGATTCGCCTGGATTGGTTGAATAAATTCCTTTACCGCCCCAAAACTTTAGAGTTATCAGCCGCTAATTTGCCCCGGGCCACAGAAACCTGGATGAACATTTTTCAAAGCAGCCGCAAAATCGGATTCTCACACACCCGCTTGTCAGCCGAAACGGATGGATATCACCTACAGGAAACGGTGCTGATGCGGCTAAATACCATGGGAATGGTTCAGGATATCCAGCTTAAAACCCGGGGACGCCTTAAAAATGATTACAGTCTGTCTGATTTTGATTTCGATATCACGTCAGGACGCTTCAGCTTTCATGTGGACGGCTCGTTATCAGGAAAGATCCTGACCATTAATTCCGCCAGTGGCGGATCCAGCCGCCGGATGGAAATCACGCTTGAGAACAAGCCATACCTGCTGGCCGGGATCACATCCGCCCTGGCCGCCGTCGATCTGAAAAGCGGCAACAAATATGCATTCCATATCTTCGATCCGGCTACTATGGGACAAACCCCTGTAATCGTGGAAATAATAGGCCAAGAGACCATCCGTATCGCCGGTGACCCAAAACCGGCCACCAGGATAGCCCTGAACTTTAAGGGTACATCCCAAACCGCCTGGATTGGTGCGTCCGGTGATGTGCTGCAGGAAAAGGGGCTATTGGGCATCCGGCTTGAAAAGACCACCCGACAGGATGCCCTTGCGGGCCTTGGCAGGACGGCCAGTGCGGATCTGACGAAAATGGCATCGATCCCTTCCAACGTGGTGCTCGAAGATCCGGCCCGGCTCGCGACCTTAAAGTTTGAAATTCAGGGTATTGCGGACAAGCGGCTCAGACTGGACGGCGGTCGACAAATTTACAAACAAAAAATCCTGACCGTCAACCGGGAATCAACCGCCCATCTGCCGGATCATATAAAAGTCGAGGATTTACAGGCATTTGAAAAAATATACCTGCAGCCGTCAGCCTTCATTCAGTCCGACCATCAAACGATCCAAGCCCTGGCAGGCAATATCGTCGCCGATAAAGACACGTCCCTGGCCAAGGTGCGGGCCCTGGTTGATTGGGTGCATCGCAATATTGAAAAACGGCCGGTTCTGTCGATGCCGGACGCACTTTCCACCCTGCAAAACCGCGTCGGGGACTGCAACGAGCACGCCGTGCTGTTCGCCGCCCTGGCCAGAGCGGCCGGTATTCCCTGCCGCCTGGAAGCCGGCCTGGTATATTTGAAGGGCCGCTTTTATTATCATGCCTGGAATTTGGTCTATCTGGGAAGCTGGATAACCGTCGATGCCCTTTTCGGTCAAATACCGGCAGACGTCAGCCATATAAGACTGGTCACCGGTTCCCCGGGGCAGCAGCTTGATATAATGGGTCTGATTGGCAAACTGAAATTGAGGGTGATTGAATAGTCCGTTGTTGGTCGTCCGTGGTCCGTTGCAGAGCGGAGGGAACAACCGACAACGGACAACAGGCCACTGACAGGTAACAGATAGCACGCAAGTATAACAGCAACTCGATAGAGTAACATCGACTAAAAAATCAGCTTTCACACTAAATTATGATCGAACTAAAATCCCTGACGAAGAAATACAGCAATTACAAGGCTGTGGACGATTTAAATCTCTTTGTCAAAAAAGGCGAAATATTTGGATTTATCGGGCCCAACGGGGCCGGCAAGACCACGACCATCAAAATGATCGGGGGCATTCTGGCCCCTTCGGCCGGAACTGTCCATATCGCCGGAATCGACATTCAGCAGGAACCGGAAAAAGCCAAAAGCAAAATCGGTTTTATTCCCGATCGCCCCTATCTGTATGAAAAGCTCACGGGCAGAGAGTTTCTCAAGTTCACCGCCGACCTTTACGGCGTGCCGAATGATAGGTTTAACCACAAGGCTCAGCAGAACCTGGAAATGTTTTCGCTGGCGGACTGGTCCGATGATCTGATCGAATCTTATTCCCACGGCATGAAACAGAGACTGATCATGTCGGCGGCGCTGCTGCATGACCCCGAGGTCATCATCGTGGACGAGCCAATGGTGGGCCTTGACCCCATGGCCATCATAATGGTCAAGGATCTGTTTAAACGCCTGGCCCAGAAGGGGGTCACCGTATTTATGTCAACCCACACCCTGGCGGTTGCCGAGGACATCTGTGAGCGTATCGGTGTCATCCACAAGGGTCAATTGATTGCCAGCGGCACCACGGCCGATCTTCAGCGCGAGGCCAATGTGACGGATGCTGCGCTCGAGCGGGTGTTTCTTACCCTGACGACGAATGCGAATTAAAAAATATGGGCACACGGCTCAGGGCGCACGGCGTAGGGCCAATGATCTTGTCGTTTTTAACCTTGCGCCGTGAGCCTTGAGCCGTGTGCCAGTCACTTTAAACCCAAAAAATCCAATTACAAAATTCAATATCTAAAATGCACGATATTTTGACGCTCCTCAAACCCCGCATCTGGCCGTTGACGCGCCGCAGCGTCCGGCAAAACACCCGCGGCGGATTGCTGAAGCTGGTGTTCTTCGGGGCCATCGGCCTGGTTTTCTGGATGGGGATCTTCGCCGTCGCGCTGCGCGTATTGACTTACTTTAAGGGCATAGAAGAAATTGGCGATATCCTGGGCTACAAACTGCTGTCCATGATCCTGATCGTGTCCTTCGCGTTATTAATTTTCAGCAGTATCCTCACCTCTCTGTCGAAATTATTTCTTTCCCGGGATTTGCAGCTCGTACACGCCCCGCTGGATAGACAGCACGCTTGAAAGCGCCTGGATGGTGATCATCTTTACCCTGCCGATTTTTTTGGCCTACGGGGTCGTCTACCGCACCGGTCTTTACTACTATGCCAATACCGCGGCAGCCCTGGCTGCGCTCGTCGTGAATGCTTCGGCCGTCAGTACCATCCTGGTCCTGGTCGCCGTGATTGTCATCCCCATATTTATCTTCCTGGGCATCCTGTTCTTTGTGGTGGTCTATCTGGCCATCCGGTTGGCACGACCGGAGCTGCTGGTAGACCCGGAAGTCTTCGACACGGTCATGGTCTATATCAGCTCCCTGGAAACGCCGCAGTCACCGCTGGTGCCCAGCACCTGGGCCTACGACAGCATTCAAGCCGGCCTTTCCGGCGCGTTTAAAAACGGGCTGTTTCACACGGCGCTGGCCTGGAGCTTTGCCGCGGCCATTACGTTTGTCCTGATCGCGGTCGCCGAGGCGATTTATTTTCGGGGATTTTCAAAGACCCAGACAGCAGCGGCGCGGCTGTTCAAGAAAAGCGCCGCCGGCTGGCGTATTTTCAATTTTTTACCCGGCCCGATAAAATCCTTTACAGTCAAGGAAATCAAAACATTCTTGCGCGACCAAACCCAGTGGTCGCAGCTTTTTTTGATTGCAGCCCTGGTGGTCATCTATGTTTACAATTTCAAGGTTCTGCCCATCGACAAGTCACCGATCAAAACCGTCTATCTGCAGAACCTGTTCTCCTTCCTGAACATGGGGCTGGCCCTGTTTGTGCTGACCGCCATTTGTGCCCGCTTCGCTTATCCGGCCGTCAGCATGGAAAGAGAAGCGTTCTGGCTGGTCAAATCGTCGCCCCTGTCGCTGAAGGCTTTTTTGTGGATCAAATTTTTTATCTATTACCTCCCCCTGCTGCTGCTAACCGAAACCCTGATTGTGGCCACCAATATCCTGCTGTCGGTCACCCCCTTTATGATGGCCCTGTCCATCATCACGGTTTTTTTTCTGGTTCCCGGCATTGTTGCCCTGGGAATCGGCCTGGGCGCCGCCTATCCCGATTTCAAGGCTGAAAACCCCACCCAGACGGTTACCAGTTTCGGCGGTCTGGTTTTCATGATCGTATGTGCCGGTTACATCGGCCTGATCATCCTGATTGAAGCCGGGCCGGTCTACCACCTTTTCATGGCGGACATCCGGGGAAAAAACCTGTCCACAACTATCTGGCTGTGGACGATCGGATCCTTTGCCACCGCCCTTGTCGGCAGCCTCCTTGCCATTGCCCTCCCCATGCGCTTCGGCGCAAGCCGACTGTCGAAACGGTTCATCTAAATTAAAAGGTTCAAGGTTCAGCGTTCAGGGTTCAAAGGTTATGGGCAAACCTGAGACCAGCTGGGCTTGTTCCGTCATACCGAAGTTGCCCACAAACCTGGGGTTCTTTATCAGGCCGTAGACTTTTGACGTAAGTTACCGATCATATTGTCATATCTCAAGATTCGCAAATCATCCTATTCTCAGGCTTTTTAACCCCGCACCTTTCGATACCCTGAACTGCCTTTCAGACTTTACATTAATATTTACATTGACATTTACATTTTGATCGATTATATTACCCCCAGAGAAACCGTTCGGAACTTCGGAAAATAAATCCGCAATCACGAGGGGAGAGTTTCCATGCAGCCCAGCCTGACGGAAAAACAGCAGCGTGTTTTAGATTATCTGCAACGCGAAATCACGAGCAGCGGCCAGGCCCCCAGTCTGCGCCGGGCGGCCACGGATCTGGGCGTCAGCCATGCTGCGATTGCCCAGATTCTCAAAACGCTGGGGGAGAAAGGTTATTTGAAACGGGAGGGGCGTTACAGCCGCACGGTCTACCTTTTAAACCAGGCCCGTGAACCGGCAGCGCTGCAGCGCTGGCGGGAAATCCCGATTATCGGCCGCGTTACGGCCGGTCTGCCGATGTACGCCCAGACGGAATGGGACGGCAGCACGGTGCTCGATGCCACCGTCTTTCGCGGCCAGAATCTTTTTGCACTGCGGGTGAAAGGCGATTCCATGCAGGATGCCGGAATCCTGAACGGCGATCTGGCCATTTGCGAACCCCGTCAGTACGCCCAGAACGGCGAGATCGTGGTGGCCCTCATCAACAACGAAGAGGCTACCGTCAAACGGTTTTTTCTGCGCAAAAGCCACATCGAACTGCACCCGGAAAATGCCGACTACCCGTCCCTGCGTTACGACTTCAGCGACGTGCTGATCCAGGGCAAAGTCATCGGCATCCAGCGCGGACCGGAGGGAATTAAATAGCTCATAGTTCATAGCTCATGGCTCATAAGGGAAATGATCTAATTTTGTATTTTTTGAAACAAAAAATCCGAAATCCGAATCTCGAAACCCGAAACAAAATCGAATACCAAATGACAAAAATTCTAAACTACAAGGAATTCGGCCTTCTTACCTCATAATTAGCCGTCTCAGCGTTTAGAGCATTTGAACATTCGAATTTTGAATTTGTTTCGTATTTCGAATTTCGTGCTTCGGATTTCCGGCTTCTCCAGATCGAGTGCTGTCCCGGGAGTAGGGCCGGACACCGTGCTGGCCTCAGATGGCAGCCACGGTGGGCTGCCCTCACTTCGTGAGGCTTGAGGATCGGCCTGCGGCCTTGAGGTGGGAGGCAAAAAATGAATGCCTCAAGCGAAGCGCTCCTCAAGTCCCGCAGGGACGCTCTTCCAGCGCCGGCATATTTTTTAGCGATAAACTTCTGCAACCAAAATACAACAACGTGAACACCCCAACGACACATAATCCCAGCCGGCTTCTGGTCGGCACGAGCGGCTATTCGTACACCGAGTGGGTCGATGCCGGGTTTTATCCTTCGGGGACAAAGTCGGGCGCCATGCTGCCCCTTTACGCCCAACATTTTCCGATCACCGAGCTGAATTTCACCTGGTATCAGATGCCCAAAGGCCATGTCCTCGAGCGCATGCACCGGCAGGCGCCGGCCGGTTTTCGCTTTGCCGCCAAACTGACCCGCACTTTAACCCACGAAATCGACCCCGATCAGTGGCGTGGACTGGCGGCCCAATATCGGGACGGCATCGCACCGCTTTTACAGGCCCGCAAACTGGTAGCCGTTTTGCTGCAATTTCCCCCGTCCTTCGTGCGCGCGCCCCAAAGCCGCCGTTACCTGGCCGCCCTTCTGGACGAGCTGAACGGACTGCCCCTGGCGGTGGAATTCCGGCATGTCTCCTGGGCGACGGACCGGGTTTTTGCCGAACTCGAGCGTCGCCGCACCACCCTGGTGACCGTGGATGAACCCGAACTGCCGGGCTTGTTTCCGGGACTCGATGTCGTCACCAATCCGGCGCTCTTCTACATCCGCTTTCACGGCCGCAATGCCAAAGGCTGGCGCTCGGGCAACATGCAAAAACAGTTCGACTATGACTACGGCGATGATGAACTGCGCCAATGGACCGATGGCCGCATCGCCAAGATGGCCCAACGCGAACGGGGTCATTTTCTTCAACAATCACGTCCGCGCCCAGGCACCTAGAAATGCGGTCAAGCTGATTAACTTGCTGATCGAAAGGGGGCTGGTGGGAAAAGAAACTTAAAGGTTCAGGGTTTTGGTCAAAACGGAAAGATTGATCGGCAGATGCAAAGGAAACCGCATGGGAATAGAACGATTTGAGGACATGGAAGCATGGCAATTAGCCCGGGAGCTAACCCGCAAGGTCTATGTGCTGACAAAAAAAACCAAGTTTGCTCAGGATTTCGGCTTAAAAAGACAAATCCAGGAAGCAGCCGGCTCATCAATGCACAATATTGCCGAGGGATTTGATCGGAGACTAACCCGGAGTTTGTTCGCTTTCTGCGATATGCCGAGCGGCTTGCACCGAAGTCCAGAGTGAACTTTATGTGGCATTGGATCAGCACTATATAACGGATGCCGAGTTCCAGGATGTGTACGATCATGCCGGCCGTACCCGCGCAGCCATCCGAGGATTCATCAAGTACTTGATATCCTACAAGGAGGATCAACAGAAAAATCGACTCCGAACTCCTTAACCCTGAACCTTTGAACTCTGAACCCTGAACCCCTTTTGGAGAAAGGGAACCCTGAACAGTGAACGCTGAACCTTTGAACGTTTACGAGCGCACAATCATTCACCTAAACGTTGCCGACTTTGCGGTGGCCGTGGAGCGAACCGTTGATGGCCGGCTCAAGGACCGCCCGGTGATTATCGCACCGCAAGGTGCCGCCCGGGCAGCCGTTTATGATATGAGTGAGGAGGCCTACCGCAGCGGCATCCGCAAAGGCATGACCCTGCGCCGGGCCGTGCGCCTGTGCCGGGATGCCAGGATTTTACCGCCCCATCCCGACCGCTACGAACATGCCATGCGCGCCTTGCTCAAACAGACCCTGCCGTATTCACCGCTGATCGAAACCGGAGAGGACGACGGGCACCTGTTTCTGGACGTCTCCGGCACCGCCCGCCTTTTCGGCCCGCCGGCGGATGTCGCCTGGCGGCTGCGACGGCAGGTAAAAAAAGACCTGGGGCTGGATCCGATCTGGTCGGTGGCTCCCAACAAGCTGGTGGCCAAGGTGGCCACCCGCCTGGTCAAACCCGACGGGGAGTATATTGTCGGCGCCGGCGAAGAAGAATCGCTTCTGGAACCGCTGCCGATCGACCTGGTGCCGGGCATCGAACGCGACGATCTGCTCCGGCTGCGGGAATTTAATCTCATCCGGGTATCCCAGTTCACCGCTTTGAGCCTGGAACAGCTGCAGATCCCGTTCGGCACCCGCGCCCTGTTTCTGTACCAGACCGCCCGCGGCATCGATCCCTCTCCTGTTTTGCCGGTGGGGCAAAAGCCGCCCAGGGTAATGGCCGATCACGAATTCGGCGACGACACCAACGACAGATCCTGCCTGGAAAGCATCCTGTACCGCCTGGTCGAGCAAATCGGCGACCGGCTGCGGCGGCGGCGGCGGGCCGCCCGCCGGGTGGCCGTCATCCTTGATTATTCCGACGGCATGCGCAGCATTCGTCAGCTGGCGGTTCGGCCGGCCACCGCCAGCGATTTCACCCTTTTTCAGCTGGCCCGGCGCACCCTGCAGCTGGCCTGGACCCGGCGGGTGCGCATCCGGCATGTCCGCCTGATCTGCGATCGCCTGATCTTCCCGCCCGCCCAGCTCGAGCTGTTCGCCGACGAGCAGGAGAAAGCCCAAAAAGGCGACAACCTGATCAGCGCCATCGACCGTATCCGCGAACGTTTCGGCAAACAGGCACTCCGGGTAGGCCGAACCCTGGCGGCGTAGAAGGTATCGGCGCAGGGCTCACGGCGCCAGGCACGAGGCCCAGTGATTATATCCGTATTATGTAGGGTCGGCCACCGTGCCGACCTCGTAGACGGCAGCCACGGTGGGCGGCCCTACTGCTGTACGGCCGATGACCAGCAGCCCAAACAGGCAACCAGAAACCATGATACCCTTAACCGTCAGATCCAGCTACTCCCTGATGTGGGGCACGGCTTTTCCCACCCAGGTCTGCCGTCAGGCCAGGCGCTTGGGTTACACGCGCCTGGCGCTGACCGATACCGACAATCTGTATGGCTTGTGGCCTTTTTTGACAGCCTGCCGACGTGAAGGCTTACGCCCCATCGTGGGGGCGGAAGTCACCCAGCCCGGCGGGCGCCAACGCGCCGTGTGCCTGGTGGAAAACGATACCGGCTACCGCAACCTTTGCCGGCTACTCACCCGCCGCCACCTCGACGAAGATTTCGACCTGGAGACGGCGCTGCCCGGCCACGCCGCCGGGCTGATGGTGCTGACCGGCAATCCCGACCTGCTGCGCACCTGGCACTCGGCCGGGGTGGCCGTGGCCGCTGCCATGCCGCGCCACCCCCTGCCCCTCACCCATCCACTGTGCCGCACCGCCAAAGACCTGGACGTTTCCCTGGTGGCCACCCCGGGAAGTTTTTTTTTGCACCCGGATGATGCGCCGGTCCACCGGCTGCTGCGCGCCATTGACGGCAACACGTCACTCTCGCGCCTGAAGCCCGACGATGTCGCCCCGCCGGATGCCTGGCTGGCCGCACCGGCCGAATACACCCGTCGGTTTGCCATCTGTCCGGCGGCCATCGACGCCACCCATGAAATTGCCGAACACCTGACCTTCAGCGGTCCCCAATTCGGCATCGTCATGCCGCCGCTGTCAAACCGCAACGGCGACGATCCGGACCGCCACCTGCGCGCGGCAACCTATGCCGGCGCCCGCCGGCGCTACGGCGAGGAGCTTTCCGAAGCCGTGGTCGAACGCCTCGAGCACGAACTGCGAAGCATCGCGAACATGGGCTTTTCAGCCTATTTTCTGATTGTTGAGGACATCGTTCGCCACAGCCCGCGCACCTGCGGCCGCGGCTCGGGGGCCGCTTCCCTGGTGGCCTATTGCCTGGGCATCACCAATGTCTGCCCCCTCAAGCACAACCTGTATTTCGAGCGCTTTTTAAATCCCGGCCGCACCGATCCGCCGGACATCGACGTGGATTTTGCCTGGGACGAGCGCGACGATTTGCTGGACAGGGTGCTGGAGCAGCACAGCGGTTACGCCGCCATGGTGTCCAACCATGTCCTGTTTCAGCCGCGCATGGCCATCCGGGAAGTGGCCAAAGTATACGGGTTGACCGATGCCGAAATCGGACGGGTATCCAAGCGGCTGCCCCGCTTCTGGCGCGCCAAAGAATCCGAGCCCGAATTGCTGGTCGGCATCCAGCGACGCCCGGAATCAAGGGCCCTGGAATTTCCACCTCCCTGGCCCGAGATCCTGGCCCTGGCCCAGCGCATTATCGGCATCCCCCGTTACCTGTCCGTGCATCCCGGCGGGGTGGTCATCACGCCCCGTCCCATTGACGAATATGTGCCGCTGGAACGCGCCCCCAAAGGGGTGCCGATTATCCAGTGGGAAAAGGACGCCACCGAGGATGCGGGCCTGGTGAAAATCGACCTGCTGGGAAACCGCAGTCTGGGCGTTATCCGGGATGCGGTCGGCAACCTGAGCGCCAACGGGGTGCGATTTGACGAATCGGTCTGGGAGCCGGAGGACGATCTGATCACCCAGCAGGCCCTGGCCCAGGGCCGCACCATGGGCTGTTTTTACATCGAAAGCCCGGCCATGCGGCTTCTGCAGCAAAAATCAAGGGTGGGCGATTTCGAACACCTGGTCATCCACAGCAGCATTATCCGCCCGGCCGCCAACGAGTTTATCCGCGAATACATCCGACGGCTGCATGGCGGCCAGTGGGACCCCATCCATCCGCTGCTGGCCGAAGTGCTCGATGAAACCTTCGGCATCATGGTCTATCAGGAAGACGTGTCCCGGGCCGCCGTTATCCTGGCCGGCTTTTCTCACGCCGAGGCCGACACCCTGCGCAAGGTCATGTCCAAAAAGGACCGCCGCCATCAACTGCGCGATTTTCGCAACCGTTTCTTCGCCGGCGCCCGTTGCCGGGGTGTATCCGAAGACCAGGTGGCCGCCATCTGGGAGATGATGATGAGCTTTTCCGGTTACTCCTTTTGCAAACCCCACAGCGCGTCCTATGCCCGGGTCTCCTTCCAGGCCGCTTACCTCAAGGTGCACCACCCGGCCGAATTCATGGCGGCGGTGATCAGCAACCGGGGCGGCTTTTACGGCACCCTTGCCTATGTTTCCGAGGCCCGCCGACTGGGGCTCACCGTTTTGCCGCCGGACATCAACACCAGCGAGGTTCACTGGACCGGCCGGGACGAGGCCGTCCGGGTGGGCCTGCTTTCCATCAAGGACCTGTCCACAGACACCCGGGCCCGTATTGTCGCCGGGCGCCGCCGGCAGCCGTATCGCAGCATGGGCGATGTCCTCGAACGCGTCAAGCCGGCCGAGGATGAGGCCCGCGCCCTGATCCACTGCGGGGCCCTGGACACCGTAAACCCCGGCGGCAACCGCGCCGCCCTGATGTGGGAGCTGAGCGCCTGGCTGAAGATCCGGTCCCGAAAGCCGATTCCCCGCACCCGGAACCTTTTCAGCGCTGCCGCCGATGCCGGCGCCTGCGCCCCCCCGCCCCTGCCGCCGGAAGATGAACGCGAGCGGCTGCGGCGTGAATTTCGTGTCCTGGGTTTCTTATGCGACCGGCATCCCATGGTGCTGTTTGCCGATGCCCTGCAGCACCGGCGCACGGTCAAAGCCGTCCCGGCATTGTGGAGACCACTTTTTTCCCCGCCACCTACCACCGCTTCTGCCACATGATCGACCGCCAGCGGCCCTATTTGCTCACCGGCAAGGTACAAGCGGATTGGGGAGCCGTCACCCTGACGGTGGACAGGGTCGAGAAAATTTAGATTGGGATGCAAAATTAGTGGATTGAGATTTTTACGCTTAAACGGCCTTTTAAAGGGTTAAAAAGCGTGTTTTAAGCCTGATTTAGGGCATTTTTTATATTTGTTTGGGTGTTATTATAGTGGGTTGGCCTGGTCCGACCCCAAAAGCAATATTTAGTTTCCTGCCGACACCCCGTCATCCAGCACGCGGCGGACAATTTCAGCCAGCTGGCGCATGACCAGCGGTTTCATGACCAGCTCCCGGATGCCGATCGCCCGGACACCTTCCGGGGTAATCGATTCGCTGTAGCCGGTGCAGATTACCACGGGGATATCCGGCCGGATGTTGATCATTTCCTGTGCCATCCTGTCACCGGTCAAACCCGGCATGGTCATATCGGTTATAATAAGGTCATAGCCGTGGGGATCGGCGCGAAAATCCTCAAGGGCTGCGAGGCTGTCGGTTTTAGCAGAGACCGTGTAACCCAGACTTTCCAGCATCCGTTTGCTTATGATTGTCAGCGGTTTTTCATCGTCGACAAATAGAATCCGCTCGTTTCCGGTGGGCATGGGGTCATGGCTGGCGAGTTCAGATATCGACCGGCCCTTGATCTTTGGAAGCAGGATGTCAAAGACACTGCCCTGGCCCTTGGTGCTTTTGACCGCAATCGACCCACCGAGGCTTTTCACAATGCCGTGAACCACGGCAAGCCCCAAACCGGTGCCCTCACCCACCTGCTTGGTCGTAAAATAGGGTTCAAAAATCCGCTCCCGAACCTCCGGTGACATGCCGTGGCCGGTATCACCGATACTCACTTTCAAATAGGGGCCGGGCTCGAGGCCCGGAGAGGCATTGGCGCTGCGTGCGTCCAGCTCGATGTCCGCCGATCCAATTGTCAGGACGCCGCCGGTTTGGCGCATGGCATGGGCGGCATTGGTACACAGGTTCATCAACAGCTGGTGGATCCGGCCCGGATCGCCGGCAATCATGTCGGACTGCGCCGCCAGCTCCCGGCGGATTTCAATGGTTACAGGCAGCGAGGCCCTTAACAATTGCACAACTTCTTTGATGATGAGGCCCAGGCTGACTTCAGCAAATTCCGCCTCTTTTTGTCTGCTGAAAGCCAATATCTGACGGACCAAATCCCTTGCCCTTGCGGCGCCTTTGCGCACTTCCTCAATGCTGTGGCGTGCCCGGTGCCCCTTGGGAAGTTCATGCAGCAGGGCTATTTCCGCATTGCCCAAAATGGCGGACAAAATATTGTTGAAATCATGTGCAATTCCCCCGGCCAGGGTGCCAATGGCCTCCATCTTCTGGGCTTGCATGAGCTGGCTTTCGAGCACAGCCTTTTCTTCCTGCAGCTGCTTAAATTCGGTAATGTCCGTAAGAACGTTTATAAAACAGTCTTCACCGGCAAACACAATGGGGTCGAGCGACCAGAGCATGTCGTGGATTTCACCATCCTTAAAGCGCATTTTCATTTCGAGGTTTCTGACGAAACCCTGCCGGTGAAATATCTCAAGGGCCCTGGACCGGTCATTTTCAGGATCGAGCCAGAAATTCAGATCAGCGGAGGTGCGGCCGATGGCTTCCGCCCGTGTATAGCCCGTAACCTTGGTAAAGGTATCGTTCACCTCGAGCAACCGTCCTTCCCTGACGGTGGATACCGCCACCCAGACCGGGCTGGCGTTGAACGTTTTGAAAAATTTCTCCTCCGACAGGCGCAGGGCCTCCTCGGCCAGCTTGCGCCGGGTGAGATCCAGATAACTGGCCCGGCTTCCGGTTACCTTGTTGTATGAGTCAAAAATCGGGACC
>WOR8_10004907_pt1 | contig 12928 bp, 10 predicted proteins | sample DeeMarSeWOR38_10_FD_19890 | JGI IMG/M metagenome (IMG submission 19890) | reverse complement strand
GGTGTTTCGCCTCCAGCCAGGGGGCTTTCCGAGACACGTCGTTCTACAGTCCCTCGATGGGCGAGATCCGTCATCTCCAGGTCTACCTCCCCGAGGGCTACAGCACAGGATCCGACCGCTATCCGGTGGTCTACTTCCTCCACTGGGGCTTCATGAGCCACACGGACTACCGGTCGATCGCCAACTCTCTTGATCTCCTGATCCAGTACGGGCGCATTACCCCTCTCATTCTCGTGAAGCCGGACGGGAGGGCGGGACCCTGGGAGCTCAGCTGGTTTGCCAGCTCTGACCTCTACGGTGGTGTCGAGGAGTACCTCGTCGAAGATCTCATTCAGTTCATTGACGGGGCATACCGGACCCATGCCGTTGCGGAAAGGCGAGCGATCATGGGTCACTCCATGGGGGGATTTGGGGCGATGAGGCTTGCGCTCCGGCACCCGGACCGCTACCGTGCTGTGGCTTCGCACAGCGGGGGGCTTGATCTGAGCCGTTGGCCTGACTGGGTACCCTCTATACTCTCTGAGAACGGAGGCTCAGCCCCCTACACCTATTGGCCCTACGCCGGCTCCTGGACCCAGGTCGGTTTTTGCCTGGCCGGGGCTTTTTCTGCCAACCTCTCCAGCCCCCCTCATCAGGTCGATTTTCCGCTGGATGAACAGGGAAACATTGTGAGCTCCACATTTGCCAAATGGCTGGAGCAGCATCCGTGTCGACTTGCCGCACAGCTCGCTCAGCCCTCGGAACTCGCGATTTACTTTGACTGCGGGGATGTGGACCCGAGCGGTGTCTATGCCTGGAACGTCTCGTTTGCCGATTCGCTCTCGGCGCTTGGGATTTCCTATGAGTTTCAATCCTACGCGGGCGGGCACATGAACCAGCTGGATGCGAGGTACAACGTCTCGCTGGAGTTTCTGGATGCTGCCATGAACCAGACCACAGAGATCGAGGACGAGCCCCGGAGCGGACCCGAGTCCTTCCTCCTTTGCCAGAACTATCCCAATCCCTTCAACCCGAGCACGACGATACGATATGAGGTGCCGCAACGGATGCATACGAGCGTGCGTGTATTCAACACACTGGGCCAATTGGTGGCAGTTCTGATTGATGGGGTACAAGGTCCGGGAGTGCACATGGCGTCGTTCAATGCTGAAGGTCTGACGAGCGGTGTGTACTTCTACCGGCTTACTGCCGGCAAGGAGATTCAAACGAAGGAGATGCTACTCCTCAAATGAATTCGTTGGTACGTGCTGTCAACCCCTGAAGGCCTGACCTCTTTGTCGAGACTTCTGTCGTCTGTGGCCGGGGTTGACTTCTGGATTCTGCCCGCCTATCTTCCCTTCACAGAACCTGTATCCATTGTCAGCTTCGATTCAGCAGACTCTGCAGGGTCTGCATCATGCGGATCCAGATCGCTCTGGGATGGAGCAGCAGAGGAACGGAAGAGAAGAGTGTAGGGATTTTGGGGCTGGATAGGCTGTTGGCTAGGTGGTGTGTCTCACACGGAGAATCGAGTTGGCTCTGGCAGAATTTCGGGGGGCAGGGAGAATCTCTTCGCGGCGTCTCTTTGACCGATGTCAATACAGAAGCACCGGTGGGGGGCGTTCATTCGCAAGCCAAGCTCACGTGAGGACGCCACGTGTGAAAGGTCGGGAATGCACTCAGTAGATCGACTTGTTCTGCCTTTTCTTCTTTCCCTTGGGATAGGCCTCGTCTCTGAAGGGACAGCCCTCGCCCAGGGGGCCTGGCACCGCCAAACCTTGGGCCCTCAGCGTAGTACGCTCTCTGACGTCTCTTTTGCAGATGCGAGCCACGGATGGGCGGTGGGCGGCGGTGGTACTATACTTCACACGACTGACGGCGGGCTGAACTGGCTGAACCAGCAGAGCGGAACAACCTCTGATCTTGTGGGCGTCTGCTTCACCGATTCCAACAGGGGGACCGCCGTCGGTTGGAACGGCACGATCGTTCGCACCACCGATGGGGGGAAGACCTGGATGAGAGAACAGAGCGGAACCGCCGACTGCCTCTATGATGTCTCATTTTCCGATACCCATACAGGAGCGGCCGTAGGGAGGTATGGCTATGTTGTTCGCACCACCGACGGTGGGGTCACGTGGGAGAGCCGCTCAAGCAGCACTCCCAATGACCTGTGGGGTGTCTCCTTCACTCATCCAAACACAGGAACGGCTGTAGGTCGGTATGGGACGATCGTTCGCACCACCGACGGCGGGGATTCATGGGTGAGCCAATCAAGTGGCACAACGGCTCACCTCTACGATGTCTCATTGGCTGATGCCAACACGGGAACTGCCGTAGGGTTCGGCCCGGGACTGGGGGGCACGATTGTTCACACCACCGACGGAGGGGCAACATGGGTGAGTCAGACGAGCGGGACTGGAGCAGTCCTTTCAGGTGTCTGCTTCACTGACACCAATATGGGAACCGCAGTAGGGTATAACGGTGTCATAGTTCGAACGACCGATGGTGGGGCGACATGGGTGGGACAATCGAGCGGGATGACCGGCAGCCGACTTGAGGGTGTCTCCTTCATCGATGCCAGCACGGGGTGGGCGGTGAGCGACGGCGGAGCCATCCTCCGGACCACCGATGGGGGGACGACATGGGTGAGGCAGCCACTCGATTTCAGCAGTTGGCTCCACAGCGTCTCGTTCACCGATGCCAACACAGGAACGGCTGTGGGGTGGGGTGGCACTATCTTTCACACAACCGATGGCGGGGCCACATGGCTGAGACAGTCCAGTGGGACTGCCAACGAGCTCTGGGGCGTATTCTTCAGTGACGCCAATAGAGGGACAGCTGTCGGTAAAGAAGGCACCGTTATGCGCACCACCGATGGCGGTGCCACGTGGAGTCGTCAATCAAGCGGTACGAGCGCATGGCTCTACGCGGTCTCCTTCAGCGACGCCAGTACAGGGACAGCTGTGGGAGAGGGTGGGGCAATCATTCGCACGACCGACGGGGGAGCTGCATGGGTGGGTCAGTCAAGCGGGATTGCCAGCTGGAACTCGCTGTCTGCTGTCTCGTTCACGGATGCCGACACTGGATGGGCTGTTTCTGGCAGGGATGGTACCATCATTCGTACGACAGACGGCGGGGGAACATGGGTGAGCCAACCAAGCGGAACGAGCATCGGCCTAGCGGGTGTCTCCTTCACTGATGGCAACACCGGATGGGTGGTGGGTGGCAGTGGAACAATCCTCCGCACGACCGATGGCGGGGGAACATGGATGAGCCAACCGAGCGGAACGAGCATCGTCCTGTCGGAAGTCTCCTTCATTGATGGGAACACCGGATGGGTGGTGGGCGACAGCGGGATCATTCTTCACACGACTGATGGCGGGTCCACATGGCTGAGACAGTCGAGCGGGACCACCGCAACTCTCAGAGGCGTCTCTTTCAGTGATGGCACTACGGGAACTGCTGTTGGCAGCTACGGGACCATTCTTCGCACTACATCGGGTGGGGTGACCTGGGTCGCGGAGAACCCGAGGCCTGGAGGAGAGATCCCGGCGGGCTACACGTTGCACCAGAACTATCCTAATCCCTTCAACCCGAGCACAACTTTCGAGTTTGCCTTGCCCCGGGCTGGTTACATCAGACTTAGGGTATACTCTATCCTGGGGGAAGAGGTCTCGACACTTCTTGAGGGGAACCATCCTGCTGGTACGTTCAGAGCGACGTGGGACGCGACTGGATTGCCGAGCGGGATCTATCTCTACAGACTGGACGCCGGGGGGTTTGTCTGTTCAAAGACAATGCTGCTCATCAGGTGAGAATCACCACGCAGGAAGACCCCGGGTAGACCCTGGGGGGTGTCGGCTTTCTGCCGGGGCCTTTCCTGCGATTGAGTGTCGGCTTCACATCTCTCAGTGCATCACCATCATTTTACGAATCCTCACTGTCTGTGATTCCGGGTGACCTAGCACGGATGCGGTCAGCCGGGCGAAGTAGACCCCGGAGGCCGTCCGGGCTTCCCAGTGAGCCTGGTGCAAACCGGCTTCGAACTCATCATCGACAAGCGTTTCCACCACCCTTCCCAGCACATCAATCACCTCCAGCGTTACCGCACTCGCCGAGGGGAGAGAGAACTGGATCGACGTCGATGGGTTAAATGGGTTGGGATAGTTCTGCCAGAGCGTGATCTCCTCGGGGAGTCCCCCATCGCCCGCAACATCGGTCACTCCCAGGATCTCTCCCGTGTCGAATGATCCGAGAAACTTCTTGGAACCCAACACGGCAAAGGTGTCAGGGTGGGGCTTGTATCCGTACACGTAGTCGGCACCCCAGTAGAAGAGGTTCGGATCAGGGACCAGCTCGCCGTATCCGTGGGTGGCCGCGTCTCCAAGGACAACCTGGATGTAGAGTGTAAGTGAGTCCGGGACGCTGGCCCGGAACGCAGCACCTCCGGCCGCCTCAGTGTTGGCAACGAAGATCGTTGACGCCGCCGCTCCGGTGGGTGAGGGCATCGGCTTGTACTGGCTCATCCAGAGGTAATCCCAGAAATCTCTCTCCTCGATGGAGACATCAAATGGGCTGGCACGAACGATCCACCCGCGGCTCTCAGATTCGCTCGTGTAGAGATACTCCCACCCCCACGCCTTTCCTGTTGTGTCGGTCTCGTAGGAGGTTGCAAGACGTAAGATCTTGTCGGCGGGGAGCTGTGCATCTGCCACCGGGGCCGCATCGGTCCAGGCATCGCTCATCGGGACCGCGGCAAGTTGCATGAACTCCAGTACTACTGCGCTCACGCTGGCCCCGGCCACCACCACCGGGTTACCCAGCGCGATCGGATCGCCTTCTTCGGGCCTGATAAGTCCGTCTCCGTTGACATCCTTGACAGCGATCGGGTAGTAGGTGCCGTTCACCAGGTGGGGGACCGTGAATGCTCCCGAACCGTCCGCTACTGCTCCCATGTTCATTTGAGGCGGACCCTCGCCCAGAGGCTCGGGAGAGAGGATAACCATTGAGCCACCCGGGTGGTGCCCCGTGCTGCCGGACTGAACGACGCCGCTCACGCTGTAGGGGGGGAACGAAGCGCCTGTGGTGAAGTAGACCAGCACCGGCGAAGTGAGGAGTTGTCCGGTGGATGACCTGATCCCGTAGATATAGATGAAGTGGGCTGCATCGGGCCCCAAAACGGCATCCACGTAAAGAGTGTCGAGCGTAGCACTATACCAGCTGTCCTGCACGCTATCAATACTCGAGAATATCCCATCCTCCTCGAGGTCCATGCTCGTGTCGATGGCCGCGCTGAATGCGATCGTCACCAGAGTCTGCTCTGGGACTGACGTCGAACCGTCCGCTGGTGTTACGCCGGTTACGCTGAACTGCGCCAGTGCAATGGCAGGCACGAGAATCAGGAGCAGAAGAGCTCTCATAGGGGGTCCTCCCGGTGTGATGAGCGTTTGGAGCACGCTTCTATGGTGAGACCTGCTTCAAGAACCCTGCCATTCTAGAGATCGGTTTTCTGCCGACTTTTGAGGGCAATGAGATCCGGCCTATGAATGTTTGGCCAAAATTGACCAGATGGCTGGGTTGGGAGAATCCGGTTTCCCGTGGGGAGGAAGGGGAGGCCAACAGGAAGGCTACTGGCTGTTGTTCTTTCTGGTAGTGTGGATCAGGTAGTCTCGACTGGTCTGCGCCCAGGCAACGAGCGAGTCCCGCTCCTCGGCTGAGAGATCTGCCTCACCATGCATGCTGATGTAGATGGGAAGAGGCATTGTGCCAGTCTGCACCTCCTCCGCAATAGCGCCCAGCCTTCCTACCTGACTCCTCATTTCGTACGACCCCCACTCGGAGAGATTCAGATGCTCCCTTCCCTCTGAAACGTCACCACTGACGAGCCACGACACAGGAGCAACGTAGGAGTACCAGGGCCAGCGGGTCTCGTTGGAGTGGCAGTCGAAACAGGCCTTGCGCAGGAGACCTGCCACTGCAGGCGAGGCGGGGATGTGCTGTTCAATCTGCTGAGCAGGATCAACCGGGGGATTCGTCCTATCCGGTTGAAAAACCTGTAGCAGGACAAGGAGGCCTGCAGCAACAAGCAGCACCCTCAGGACGAGCTTTCTCATTTCTCGCTATCCCTTTCCTCCGTCAACGGAGTGATACAATACTGTTTTTGCGACTCATGCGCAAGAGTCAAAACGAGCATTGATTCCTTCTCCCGAAGCTGCTACATTGGTACATCAACAACCATATGAAGGAAGGAGAAAGCGTGGAGTACATCGCACGGACGGTGCCGGTTGTTCTTCTATTGATTGCCATGGCGGTAACGGCATACCAGAGTCAGACCCGGGCTCTCCAGGAGGAGGGGAGTTCAGCGCAGGACACGGCACAGACTGACACGGTCAGTTTTGCCAAGGATGTTTTACCCATCATCCAGAAGGAGTGTCTTCCGTGTCACGCGGCGGAGAATTTCAACCGGAGCGAACTCTCTCTGGACAGCTACGAGCTCCTGATGAGAGGCGGGCGCCATGGAGATGCGGTTTTACCCGGAAAGGCTGACGAGAGCCCGCTTGTCCAGAAACTCCGTCCGGATCCCCCTTTCGGTGATCGGATGCCCCTCGATATGCGAAAGAAAAAGGGGAGAAAACCGGGCGTAAAGCCGCTTACCGAGGAAGAAATAGAGCTGATAGCCACCTGGATAGCCCAGGGTGCCAGGGATAACTGATCCTCCCGGCCGAGCTCCTCTGTCTGCTTCTGTGTCTTGATTTTTCCTTTCGCCGGGGCAATATTGCGTCCACACTCCCGGATCCTTGCACAGTGCACGAAACCACCCGGTCAGGCTTGAATCGATCTGCTGGCTCAAGCCATCAGAGTTACCACCCTGCACACCGAGGGGCTCGCTCGACGCTGGTCGGCATCATCGTCAACGCGCTCCTTGCCCTCATCAAAGGTGTAGCAGGCATTCTGGGCAATTCCTACGCCCTTGTTGCCGATGCGATAGAATCGACCTCGGACGTCTTCAGCTCCTTCATCGTCTGGACCGGACTCAAGATAGCCTCCCGACCTCCTGACCGGACACATCCCTACGGGCACGGGAAGGCGGAACCTATCGCTGCTGTCATCGTTGCGACGGCCCTGATTGCTGCAGCATTGACAATAGCGGTGCAGAGCATTCACGAGATCATCACGCCGCAACACGCCCCGGCACCATTTACACTCATCGTGCTCGTGCTCGTCGTCATAACCAAGGAATCCCTCTTCCGCTTTGTCTTCTCGGTTGGAGAGGCGGTCCAGAGTACCGCGGTCAGGACGGACGCCTGGCACCACCGGAGCGACGCGATCACTTCAGCGGCTGCCTTTGTCGGCATTTCGATTGCTCTCATCGGCGGGCCGGGTTACGAGGCGGCCGACGATTGGGCTGCCCTGTTCGCGTCGGCCATTATCGCCTACAATGCATACAGGCTCTTTGTTCCGGCCTTCAACGAAGTCATGGATGCCGCACCGCCGAGGCGCATAGAGGCAGAGGTCCGCAACGCTGCGGTATCCGTCAGGGGAGTGGAAGCTCTTGAGAAGTGCTATGTCCGCAAGATGGGTTTCGAATTTTACGTTGATCTCCATGTTGTCGTCGACGGGGAGATGACCGTTCGCCGCGGCCACGATATCGCTCACTCGGTGAAGGAGGCGGTGCGATCAGCCAACCCGAGGGTTGCCGATGTGCTGATCCACATTGAACCTGCGGAGGGAGAAGGGAGGGATCGATAGAGAGGTTGCTCATGAAGACGGAAGAACTCGGGAATGCGGACCTGGAGATAACCTCCATCGGTTTTGGCGCATGGGCAATAGGCGGCGGGGGCTGGGAGTTCTCCTGGGGACCGCAGGATGACCGGGAATCGATCAGAGCCATACACAGGGCCCTCGAGCTCGGCATCAACTGGATCGATACCGCAGCTGCCTACGGGTGCGGGCACTCGGAAGAGATCATCCGGCAGGCGCTGGCAGAGTGGAGCGGCGCCAGGCCGCAGCTCTTCACCAAGTGCGGCCTCCGGTGGGATGAGAAGGGGAAGATAGAGAGGGAGCTTACGCCGCAATCGGTCCGCCGCGAGTGTGAGGGGAGCCTGCGCCGGCTCGGAACGGAGACGATCGATCTCTACCAGATTCACTGGCCTCCGCTCCAGATCGAAGAGATCGACGCGGTCTGGGAGACGATGGCAGCGCTGAGGCAGGAGGGGAAGGTCCGCTGGATCGGGGTTTCAAACTTCAACGTATCGGAGATGGAGCGTTGCCTTTCGATCGCACCCGTAACGTCGCTGCAACCCCCCTACTCCCTCTTGTTTCGTGATATCGAGCGGGAGATACTCCCCTTTTGTCAACGTAGAGGAATCGGCGTGATCGTCTACTCCCCGATGGCCTCGGGGTTGCTGAGCGGGTCGATGACGCGTGAGCGGATTGCCGGCATGGATGTGGATGACTGGCGGCGGCGGAGTGAGGAGTTCCAGGATCCAAAGCTCAAGCGGAATCTCGCTCTGGCCGAGCGGCTGAAAGAGGTCGGCCGTCGCCGCGGGAGATCGGCGGGAGAGGTTGCCGTGGCCTGGACGCTCAGGCATCCTGCCGTGACGGGAGCGATTGTGGGGGCGCGAACCGCACAGCAGGTAGATGGCGTGATGCGAGCCGCAGAATGTGAACTCACTGAGGAGGAGACAGATGAAATCGAAAAGACCTAGACTCTTGGAGGCGGCCTTGGCGGGAGCCGTTGTTCTTCTGCTACTTGCCTTTCACGCCGTGCGGATATCAGCACAGGGAGAGGAATCCGCTCTCTCAGGGCTCTGGAAACTCGAGGGGGAGAGGAGCACCGATATCGATCCCTGGAGGGAGTGTACCTACGACATTCGCCAGGAGGAATCCCAGCTCACGCTGGTCAAAACGCTCCGGGCAAGCCGCTACTACCAGAGAGATTCCATCAGTGTCATCCCGGATGACCAGGAGCGGGAGGCTCCCATCACCCCCGGGAAGTGGATGGAGCAGGTGCATATGGGCGCCCGGGTGGAAGCCGGGAGCACGAGGCTGGTCCGCGCGAGATGGGAAGAAGGGGGGAAGGTCCTCTACCTCCAGAGTCGCGAAACGGTCCAGACCTCGCAGGGCGATGCACCGGTGATCATCGAGCGCCGTTTCCACATCTCTGAGGACGGCACCACGATGGCTCTGACCGAAGCTAGATCCACCAGGACCGCGGGCAGCCCTCTGGTCTATGACTTCTCACGTGTCGAATAGTCGAATTCTCTCCGGAGTGTGCATAATGAAACCGATCCATCGCTTACGGCAACTCTTCACGGGTGCAGTCTTTTTTCTGATTCTCCCCTCAGGATGCGAAGCCCCGGACCAGCCCGCAGAGACGCATATGGCCTACAAGATGAAGCTCTCCGGGGATTGGAGGATTGACGGGGATCTGCCGACGCAGGCGCTCCTGATCAGCCTTCAGGGTGTGGCCAACGAAGACGGACCTCAGCTCTACCTCGTCTATCCTGAAGACTGGCCCTACAACTACACACCGCATCTGCTGGAATACCTGGACAAAGAGCGGAACTTCACGTTCAAGGAGATCCAGTCCCCGGTAGAGGCGCTGGCCAAGCTGAAATGGAACGCCAAGGGATATGTGGTCTGGGACAGATCGGAGCGGACATCTCTTATCGTGGCGTTTACCGCGGCGGGGCTGGAAGACGCGGTAGTTGTCTCAGAGGAGCAGATCCCCCTGGCCGAAGGGGCCGGTCTGAAGATGATCGAGGATTTTCGTGGGAAGTTCACCGGTATGAGCGACCTGGAGATCTACCAGTGGGCCTATGACAGGTACTGGCACCGGTGCGATCAGGGATTTCTCACCTACATGGGAGGTGTGGGAGGAGACCAGATGATGCCCGGCATTGCCGATTACGGTATGTACAGAAACTCCTTCTTCACGGATCTCTCGGCAGACCCGGAGGATACGCTGGAGTTTGCCATGACCAATCGCATTCTCTCGGAGATGAACCCTCTCTCCCTGGTGCTGGGCTGGCATTCCTACGTCAAGGACACCGAAGCGCAGCACATCTCACTTCTCTCCAGCTATCAGATTAGGCAGGAGGGACTCAATACCTACCCGAACATGAGCTTCATGACGCACGTCCCCCTGGAGGAGGGGTTTGTGTTCAGGAACAACCACAATGTCGATCCTGATTCAGTGCTGGTACCGGAGCCGAAGGTCTACATCACCTGCATACAGACCGACGGGCTGGGGATCGGCGCCTACCACAAGCCGGGCCGAGGCCAGGTACCGTACGCCTGGGAGGTCACGATGATCTGGCTGGAGACGGCCCCGGTGATGCTCGAATACTTCTACAAGATCTCCACCCCCAACGACTACTTCATAGGCTCACTGGGAGGGCCGACCTACATGTACCCCAAGCCAACCCCACGGGAGGCGCTCCCCAAGATGATCAGCATTGCGGATAGTCTCCGGAGGCGGCTGGATTTGAGAGTCTTTGAGATCATGGACTACTCCGAGGGGAACCGCTACATGGGGAACATTGATCTGCCCAAGGAGGTTGTGGATGCGTACTACGAAGGGATGCCGGATGTGCTGGGATTCATCAACGGCTACGGTCCGGCATACACGTTTGACATGCGGGATGGGAGACCGTTTCTTTCGTATGATTACTATCTGTCGCCCGACCGCCCGGACGCTGACGCCATCGGCGACCTCAAGGAGCTGGCGACATTAAATGATCTGCGCCCCTACTACCTGGTGATGCACGTCCGGGAGAGCAGCGACATTCAGCGTGTCAAGGGGATTCTGGATGGTCTGGGACCGGAGTTTGAAGTCGTCCCCCTGGATGTTCTCCTCAGGATGGCGGCCCACACGCCTACGTCCGCGACGCGGTACCTGACACAGTAGAAAACCTGGGGCGAACCGGGTCAGTGGATGATACCACGTACCCGTTGGGCTTCATTCAATGGTTTCTTCTGTCTCATCTCCAGGGGCTTCTCCACGCACCCGTAGGTAGTCCACCAGCTTGTAGAGCTGCCCTGTCGTCTGGTAACGACCGTTGGCAAACACCCCGTAGTCGCCGCCGCCGGCCATCGCGGATGCAAACCGGGTAGAGTTCGTATGAAAGAGCCAGAGGGACGTCCAGATCCTCTCGGGTTCTTCATCAAAGATGTTCTTCCCTTGAGGCAATCCCTCCGCGTATCCGCCGTTCCAGATATCCATCAAGATCTTTGTGGCTTCGTAGGTGATTTCGTTGGTCTTCTCGATGGTGTTGTCCAGGCGGGCAAAGTGGTTATCCACCCATTCTGAATTATGGCAGCTGAGACAGACCTTCCTCATCCGGGAATCTCGCGCTTGCTGCTCTTCTTTGCTGATGACGAACTGGGCAACAGGCTCCCCGCTCAGTTCAACAGCAAGGGGCAATCCCTGCGAGTTCTTCACACCTCTGAGGTCTGCTTCTACCGGGTGCGGATATGCATAGGGAACACCAAAGAGACGCCAGGCGAGCCTGTCATTGAACTGATGCGTCCGCTCCAGAACAAGGGAGTTGTCCGGAGCCACGACCGGACTGACATGGCAGGTGGCACAGGTGGGAGCGGTGAAATCCTTCCCAACGATCCAGGGAACAGCGTTGAACTCAAACTCGCTGGATTGTGATTTGAATATGTTCCCGTGTTTGCTTACTTCGTAGACCGGGAAGGCTGGTACGTCCGGTCCTTTGTGACACTCGGAGCAGGTGTAGGGCTTTCGTGCTGTTTCGATGGAGAAATCGTGCCGGGGGTGGCAGGAGGTACATGCTCCCTTGCTGCCGTCCGGGTTGATGCGGCCCACACCCTGGTTGGGCCACCCCTCCAGGACCGGGAACGTGTATTCGCCTAGATCGGTCTCCTTGGTTACGGATCCCTTCACCTCTACTCTCGTGCCATGGCAGTAGAGGCAGGATTCATAGTCGGTCAACGTGTCGGTGCCGCCAATGGCGAGATTACTATTCGCATAGCTGTGGGGATTGTTGACCGATGCAATCAACGTCTGATAGAGTCCGTTCTCTACGAGATTAGTATGTGCGTGGGCCATGAGATTCTTGGAGTACTGACTGGCCTCTAGAGCGTGGCATGTTGCGCAGTCGTTCGGGCTGACGATGACGTTGATGGTGTAGCCGTTATGTTCGAATGCATCCTTGTGCTTGTCCGTGTTGAGAGAGTGGCACTCATAACAGCCGACGGCAACAAAGCGCAGGCTCGAGTCAATGTCAGTTGATGATATGCGCTGCTCGATCTCCGCCTTCTTCAGAGCGTGATCTGGTGATATCTTGCTGTGTCGGCTCTTCTGCCAGGATGCAACGATGCCGGGGTGGATATCCGAATGACAGGTGAGGCACTCTTCGGTTTCAGCACTCACCTGTATGGTCTGTGATTGACTGCTCTGGACTGACATGAAACCGAGAAGGACTATCGACAAAGAAATGACTGAGAGGTGTTTCATCGCTTCTCCTCCGTATGATCGACTGGAGAGTACTGCTGCTTGGATGCGGCGTGAGAGTTGAAAGAGCGGGGTAGGTATCCACTGTTATCTTAGGCAAAAAAAGGAAAGAGTCAACAAAATTATGTCCATGATTTCGTCCTGGTATGGCATATTTGTTACGCTTGTCCTGCTCTCTTCTCTTCTCGTTGCCTGGATCATCATTTGGCGCTACGCGGTGCGGCGCAGGGCACTGCCGTGTCCCGAATGGCTCACACCTCTTCTGGAGAACCCGTATATGGAATACTTTGCGGGGAGCTCTCTCCTGCTCGATCGTGCAGGCGTCCAGCGTGGCATGAATGTCCTTGATGTGGGTTGTGGCCCCGGACGTCTTGCCATTCCTGCAGCCAAGAGGGTTGGCCCATCCGGACGGGTGTTGGCGATGGACGTTCAGCAAAACATGCTTCGCAGAGTAGAGGAGAGGAT